>Ga0209007_1000033_pt1 | contig 101320 bp, 78 predicted proteins | sample JacPinW_OM1H0_O2_FD_187961 | JGI IMG/M metagenome (GOLD analysis project Ga0209007, IMG submission 187961) | Forest soil microbial communities from Algoma, Ontario, Canada - Jack Pine, Ontario site 1_JW_OM1H0_O2 (SPAdes) (version 2) | ecosystem: Environmental > Terrestrial > Soil > Boreal... | reverse complement strand
GATCGAAGAGTCACGCGAATTTGCCGGCGACGTTCAGGAATCACTGCACAGCGGCCTAGCCGCGAAGAGTCCCGCCATTCGCGATCGCGGAGTAAAGAAAGCTCCCTTCATTGTTCTGATCGGCGCCAACATGCCCTCGATCCTCGCCGAAATTTCTTTCGTCAGCAACCCCACCGACGAGCACCGCCTCTCCACCAGCGAATACCGCCAGCGCATCGCCGAATCGCTCTACCGCGGCATCGCCAAATATGTGAACGGCCTGAGCGGAGTCAAAGTCGCCAGCAAGATGGACAAAGGCGCAGGGCAGTAGGCTTCTAGAATCGCTCAAATTGGATCGGGTGATCCTTTTCGCCGTGTACGTCCCTGCTTTACTGCTGCGGGAAAGAAAGTCTCGCCAATAAAATGGTTCAACCTGAGCGGCCGTTATCTCCCTGCCGCGGCGATCCGGAACTTCAGTCGGCGAACTGTTGAACCCAAGGCAAGCCTCTTCCGAATGAGCCCAACAATCTTGCCAACAATGGCGGCGCAAATGCAGAGGTAGGTGCTCTGCCAGAGAGTCGGAGACCATGGCTCACTTGCTTCGACGGTGTGAACCAGAGATAAAGTGGAGCACGCAACGAGGCATGCAACAAAGAATATTGTCCCGTGAACGCATCCGCAGTCGAACGCTAGTTCATTGATTCTCTGCTCCCATTTCTTGGCTTCCTCGCCCTGGATGCACGGGATAGAGAGCGCTATAGAGGTTCTTGGTGTCAACCACAAGGGCCAAGTCAAAATCCGGTCCAAATCCTCCTTGCTTGCAACGACACATTTAATTCCTTCCGGAGGACTGTTGGCCCTCCGGCTTCGCCAAGCCATCGCTTTGCTGACTAGGTCCAACATGCCCCCTTTCTGCTTGAGCTTCGCTCTGCCACTCGTTACGTAGATCAAACCCCCGTATCGGCAGGAGTGCAAGTGACCTCTACGTTGGTGACATTGGCTCCACTCACCGTGCTCGACGGATTCATAACTGTACAGATCAACGTAGGCGGGCCGGAGACCGTGACGGAATATGCGGTGCCGTTTGGGACGCCTAAGGGAAAAGTAAATGAGCCGTTCTTCGCAACCGTAAGAGGTTGCTTGCTACCAGCAGTCAGCGTTAGATTGATGCTATCAGTCGCTTGAAGGCCGGAGACCGTGCCTCCAATCGTGAAGCTGGCGACCGGCGGTGGGTTGTTGCTCGGAGGCTGGGTGGACCCTGCGCCACTGCAAAGTCCAGGAAGGCCCTGAAAGTTAGAGAAGTTAAAGCCTGAGAAGATGGCCTGCAACAACAGAAAAAATCCAAAGAAAATAAAACAGATTAGAACAATCAGCAGCAGGACGATACATACGACTGCGGACACGATCATAAATACGAGAAGAATCACAAACCATAAAATCCACAGGATAATGTCGATAAGCCAGCATAACCATTTGTTACAACAGAGACACCACCAGGAGCAGTTTTGTTGGCTGCACGTTTGCCACAACGCCGATAACCAAGTGGATAGCGCCTGAAGGATATTGTTAAAAAGAAAACTTACTACCTGCTGGCATAAGTTCAGGGCCCACATAAACCCTCCTCTGCCCGAGGTTTCTCAGGACATCCAAATCTCCGTCACCGGCATAGTGGGAAACGGGCTCCTACCGTTACAAGAAAACTCTGATTTTCCAGGGTGCTTTACGATTCCACGGGTCCACGCTCTCTCCCCGGAACCTTTTCTCCCCCACTGTGGTCTAATTACCAAGGGGATTCTGTGCCCAGCGGTTCACCCATGCGCGTAAGGTTGGTACTCTCCGTTGTTGTGCTGTCTCTCGCAAGTGGAGCATTCGCAGCCGGCCCCGCAGCGGGCCCCGGCGCCGACTCGCCTGCCCCTCCCATCCTTCCCAAACAGTTTTCAGATTGGCAGATCCAGGGCGCGCCTCAAGCCAGCAAAGATGCCACTGCCGCCGACCCCACCAACGCACCCTTGCTTAACGAATACGGCTTTACCGACGTCGAATCCGCTTCCTATAAAAGCGACGACGGACGCACCCTGAAAATCCGCGCCGCGAGATTCACCGATGCCAGCGGTGCTTTCGGCGCATACCTCTTTTACCTGCAGCCGGAGATGGCGCGGGAAGAGATCGGCGATCAAGGCGCGTCGCTGAATCAGCGGGTGCTTTTTTACCGCGGCAACATCCTGGTGGATGCAATCTTCAGCCAATTATCGGTAATGTCGGCCGCCTCTCTGCGCGAGTTGGCCGGCGCACTGCCGCGCCCTGGCGGAAACGAAAGCCAACTACCTCCGGTGGTCGCTTTCATGCCGCATCACGGTTATGCGACGAACACCGAAAAATATGCAGAAGGACCGCTGGCGCTAGGCGCGATCGGCTCTCCAATCTCTGCCGACCTGGTTGATTTCAACGTGAAACCCGAAGCCGTGCTCGGGCAGTACTCCATGTCGAGCGGAAGTGCCACGCTGATGCTCATCGAATATCCCACGCCCGCGGTGGCCGCCGAACATTTGCGCCTCATCAACGCCGCGCATCATGCCGAGGCGCCTCAAGCGGGAGTCGATGCGGTGGAAAACGTTGGCCCGTTTTTCGATAAGCGTACCGGCCCCATCATCGCCATCGCCGCCGGTTCGCTTTCTCAAAGCGATGCGCAGACGCTTCTCGGTGCGGTGAACTGGAGGCCCAGCGTCACCTGGAACGAGAACACCTACTTCGACCGCAAAAATAATATTGCCAATCTGCTGGTGAACATCATTATCTTGTGCTTCATCGTGGGTGGAATATCCATTACCGCGGGACTCGCCTTCGGCGGAGCTCGCGTCATCCTGCGGCGTTATTTTCCGGGCAAAGTTTTCGGCCGCGCCGACCAAACCGAGTTCATCTCTCTCGACTTGGGAGAGCGGTCACCCGAGGGCTCGGCGACCCGGCTGGCAGGCCCCAAAGAGGCCACAAAAGGGTCATAAGTGCTTCACCAGTACCAGCTTAGCCCCATTTCGCCGCCTCCGAGTCTCAAATTGGGACGATTACCTCCGTTGTTAATCGATTCTGTAAATTATTGAAAACAAAGACATTTATTTCCTAAAAATCGCTTGACACCCTCCTTTTTCGGCTCATAAGATTTTGTACAGAAAGTTTTAGCGGAATCTATTGCCTCCGTTGGAACTATTCTCCCTTGAAAAGAGAAGGTCACCCTGTTGCCGGGTGGCCTTTTCGTTTGCGGCAGAGATCTCGGCGATGAATTTAAACTCCAGAGCGACATAGGACGTAACACTTCAGCGGAACTCTTGGCCGGGAATTGCGTATCTTCTTTCGAGCGTGATGTTTTGAACGAACTGTTGCACTGCACAAGCCGGCAGAGGAGAAACCATGTTCTGCGATGGATGCGGCACTGCTGTACAACCCGGACAAGGATTCTGCAGCCGGTGCGGTAAGCAGGTTGTTGGACCGGTGACGGCGATGCAGTTGCGTCCCGGCCGCGTGCAAGGGCACATTCATCTGCTGGGCATCGTCTGGCTGGCGATCTCGGCCTTTAACACCATCGGCGGCGTGGTGCTCTTCATCGTCGCCAACACATTGTTTGCGCACCCGCACCAGTACGGCGCACCCGAATCGCCCGTTGCATTTCTACATCCGCTACTGAGTGTGATTGCTATTTTCATTCTGGCCAAAGCCGCCTGCGGATTCATCGCCGGCTGGGGCCTGTTGCAGCGCGAACCGTGGGCGCGCATCCTCGCGCTGGTTCTGGGTTTCATCTCCCTTTTCAATATTCCCTTCGGAACGGCCGTCGGCGTGTACACTCTGTGGGCCTTGTTGCCCTCCCAATCCGAACAGGAGTACGGTGCCTTGGTCTCAACCCGCGCCGCATAGTAAAACGCATGCGATTTTGTTTCAGGGAGCTTTTTTCTTCGCCAAAAGAAAGCCCGCCGCGCTCATCTGCGGTCGCCCCCCAACCAATTTGATAAACTGGAACGGCCAACCTGAAAGCCGACGTAGCTCAGTTGGTAGAGCAGCCGATTCGTAATTTGCAAATCCTCCCACATTATCAACAGCTTACACTCGTGAAGGCGCGTGAAACGCGTGGTTCAGCCCCAGTATTCGTGCGGGCCCGCGTTGAGTCGTGAGCTAACACGAGAGAAACACGAGAGACTTTTCGCCGTGGTGCCGTTCGCTGGCGGCAGTTTTCCGTACCGATTTTTCCATAAGCCATTTTCTGGACAGAAAGGCCGTCAAGTCTTCGCCTTTCGTGGCGATTGAGGTAGGTGATTGCGACGAGGCCGAGCGCTGCGAGAGCCTCGATCCAGTTTGGCAGATCGACGAAGATGCACTGCACAGAGGAACCTTCTCACCCGAAAACGATGTGACTTCAAGAAACTGAACTGACGGACTACGGGTCACAAAATATAATCTCAGACTTGTACCCTTCCGCAAACCCAAGTGCGTCTTGCCGGGGTGAAAATGCTCCGTCCGGGTCATACCCGAACCGGCGAAATGCTTCATATCGCAGGAGCCAAGCGAAGAACGGGTATTCATCGCAGAGTGCATCTGCTACGGGATGGGTCGCAACGACGCCTGCACTCTGGGTGAAGTGATTGCGGAGCTTGACGGCGTGGGTGGTTTCATCGTGTCCGATGTAGGGGAACTTGCCAGAATAGACATGGTGCATCGTCGAGGCATTCGTGCTTCCAAACCGTTCGGGCCTCACCCCGCCTGCGAACATGAATGCCGCTCGCGCAGGCCCGTTCGGTCGAGAATCGAGTGTGATCTTGTGGGCCTTCGCCAGCTTCGAGATTGACTCGGGATAGCTGTGATACTTTTGCTTCTCGCCCGCTGGCGGACGGCGGTCGCAACCATCCCAGAGCAGAACGGCACGCTGCGGCCACTGAACAAAGTCGGCGAGATGACCTGCAACATGGTGGAGGACGTGCCTCACTGCTTCAGATTCGACTTGGACCGTCTCACGAACATACCAACGCTCGATGTTGGCCGGGTCAATTGCCTCTAACAACGTGTTTGGGGACTGAAGATTGTAAGGCATGAAATCTGGCCTGCTCATGATAAACAGGGGGTCGGCCAACATCAAATTGGAGCACACTCGGGAGTGCGTGGGGGTCACCCAATTTACGGTAAAATGTTCTCTAGCGACCGAGGGCGAACATGTTGCATAAAACTTCTCGTGAAAGATACGACAAACTGAAGAAGGTCTTCCGCCGTCTGATGCAGAACTTCAACGCCGATGATCTTGACGACTTCATTGCAACAGCGAACTCGATGCCGGAGTGGATGAAACACGATCCATCGCTGATTCAGGAGCAGCGGGACGCACTCGCACGGTTTACAGTCGATGGAAGTTTGGACTGGCAGATTTGCCACCAGATCGCGGATCGCCAAAAGCATGTTAAGCCACCGAGACCCGGTGGGCCTGCGTTGCGGGTCAACTCGGTGCACATCAACCGTAGCGGGCGTGGAATCCTCCTGCAATCAACTCGGTCGGCTCGGGTGATCGGGGCGGGCGAAAACATCTCGGTCGATTATTCCGGTTTTCAGGAGTCAGCGTTGGCGTTCGTGATCCGAACTTTCAAGCACTTTCACTATGTGTACGAGATGGCTCCGATTCCGCCAGCACAACGTCAGATTCCGACTTTGGCCGACCTCGTGGGCGTCTGATGCGATGGAGGATCTATGATTTTTATTGCTGCTGTTCCTGCGGCTCCCGCTGCTTACGTTTCCAGCGTCCACCATCGACCGCTGTGCAGCACACTCGCCACGTGCGGTCACCCTCGCCCCGGCCGTGATGAAAGTCCGGCGGAACCTGACCACGACAACATCGAAGGCCATCTCTGGGTCCAGACGGTCACGGGCGGGCCGAGCGAACTTTCGCCTCTACCCCAAGTGAGTTTCTCAACAGCACTGCTGACGCCCTTGGGGAAGCTGGAATTTGTGTCCGAGTTCACTCGTGCCAGAAGCTTGCAGACACGAGCATTGGGCCAAACACGTCGGAGTCCATCGAAGATGCGGGGAAGGTAAACCCTTCACGACTTCAGCGTCTCGGCAGCTAACTTAGCTACTGACGAGGGGCCAGACTCCATCGATGCCAGCCTTTTCAGGGCCGTCTACCGAATTGCCCAACCGACCTGGAATCAGCGGATGTCACTGAAGACAATGAGCTTGCGAGCCATGCCATTTAGGATGGTGTGGGACGATTTGGGCTAATTTCGGTTCGTCAATGTTCGCACATGGCTCGCGCCTGCGCCTTTCGCTTCCTCTTGTTAGCGCAGTTCTGCCGGACCCACTGCGGGGAAGAAGCTGTTTCGGGCGGGCGAACTGCGGTCTTTTATTTGACTAAGGCCTTGCGGATTGCCATAAGCCTCGGTTCGAAAAAAGAACGGTCATTCTTAGCAAGAGCAGCAACCGCTGTGCGCACCGCACTTGGGATACGACGTATTACTCTTACGCCGTGTTTCGGGCTTATTAATCCAGTTAGCGTCTCTGTGCGAAAAGTACCTGAACCATCTCGATCACGTTTCTCAAGATATTTTTGGGCTTTGACTAGAAAGACCAGGTGTGATTTTTCAGCGGCAAGTAGTTCTTTCAAGAACTGAACTCGACAAGACAAGCGGTTTCCCAGACGTTCCGTCTCGTGTCTACCCGTCCCACGCCGGGAGCCCCATGCTTCCGCACTGAACACTCCAAAGCCGTGTAGCGACCAATCTCTGTAAAACGGATCGTCGTATTGAAGGGCAAATTTCTGGGCGAGTTCTGGGACTGGCCGTGGTCTGCTTAGTGCAGTTGATGCCGAGTAGGGATCGTGCCGATCGAGTTGGAGTGAAGTGTCGGAAGGGGAGGTCGTCCATGAACGGATTAGCTTTGCAGCGAGTGAGTGCGTATTAGCCAGACCGTGATTGTCATCATCAGGAATATATCGATGGAAGGGCTCGGCGAGAGCGACTGCCAAAGCAACACTCATTGCGTCCGACTCTCCCACGATCACGGAATGCACGCTGATATCAATCGCGTCTGATCCTTGCCAGTAACCATGCACAATAAGTGCTTCTTTCAAAGCGAGTTCCGGCGAAAGCCCGACCAATTCAGCGAAAATCTGCGGATTCTTCGGCACTCCGTCATTGCCGGCGTCTTCAGACCTGAGCACACGCCGAACATCGACCGGAAAGGGATCTGTTCCGTCCGAAAGCCAGAGACCAGTTGGACTGGATAGGAGTTGGCCTGAAATCCATTCTTTCCAAGGGTCCTCGTCCCATGGGTATCCCACTACGGGCGTGGTCGGTAAGAGTTCACCGACGGTCAGCATAAGGGCGTGCCACGCCAGATGGCCGCCCCAAAGATCATGGGAAGGTATAGACGCTGCGGACCACTCGCCGACGCCATCACCGTAATGTGGCTTTATTCGGGGGCACGAATACATATTTTGGGCATCTAGGGACCATGTCCTGATCCATTTCGTGCACACGTCTTCGATCTGCCATTCTGGAAGCGCGAACAGCCTTGCAACACTGTCCAAATGGTACTTGGCAAAATCGTAGTCATAGTGAAAAGGATTTTCGGGTTCGGGATTCTCAGGAGGTCTCGCTTGATGAAACGTGGAGTGGCTAATATCGGACTTGGCCCGCGGGAACGGTGAGACGTCTAGCTTTGAGAGGTCCTTCAGAAATTCGTCGCGGCCATCCGGGGACAACGTTCCTGCAATACCAGTGAGGGCTTGGCCCGCGAAATGGCGCATGAGCACATGAGGAAAGGCCGGGTCAAATGCCGTTGATTCCAGTGCGTCTCTGAACGGTTCGATAGACTTGGGAAAGTCCAGAGCAATACGCGCCAGTGAGATATAAAGCCACAATCTCGCGTGTAAATGGAAAAAAGGAAGCGTCTGATCTTGGAACGGTCCAGCGTTGGTTCTATCTGCGCCTGCGACCACAAATGGTAAGACCTCGGTGCGGCCGATTTGGACGAGGCGCCGAAGCGCGTGCGCAGCTCGCCAACGCTCAGCGGCGACGGGTGACCCCAGACGTTGCCACAGAAGGCCAGCAACAGCCTCGGATGCGGTATCGGGTGGCGAGAATTTAGTCGTCCATGGTCCATCGCCGAATTTTGGAGGCAAGCCATCTGCGGATTTGCTAAGGAATCTCTCAACCGCCGACTGAATAGTGCTTGCCGAAGCAGCACTGGCGACAGCGGTTGCTAGTTTGAGCCAGACTACGCTTGGGACAAGGGCAGTACGATCTCGTAAGGCGGTGATGATGATCGGAATGAGCTTGTGCCCATCTTGGCGGGAAAATGCGATCAGCGAACGCAGCGCGTATGAGGCATCCCAGTCGGACTCGATCAATTCACTGGCGTGCCGAGTCGCAAGCTGCTGCGCCAGTTCAGGCAAAATATCGACGACAGCGGCAGACTGTTCGCCCCACTGAGAAGCAAGATTATTGAGGACGGTGAGCTTGTCCAACAGAGTGGGTATTTGTGTCTCAGAAATTGCCCGCATAAATCCGCACCTTCGCTCTACCCCGCGAATTGGCTGGGCCAGAGCTTCAAGAACACGGAGTGGCCAACGCCGCACAGCCTCATCGGAGTCCTTGGTTTGTAGAACGGTGTCAATTGCATCCGAGGTTGTAACATCGATGCCCGAAAGCACTGTGTCTGGAAGGAGGGATTCGGTAAGTCCGACAGGTGTTTCGGCATCAGCGGAAACCCCGGAGGAAGATGGGACATCGACTCCGAGTTGCAAGTTCGCGAGCTGTCGTCGAGATGCAGAATCCTTTGGAAGATATTTATCGGCGAGGACGGCAATCTGCTGGATGCTCTCACGAGGCGGCGAGCCTCGGTACTGCCGATCGATTTCGCAGAGCACAAAAGCAAACGCATTCTCACGATACTGCTCTGGGAGGCCGGGAAGGGTCGCTTCCAGAAAATCCGAGTGAAACCAAGTCCAGGTCTCGCTGGGCTCATCAAGACCAATCAACGCCGACGCGAGATCCGGTGCTAGGTGGTTGTCCTTGGCCAGTGCTGTCAGCAAAGGGGGCAAAGAATAGCTCATATCGACTTTCCGACGGTCGGCCAGACGCGCCACGTTGGCGAGAGCGCCTGCGCCCGCGATCCGCGACATGGCTTGGGCATAGGTCACCCATGCAAACTTTTCGCTTTCCTCAGGGAGATTCAACTCACATGTGGTTGCGAAAGAATGAACGACGGATGGAGAGAGGGGAGGTCCTGAATAGCACGCTGCGAAGCTCATGAACTCGACGATCTTCTCGTAATTGTCAGAGCCAAGGGCATCCGCGAATTCCATGCCGCGTTTGAAATAGGCTTTGGCCTCAGAGGTAGAAGCGAGCCAGATTGCGCGCGCCAATGAGCCGTAGCTATTAATTTGCGCCGAAGTGTCGGTTTCTTTCGCAATTTCGTCAGCAATAGTGCGGCCGAGCAATAGTGCGGCGTCGGATGTTTCCGGTTTCCTGCTTAAGCGTCCGGCGATATACATCATGTTGTGCTGATAGCCGATAGGCGATTTGACGAGCCAATCCGAAATGGCGGAGGCAGTGGCTGTAGTAAGTGCATCGAGCGCATCAGCCGTTTTAAACAACAACGGGAAACAAACGCTAGCGATGTAGCGTGGGCGGTCTCTATAGGGATAGCTGTCCTTAACCAAGACGTCTTTGTCTAATAGGTCCAGTGCCGCTGTTATGTCACTGTCGTATGAAGCCCTCCGAATGAGAACGGCAACGGCTGTCGCATGAGGCAACAGCGGACGGACCCGATATGTTAGGGTACGACGAGCGTCCTCGCGAGCGCTGTTGTCTAATTCGCCTTTGTCTTTAGCACGTCGCTTCTTTTGAATCTGCTTCTTCGGCTTCAAAAGAGCGTCGAGGGCTTTTTCGAAAGACTCCGCGTTTCTTCTTGCGGTTGGTTTCTGAATCTTTGTATCCAGTTCCTCCGGACAAATGTCCATGAGAGTTGGGGCGCGATCGTCGATGGCCGCCTTTATGCAATGAGCGAGAAGAAAGGGGCGTATCGTTTCGCTTACCCATACGTCACTATCAAACTCGGCAATCCCGGGGCGATGTAGGCCAATACCATCGACAATTAAACGTGCTTCTTTAGTCATGCCTAAGCGAGCAGCTTTGATAGCTCCAGCCAACAGAGCATCGGTCAAAATGAATCGGTATCGATCGATTGACCAGGCTTGGGAAACGGGGGAGGCAATTGCAGAAATCCGAGCCAGCCGTGTTATCAGTCGAGCGGTCTGGTCTTGGTCAAGTGAGGCATGGCTGAGCAGCGCTGCAAAAAGCGGGCGAGCCTTGACCCTGCAATGACAGGCTTGGCGGACCAGAATATCTCTAGCCTCCTTTGCCTTGGGTGAAATCGTTGCGTGCCGTTCCAAGAGGGATACGAGTTGGGCCAAAAGATTGAAGGCATAGTCTTCTCGCCATTGGTCGATCCAGGAGATCACCCGTGAGGCCTTACCTCCCAAGAGCGCCCAATAGGCTGGCCCGAACCGATCGAGGTCGCCAACAGTGGGCAGCTTTCGGTCGCCGCGTTCCTCGGTTTGTGTTGCCCTCCAGTTGAGCCAATCAAATGCTCGCCAAGCATTACGCCGCGCTTCATCGATTTCGTCAGTCAGTGCAAACGCAACCGAGAGAGCCGCATGTCGTCGGCCAGGCCAACTTGTTCGGATTTCGAGCAAACGGCGAAAAGCCTCATTGTCGTCCGCTATCGCGATCAGATCAGGATGGTCCTGTAGGAAAATATCAGAGCGTTCGTTTCCCCCCGCGACGCGCGACGCTTCGACCAAGAGAGAGGTAAGGTCATCAGTCCGTTGTTCTTGCGCACATGAAATGAGTGCCGCCGATAGTCGAGAAAGACGGATGGCGCGTTGTGCGACCTTACTTGTGGCAGAACGGGGGAGGCGATCTTGGAAGGCCAACCGAACGAGATCATCCGTTCTGTCAAGTGACGATAAAACAGAAGGTAGCGCTCGGGCCGCATAGCTAGATTCTTCTTGACGCGCCATGAGTCGTTGCACCACGGCCTCACGGGATTCTGCATCGGCCTTTACTTTCTCCTGAATAAGACTCTCGGTGGGCTCATCTGCAAAAATCAATTCGTGTTGTGAATAGGCAAGCAAAGGCGAAAGGTCAGCGGCGAAGCTTCTGACAGCGGCTTCTGTCAAACCCTGCGCAGCCGCCAATTCAGCAACAGGAACAGGCGGAGGCAAGACGGCGAGCGCTGCGAGCATTCTGTGGAGTTCGATCTCGCTCGAACCGCGTTCTGCCGCATCGTTCAGTGCTTTTTGAAATCGTTTCCAAATAAGCGTATCGAGAAGCGGTTCGGCGGTCTTCTTTGCAGAAGCTGTCCCCTGCGAGTGATAGGGCCGCCCACCGGCCAATAAAGCTGCGAGGACACGGGGATTGCCTTCGCAGCGGGCATTTAGATCAGCAATTTCAGTTGGGGTTACGTCATTCTGGTGTGCCCGTGCAATAGCGCTGATTTCGTCCGATGAAAGCGAGGGTATCTCGAATCTGCGACAGAGCGCCGCGCCACGTGCGATATCTCGGCGTTCGGTGCGGCACGAGGCGATTGCAACGACACCTTCGATTGGGGACAACGACAGCGTCTGAAGTAGGACGTGTGCGAACGAATCGGTTCGAGTTGTATTGGCTTGTTGAGCAGCATTGTCGATGGCATCAAGAAGCAGCACGATCCTCGCATCCTTAGCTGAATGTCTCAGTGCTCTGACGGCATGTTCAAGACGACGGCGAAAAGCACGAGCAAGGTCAGGGCCACTGACGCCGGGAATAAGGATGTCACAGAGCCCTTGAACAGCAAGTAGATTTACGATATGGGGCAGGGCCTTTTCCGGTAGGTGGCGTCCGTCGGCAGGGTTGCGCCAGTTGCCACCACCAAAGCAGTCGAAGAGGACCACCGCATTTCCGGTCACGAGCTGTTGTGCGAGGCTCTGCATTAAGACAGTTTTCCCCATTCCACCGCTCGCATCGACGAGTAGGGGGTATCCGGGCCGATTGATCTCCGCGACGAGATCAGCAATTACGGGACGCTCGACAATCGTTGGAATCTTCGGAAACGCATCTGGTGTGGGGAAGAGATCTCGTTCATCGTCGACTCCGAGGCATGCAAGCAGAGCCACCCGATCGATCTCGTTATTTCCTTGGCCTTTGCTTCCGGCCTTATCTCGCACGAGATTGCGCAGATCATTGAGCCTGGTTTTGGTCTGAGGATCGTTTGGAGCGGTCCAGTCCGCCAATGTGCGGCGGACCAGTGCCTCCGCAGCGGTAAGAGTTCCTTGCGACCCGCTCAGGCTGATACGTCTTAGGAAATCTGGAAGCGTGTCTGCAAGATCGGGCAGTGCTTCTTTGATGTATTTCGCCTGATCGGCAGCGTCTCCATCAAGAATCTCTCCGTTACTGAGGCCCTGAATCGCAGTGATGAGGGCAGGGCTAAAGGGCCGATTCGTGACGATTTCGTAGCGTGCAACGGATTTAACACGGTCATTACCGATACTCTTTATGAAATTTGCATCGGTGGCTGCGAACTTCTCAAGCGTCTTCTTGATATCGAAGGCCCGCACGGCTTGATCGGCGCGCGCGATAGAGTACTTGAACTGCAGCACCTCGGCTGACGAAGCTGTGTCTATGCTTACTCCACCTCGATAGCGAACGAGGTCAGCAATTTCTGTTGCGGCTGCAGAGACCGAAGATTCGTCCTCAGTGGAAAAGCCTTCCATTGTCAGAATGCGAAGAGTACTGGTCGGCGGCAAGAGCTCAAGTGCAACACGGGCTGCCCATGTTTCATGATAGGAATGGCCGTCCCGAGAAGCGCGGACTTTATCTATAGCGGTTGTCAATGGCTCATTTTCTGAGGTCATAAGTCTGGAGATTCGATTGAACTAGAACCTATATCCAGCAGTGTTGTTACTAAGATAGCCTGCAGTCCATCGGACAATGCAATTTTATGGAATGGACTGAGGTTCGAGGACACTTGGCGATCATAGAAGACAAGGCGTCAGCAAAGTAAACATTCAAGGGACTTCGCGAAAATCATTTCCCTCCTTTCAGCTGCCTCACATCAACGAGTTCCGCTTCGGGAGGTTCGACCGGTCAATCGGTCGGACGGAAATACTAATCCGCTTGAGTTCTGCCGCCGCAGCTTCCTGACCGCGGCTTCGATTTCGGGGGCCGAGTGTCGCACCGAGGACGCTGACTGCTGCGTCGGAACGCAGCTAAGGTGGTCACAAAGGCTGCGTGCACCTCCGAAACGCGGGAGCCGACCCGAACCTCGTCCGGTACCTGCGGCAACTAGCTCAACATTACACCCTTAAAAAACGATGGCTTGCGACTCGATTCTATGAGTTCCGACCAATGAGGCCGTGCATTCCCTCGTCGCGGCGCTGGAGTCCGGTTAAAGTGCGGTCGTCAAGCGTATCTCCGAGCAATAGCGAAGTTTCACACTTACAGCTTTGGCAATATCATGCTCGTCGCAGGCCAAAAGCCCGATGCCAAAAGCTAGAGACGAGCCAGGTCTTGCTGTATGCGGGCGAGAATTGTGTTGAACGGAATTTGTCCGCGATAGTAAAGTGGGGCTGTCTTTAAGTATTCCGCTTCAAATTGCTTGCGGATATTCTCGTCTTCGATTGTGAAGGCTCGGCTTTTTGCTACGTCTTGGTCCAAAGACTTGAAACGCTTCTTTTTGTGCGCCAAGTATTCCGGTGTCCCGATGAATCCCTGCACGGTTTCGACATCGAGGAGTTGATGGATATCGTAGTAATGCCTGAGGAAATTCGTTGGGACTTTCCCCGTCAGTTTGAATTGGCCGTATTTTCGAACCACGGCCTGGACCTTTTCCACAAAAGTGTATTCGGGGTTATAGCAGGGGATGTCGAGCGCTCGGTTGTCGGCGTATTGAAGTTTCTTCGCATCGGCGAACTGGTCGATCCAAGAGGAGATTGTAACGGCGCGGTTCGGAGTCGTCTGGTCGAAGCCAACTTCCAGGAGGATTCCATCCTTGAGGCCGGCGATCGGATCAAAGTGGGTCTTGTAGCTTAGTCTGAGGCCGGCGTTCCTCAGAGTTTCGTCATCGTATGTCGTATCCCTTTCGACGGCCGTAATTCCCGAGATCTTGACCTTGTCCTGCAGTTTTTCATAAAAGATTCGTCTCGATTCGATGTGCTTGGGCTTGTCGTGATTTGGATTTGTATCGACCTGTAGTCGATCGAAGGGCTCAATGCGAATGTCGATGTCCTCGGAAAAGCGATGGATGATCCCAAAGCCCTTAGAAAGCGAAGTGCCGCCCTTGAGCTCAAACGTTAAGCCAAGCTGTTTGAGCCCAAAGATGGCGTGCATGATCCAGTAGTCTTTTTCGACGAGAGCTGGATCATTGATCTTCTCGCTGTCAGCCACGGTCTCGACAAGTGCCTTGAAGTCGCTTCGCTCATGCAGAAAAGAGTCAGGCGGCATGGTGCAACATCTCCTGAAATTTTTTCTGCGTGGAGTATTTGCCGTAGAGAGAAACTGCCCGTGAAAGCTTTCTCGGGTCCATCTCCTTGGCTTTTTCGCGAACGCGAGAAAGAACGGCGTCTCGATCCTCCGCAAGCTCACCTAGTTCATTGACAAGATCAACCAGCAGAAACTCTGGAGACAGTTGCCGTGGAACATTCATGCGGCGCTCGAAAGTAACCATTCGATTGCCGAGCGGAAATGTCCCATGCCGCTTCTGATTGTAGACAACCCGTTTGTTGTAGAGTTGCGTTGTCCCAAGTCCCAACTGGTTATAGGCATTCGGGGAGGTCACCAAGAAACGGTCCGTCTTCAAGAATGCTTTCACTAGTTCGTACTCGTCGGCGGGAGCCTCGCCAAATTCAAATTTACGAGGGCTGTAATACAAGCCGGTGCGGAGCTTCTGGAGGGTCCCGTCGACAGTGAGTTCTTTGAGGTGTCGATCGACACTATGGGACCAGGGCAGAAGGTCTTCTCTGCGGTACACACGTCCAGGGCGAAGATGTCGCCTCAACTGCTCAAGTGTGCTCGTCCGCATTGTCTGGTCCCCCACAATTACTTTACTCCCCACCATCCTACGTGTCAATTATTTTATTAACAAGTCATGCATTATATGGTGTAAACGCCTATTGTGCAGTAGCTTACTACGATAGGTGTCTTGTAGCTAGTGACACATTAGGAGCCGGCCAGACGTGTGTGTGCGCTATCACGATAGCTTCAATTTTCCAGGAATTGGGCAGGAGTGATGGGATGGCAAACAACCGTCCGGTACTTTTGGTCAGGTCCATACGTAGACTCTGATATCGGGAAAGCCGCTGTGCCCTGGTCAATGCCACTCTGCCATGGTCGCGATTCGCATTCTGCCCGGGATCCATCCTGATATTTCGAAGGTTCCGATGATTGACCGTCGAGAGTTGAACACGAGAGCAGAAATCAATCTCAAAAGAAATCAATGACCCAAACGCGAATTCGCCTCACGCGGGCGGAGTTATATGAAAAGGTATGGGCGACGCCGGTGCGGACACTTGCCAAGGAATTCGGCATGTCCGATGTCGGTCTGGCGAAAATTTGTCGCAAGCACGACATTCCCGTTCCTCCACTTGGATATTGGCGCAAAACAGAGACAGGTCACAAGGTGGTTCGGCCTCCATTGTCCCCTGCTAAGAACGGCCTCGAAACCCTGGACATTTATGTGCGAGAACGTCTCCCGCCTGAACTGGCAGCGTTGGCCGCGGAACCGGCAGCCGAAATAGCAATCCCCGCAGAACTCTCCCACGAACTCGTCACGAGAACGGAAAAGCTGCTGGCAAGTGGGAAAGAGAACGAAAAGAAACTGATCGTGCCCAAGAACGGAACTGTGTCGCACCTTCTTGTTTCGCGGGACCAGATTCCTCGTGCATTGCGGATCATGAACGCGCTTTTTCTGGCGCTCGAAGAGAGAGGCCAATCGGTCTCGTGGCCAAAGGAGGAAGAAGCGGCCTTGACGTTGGGTGTAGACGGGGAGACAGTCAGGTTTTGTGTGCTGGAGATTACAGAAAGCCTGCGCCACGTCCTTACTCCTGCGGAGCAAAAGCATCCCTGGATGGCCCCCAAGTGGGATTACAAGCCCACCGGCAAGTTGCAGTTTCGTATGAACAACCTTCCTTATTCCGCAGGCGTACGGGGAACATGGTCGGACGGAAAATGTCAGCGCTTGGGGAAGTGTATTGGAGACTTCCTCGTTGGCCTCAGAGTCGCGGCTGGTGCGATCAAGAGGAACCGGCAAGAGACCGAGGAACGCGAGCGGCGGTGGGAAGAAGAGCGGAAACAGCAAGAAGAGCAAAGACGGAAGGCGGCAGAGCATAAACGAAAGGCCGAGTTCGTTACCGAGCTGAGGAAGAATTGGGAAGAAGCCCAGAACGTGCGAACGTTCGTAAAGGCGCTGGCCGAATGCACCGGCAAACTGGAACTATCCGAGGAGGAAAAGCGTGACATCCAGCAGGTTGTGGACTGGACAACCGAATATGCAGAGTTTCTTGACCCACTTTCAGATCTGACAGATTCCATCGCCGAGTTTGTCCACCCGGAGAGGAGATATTCGTGGCTGAACTGATGACGATTTCACAACGCCCGGCTCAATTGTCTGGTACGCAATGGATCCGCGTGACCTGTAGCGCTGTACGGGTTCCTCGCGTAGCCGGAGGCGAGAACACAACGGGACTCAATATGAACCGCTCTGACTTGCCGCGTGGCTTTTCAATTGTGGCGCTGTGAGCTTGATCTCCAGGGTGGAGGATCTATGAAGAACCTCGAAGAGGCACAGCGAGAGATGCGGGAGCGCAATGCTCGGAAAATGCGGGAAGAGAATCTCGTTCAGCCTGAAATTGCTGCGTCGGAGGATAGTCCCGAGGTGCTTCGGCTGAAGCGGGAGATTTCAGTGCTGACGGAGGAAGTGACTGGCCTGCAGAACGAGAACAATCGACTACGGCAGCAAAAGACGGTTGTCGTCGAACCGCCTCGTGAGCAAGGCAGATCTGGCGGCGATTCCGGCAGGGAGCAACAGCACAACTTCCTGAAGTACAGCCATGCGCGAAGATATTAGTTTTTGAAATTGCTGAAAGACCTGAGAGTCCAGGCTTGAAGTCGAGGGTCAAGAGGCCTTCAAAGGGGTGCCTATCCATCCGACTTCTTCCGGACAGACCGTACACAGACGGCACACAACGACACTGGAACGAAATGAATCGCTACTGTGACAGTCTATCGTTATTTATGGGGGTTCTAGGCTCCTGTGTCGCTCTTGATCTTGTCCCGCAAGCGTTCGGCTTCGGTAGCGCTTGCCTCTGCGGCCTGAGCGAGTTGCTTGACAGCATCACGCGCTTTGAACACGGCAGCCGCGGCCATGCTCTTGGCTAGGTCCGTGCTTCCCGTGGCAACGTCGCTGACCGCCTTGGTGGCTACTTGAACCTGCTGGTCAGCGGCGCTCGACGCCTGGGTTGCTGCAGCCAGCGCCTTCTGTGCAGCGTCTCCATCGCTCGTTGCCGTGGATTTCTTGTCTGAGGGAGCCTGAGGTGCCGCATCGGCGAGCGACTTTGCCTTGGCGGCAGCGTCGGTCGCACGGTCGAGGGCCGATTTGGCGTCGTGAGCCGCCGCCTTTACTTCCGTTAGCGCGGATTGTGGATCACTTGCGCCGCCACCCGGGGAGGTGACCCCGCTGGCTCCGCCTGCGCTGCTGGCGGCTTTCGCGCCTGCCCCCACGGCTGACGAGGTCGTGCTGCTGCCAAAATAAAAGCTGATTACGCTGACAAAGACAGTTGCCAGGGTCGTGAAAATCTGTTTCGCAAAGTCTTCAGCGTCCTTGTTGGGCTTGAGGAAGTACGTTGCGTTATAGAGTGGAGTCTTGCCGTCGTTGTCGGTCTGGGTGGAGCCATTCGCGTTCCGTGCGGGCTCATAGGCTACGACAAACTGGTTTTTCAAATCGGCGAGTTGTGTCTCCGTGATACCAGTTGCCTTGCCCCCCGGAGTCACCGTGCTGTTATCCACGCTGTTATAAAGGAAAGCTCCAAGGCAGACGAAGATAAGCACCAGGCTGAAAGCAATCAGAGCTCGGACAGATCCTTCTGGCAACGCCAGCGCCTGGGTTGCGTCGGCAACTCCAATGACCGAGTAGATGATGCCCAGGACGGACATCAACACAACCACGAGAGCCAGACCAACGAGCACGACCGCACTCAGAACCAAAGCCTCGTTGGTCCTTGTCGTACCCGCGAACAATGCCGGAATACCAAGTTTGTACAGACCCACTCCAGCAGCGATCAGGAGCACTAGGCCGACAATCAAGAGATATCTGTTCGGTTTCATTCGGACTCTCCTTTTCAACCGCGGAATGCGGATAGCCTGTAAGCCCGGACTTGGTCCCTATATCTTTTGTCCGAAAAGGCCGGCAATGAAGTCGATATTCAGCGTAAAGCCGATGAATGCCCCCTTTGCGAACTTTTGTATCGTTGTCGGGGCCGTGCTGGAAGTGGGATCGACATATCCGGCGGGAGCCAAAGCATTGACCTTTGCCACATTGAGTCCCCCAGCAAACTGAAGATTGCGCCATATTTCTGAACTGCCGCCGATATAGAAACTGCTGGCGGGAGCAGATAATGAGAAACCAAAGCTGAAACCTGGAATCAGGTTCTTGGGCTTCCACGGGCTCTCAGCATCCATCGCAAGCTTCGGAAGATATGTAGTGAATAGCAAGATGGGTTCGACGGTCAGGCTTCCTGGTACTTTTTGCGTGTAATACGTAGCTGTTCCTGGCGGCGAAGGAGGAGTATTTTCGAGCCTGAGAAATGAGGGATTCCGAACCCAACTGACGGCAACACCTGTCGCGAGATTGAAGTAATACAAGGAATGAACTTGGGGTAACGGGACATTCAGCAGGCTAACGACTTGGTCAGTTGGCCCTGCCGTTGATACGGATGCGGGAGTGGATGTTCCAGAGTCCTGCCAGATGATTGTGCCATCCTGAATTGGCGGCTTGACCGTCACTGGCAATGCTGGCATCGCAGTACCAGACTGACCTCCGGTGCTCGCGAGGTAGAAATGGCTATTGAGCGGATTGGATATCACCTGTCCCTGAGTGAACGTCGTATTGGGAGTCCACTGAGGAACTGTAGCCGGTAAACCGCTGGGGGCGGTTGTTCCCAAGTCTGTCCATGTTATAGAAGGTGGATTCGGCTCAGGAACCGTTGGATGCGTCGCTACAGGGAACGACGGCACGGCATTACCAGACCTTCCCCCAGTGGTTGCTAGGTAGAAATGACCGTTCAGAGGATTGGCGATCACGGCATTTTGCGAAAATGGCTTGCCAGGAGACCAGACAGCAACAGGAGTTACTGTGCCGATAGGGGCTGTCGTTCCAACATCCGTCCACGTCAACGCGCCCCCCGGCGGATCAGCAATGCTTGCGGGAGTTGCAACGGGGAACGTTGGCATCGTGCTTCCGGACTGCCCGCCAATGCTTGCCACATAGAAGTGTCCGTTCGCGGGATTGGCTATCACGGATCCTTGCGTGAATTGTTTATTCGGAGTCCAGGTCGCGGGAGTTGCTGCCCCTATAGGGGCCGTTGTACCCACGTCCATCCAGGTCAATGCGGGACCCGCTACCGCTGGATCGTTAACCGTGGCAGGTGTCACAATCGCAAATGCTGGTCCAGATCCAGATCCAGACATACCCTCGTTTAGAGCCGTGTAGAAGTGTCCGTTGCCAGGTAGAGGCGTCACGACACTGCCTGCAGCATACACCGTAGATGGAGACCAGAAGTCGCCCGGCGCTGGTGCGATATAAACGGTGTTCACGGTCAACGTTGGAATTGTGTCTCCCATAAGCTGTATGGGCCAGCGAAGATAATAGATCGACGGACCGAGGTTTCCCGTCGCCAGACTTGCCGTGCTCATACTGGGTCTGACAGGTGCCGGGTTCAATGCAGTGCCCTGCTGCGTGGTCAGATTGAAGTTCAAAACGGCCATGCGCGAGATGTTAACCGGCGGATGATCTATCTTCCCGAGCTCTTCATCTTTCAGCGACGCGGCCAAATTCCTTGCGTCAATGGCAAGGACTAGAATCTGTCTCTCAAGTAAGGGATGGGTGTTATCCACAATCGAGCACGGTGAGTTCTTTGAGACCTTGCAGGCATTTCTGACGACTGGATCCGCCTTGTCGTTATTGCAATCAAATCTGGTCGGTTCCAGGGTGAAAGGCTGAGAGGCACTGTTCGCAGGTACCAGCTTGTAGCACAGCACGACGCGTTTGCTATCAGTCGGCATGCTCGTGCTCCAGTCGCCCCTGACATATGAAAGACCTGCCAAGCCTGAAGTACTAGCCGGAGCTGCAGCAGCGGCGGGTTTGCCGCCGCCCTGTTGGGCGGGCAATGAGGCGAGGCTCAACATAGCGAAGCTTAGGAAGAAGCACGCTTTATAGAGAAGTGACATTTTGATTCCTTTGCTGAGTCCTGCTGCCACAGTCCCGAACCCAATTGCCTGGGTACCGGGTCGTGTTTGCTACGAGAGCTTTGCGTCGACCCTACCCCACTGGGATCCGTCGAGAGGGCTGCGAAGGTGCGAGAGATTTACCGTCAATACCGAAGCCGCATAAGTATTACCTTGTGCCCGGAGGTCAGCGATTGCCTGGTTGAAGACATCTTTGGCTCTCCCGACAGCGTCACCAACTGTCAATCCATCGGCCAATCCACAATCTATCTGGCCGTCACATTTGAAAAAGATATCTGCGGAGTCCGGATCGAAGGTGAAATTGTCGTCGTATCCGATGTATGCGAGACAACCATTCTTTACGAAGTTAGGGCCGAGATATAAGGCATTGTCACAGGACAGGAAGTGAGCAATCTTGCCGCTGACTTCCGGGGTTGCATAGGCATCGACGGCGTACACAGGCTCAAAGTTGAATCCGATGAAACTCGTATAGGTCCCGTGCCCTGCGCCGGTCAGCAATGTGACGCCCGGACTTGCTGCGGCGGGCGCCACGAATCCCCGACGTGCCAACGGGCCAAAAAAGGGCGACATGGCGAACCCTTTGCTTTCAAGGTAGGGGTACACATTGCCTTCGCGATATGAGGAAGCTGCCTGAGTATCTGTGGCGTCGCTAGAATCGATGGCAATGAAAGTTGACATGATATTTACTAAGGTTTTCGGCCAGTCTCCGCAAGATGCAGCAATAGAGCCTGCTCAATTTCCATAAGTGTTCGACCAATCCGAGATCCCGCCCTTACTTCTGCAATAGCGCGCGTTTTGTTGATGAGAGCTGGCCCGATCATCGCCACACGGAAGTCGTCAGGCTTCATCTGCAACCTTGAAACAACAAGATTCACCCTTTGTTCCTCGGACAATTCAGCCAAAGACATAGTGGGAATCGTCGGATCCAGTATCTCGTTAAGCGTGGCCGTGGTAGCACCATCAATGTGATAGCCAGCAACTTGACTTCCGTGCCTGTTCTTACTCTTGGTCTGGTTTCGCTTGCGTTGAGTTCGTCGGTTACCGGACTTGGTCGTACCCTTCGTTGCTTTTGCCATTTGGATCCTGCTCTCCCTGCGAAACAGGAGTTGCTGATCGTCCAAGCACTCCGCGAGTGCCGAGAATAGGTCTGCAGCGGCAGTGTTGACACGTCCACCACGACGCCTCAGTCACAGGCCAGAATGCAGTAGTAGTTTCCCGGGGAAGTCGGTGAGTAGAAGCCCCCTCGGATGCGAGACTGGTACAGTCTCCGCTCTTCCGTTCACCGATTGCGGATCAACTTATTCCCCGCAGACGAGGTTGTCAAGAGCAAACGTGCAAGACCTTTATGGTGGGGTTGTACCTAAACTAACTTTACGAGCTTAGTGATTGCCACCAGAATCGCGGCTCCAACAAGAACGAGCGTGAGCTTAAAAAATGCGAAACACATCGCTGCGAGGAACAGAAAGCCGAGAAGCTGAATCGGCGTCGGGTATAACATCGGCCAGAAGGTCATCGTGTGAAGCTTATTGAGCTTTTCAGGATCGTTGGGAAAGTGCTGAATGGCTCTTTGTCGACTCTCACGCGCCGCCTGGCGGAGGATTATTGTTGGAATGAAGAAAGCAGTAACGAGCGTCAGGATCAAGCCGGCGCCAACCATTGCGACGGAATAGCCGACATCCGCGACCTGAAATAGATCGGCACTTGCTTTGGTGATGTTCTTGACCCCGTTCACAAAACCCCACCAGATGTCGGTCTGCACAAACTCTCCGAAGGTAGCGGACGAGGATTGGAGAAAAGCGTGGTCAAGGCGCGTCAGAAAGACGATGCCGAAACAGGCCAGTGCTGCAAACATGAGGGTCTCAATCATAGGCTCGAAGTTTTCAAAGCCGCGCCTCGTGTCGTTGGATCCGGTATCGGGAAGCAGTTCAGAAGGCGTGTTGTTGGTGGTGAAGTTGTAGAGCCAAGTCGCGAAGCCGTAGATAACGCATAGGAAGCAAAAATAGGATGCCACAATCGTACCTTGCATCGTGTACGCAGCCAGCCCAAAGATCTTTGCAGCAAGGAGATGGTGGGGTGGGGGATAGCTCAGCGGCGCTAGGTTCCAACCTTTAGCGAGTTGTGTTTTGGCCAACACGTCAGCGAGTGGCGCGTCGGTGTAGTGAAAATTGTTCCACCACTCGATCCAACTTGCGATCATACCGATGCCTCCGAGGACGACCCCTACAATCAGGAATGGTGAAACCGTCTTTTCCCAATCGCCTTGCAGGCCGGCTTCGCCGATTGGCTGTCCGTTTGCGTCTACGATCATGTGGGCTGACGCCAAGTCTCGGATCACTGAGCGGATACAGTTAAAGGAAGAAGCAAAGAAGAAAAGCGCCAGAGGAACGAAGAGGATGAAGTTCAGCGACCAGTTAATTTCGCTGAAGTAGCCTAGTTGCTTGGTCGGGTTTGCGAATGACGCGACCGAGACGTGGACCGCGGCGCTTGATAAGGCCAATCCAACGCCTATCATGAGCGACAGGAATAGTACCAGCACTGGCGGGATGTTCTGGATTGTCTTAGAAATACTCATAGGGCATCCTTGTTTCGCGGATGGTTTCAGGGGACACGCCCGGACAATTTGCTCACACCGCCTGTCTTTTCTGGGGGTTGGGCTCAGTTGAATGTGGCCCCTTGATCGGAACCCCGTTGATGCTAATCGACTTGAATGCCTCATTGTTCAGGAGAGACGATATTATTATCTGGGACTGTTTCTCTAGCTCTTCGGGGACTCTGGTTTCGTCTCCACGCCGAAGTTTGTTGATCTCTTCTCGTTTCAATTGAAGTTCAATCTGTTTTATCTGGCCGTCGTAGTATTTATTCCTCATGTCCATACCCTTGTCTGCGGCACCTAGGAGTAAAAACGCCATGAGAACAGGGATACCCAGTTTCTTGGGCACACCAATGACAATATCGTTCTCCTTGTCACTTGAGATGGAAGGAATCGCCCGCTCGATGAACTTGAATTTTATGGACTCGCCTGTCCGGATCTCAAACAACTCCAACACAGGGGGCTGTGCCCAGGCACCACGTAAGCGCTCCTCGTAATACCTGTAGGCGCTTTCGGACAAGCTGTTGCATGCCGTCAAGAGAGCTCCGAAATCTCGCGAAGACAAGTATTCATATTGAATGTAGAAATCCAAAGATGCGGCCTCTTCCCGATTGTGATCCTCGACCATGAATGCTCCTCGTTATGGGAGACTAGCGGATGACATAATGTTCCATAGGTCTTGCTGGGATTCAAATGGTTCGGCTATGCGGAAGATTGTGGTTCGTCCGGGCGAGCCGTTTGGACCGCTCATGGTCCGATTCGCACAGAGGGCTTCGAGTTCCAAGGTAAGCCGTGCCCGTGCAGGAACAATCACACGGTAGTCGCGCGCTGCAGCCAAGTTCTGTCTTTCGGTCCCGACGTTCTTATTCTCGAAAACCTGGCCTTTGGGCACGAAACACATCACATCGTTCTCCGTATCGTTTCGTAAGGTCAAGGTAACTTTGTACATGCTCATTCCCCCAATGCCACGGCCTCGACGAATAGAGCGCCATGTTCGATTAGCTCGACTAAAGTGTGCTCTCCGACAACCTTTTCCGCGTGCAGAAGGGCCGCGTTGTGAAACACGTATTTTTCCTTGTTGCCATGTGTGAGTTCCAGATTAGTCTGAGTCAGGAATACCTTTCCTCCGACAGTTTCCGTCTCGGGCACATCGCGGTATGCGGTCTTAGCATAATCGAGATAAGTATGGACGTTCCAGGATTCCCTCTCTTGCATTGGGATTTCGATGCGCAGGCCCTCGGTAATCTTTCCATCCCTGCTAAGGCTGCCAAAAGCGTGCAACTGCTCTGAAATCTTTTCATGTGCCAGCCGCTTTTCCTGTTCGTTCAGCAGTTCTTCAATACGACGAGCCCAATTGCTGAGCGTAACTCCCTGTTCACTTTTCTCCGAGTAGGCCCACTCCATTCGACCTGACAACACCTCGCGGGCAACACTCAACATGTCCTGGATCGCAGCATCCTTCGGCTTGACCAGTTCAGCAAGCAAGGCGAGGTACTTCGCTCTCCAGATTTCGGATCCTTGTCTTTCCTTGAATCTTTCCTCGAATCTTCGCTTCCCTTGGCTGACATGCCAGTAGTAAATCTCAGAGTATGCGAATCTGGTCTCTTCCATGACGCTGTCATTATCGGGAAAGTCGGCCCTATCAGGCATCGTGATCCTCCAGATTGGCGCGCTTTGTGCGGAGTTCCGTCGGGTTTGAACGGCACACATTCTGACGGCAGCAAGTCTGAGGACAGATGTGATTCTTGGTCCGATACTGCCGTGAGAAGGGCACAGTACGACAACCGTTGCCATAAGGCAACTCCCTAAAAGTAGGTTCTGTGAACTGGGTCGGGGAAGTCTGCGCGCTCGCCCCCTCAGGAAACGCGCAGCGATTGAAGGCTATCATGATTGCGTGGCGAAAATCTAGAAGCATTCTCTTACGCAGATGCTGAAGGAGTGCGGTCCTGTATTTTGCATCTGAGCAGGCGCGTAGAAACTGCGAGGGTGAGATTTATCGTTGCCGGTTTACAGGCAGCCGAAGACCACTTCCCGCCCGTCGCATTTTGTGCGTGGCCACGCCAAGGAAAGCGAAAACGTCGCCTCTAGGGCAACTCGCGTATCCAGGCCGGAAACGCGCCACTTGCTGGCGCAGTGCTATGCACTTCACACAACAATGATCCGGCGATTGGAAGTGCTGTTCTTGCGATCCCCGGAATCCCGAGGCTTTTTCAATGGGGGAAGCATACCATCGCGTGTTCCACCGGATATGGCAGCATGGCGAACAAAAGACGAATCTGTTACGCTGTTGCAATGGATGAAGGCCGCAAACGGGCGATCGGCATCATGGCGGCGATCCTCGCCAGTCTGCACATGCAGACGGCAGATGATCTGTTTGGTGGACCTCAGGGTAGTCCGCGCAGTGACAAGTTGATTGCTGCGTCAGTTCAATGGGCTGAAAAGATCATGGAGAAGGTTGATAACGTGTTTCGCTCATCCGATCTGCCATAATTTCCCAATGTGCGGGCGCTATCGACTTTCTCGGAGAAAGCAAATTGTTGAGGCGCACTTTTCCAGCGTTTCGGGAGACGAAGACTGGAACCCTCGCTACAATATTGCCCCTACTCAGCCTATCCCGATAATTCGCCAGAATCCGAAGAAGCCCGTCCGAGAATTGTCGCTACTTCGTTGGGGACTGATTCCTTCGTGGGCGAAAGAGTCGTCTGGCGCTGCCAAGATGATTAACGCAAGGTCGGAAACGGCAGCTACAAAGCCCGCGTTCCGCGATACGTTGAAATTCCGCAGGTGCCTGATTCCCGCAGATGGTTTCTATGAGTGGCGGAAAACCGGGAAGGAGAAGCAGCCTTATTGCTTTGAGGTCGCTGATGGGGAACTGTTTGCATTCGCTGGAATATGGGATCACTGGAGGGACCCGAATGGCAACTACGTAGGGACCTGCTCGATTCTGACCACTGGCCCAAATGCTGTGACTTCAGCCGTTCACGACCGCATGCCAGTCATTCTTGATCCAGACAGCTACGATATTTGGCTCGATCCTGGAATGAGGGACGTGACTACGGTGTCCGAACTGCTGAAGCCATACGATGCTCAACTGATGCGTTGCTATGCCATAAGCACTCGGATCAATCACGTGGCTAATGACGACGAGGAATGCTCCGCACGCGTGGAACTTACCCAGACTCAGGCTCGTCTCTTCTGGTAAGCGGACTATCGAGGCGGGTGCGTCGATTGCCGGCGAGCGCGAGGTGAAAAGAAAAACCCGCCCAGCGAGGATGCCAGCGCGGGTTTCGCGTTGCTTAATACTCGCTTGGCAAGTGGATTACATTGTTGGCAAAGTACAGCGTGATCTCATCCAGCGGAAAATCAGTGTGCTCGATCTCTTTGGTGAACACGATGTTGCCATTGCCATCGTCGCACGAAAGCGTAGCAGTTCGGTCGGGACGTACGGCGAGCTTCCAGACTTGAAATTCCTCGGCGGCAACAGCCTTGTTGGAGGGCTGAATGAGCGCTATTTCGTCCAGAAGCCAATACGCCCCACCGTACTCGGCAACGTGCTGCGCGCCGTCGGTGTAGAGAACGTTGCGGTTGATTCCGTGCCGATACCAGTTTTCGCTGCCGGTGAACTGCGCGAGGTCGCTTTTGCTGAGAGTCTTCGTTGTCATGGTGTTTGCCTCTTTTCTTGATCTGACCCCCACGACGGGGGCGAGAGAGGCAACAGGAACAGCCGCACTGAAGGCGCGGCGTCACAGGCAACCGTGGAATAAAATGAGGGGCAGCCCGTAGGGAATCATCGTTTATGCCGCGCAAAGTGCCTTGACGTTAGCCTGCGGCTGTTAGGTTGACTCCGAACCCGTCCGTGAGCGGGTCACGGAAAGAGGCACATCGAGACGAAGACGACGCGGAGAGATGCGGCGAGGGGCAGACGGAAGACACATGGAGAAGAGAGAGGGTTCAGGGTTGCTTCGGACGCGGCATGCTCGTACCGGTGACGCTGTGCTGTCCTGTTCAAGGGCGCGACAGCGGGTTTGCCCTTTTCCAGCCCAAGACTCGCGCGGACGGCGACAATTTCGCTTGCTTTGGCGGAATACGCTGGGGCGCATATTTGCGGAGGAACATTTTGCCACTGCCTGTCATCCCGAGAATCAGAGTATGGGCAACATCGCGGGTGTGCAGGTTGAGGAAGTAGGGCGTGCTGTTGTCGGTTTCGACGACTGCCAGGTACTCCGTGCCCAGATGCGGGTTCGTCTTCTCGCCGGGTAGGATCGTAAACAGAAAAGAAAGGTCGGCGTAGTTCGTGTTCAGCATATACAGTTGCCGGAGGTTCACTGCGTAGTTGCCCGGTACGGTGGCGAAATAGGCGTTCAGTTGGTTGTAGGTTTCCGCGAACAGATTGCCGTCGGCGTTGGTGAAGACGCCAGTAAATTCGGCTACGAGCTGATCGAGTTCCGTTCGTGACCGGCCATAGAGCACAATCGTGAGCGAGAATTCGCCGAGCGATTGGCCGTCACCCAGGGCGCGAAGGCAATCCCCAAGATTTTCGATGTCGGCCTGCTTGGAGTCGTCCACCAGCACATCGCGCGGGTTCGTCTTGGTGGCATCGTTGCCCATCTGCGAGACGAATCCTGTCTTTGACATATTGAAGTGGCGGCGGCGCTTGTTCACTTCTTTTCGGGCCTTGTCCGTGGGGAGCGGCGTCCACTCCGTGACGACATAGAAGTTGGCCGGAATCTTCAGCAGCGCATCGAGCACGAGGGGACGCGTCTCTGTGATGGCTTCTTTCAGGGTCAGCACACGGACGATGTGATCGCCCACCCGCAGATGATCGCGTTCCGCTTCGATGTTGGAGTTGACCACCTGATAGTCGAGAAACTGCGTGGACTGCGGTCTGCCGGCAACGCGCCAGTCGTCATAATTCAGCAAGCGGCGGAAAAACGTGAATTGCCCCTGCCGATTCAAGACCTCGACTTGCATGAAGTCCGCAAGCTGCCGAGCGAATGCCTGCACGTGCTGGTCGAGTCGTTGAAGATCGCGCTCGATATGCGTCCGCAACAACTTCTTCATGCTGTCGTTGGTGAACTGCGATTTGAGTTCGGCAATCGCGCCCTCTGGATCGCGTAACAGGCGAGCTAGCGCCGTGCCGACGCCGGTCTTCGATCGAGCGCCTTCGAGCAAGATGCAGTAGAAGATCTCGATCTGATAAAGATGGTCCCGCTTCGCTTCAAAGAACTTCCGGCGCTGGTCAATGGCCGCTGCGACAATGGGGTCATCATATGTTGCAAACGGTATGTCGGGGCGGTTCGATTTGAACAGATACTGGTAAACATGGAAGCCTGGGCCAAAGGCTTTCAGCGCTGCCTCCAACCGCTTCACCGAATATTCCTGCTCCGAGCGGTCAAGACTCTCGTAGTCCACACCGGGAACGCTGAGAATCATCCCTACGTCCCCGCTCTTGGTAAGGAAGGCCGTCTCATTCCAGAAGCCGTAGAGGTTGATGTGGTCGTTAAGCGCCGCACTCTCTTTCCACGACTTGATGACCTTGTCGAGACGCAACATCACACTACCTCCACGCGGGGAACTTGCTGCTTGGCGGCGTCATAGCGCAGCTTGTAGCGTTCGGACTTTGCGAGGATGCGGAGGAATGCCGGATCGCTGTTCGTTACCCAATGGCCGAAGGCAAAGCCGCCAATGAAGACGGCGATACCGGCGAGGATGGAATTGAAGAGGTTGAAGGCCCCCACTGCTCCGACGCATACGAAGTAGAACAGCGTCCGTTCGACGCCCAAGTAGGTGAGAGGCTTGTGCAGGCTCTTGAAGACTCGATTTGTGCGATGCATCTGCTGTGGTTTGTCGGGCATAAGTTCCTCGTTCCAGGGGTTGGTTGAAGGTGGCGCTATACGCCCCAGAGCCAACTCAGGACATTTACGGCGAGAACGGCGATGCCCGTTCCAGCGGCAACGCCAGCAAGCGCCTTTTTTGCGCCGGGTTCGCCATGCGCGAATCCGTAGCCGCCGATCACGATTGCAACGAGACTGGCGACCTTCGCGATGGTGCCGGTGAAAAGGCTTTGGATGGCGTTGAAGCCTGTGTCGAACGGTGAACCCTGTGCCAACGCCGCCACAGGCATGACACAAAGTAGGGCGAGAAGAGCAACCGTTGGACGCGCCCACTTCGACCGAGCAACGATCTGGATTTGACGGACCAAAGGGACTTGAGACCAACGTGGCATATGCAACCTCCGGCAGCACCTCAAATCGTCTGCTTGTGGCGCAAAGCTATCCTCACTCAATTACGATGTCCAATAACGTCTCGTTATAACGTTATTCTTCGGGGTTATAAGTCCAGAAAGTTACAGTGATTCGGTTGGTCAAGTTGGAGTTGAGGCCGGCATGAGGAGCTTCTATCCACCCCACAAGAAAGGACATAGCCATAGTCACTTCGTTAAACCTTCGGCTGCCCGACACAGCGTCACAGTGTCTGGGCGACCGGCTACGATGGGTCTGAATAGCATCCGACACGGCCGGATTTGCAGCCACCTCAAGGATTGTCTTGGGCTTCCGTCGATTGATTTTGTTTTCCGTAAGCCCTGCCTTGTCAGTAAGCTCCGCATCCGTGCAGCGGCTTGGTCAACGGGAAATTGTGTGAGAAATCGGCGTGGACCCGTCCGTTATAACCTGCAGGAATAACGTTATAACGAGACGTTATTGGACACGGCGGCAGGAACCGGGCAAGTTGGTTGAAAATCGCCGGTCCCGTACAGACTTGACCAGCCGAGGACGGCAGTGGTTGGTTCCGAACCGCCATGCCAGACTCTGATAGTGGATATGTCAGCATCATCACGGATGGAGGATTCCAATCCGGGGCAGTCGCCGAGAGAAGATTCTATGACGACCTTGATGCAGGCTGTTGTTCAAAATCTCGATTGGGGTTGGCATCTCGCATCGAGAATGCGTGAGAGGACTCCATGTCAACCCAGCCTAGTTCGATCACACCTGCCATTTCGACACTGTCGGAGTTCGAGAAAATTGATTCGACGGAGTTTGCTAAACGCATTTCGATGACGGAGTCCTGGGTTCGTAACCAGACCCGTAACAACTGCCACGACCCTATTCCCCATGTTAAGCTTGGCCGATATGTCCGCTTCGAGTGGAACAGTCCCGAACTTGATGCGTGGTGGGACCGTCACCGTAAAGGCCATTCGGCACCGATATCAGGCAGGCCAGTTGAAGCCGAAGGACGGTTCCTGGTACGCACGGTTCTACGACGAAGTGCCAGACGGGCCCGCGGGGTTCAGATCGAAAGAGAGATGGAAGAAGCTCGGGCGGATTGAAGAGTACCCTCTCGAACGAGATATCCTTCCGGTCTTTGAGGGCTTCATGCAGGCGGTCAACGACCGTCTCCTGGGTGCTGCGGGGCCAGACCCAATCCTTCGCATCTACATTGAGCAGAATTATTTGCCTTCCCTGCGGCTAGAAAAGAAGACGATCCGTGGGTATAGGGACACTTGGAATTTGCACTGGAAGAAACGGATCCAAGACCTCACCTTCGGCCAGTTCTATCCGGACGTCGCCTTTCGCCTCCTCAAAGAGATTCCCGACCAGGACGACATCAGCAAGACCACCTTGCAGCGAGTGAAGGCGTTCATGTCCGGCGTATACACCCACGCGAGAGAGCAGGGTGATTTTCGTGGAGCGAATCCGGTGACCGGGTTGCGGCTGCAGAAAATCAAGGCGCGCCGCGCGAAGAAAATGCCATTCAATTCCCTCGCTGAGACACTGGCCTACATTAAAGTGGTCGACGGGTTAAGGGCGAAGACGGCAATCGCTACCGCTGGCTTCGCAGGGCTTACAGTCAGCGAACTCCAGGGACTCGATTGGAAGGATCGCTATGACGGTCAGTGGCACGTAGAGAGAAAAGTGGTAGAAGGCAGAACAGGCGATACCAAGACTGCGGCCAGGCAAGAAGGCGTACCGATTATTCCGCATCTCCAGAAGATCACCGACAAATATTGGAAAAGTGTGGGATGTCCCGCCGAAGGGGCAGTGTTTGGCAGATGGATGAACAACCTGAAGCGCGACCACATCACCCCTCAATTAAAGAAAAAGGGGATGAAGTGGAACGGGTGGCACGCTTTTCGCCGTGGCCTCGCCACGAACTTGCATGAGATGGGAGTTCCTACTAAAGTTATACAGAGAGTATGCCGTCACGCCGACGAAGCAACGACGAAAAAGCACTACATCCACGCCACCGAACCGGGCGTGCGGAGCGGCATGCGAAAGCTGGAAGCGTCGATAAAACGAGAGAAACACGAGAGACGCTAAGACAGCTCATCGTAAGTAGTTGATTGTAAAGGATGCCGACGTAGCTCAGTTGGTAGAGCAGCCGATTCGTAATCGGCAGGTCAGCGGTTCAAGTCCGCTCGTCGGCTCCATTTCCTTACAGCGTTTTCATATCCCATCTGGTATCCCAAAACCAACCCACATTTGCCGGGTTAAAGAGCCGTCTCCTCGTGGGGGAAAGCGAATCGTCGATTTACAGAGAGAATTTATTGAGACGCAAAAATCTCTGCTTCTTGGGTAACGAAGGGGCGCAGATCAATTTTCCACGCACCAAACGCCGAAGTTAAATCCCTGACTGTTGTCGCATGCGCCATTGCTGGCGAATACAAAAGCAGGTTCGGTATTGTTTCCACCGGCATCGGGATAAAATGTGCCTACTTCACCGTAATCGCTCCCTGTTCCGCTCGTCCACAAATTGCAATTCGTTGGAACGCTGCCGTTTACTGTCGAATTTGAGGCGTACCCTGTACGGACCCACCCGAAAGCGTCTGAAGGCGGTCCTTCTCCATCATCGGCTGCTGATCGACCGAGAGATTTGCTGTAGGTGAGCACAGCCGGATCTACAAGCTCGGTATAGGAAGCGAAGTGATAGCCCGACGCACAGGCCGTCAGGGTCTCGTTCCCGTTTACGGTTGCCTTGGTCAGATAGAAGTGCCGCGCTGGGGCAGTTGACGTGGTTGTTGCCGCGCGGCTGAAGTTAAGTGCGAGCATGGAAACTGCGGCGAGGGCGACTACAGAAAGCGCTGTGTTCCGGTTCATATCGGTCTCCTGGAAGGAAGTTTTTCTTCCCTCTAGAGAAGAAATCGAAATTGGCGGCCAAAAAACGACACCTCACCGCAAGAATTTTTTTATGGAGTTCAAGAGAATGGTAGCCAAACCGCCCGAAAGTGAACTTATGGTTTGCTGCCGCGCCGAGACATAGCTGGCGCGCTTTCGCGGCAACGTGCCGCTAACGTTTCGATACTTTCCTATCGCAAGCACCATCGGCCGCAAATCCGCACAATGGCGCAGGGCGTAGGATGAAGCAGCCAGAAGTTCGGCTTCACCCGCTATGTGCTGATTTTTGGACGAAAGCTACTGATAACCGTTTAGAACTAGTGTCCCAGCTTCCGCCCACGAGAGCCTGTTCGAATACATGCGATTGATATTTTTCGGACTCCACTAGAGTGCGTATATCCGAAACATCTTGACAAACAACCTGCGAGTTAGGTATTAACGTCTGCTAGAGAATAAGCGGTTAGAATGTTTTGTCTTTTGTGCGGAGCCACGCAGTCGTATTTCGCTCGACAAGGTAGGGGTCTGGAACGATTCGAGAAATCGAATTCTGTTATTCAAGCAGTCCAGGGGGCGGCGATGGGAACTTTAAAGGGCGGCAAGTTTTTAGGCATTCTGGTATTGGCGGTCGTCATTGCGGCAACTGGCACGCTTTTTGCCGGCGTAACGGCCAGCATCTCCGGCACTGTCACTGACTCCAGCGGCGCAGTAATCACAGGGGCTACCGTCACCGCCACCAATGTCGAGACCGGCGTGGTCGATACCAAGTCGACCAACGCCCAGGGTTATTATTCGTTCCAAACGCTTCCCGTTGGAAAGTACAACATCAAAGTGAAGCAGGCTGGATTCAAAGACTACGAGCAGACCGGCCTGGTTCTCGATGTAAATCAAGCCGTCGTGGTGGACGTAAAGGTCCAGGTCGGCCAGGGCTCGGAAACCGTCGAAGTATCCGGAACCGCGTTGCACGTCGATACGGCGACCACTCAGATGGGCGAGGTTATCACCGATAAAGAGATGACCGATGTACCGCTCGTCACCCGCAGCTATACCGATCTGCTTTCGCTGCAGCCCGGCGTTGTGTCGTCCGCCTCCGGAATGACCGGAGCTTATGCAGGCCCGTTCATCTCCGCAGGCTTTGCCGCCCCGCCGGTCTCCGGCGATCTCGATTCCGGCGCGCTCTCCGTGAATGGCATGCGCGAATCCGAGAATGGCTTCATTCTCAATGGAATGCTGGTGCAGGAAATTGGATTCTCCGGCGCCGGAGCGATTCCCAACCTCGATTCGCTCGCCGAATTTCGCATTCTCACCAACAATGCCGACGCCGAATACGGCAACTACTCCGGCGGACAGATTAACGTGGTCACCAAGTCCGGCACCAATGCCATCCACGGCAGCGCCTTCGAATTCCTCCGCAACACCGATCTCGACGCCGCCAACTACTTCGCCGGCGGGGCCAGAAGCGCCTACCACCAGAACCAATTCGGCGGCACCATCGGCGGACCGATCCAGCGCGACAAGATCTTCTTCTTTGCCGACTATCAGGGCAATCGGGTGATACAAGGCGTAACGGAAGTGATCAACGGCGCGCCGAGTGCGGCTACGGAGGGTGGCAATTTTTCGGCGCTGGCCAATAACAATGCGTTTGCGACGAACTGCACCAATACTCAACAACAGCCTGATTGCGCAACTGTGGTAAACGGTGGAAATTGGGCGAGTCAGTTGACAAGTCAGCTCGGCCAGACAGTAACCAATGGCGAGCCCTACTATTTCAATGCATCTACGATCAACCCCGCAACGATCATTTCCCCCAATTCCGTGGGAACCCCTTTTGGTGTCAATTGCACCACCAGCGCTCAGTGTGTGTTCCCGAACGCGCAATTATCCCCCGGCGCTTTCAATTCGATTTCCTCCAAGCTGCTGCAATATATTATTCCTGCTGCCAGCGGCACGGTTGGATCAAATGGCACCGGTACCTACGAAAACAGCTCCAACGCAACCAATCTGCACGACAACAAATTCAGCGGCCGCCTGGATGCCAACTCCAGCTTCGGACTGTTGAGTGGCTACTACTATTTCGATCGGTTCAACCGCACCGATCCTTACTGGCCGGGGAATGCACCCCTGTATCCGGGTTTTGCCGTGGATGGAAAAGGGCAAACGCACGACATCACGCTCGCCGACACTAAGACCTTGGGCGCCACTTCAGTAAACGAATTTCGCCTGGGATATTTCCGATTGGATACGAAGTTCAACCAGCCCCTGGGAGGAACGAATACAACTCTGGCAGCCCTGGGATTCGCGTCCGGCGCGAATCGTGGTCCGGGAATCGTGCCACTGGCGCCCACATTGGAAGGTGTTCCGGAGATCGACTTTGACAACTTTGTCATCGGAACCCCGAGCCGTCCCAATGGCCTGATCGATAACATTTATCAAGTCCTAGATAACTTCAGCCGAGTCGTCGGCACGCACACTCTCAAGTTCGGCGGCGAGTATCACTACGACCAGCTTGAGGAAGATCTGATCGATAACGTCTCCAACGGAAATTTTTTCTTTGGCACCAATTTCAATGGTGGCGTGAGCGAAACCGGAAGTGACTTTGTAGATTTTCTACTGGGTGCGCCCAGTTCTTTTGTGCAAGGCCAATCGTACCCATCGTATGGGCGCAACTTCTATTTCGGCCTCTACGCACAGGATAGTTGGCGTGCCAAGTCGAATCTCACCATCAACTACGGGATAAGGTACGACGTGAGCGCTCCCTGGCGTGAGAAGAATAATCAAATTCAGACCCTGATTCGCGGCGAACAGTCCGTGGTGTTTCCCGGTTCGCCCAAAGGCTGGGTGTTCCCCGGCGATCCTGGTGTGCCCAGTTCGCTGGCGCCAATCCGCTGGAATAATTTTGCGCCGCGGCTCGGCATCGCATATTCCTTCGGCGAACACGACGGCATGCTGGGCAAAATACTCGGCGCTCCCGGTTCCACCAGTCTTCGCGCGGCTGTGGGAATGTTCTACAGCACATTCGAAGGCGCCACCGACTTCAACGAAATTGGAGACGCTCCATTCGGAAATTACACCGGCCAGTTCGCCTCGACGTTCGCCGCGCCCTTTGAGACTCGTGCGAATGGCAATCAGACTTTGAACTTCTTCCCCGCGCCGCAGCCTCCTTTGAATTTCTCTGCCAAGAATCCGGCTTCCGGCTCACCTTATGACAATCTGACCGAGTTCTTCGGCGCGTTCGGAACGATCGGTAGTTCGCCCGCGTTCTATAACAAGAATGAACTCCCCTATGCCGAGGAATACGAGTTATCGCTTCAGCATCAGGTCACAGCGGCGGATTTAGTTACGGTTAGTTACGTGGGGACTCAGGGTCACCGGCTGCTCTCGTCCGAATCCGCGAATCCTGGTAGTCCAGCCCTTTGCCTGGCCACTCCCGGTTGCGGACCGGGCGGCGAAAATAACATCTATACCACTTCCTCGGGGGCGCTAATTACCGCGGGCACCCGCCTCAACTTCCCTGGAACCACTCTGCCGAATGGCACGCCAATCGTTCCCTTCGGTAACGATTCCTATTTCATTACTGCGGGAAACTCTGCCTACAACTCGGCGCAGATCAACTACCGGCACACGAGCGGCCGTCTGCAGACCCTAATCGGTTATACGTTCAGCCGCGCCTTCGACAATTCTTCCGGCTACGGCGAACAGATCAATCCCATTAATCCCCGCCTCAGTCGCGGACTTTCCGCCTTCGATACCACCAACAACTTCGTCGCCAGCTACAGCTACAACTTGCCCTTCGACAGGCTGGCCGGGCCCAAGCGCCTCACTCACGGATGGGCGCTAAGTGGAATCACGCGATTCTCCACGGGCCTTCCGGTCACCATGGTCGAAACCGACGATCAGTCGCTGCTCGGAACCGCCTTCGGCGGCCCGATCACGCTGCCGGTGGATACGCCGAACTTCGTCGGGCCGCTCACCCTCAGCAACCCCAGAAACTCAGCGCAGCGGCAGTTCTTCAACCCCGGAGCTTTTGCGCAATCCGCCTTGGGAGTGGAGGGCGATTCCAGGCGACGGTTCTTCCACGGCCCCGGAACTAACAACTGGGATATGACTCTGCTAAAGAACACGGAAATCACGGAACGCGTGAACGTGCAGTTCCGCGCCGAGTTCTTCAACTTATTCAACCACACTCAATTCTTAGGGCCGAGCGGAATTACGGGCTTTGGTGGAGGCCAACCCACCTCTGGCTCATTCGGCGACGTGTCGGCTGCGCAATCGCCGCGCATCGGTCAGCTTGCTCTGAGATTTAGTTTCTAAGATGCGCCACGTCAGCGTGTGGTCTTAAAGTATGGCAGCCCAAGGTGTGCTCGCGGCGACTCTCGTGGAACCCGGACGCTACGAGATACGGGAGTATCCGCTTCCTGAACCAGCTCCCGGCTGCGTGCTGGTAAAGATGGAGCTCTCAGGAATTTGCGGAACCGACAAGCACACCTTTCAGGGTTACACCACGCAGTACGGAAGCCGCGCTCTGGTGTTTCCGATTATTCAGGGACACGAAAACGTAGGCACCGTCGCAGCCATCGGAGGAAACGGAAGCTATTCCGACTTTGAGGGAGTTCCGCTGCGGGTAGGAGACCGCGTGGTTGTCGGCGCGAACGTTTGCTGCGGACAATGTTATTACTGCCGTCACGACTTTCCCTACTACTGTTGCGAAAATACGACGGATTACGGCAATAATCTGAGTGCGAAAAATCCCCCGCATCTTTTCGGTGGATGGTCGCAATACATGTATATCGTCCCCGGAAGTTTCCTGGTAAAAGTGCCGGATGAACTGCCTTCCGACGTTGCCGTGCTCACCGAGATCTTCGCCGTGACGGTAGGACTCGATCGCGCCAAGCAGATGTCGGCTTTTCCCAACGAGTCGTTTCGCTTCGACGATACGGTGGTGGTGCTGGGGGTGGGCCCGCTCGGCATGTGTTTCTTAATGAAGGCGCGCATGCTCGGGGCGGGAACGATCGTTGCCGTGGACCTCTCCGATTACCGCCTCGATTTCGCAAAGAAGCTGGGCGCCGACAAAGTTGTGAACGCCGGAGCCACTTCAAAGATCGAACGAATGCAGATGATAAAAGATTTGACCGGTGGCCGGGGCGCAGACATGGTAATTGAATGTGCCGGGGTGCCGCAAGCGGTTCCCGAAGGCCTCGAGATGCTGCGTATCGGCGGATTGCTTGTGGAAGCCGGAAACTTTTCCGACCTGGGAGAAGTATCGATCAGCCCGCACCGCCATCTCTGCGCCAAGAATGCGCGCATCCTTGGCGTTGGCGGCGAGGAACCGGCCGCATACGGTCCGGGAATGCGGCAGATGGCGCGCTACATGAAGCATTATCCGTTGCAGGATTTCGTCACGCACCGCTTCGGTCTGCGCGATGTGAAAGCAGCAATGCAAAAATCGATGGCAACAGACTCGATGAAAGTAGTTCTTCAACCCTGGAACTAAACGCCGCATTCGTGCGGAGAATTCTTACGTCTTAATAAAGGAAGCGATGATGACTACAACCAATACGCGATTTCAATTTGCCTCCGCTCCCGATAGCTGGGGAGTGCTGGATTATCCCGGTCCTTCGTGGAATCAATCCTACGAAAAAATGTTGGATGAGATGGTCGAAGCCGGCTACACCGGTTCGGAACTCGGCCCCTACGGCTTCTTTCCAACCGATGCAGCAATCCTTCAGCCGCAACTCGAAAAGCGCAAGCTCAAACTTCTCGCATCTTTCGTTCCCGTAAAGATGACCGATCCCGGTGCCAGCCAGGCCGTGATGGAGCGCATTCGCAAAGTCGGCGGGTTGCTCGCGGCTCTCAAAGCTCCGTTTCTCGTGATCGCCGACGATCAATCGCCCGAGCGCAACGCCTATTCCGGACGAGTCTACGATAAGGGCTGCCCCAAGCTCAGCGCAGAACAATGGAAGCACATCGGAAAAATCGTTGCCGACGCGGAAAAAGTCGCCAATGAGTTCGGTCTCGATCTGGTCTTCCATCCGCACGTGGCAACTTATGTGGAGACGCCAGAAGAATGCGAACTTTTCTATGACGCAACTTCGCACACCAACGTCGGCCTTTGCCTCGATACTGGACATTGCGTCTATGGGCACGGTGACTCCGTGACTGAGGTGAAAAAATATAAGAGCAAGCTGCGCTTTGTTCACATCAAGGATTGCGACGTCAAAGTTCTGAAGCAGGCACGTGAAAACAAGTGGAACTTTGAAGAAGCCATCGAACATAAAGTATTTACCATAATCGGCCAGGGAGATATTGATTTTCCGGCCTTCTTCCACACACTGGTCGAAAATAACTATTCTGGCTGGTCAGTCGTGGAACAAGATGTGAAGTTTGGCGCAACGCCGGTTCCGCCCGCCCAGAACATCGCGGCCAGCCTAAAGTATCTGCGCGAAGTTGTAAGAAATCTGGATGTTACCGCGGGCGCGCGTTAATAAAGAATTGTTTAACAAAAGAGTGTTCCAATAAGGATTGTTTTTGAGGAAAGAGTCTGATGCGTAAGTTAGGAATAGGCGTGCTGGGTGTCGGCGAAATGGGAAAGCGCCACGCGGAGAATCTCCGCCGGAACGTGCCCGAGGCTCATCTGATCGCAGTCGCCGATGTCTCCGAAGACCGCGCGCGCCAGACCGCTCTGGAACTGGAGATCGAGCACGGCTACAGCAGTTTGGAAGCAATGCTCGAAAACAAACAGATCGAAGCGGTCGTGATCGCCACGCCCGACAAGTTTCACGCGCGAGCCGTCGAACTCGCCGCCGCCGCCGGCGCAGATATTCTCTGCGAGAAACCGCTGGCGTTAACATTGCCCGACGCGCAAGCTGCCATCGCAGCCGTCTCGAAAGCCGGCCGCCGTATGCAGGTTGGCTTCATGCGGCGCTACGATCCCGCCTATGCTGCGGCGAAGCGGCGCATCGAAGCTGGAGAGATAGGAACTCCGGTGATCTTCAAATCGGTTGGCCGCGATAAAGACCAGCCCCCGCTCGCAGCCTATGAATCCGCCGTCAACGGCATGATTTTTTATACCAACACGATTCATGATTTCGATCTCGCACGATGGCTCATGCAGGATGAAGTTACCCAGGTTCACTCCTACACCACCAGTGCAATCCGTCCGGAGGTCGCCAAGTACGGTGACGTGGTCGCGAGTGTTGTGAATCTGCAATATCAGCACGGCGCGATTGGAAACATCGAGTCTTATGCGCAAGCAGTTTACGGATACGATGTGCGCACCGAGATCGTAGGCTCGAACGGATCGATCCTGGTTGGCAGTCTCGACCGCACGCCGGCGGTATTCCTGACGTCTCGCGGCGGCGAACAGATGCTTGCCGATCACTTCCTGTCGCGCTTTGCCGACGCCTATCTGAACGAGATGAAAGATTTTGTGCACAACATCTTGAACGGTAAAGCGCCAACCATTACCGGCGAGGATGGTTTGAAGGCTCTGGCAATCGCGGTCGCGGCGGAAAAATCTTATAAAGAATCCAGGTCGATCGCGATTAGCCAAGACGGAACGGTTTCGTAGTCGCACGGAAGTTGGATGGACCGCAAAAAAGATGAAGTGCAGCGGGCTCAAGCCGGAGGGCTAAGCAGGAGAATCAAAAAATGACAGTCGCAGAACTCACGACTTATAAGAGTCCGTTGCACAAAATGACGCAGACCACGCCGACGTGTCTGTGGAACGACTCGGCGTCGATCAATGAATTGAAATACTCGATCGAAAACGGCGCCGTGGGAGCGACCTGTAACCCGGTAATCGCACTGGGCGTGATCAAGAAAGAGCTGAAGGCCTGGAAAGAACGCATCAGCGCGCTGACCAAAGAATTGCCCACCGCAATCGAAGATGAAATTGCGTGGCAGTTGGTTCGCGAAGTTTCTATTCAAGCCGCGCGGCTTCTAGAGCCGATTTTCAAAGAGCACAAAGGAAAGAATGGCAGGCTTTCGATTCAAACCGATCCCCGCTTGTTCCGGGATTCTCGTGCGATGGTCGAGCAGGCGCTGGAATTCAGCAAGCTCGCTCCCAATATGATCGTAAAAATTCCCGCGACATCCGCCGGAATTCCAGCCATCGAAGAAGCCACCTACCGCGGCGTGAGTATCAACGCCACTGTCAGCTTTACCGTGCCGCAAGCCATCGCCGTCGCCGAGGCCATCGAGCGCGGCTTGAAGCGCAGAGAATCAGAAGGCCTGGAAACCGCGAGCATGGGCCCGGTATGCACGATTATGGTGGGCCGCCTGGACGATTGGATGAAGGTGCTGGTGGAAAAAGAAAACATCACGATCGAACCGGGATATCTGGAGTGGGCCGGAGTTGCGGTGTTCAAGAAGGCTTATCGGCTGTATCGCGAGCGCGGCTATCGCACGCGTCTGCTCTCGGCCGCGTTTCGCAATCACATGCACTGGAGCGAATTCATCGGCGGCGACGTGGTTATCTCCCCTCCTTATTCCTGGCAAGTGCGCTTCAACGCCAGCGATGTTGAAGTTCGCTCCCGCATCGACGATCCGGTTTCCGAAGTGATCGAAGCGGAACTCACAAGAAAATTCGCGGACTTTCGCCGCGCCAGCACCGAGCAGGGATTATCCGTTGCAGAATTTGATTCCTTCGGACCCACACGCCGCACGCTTCGCCAGTTTGTTTTTGCATGTCATGAGTTGGATGGCGTAGTGCGCGACGTTCTGATTCCAGATCCGGATGTGACTTAGCGGTTCGAAAGTTTTTTGTAGCTCATTCAGCAACAAGAGCGACAAGCTGATTGAACAATAAGCGCGTAGGTACTGCGCCAGGTTGGCAATTCGATATCTTACTGGAGGCTCGTACGTGGGAAAACTAGCAATCACAGGTGGCGAACCACTGCGCAAAACACCTTTTACTAAGTGGCCGATGTCGACCAAAGAAGAAGCGGCCGCGCTCGAGGACGTGTTGACCAGCACAAAATGGGGAGGCCAGCCGTTCCCCGGCAAGTACGCCGAGTTATTTGCCAAAAAGTTTGCCGAAGTTCACACCGTAAAGTACGCCCAGTGCGTGAGCACCGGGACCGTCGCCATACAGGCGGCGTTGAAGGCAATCAACATTCGTCCCGGCGATGAAGTAATCGTCCCCGCCTACACCTGGGAAGGAACCGTCGGGCCGGTGCTTCTGCTCAACGCCGTTCCGGTTTTCGTCGACGTAGACCCAGACACCTATTGTCTGGACGCGAAGCTCATCGAAGCCGCCATCACTCCCAAAACCAAAGCCATCCTTCCCGTCCATTTGGGAATGCGCTTTGCCGATATGGATGAAATCCTGCGCATCGCAGCCAAACACAATCTAAAGGTCATTGAAGATTGCGCTCATGCTCACGGCGGAATGTGGAAGGGCAAAGGAGCAGGCTCCATGGGCGATCTCGGAGCATTCAGTTTTCAATCGAGTAAGCTGATCACCTCGGGAGAAGGTGGCGCGGTCATCACCAATAACCTCGAGTACATGGAGTTGGTGCAAAGCTACATCAACGCCGGCCGCGCCAGCCTCACCGACAAATACCATCATCGAATTATAGGATTCAACTACCGCATCGGAGAATTTCAGGCTGCAGTTTTAGTCCCGCAACTCGATCGACTGCCCAAGCAGGCCGCACACCGTGAACAAAACATGAAGCATCTCGAATCGCGCCTGCAGAAAACTCCGGGCATCGGCTTGCTGAAGCCCGAACCACGCATCACGCGTCTCGCGCCCTATGGATATGTCTTCAAATATTTCGCTAATCAGGTGAAGGACATCCCGCGCGCCGCGTTCGTCGCAGCGCTTCAACTCGAAGGCATTCCGTGTGACGGCCTTTTCTATGAGCCGGTCTACAAGAGCTCGCTGTTTCCGCTCGACTCAGCAGACTTTCCCGCACTCAGCTGGGGACGCGACAAGGCCCTCGATCTGCGAAGCATGTATTCCTGTCCTGAATCCGATCGCGCGGCCTATCAGGAAGCAGTCTGGCTTCCGCACCAGCATTTCCTCGGGAGCACCGACGACGTCGATGCGATCGCGGATGGAATCCTGAAGGTGCTCAGCAACGTGGAAGAGCTGCGTGGGCTGGATCACAAGGCTATACGCAATCAGAAACTAGGCCGCGCCGACCGGGAAAGCTAATCGCAGAAACGTAATCGATAGCCAACTGCCGAGACGATGACTCCATGCCCGCGTCGCGATCTATAGCGAAGAAGAAATCGATAACAAAGAAGAAACCTGTAACTAATAAGACCGGGTTTGCCGTCATCGGTCTCGGCAGCATTGCGCAAAGTTCCGTTCTGCCCGCGTTTGCAAAATGTAAACATGCAAGGCTCGTAGCAGTGGTGGGAAGAGATGCCGCAAAAACATCGCGACTGGCGCGCAAATTTAAAGCGGGCTTCCGATATAACAGCGATGACTTCGCCACATGCCTGGCGAATCCCGAAGTATCAGCAGTTTATATCGCAACCCCGCAAGGCGAGCACGCGCGCTTAACCATCCAGTCAGCGGAAGCCGGCAAACACGTTCTCTGCGAAAAGCCTCTGGCGGCCACGCGGCAGCAGTCCGCAGCCATGGTGGAAGCTTGCCTCCACAACGGTGTGTTGCTCATGACTGCGTATCGCAAATACTACGAGTCAAGCACGCTCTATCTGAAGCAACTCATCGAGAGCGGCAAACTTGGCCGCATCGATGTAATCCACACAGCATTCAGCGAACTGTATACTCCCGGAAAATCGCTGTCTTGGCTATTGGACGCGAAAATGGCAGGAGGAGGCCCGCTGATGGATTTGGGCGTTTATTGCGTGAACACCAGCCGTTGGCTGGTGGACGAAGATCCGATCGAAGCAAACGCCGAGTCCTGGGCGCGCGATCGCGCAAGGTTTCACGAAGTAGAAGAAGGCATTTCGTTCCGCTTGCGATTCCCCAGCGGATTACTGCTTTACGGAAGTTCGACCTATAGCGCGGCTCCATCTTCTTTCTTATATGTCCAGGGAAGCGCCGGCTGGGCGTCGTTGTCCCCAGCTTTTCCCTTCGAAGAAGAACGGAAACTAACCGCCAAGATCGGCAAACACCACATCGCACGCGCCTTTCCCTTGGTGAATGAATTTTCCCCGGAAATCGATGCTTTCGCCAGCGCCATTCAAAAACATGGTAGCGTTGAACCGGATGGTGTACAGGGCCACAAAGATATGATCATCCTCGATGCAATTTATAAGTCGGCACGAGAGAAGAAACCAGTCGCAATAAGTTATTGATGGATCAATAACACGATAGCTGAGTGAAGATTCGTGAGTTAGAGTTTCCAAGTATGTCATCCTCGAAAAACGGCGACCGCACCAAGCCTTCCAAGTCGGCAAGCATCTATGACGTTGCGCGCGAAGCCTCCGTTTCCGTCTTTACGGTTTCCGCTGTCATCAACGGCAAGGAGCACGTCGGCAAAAAGCTTCGCGAGCGCGTGGAAGCTGCCATCAGCAAACTGAACTACCGTCCCAACCTCGTCGCGCGCAGCCTGGCCAAACAGAAAACCCACACCATCGGAATGATCGTCCCCGACATTGCAAATCCATTTTTCCCCATGGTAGTTCGCGGTGCCGAAGATGCCGCGCAGAAGCACGGCTACAACCTGCTGCTTTGTAACAGCGACGACAGCCTCGCCAAAGAAGAAGCTTCGGTCGAACTATTGCTTTCAAAACGAGTCGATGGAATTCTGCTAACGAAAGCCGGAGAAGACTTCAGCCCTTCGTTGCGGCAAATGATCAAGGAAGTAGGAATCCCATTCGTCCTGGTCATGCGCACTTATCCAAAACTTACCAAGGACGCAGTGATCACCGACGATTATCGCGGCGCCTACGATGCCGTCTCGCACCTTGCGCGGTCAGGAAGGAAACGCATCGGCTTGATCAGCGGTCCGTTGAAAGTAAGTAATGCAATGGCCCGCTGGGAAGGTTTTCGCGATGCGTTGAAAGCCGAAGGCCTCCCCTACAGTAGCTCATTGGTCATCGAGGGTGATTACCGGATCGAGTCTGGATTTCGCGCCGGCCACGCTCTTCTTTCCCACCACCCGGACGGAATCTACGTGGCGAATCACTTGATGACCGTGGGATTGCTGAAAGCTGCGGAAGAGATTGGCCTGCGCTGCCCCGAAGATTTCGGATTAGTCAGCTTCGACGACTATCCCTGGCTGGACGTTTTCTATCCTCGATTGACAACAGTCGAGTTGCCGAAACACCAACTGGGAAGCGAAGCGTCTGAATTGCTCATCCGCCGCATTGCAGGAGACCACAGCGCCCCAGTGGTAAAAAAATTACCGACAGAACTTCGCATCCGCGAATCGTGCGGCTTTGCACTGAACATATCGCGCGGCCGCCTCAAAAAAGAACCGCAATCCACGTAATCGCGCAGCTGTCTTATGTCTCGCTGAAATCGATCAGTTGAGGACGAACCGTAAACCCGCGCGTTTTGTATGCTCCGTAGAGGACCCCAATCACCAACCACGCGGCTCCCGCATATTTTGTCCACGATTGCAGGCTAATCAACAAAACCAGGCAGAAGGCAATACCAAAACTCGGAACGAACGCATCCAGAAAAAATCTGCGCGTGGAAAGCGCCGAAGGCGCAAACCAGAAATGCCTCAGTGCCGCCAGGTTCACGCCCATGAAAGCCAGAAGCGCGCCAAACGTGACCACTTCGGCTGCGTGTTCCCACGGAATGGTAATTACGCAAATATAAGCAAGCACACCGATAATCCAAACGTTGTAAACGGGATTGCTTTTCTTGGGGCTGAGATAGCCGAATATTTTCTTGGGCAATACATCGTCGCGCCCCATGCTGTACAGAAGTCGCGACGCTCCCACGTGCCCCGCCAATCCACAGGCAATGCTGGAGATCAAGAGCATCACTCCATAAGCGCCAAACAGCCAAGGCCCGCTCGCCAGGCGCGCAACATCCATAAACGCCGTTTCCGGATTTTGCAACGTGGTGTAATCTGGCCAGACGCGTTGCGCCATGTACACCTGCAATCCGCTAAACAGTCCGGTGAACACCACCACCAGAACCGAAGCCAGCAGAACATTCTTCTTGGGATTCTCTACTTCCTCCGCCAGAATCGACACACCATCGAAACCGATGAAAACCAGCGCCGCCAGCGAGGTTCCCGCAGCTAATCCCCGTATATTGAAAGTCGCCGGGTTATAAATCGGCTGCAGCGAAATTAATCCCGCAAAGCGATGGTGAAGCACGATGTAACGAAAAGCTTCCACCAGAAAAACGGTGGTGACCAGCAGCATGAAGCCCAGCAAGACTTCGTTGGTGCGTGCGGTAAATTTAATTCCCTGTACCGTCATGATCGTGATCAATCCCACGGTAAGCGCGGCCAAAACCGCGAAGGGAATGCGAGGCGTCATTCGTTGAATCGCGAGCACTGCATACAATGCGTTCTGTACCGGCTGGAATAAATATTCCAGAAACATCGCCCACCCCACTACGAATCCCACATGCGAGTTCAGTTCCCGGCTGATGTAGGTATAAACCGATCCCGAGGAGGGATACACGCTGGCCATGCGTCCAAAGCTGACTGCCGTCACCGACATAGCAGTCATCGCCAGTAGCAAAGTTGCAACCGTATGCCCGTGGGAAAGAACTTGGCCTTCTCCAAATAATGGCACGGCAGCGATGGGCGAAGTGAGAATGATGCCGTAGTAAATTAGGTCCCAGAGGCTCAGAACCCGCTTCAGATGCGGTTGCGCGAGTGTCGCTGGTTGGACTGCACCGCTCGATGTCGCCACCCTGGCCCCCAGATTACAAATTTGCCGCTCAGATCGTTAAGTAAAACTCCGGGCACTTGCCTAAAAAAACATGCGTTCTTTCTTGCGTGCTTCTTCGTAATTTGTACGAGCCGTCTTAACCGCCTCACGCTCGGAAACTTCTGCAATAGGAACGTCCCACCAGCTTTCATAGCCGGGCACTCGTTGATCGTAAGACGTCGGAATCACAACCACAGCGGTACGATCTTGTTTTCTTCCGGCGATCAACGCAGCCTTCAGTTCGTCCGCAGTGTTCGCGGTAGCAGTCCACGCGCCCAGGCTGGCAGCGTTCGCTGCGAAGTCCACACGCAACACATCGCCATCGTATTTCTCGCCGCGCCGGTAGCGATAATTGGTGCCCATCCCTACGTTCCCGCAAGCGCGGCTCAATCCGCCAATGCTCGAAAACCCGTGATTATCCAGCAACACGATGTTGAGCTTGTACCCTTCCTGCAACGAGGTCACAATTTCCTGCGCCATCATCAGGTAAGACCCATCCCCGACCATTACGTACACTTCGCGCTGCGGCTCTGCCATCTTCGCGCCCAGACCACCCGCAATCTCGTAGCCCATGCAGGAATTTCCATACTCCATGTGATAGCCGCCCGGCTGCCGCGTCCGCCACAGTTTGTGCAAATCTCCCGGCAAACTTCCAGCCGCGCAAACCACAACATCGGAAGCCTCGGTAAAATTATTCAGCACGCCAATCACTTCTCCCTGAGTAATCGGCGGATCGATCGACAAGCTGTAGATGCGATCCACTTCTATTTCCCACCCCTCACGCAATGTTTGAATTTTCTCGCGATATGTTTGCTCCACTTCATAATCGCCAACCATTGACTGCAGTTCGTCGATCGTGACCCGCGCATCGCCGGTCAGCGGCAACGCCGCATGCTTGTAGGCGTCAAATTCTGCAACGTTAATGTTGATGAAGCGCACGGCTGCATTCTGAAAAGCAGTCTTCGAGGCGCTGGTGAAGTCGCTGTAACGAGTTCCAATTCCCATGATCAGGTCCGCTTCGCGCGCCAGAATATTGGCGCCGGGCGTGCCGGTAGCGCCCACCGCTCCAAGTTGCTGCGGGTGATCGAAAGGCAACGTACCCTTACCAGCTTGTGTTTCGCACACCGGAATTCCAGTGGCCTCGGCGAATTTCGCGAGCGACCCGAACGCTTCGGAATAAAGCACGCCGCCGCCGGCCACTATCAAAGGTTTCTTCGAAGCTCGAATCCACTTCGCGGCCTCGCTCAGAAGATTCCGGTCGCAGCGCGATCGAGGAATCACCCAAACTTTTTCGCGGAAAAATTCCTCCGGATAATCGAACGCTTCTGCCTGCACATCCTGCGGAAAGGCCAGCGTAACCGCGCCCGTTTCCGCGGGAGAAATCAGCACACGCATGGCTTCGGGAAGGGAAGTCAGGAGTTGCTCGGGGCGCTGAATTCGATCCCAATAGCGCGACACCGGCTTGAAGCAATCGTTTGCGGAAGTATCCTGCGTGGCCGCAGACTCCACCTGCTGCAACACCGGCGCAACATTGCGGCGCGCAAAAATATCTCCCGGGAGCAGCAGCACCGGCAACCGGTTCACGGTTGCAGTAGCTGCGCCGGTCACCATATTCGTGGCGCCCGGACCAATCGAGGTCGTGCAAACCAGAGTTCGCTTCCTGAAACTTGCCTTCGCGAATCCTGTCGCCGCATGAACCATGGCCTGTTCGTTGCGAAACAGGTAATAGCGCAATCCCGGATTCTGTTCGAGAGCTTGCCCAATGCCGGCGACATTTCCATGTCCAAAAATTCCCAGGCAGCCGCCGAAGAACTTATTCCGATTCCCGTCCCGTTCGGAAAACTGGGCATTAAGAAACGCAATCGTAGCCTGAGCCGCCGTTAGTCTCACGGTCATAAGGAAATACTTCTCCGGTGTGCTGGGTATCTTCGGAGAAGTCTATCTTGGCATCGGCCTGATGGGAAGCGTGCGGAAAGGTAGTCGATGCGGGCGGCTTGGGCAGTAAAACTCTGGGATGGATTGCGCAGTCCGCGTAAAAGAAATGAGCACCGGCGAGTTCTCACTCGCCACAGAAACTGAGACGAAGAAGGGCATATTGCTAAGCGGTTATATCTTGTGCCCAAATGATTCTCCGGCGCAAAAAGAATTCTATTTCACCAGCGGCAGGCGAGGGTCGGTTTCTTTCCATGTCGAACGAATCCAGACGTGGTCGGAATCTTCTGTCACGGCCAGCGCGCGCGAAGATCCCGCAAGAAAATTAAGGTAATAAACGTCGTATCCCGGCCCCGCAACCACCGGGTGGTAACCGCTATGCACCAGCACGGTATCGCCATCGCGAGGCTTCAGAACCTGGTCGCCTCCATGTTTGCCCGAATATAAATGCTGGAATGCAAAGCCCTCAGGCCGGTGTATCCGGTAGTAATAAATCTCATCCAGATCAACTTCTCCTGGCGGATTGTGCACGTCGTGCTTGTGCGGGGGATAACTCGACCAATTTCCGCCCGGAGTATAAACCTCGATCGCCATCAACCGATCGGCGGGGAACGCTGGACCCATGATATCGACAATCTGCCGCGACGCATTGCCCCCGCCTCGCAAACTGCTGATCACGTCATCCGGAGTGATCAGCCGCGCCTCATGAGTCGCCTCGGAAGGCGCCCGGCATTGCGCAATCTCACACACGGTTTGCGCCGTGAATACGACCTCGTTCCCGGTCGGCAGATACAAGGTGTAAGGGAAGCCGTCAAAAACGTTCTTGCGTTTTCCGATCGACTTGCGGCCCGCTCCCCAATCCGCGGTGCAGCTTCCACCCAAAAGCACGAACACTGCTTCTTCGCCGTCGGTGCTCGTACGCAACTCGTCGCCGGGTTGAAGCCGCCGTACGAAGAAACTCATCCACTCCCAGCCAGCCTGCTGTCGAGCCAAATGTATCAGCTCGCCGCTTTGCCGCTCCGGCAAATGGGAAGAATGAACCAGAAACTCGGCTTTATTTTCATCCCTCATAGGGCGCTAGAAACACCTAAGAAATGCTCATTAGTCTAACCGCTTTGAGACTATGACAAATGCATGTGGCAATGTCAACAACTGAAACACCTCCAGCTCCGCCTGGGAGGGAAACCTTGCTCTCGTGTGAGCGAACAAAAAACGAATATACTGGTTTTGTTAGGCGTCGCAGGTCCAGTAAGAAATCGTATGAATTTTGCCGCAGCCCTTCGTCGCGAATTGGCCGTTCACGCGCAGAAATATGCCCAGTCGGAAGCATTGCCCCACTGTCTCAGTTACGGCGAGGCTCCAGTCGTTTGTTTTTCACCCAGCGAAGACGACACGCAGCACGGGAACTTTCTGCGTCAAAGCTGTGCAGCGATACGGGCAAATCCCTCATGGAATCTGCGTTTGGCGAAGGTCCATGCGCAAGCCCGGCGGTGCCTGCCGCGTACGGAACGAGGACGTTGGATGGAACTGGATTCCTGCGTAAGTTCTGACGCTCTGCTGATGAATATCTTTTGCTATCCCAGAATGTTGCGTAGCCGTGGAGTTTCCGCGCTGCTCGGCATCGCCCCAGGCCAAACCGCGTATTTCGGCTACAAAGCCCGTGTTCCACTTACCAACGGCAGATTCGACCGCACCGAAATCGACTTGCGGCTGGGAGATTTACTAATCGAAGCCAAACTCACCGAGAGCGATTTTCAAAGTGCTGCCAAGAGCGTGCTCTTCGCCTATCGCGATTTTGCGGAAGTGTTTGACCACCAGCAACTGCCCTAGACCGCAAACCGATTCCTCTCCTATCAACTCTTGCGCAACGTACTCGCGGCCCATGCTCTGCAATGCTCATTCAGCGTTTTACTCGACGGGCGAAGGTCGGATCTGATGGAGGCGTGGTACTCGGTGATGCGCTGCGTGAAGCCAACTGAGCTGAGAACCAAACTAAGAATGACAACCTGGCAGGAAGTGGCGAACGTCGCACCCGCAAAGCTGCAAGCTTTCCTCGCAGCAAAATACGGAATCAGCGCGGGATTTTCTAAGGTAGCGGCGCTGTCATCCTGAGCGGAGCCGTTTTTCAGGCGTAGCGAAGGATCTCAGGCTTAACCGGTCCAGCGCGTAAGCCAAAACTGTATTACTGAACAGGTAGACAGGACTAGTCTGCCGCCATACCCTGCGCTTCTTGCTCCACGAGTTGCGCCTGTGCGCCATCAGAAACGATATGCCCCCGCAGCTCCGCTTCCAGCGCGGCCAGCTGTGCATCGATGTCCTGGGTCGCCTTGCGCTTCCGGATAACTTCCTCGCGATAGCGCCGCAGAAAATAATCAATGGTCTCAACTCGAATCCTGATCGAGCCCGTGGGCTTGTTCTCGTCCAGATCCTTGAAGCAGAAGTACGGAGTCCCGGACTGCTCGATGATGCCCTCGACCACGCCGTAGATCGGCGCATCGTGCCCGCACTTGAAGCTGGAAATTTCCAGCGCCACCAGGTTTGGATGCCGCGCCGTGAACTTCGCCGCCCACACTTTGTGATTCGTGCTGCACGAATATGAATTCTTCCAGGCATCGGTGATGTCGAGCGGATGAGTGATAATTCCTGCGCGAACCTCTTCGCCGAACAATCTCTCCAGCATGTCTTCATCGAGCGGCAAAGTATTCTGCGAAAAGATCGGGTAGCCGAGTTTCTGGAACTCTTCCATGATCTCGTGATTCAGGCCCGGATCGTGGTGATACGGCCGCCCCAGCATCACGATGCCGATTCGATCTTCGCGTTCCAGTTCGTCGAGCACCTGGCGCGCCCGGCGTCGAATGCTCGCTTCGTAGTCTTCCAGAGCCTTGAATCCGACTTCCACGGCGCGATCGTTTTCTTCCTGCGACAGTCCCATGACCGGCTGGAATGCTTGCAGCATCTGGTGCGCGAAGAGCTTGCGGTCGGCGAAGTTGAGCACTGGGTCGATGTACTTCAGGTTGTTTTCCGCGAAGACGTCGTTCTCTTTGGTGAACGCGGCCTTTACCGTTTCCGGAGTCGCGGTAACCGTCGGACACGCATTCGTGCCGACAATCTTCACCAGCGGCGAAGTCAGCACGTCGTACATGGGAAAGAAGATTACGTCGAGCGGTTTCTTGCGGTGCTTTTCCTGAATCAGGTTGTAGACGTGCGAGATGCCGATTTTCGCCGGGAAGCAGGGATCGATTGCCCCACGGCTTGCGCCCGCGCGATACAGATCAGAGCTGGTGTAATCGGAATAAATAATGTTCTCCGGCTGCACGCCCAGGCTTTCGAGATATCCGTTGAAGAGCGGCGCGTAGGTGTAGATGTTCAGCACGCGCGGAATGCCGACCCGCAGCTTCTTCCGCTTCTCCATGAGAGGAATGCGCTCTTTGCCGGCCTTCTTCCAGAAACTCGTCACCGGAATAGGATCGGCAACACTCTTCGCATTCACCGGCCGGAAAACTTCGTGCGCGGCAAAATCGACGAAGTTCGGATACTTGCCCTTGATCTCATCGATTCCGGCCTTGATGTCCTTCATGTCGTTGACATCTTCGACCAAACCTTTTTCGCAGGTGGCGATGATCAGCCGCTGCTCGCCGTGCATCAGAGGAACCTTGGTGACCTTCTGGATCGGGATGAATGACGTGTCGTCTTTCGGCCCGGTGCGAATGTCGATAAATGTGCGCAGGCAATCGTTCTTGCAGAAGTGGCAGCGCGTCTCCTCGTTGCGGGTGGTGCGATATTCGATTTTGCGGACGGCGTCGAGGCCGACGAACGAGGTCTGGAGGCCGTTCTTCCACAGGCGAACCGATTCGACCGCCGCGCCGATTGCGCCTGACTCGCCGCAGAATTCGTGAATGATAATTTCTGGCTTTTTGCCGGAGGCGCGGAAGCTGTTATTGATGAAGTCCACTTCCGCCTTCACCACCGCCATATTGTTTTGCGTGCCGCCTTGCAGAACAAAACGCGTGCCGAGCGCAGCCAGGTTGGGAATGCTGGCCACATAAAGAAACACATTCTTGGGGAGCACGGTGGCCAGACCGGCAAGAATCTCTTCCGCCCGCCAGCCTTGGCGCTGGAAATTTACGATGTCGGACTGCATGAACACAGCGCAGCCGTACCCGAACAGCGGCATCGATTTCGCGGAGAAAGCGAGATCGGCGTATTGCGTTACGTCGAGCCCGAACCCTTCGGCAGTCGATTGGAGGAAGTATCCGTTGCCCGCCGAGCATTGCGTGTTGAGCTTGAAATCTTTTACGCGGCCCTTATGCAGGATGATGATCTTGATATCCTGCCCACCCACGTCGACGATCACGTGCGGGTCGTCGTAGAACTTCAGCGCCGACTCCGTGTGCGCGACGGTTTCCACCAGCGCCACGTCGGCGTGTAGCACATCTTTCAGAATGTCCTTCGCGTAGCCGGTAGTGGCGACGCCGAGCACTTCCAGCTTCGCGTTCTGCGCTTCCACTTGACCGCGCAGGTTCTCGAACATCTCGATCGTGTCCTGAATCGGATTGCCATTCGAGAGCTGATAAGCCTTGCAAAGAATGTCGCCGTTTTCGTCAATCAAAACAGCCTTCGTGGAAGTCGAACCGCCGTCGATGCCGATAAAGCCGCTGACAATCTGATTGGTGTTAAAAACCGCCGGGGTGAATTTCTTCTTCTTGTAGATATCTTTAAACTCGTCGAGTTCCGCGTCGTTGCTGGTCAAACCCTTCGCGCCGGACTTGGCCTTTTCTTCCTGGCGTCCAAACTCAATGTAATGAACCAGCTTTTCGTAGCCGTGGTAGCAACCCACGCATTCGTCTTCGCTCTTGCCGAATTCGATGGCGCCGAGCGCCGCGAAGTATTGAGCATTTTCCGGAACCTTGATCAGATCTTCCGGCTTCGCGCCTGCGGGAATTTCAACCTTGCGCTCTTGCCACATGCGCGGAATATTCGCCTGCCACGCCTCGCGCATGCCTTTGATGAAGCTGTTGGGACCGCCGAGCAGCAGAACGTGCGGACGCAGCGTATGCCCGCGCGTGAGCACGCTCAAATTCTGCAGAACGATGGCCTCAAACAATGACGCCATCAGCTCGTCGGAAGGCGTGCCAACTTTCTGCAGGCCGTTGATGTCGGTTTCCGCGAAAACGCCGCATTTGCCCGCGACTTTATGCAGCTTGATCCCGTGATAGCCCTGCATCGCCAACTCGGCTACCGGAATCTTCAGCTTGGCATTGATTTTGTCGATGACGGCGCCGGTTCCGCCCGCGCACTTGTCGTTCATCGAAGGAATTTTTTTCTTGTGGCCAGTTTCCTCATCGTCTTTGAAGACGATGATCTTGGCGTCCTGCCCGCCGAGCTCGATCACCGAATACACTTCGGGATGCATCTTCTCCACGGCCAGCGAAACGGCGGTCACTTCCTGCACGAACTTCGCGCCGATCTGGTCGGCAATCCCACCACCGCCAGAGCCGGTCATAAACATGCGCGTGTTGTGCGCATTGATGCCGATCTCCGCCTCCATGCGCTTCAGGAATTCCAGCGACTTCTCAGGCTGCTTGGTTTCGTGGCGCTGGTAGTCCTGCCAGATCACCTTATCGGTCGCAGCATTCACGACGGTTGCCTTCACCGTGGTCGAGCCGACGTCGAGCCCCACCAGAAATTCGGTGTGGTGATCGTGCGGCCTTAGAATCGGTGCAGGAGCAATGGTCAGGAGGTTCAGTTTTTTCGTCTCTCCGTGATGGTCGTGCATTCTGTCTCCGTGGGATTCGTTAAAGAAAATTCAATAAACGTGGACCGCTGCTACAGCCGTCCCAAAGTATTCCCCTATCATTCCGAGCGTAGCGAGGAATCCCTATAACTACCAAGACTCCCCGCCGCCCTCAGTTAAAGCGAAGGCCCTAATCGCCGCTAACCGCTGCCGGAACCTGCATAGCCGGAACCCGCGATCGCTTCCGCCACAGCGTCGTCTTATCCATGCGATCGCTCACATGGAGAATGAACTGCGCTGCGGTGCCAGCCACGCCTTCGCGGTGTGGCACCTTATAGAACGGCTGCTTCAGCTCCGGGTGCTCGGCAATGTATTCGCGAATTTCGTCCATGCTCTTGCCGGTGGATTTCAGGCACTGCTCGAACTCGGCCTTCGCTTTTACCTTGGCCTCGCCCAGCGCCATCTGCACCCGGCTGTGAGCATTCACTTCGCCCTCGCCGGAAGTTTCAATCGGCAGGAAAATCATGTCTTTGAACTTATTCACCACCGCCGATTGCACCCCATCCGACTGCGAAGACGGCATGCAGCCAAACGGCTTCAGCGCCAGCACCATGTGGCAAAGCTTGTGAATCGTGTAGTAGACGTTCTTGCCGACTTCCAGGTGCCCTTCGCCGCCGCGAGCGAACTGGTTGTAGAACGGGTTCGCCAGTTCGGCCAGATCAGTCTGCGGCACCAGATGGTGCGTGAGGTCGCCCATGTTCTTAATCGTCCGGTGATAGAAGAATTGCCACGCCTTCTCGCCGAAGCCAATGCCCCACAGCTTCTTTCGCAACCCAATATAGTTCGCAAAACTCTTCTTCACCTCATACCACTCCGGGTTGCGGTGCGGACGGTTCACCGGCCACTTCGCAATGGCATGCGCCTTGGCCTGGTACATCAGGTACGCGACCCAGGTTGCAATCGGCTCGACAATCACTTGCGCGCCTTCGCGCTCCAGAAAATTAAACATGTGGAAGTTGCCGTCGCCCTCAGTAATCTGCGCCCAGAACTCGCCCGTGATCTTCACCACCGGCTTCACCTTGGTACGGTCCACTTCGATCTTGTTCACGCGGTCGCGCGCAGTGTGCAGTGCTTCGAGGTAATCCTTCCCCCACAGGTGCTCGTGCATTTTGCCGAGCACGTTGAAGGTGTTGCGCAGAACTTTGTTTTTCTTCACCTTCGGCTTCAGCCAGTTCGGGCCGCTCTGCTCGATTTCAAACGAGTCGCGGGTGCGAAGATCTTCGCAAAGTCCATCCACCATCTCGCGGAAGACGCGATCGGTTTCGCCCTTGTTCACCTCGAAAGGACGAATCTGGTAGATCATGTCGTTGATCACGTCGCCGAGGTGCATGGCATTCAGCATCCCGAAGCCAAAGTCGATCGTGAACTTGAGGCCGGGCTCGCCCGAAGCCGCCTTGATCCCGTCGCTGTCTTTGAACAGCAGCACGCGGAAGCCATCAAACCCGGCATTCTTCAGCGCGAAGCGATATTCCGCCTCGTACATGCCGAAGCGGCAAGGGCCGCACGAGCCCGCGGTGAAGAACACATAATTATTTAGAATGTCCTCGCGCGAAATGCCTTCCTTCTCCATGAACTGGAGATACTGCACCAGGTTCCCGACCGTGAAGTATGTCGGATTGCACTGGCCGTTGTTACCAAACTCTTTGCCGGTCTGGAAGGCCGCCACGTTGGGCACCGGCAGCTTCTCGCATCGATAGCCGGTTCCCTGGAACACGGCGCGAATCAGGTCTTCGTGCTTCCATGTGAAGCCACCAAACAGAATGGTGGTGTGATCCCGCTGCTCGGCGGTAAACGCGCGCTCCACCGGTCGATGAAAATGCTCGGGCTGGTCCAAACCAGCAATCTTGCGCAGCCTGCTGCGCTCGGCCTCAAGGCGCTGTTTAATTTCCTGATCGTTGTCGATTTGTACGAGATTGGTCGCCATTATCTTCCTCCGGCGTATGCGATGTGTTGAGCTGCAGAGATGAGATTGCGGACAGCGGGATCGCTATCCAGTTTGAAGAGACTGGGTTTGAGGAGATTGCTGCAGAAACGAAAAGAATGGAAGGGAACGAAACTTTGAGTGGTCGCGCAGGCACACAAATCTCCGCCAGACTGCAGCAGAGCATTTCTTAACCGTCGATCTAAAGCCACCGGAAACTCCTAAAAGCGTATTACAGGAGGTTCGATGTTTTACGCCGGCGAGAACGTTTGCACGAATCCCGGGCGCCGGATAAGTCAACAAAACTTCTCTCGCCGTTCGCGGCGGGAGACGCCCCGGTACTACCTGACCCAATACCTGATAGCCAACCCAGTTTTCGGAAGCTGGCACTCACTTCCGGGGCACTGCGGCTAGCTGATCGAGCAGCTACTTCTGTTGCCCAATGACCTTTCAAGCTTTCTAACAGAAACGGCGGCTGAGATGCAACTCGGGAAAAGCCTGGGTAGTGTCCTAAATAGCGCGTTAGTTCTGTACGATACCGTACAAAGTGAGCAATATTGCTCAGACACGATTTAGCCCGACCCACTAGGGTATTGGGAAAAAATGGAGGCCAACTGCCATGGTCCCTGAAAACCTGCATGATTCGATAGTAAGTTTCCTGAATTCCAACTCCAGCAAAAAGCAAGTCGATCGGTGCCGTTGTGGAGCAAAGATGGAGCCTCAGAAGACAACGCTTTTCTACGACGGGCAAAGATGGGACGTTGTGCTTCAGGTCTGCTTAAAATGCCATCCAGCCCCTAGCGTTCCGATCTCGCACGACGCATAGTATTCGCTGATTTCCAACCATTGACGGGCGGCGATTTTATGGTCTGTTCACTTGTGCTCAGTACGTCCTTTCGTTTTCTTCTACGCTACTTGTGACCCTCCGAAGGAGGTTTTATGGGTGGTCACCCTTTCCCAGAAATACCCTGTACAATTTGCGCAAAACTAGTCGATCTAACGGTCGATCTCCATGCCGATGAAAACGGCATGTCCGTTCATGAGGCTTGCTACGTCACCCGGATACTAGTGACGCGATGGCGGGAGTCTAAGATCGTCCGGTAACAGCTACGCAGTATTTAGACACCACCCAGGCTTTGGTAGTGTCCTAAATAGTGGGTTGCTGATTCCAAGTGTTCGTTCTCGTACACGAGTCTGCCACGCTTTCCTCCAAGGCATCGCGAGGATAAAGGCGGACTTGGCGATGCTCGAAAAAGCTCGCGATAGCTGCGCGGATAGCGGACTCCGCAAGGTGATAGACGCTTGGATCGAGGACGCGAAGCAAACACTTGCAGGAGAAGCTAAGAAAGACTCTTAACAGCGCATTTCTAGGCCGGAAACCCTCACGTCACTGCTCATTACCGCAGGGGGTTTCATGCGCTCATCCAAGGCGGCGCAAAGCTGGTTTATAAGGGTCATTAGTTTCGCTTGGTCCAATTCCGCACTTGCTTGTTCTGCGAGGGAAAACCACTTTTGATCTTTAGGGTTCGGGGCCATAGCGGCCTCCGTTTCTGATAACCCCACTCTACGGCGAATACCGTAGACGAGTCTGAGCAAAAATGCTCACTTTACGCTATGGCGAATATTTGAGCTATTGTGGTGCGTTTGCTGGGGTTACTGGTTAGTCAGTTTGCATTGGTGCCTGTCGAATTGCTCTTGGAGGTAGGCTTGAGCCTCCGCGACCCTCGCTAGACGTGTCAGGGGCACCTTGAATTGCGCGCTGCACGCTTCGCAGACTGCAATGGCCGGAGTGCTGCCCAACCATCTCACGACTCTGAACTTCTGTTTCGGCATGGAAAATTAGTTTACCGGGAGTGCGAGTTGAGTTGCTAGTCCTGTGAAACAGGGAATGTTCTATCTGGTGGGCTGCTCGGTCAGGCTGACTTGTTAGCTGCTGGCTTTGGTGCTCTGTGAACCTGTTTGACATGCTGGGCGAAGGCTTTGCTTAACGACGGCTTTGCGTCGTCAGTAAATTCCTGGTTGCAGACTGAACAGCGCTTCATTTGGTCGATGGTAACCAGATGAGCCGGAAGCGGTTTTCGTGCCATTGGAGCGCCAGTCTAGCAGAGCAAATAAAAGATTGTCTGTATGCGCCTGACATAGCCCCAAAGCTCTATTTGCGGAGCGCCTCAGTTTGAAATTAGTGGGATGGGGAAATCACTCCATCATCTAAAGTGTTGGCTTTTTATCCCGATATTCCCCAATAGAGGTGTGTACCCAGCGCCTTTGCTAAGGCTTGCCCGCGAATCGGCATTCATGAATCTGCCCCAGAAAACATTGCTGGTGGTTTCCCTCACCGTCGCCGGGGTAATGACCGTGCTCTACGCGGTCAGCCGGGATGTGCTGCTGCGCAGCTATCTGGCGCTGGAGCAGGAGCAGACGCGGAGTGCGGTGTCGCGTACCGAGGCCGCCTTGAACGACCAGATCACCAACCTCGCGCGGACCACAAACGACTACGGCGCATGGGACCGCACTTATGCGTTCATGCAAAACCCCTCCCGCAACTACATCAAACAGGAATTCGAAAACGATACCCTGGAGGGGCTGCACATCAATTCGGTAATGCTCACCGATATTTCGCAAAAGATAGTCTTCTTCAAAGCCTATGACTCAGTCGAGAACGTGGAGGTCAGGGTCCCGATTGAAATCCAGAAATTGGTCTCGACCGATTCCTGGGTGCGACAAGCGGCAGCTACCTCCACTCCCGCGCATGGAATCCTTCTGCTTCCGCAAGGCCCGGTTCTCATTGCGGCCTGCCCTATCCTCACTACGCAACGAGTAGGCCCGGTGCGGGGCGTCCTGGTGATGACCCGCAATCTGGACAGCGCCTTGGTGGAAGGGTTGAGAGAACGGACGTTGTTATCGCTGACGCTCGACCTGGCATCCAGTCATTCCTTGTCCGCCGATGCGCGCGGTGCACTCCGCGTTTTGGAATCAAGCCAGGAAGAAATCCACGTGCAGTCGTTGAATCAGATCTACGTTTCCGGTTATACGGCCTTGCGCGACATCCACGGCCGCAAGGCTCTTCTGTTGCATGTGGAAATGCCTCGCTCGGTCTACCAGCGCGGCCTAACCAGCTTGCGTTACTTGTTGCTGACCCTCTGCATTGCCGGTGTGGTCTTCGGATTGACTACATTGCTCCTCCTGCGCCGAATCGTGCTGGCCCGCTTGACCTACCTGAGTGCCGAGGTGGGGCGGATTGGCAGCGGAGAGTCCAAGGATCTTTCCGAGCGAATCCTCGAACGTGGAAGTGACGAAATCGGGAGACTCGGACGTGATATTAACCGCATGCTGGAGGCCTTGCAGAAAAATGCCGGCGTAGAAAGCATGAATGAAGCCCTGCGCCAGGAGATCAAGGACCGGCAGTTGGCGGAAAATGCGCGCAATCAGATGGCCGTCGAGCTGCTCCACGGCCAGAAGCTGCAGGCCATCGGCGGGCTCGCCGCCGGCGTAGCCCATGAAATCAACACTCCCATCCAGTTTGTGGGAGATAACGTGCGCTTTCTGCATGACGCCTTCGCCGGCTTGGCGAAGCTGCTCGAGCAGCATGAGCTTCTGTATCAGGAGATTCGTGACGGCGTCCAGAAGCCCACACTCGAAGGCGTAGACCAGGCCCTGCAGCAGACTGACATGGAGTTTCTGCGAAAGGAGATTCCCGTGGCCCTGGATCAAACCCTCGATGGGATTGGCCGCGTCGCCACCATTGTCAGGGCCTTAAAAGTATTCTCCCACGTTGATGCTGGATCGCAGAAGATACCCGCCGATCTCAACTCGGCGCTGGAGAGCACGATCGTAGTGGCGCGGAATGAGTTGAAATACGTGGCAGACGTGGAGACTGCATTTGGAGACCTGCCGCCCGTGATTTGTCATCTGGGTGACCTCAACCAGGTTTTTCTAAATTTATTGTTAAATGCCGCCCACTCCATCGAAGACGTGGTCGTGGGGACGGACAAGAAAGGGCGCATACGCGTGGAGACTCATATCGACTCCAATCCCGTGGGCGACTGGGCGGAAGTATCGATCAGCGACACTGGCGCAGGAATTCCCGAAGAAGTTCGGGGCCGTATCTTCGAGCCGTTCTTCACCACGAAGCCGATCGGAAAGGGAACTGGCCAAGGTTTGGCGCTGGCTCATGCCGTTGTGGTCGAAAAGCACGGCGGCACTCTAACCTTCGACACCGCCATGGGCCAGGGCACCACCTTCCACATTCGTATTCCCGTCGATGGAAGCGCAACCCCAGATCAAAATTCCTCAGCGAGCGAACCCATGAGGGTCTGACCTCGGCGGTCCTTACGCGATCACCGGCACGTTCTCCACCCCCACCGTCCCGAACACCCTGCGATAACGCTCAATCTCGCTGAGCGGCCCCAGCGCCTTCGCGTAATTATCGGAGAGCTTCACCGCCGGCCGTCCTTCCACGGTTGACACTTTGCAGATCAAACTCGCAGGATCAAATCCGCTGCCTCCAGTGGGATCGCAATCGCGGAAATCGTTGGTGAGCAGAGTGCCCCAGCCAGCGCTGAACCGAATGCGGCGTCCCGGAATCCATTTTTGCTCATCCATGAAATCAGCCGCATCGCGGAAATCCGCCCCAGTCACGCCCCTCTGAAATTGCCCGCCAAAGTAAGCGTGCAGCCCAAGTATCTCGTCAACGTCGAGCGCATCGGAAGCGATAATCAGTTTGTCCTTCGGCTCGCGCCCGTGCGCCTTCAGCCACGCAATATATTCGTCACCGGCCACGTAAGGATTCTTGCTGTCAATGCGCTGCCCCGTCCAATCCGCCGCCCAGCTCGGCGCGCCTTCCAGGAACTGCGTCGTGCCGAAGGTATCGGGCAGCATAATCCGCAACGCGCCTTCATAAGTTGCCTGCCACAATTCGAGCACGCGGTATTGCGAAGCCTTCAATGCCGCATCATCCGGCGCCAGTGCCGCCAGTGCCATGGGAAGCTCGTGTGCATTGGTGCCGATCGCTTCCAGATCGTGTTTGTGCGCCAGGAACGCATTCGAAGTTCCGACAAAGCCGCGGCCAAGATTGGAAGCCATGGCCTTCACCACATATTCCTGCCACAAGAAGCTGTGCCGCCGCCGGGTTCCAAAATCTGCGACGTTCAAGCCCGGAACGTCGCGCAGCCGTTCGATCTTGAGCCACAGCCTGGTCTTCGCCCGGGCATACAACACATCAAGATGAAATTCGCTCAGCCTCTTCAAATTGGCCCGGGTCTTCAACTCGTCCACAATGGAGAGCGCATATAACTCCCACATCGTGGTCTCGGTCCATAAACCGTCAAAAGAAAGATGAAATTGCCCGTCCTTGATCGTCAGCTCATAGTCTGACAATTTGAAATCCTGTTCCAGCCACTCTAGGAAAGCAGGTTCAAAAATCCCGCGTCGCCCATAGAACGTATTGCCCGCCAGCCAAACCAACTCCGATTTTCGAAACCGAAGTCGTCGCACGTGCTCCATCTGCGCCGTGAGATCGTGAGTCGAAAACAAATCCGCGAAACGGACCGATGATGACCGGTTGAACAGCGAGAACGATACGCGGGTCTTCGGAAAATGTTTCCAGATAAACTGCAACATCAGCAGTTTGTAGAAGTCGATATCGAGCAGCGACCGGGTAACCGGGTCCAGTTCCCAGTTGTGGTTGTGCGCCCGTTCAGCGAAGTTGACGATCATCGGGCGGTGGGATCATGAGAGTCGGCCACAGCAGCAGATCCGATAAGCCGGATTCACTTGCAACCGCGTGAGTTTATTCAATCGGAACCAGCTAGAACTGTCAAGGAAAGCTACCGCGCGGACGGCGAAGATGCTCATGTGGGACAGCCGCCTCGGCTGTCCAGTCGAGCGAAGCGAGACTGAATCGCCACCCGGCCTAACGGAGTCTGGCGGAGAACTAAGAAATTTCCATCGCGGTGAAACCGTGTTCGTGGCTTCAGCCGCGAAGCGGCGTAAGATCACAGCCCAGAGCCTGCCCTGAGCTTGTCGAAGGGGCATAAGCCCTGGGTAACACGTAGGAGATCGCAAAGCCCGAAGGGCGGCAGATAAGTTCTCACACAGACTCAAAAAAGAGCAGGGTAGCGGGAATCAAACCATCCCCACTACCCCTAACCAAAAACCCACTCAGCCAAACCCTCCTACTGCGGCGGCGGAGCCGAACCCGCATCCGGCGGCGGACCCTGCCGGTGTTCCTGCATCCGCTGCTCACGGTTAGCCTGTATTGCGTCCCACTTCTTTTGCTGGTTCGAATCCAGAAGCCCACGAATCTGCGTGTCGGTGGCCTGGTGAATATCCATCATCTTGGCGCGCTTATCCTCGCGGGAAACCGAAGTGTCCTGGTGCAAGCTCTCCATCTGCGAGCGTTCGGATTCCAGAGCAGCCTGCACCTTGGCTTGCTGGTCGGAGTTGAGCTTCAACTGCTTGGTCAGTTGCGCGGTGCGCTGCGCCGGATCGAAGCCGTGATGCCGCATCCCATTTTCTTGCGCAGGTGGCGGGGCTTGTTGGTCGTTGGACTGGCTATCCTGAGCCGCCGCGAATGTCGCGGTTACCGAGATGAGGCCGGTCGCCATAAGAGCGAGCAGGCATTTCTTGAGCATGGAGGTCTCCTTCTGTTTTGAAACGGTCTGTCTCTACCTGTAAACAGAATTATGAACCTGAAGTTGTGTTAATAACCATCACTTGACCAATCTTTGCATAACTTTACGAAGGCCAGCGGCAATACGGTACTTAAGTCCAAGCGCCACAAAATTTTACAGTTCCAGGCCGCAATACAGCAGTTATCATCCGATCAATACATTGCAGGTCGTCTGCGCCATGCTATGAGGAAATCCGGTCTTCTTTTTCCGCGGCCTTTACATATAAAGACCGCCCTGCGCACGGAATTCGTATCTCAGTTCCTACTGTTTTCTGTTCTTGCATTTCACGCACATCCATCATCGGCGCAGGCAACCACTCAACCCACCGCTCCCTCATCCACAGCTCGAACTATCCACGGCATCGTGAAATCCGGAAACATGCCCATTCCCGGCGCGACAGTTTCCGCCGCAAATACATCCACAAAAGATCAAGTCACCACCTCAACGGATGTAGACGGGAGTTACCGTCTATCTCTCCCAGCCGACGGCAGCTACACCGTAAAGGTTCAGATGGCAGCCTTCACCGCGAACTTGCAACAAGTCACCTTGGACGCAACCCACACGGACGTTCAAACGAATTTCGAGTTAATCCTGCTCTCCCGCGCCCGCGAAGCCAACACCGAACAGCGGCGCGCCAGCGCAGCCGGTCGCGGCTTCCAGAGCCTTTCCTTATCTCAAAGCGCAGGTCAGGATGCCTCTGGTTCTCTCAGCGATGTAGTGCCTTCCGGCATGCCCGTTCCCGGAATCGCACCCGACAGCGCCACGGAATCCGTGGCCGTCTCCGGCAACACCTCCAACTCATTCAACGCCATGAGTCCCGACCAAATGCAGCAGCGCTTCGATGATGCCCGCCAGCAAGGCGGCGGCTTCGGCGGAGGTGGCGGCGGCTTCGGCGGAGGTGGCGGCGGCTTCGGCGGACCCGGCGGTGGTTTCGGTGGCGGCGGCTTTGGTGGTGGAGGCTTCGGCCGCAGAGGCTTCGACATCAATCGCCCACATGGATCGCTCTATTACGGCGTCGGCGATTCCGCCTTGAACGCATCCCCCTATGCCCTAACCGGCGAGCCCACGCTAAAACCCGGCTATCTGCAGAACAGCTTCGGCGGCTCCGTCGGCGGCCCGCTGAATATCCCCCACATCTACCACGGCGGCAGCAAGACTTTTTATTTCATCAATTACAACGGCAAGCGCGGCGAAAATCCCTTCGATCAATTTTCCACCGTACCCACGCTGCTCGAGCGTGAAGGAAACTTCTCCGGCACAACCTACACCACAGGACCGCAAGCTGGCCAGCCAGTACAGATTTTCAATCCTGCAAACAACGCCCCATTCCCCTGCAATCCCACCTGCAACACGATTCCGCAAATCAATCCCATCGCGCAGGGATTGCTGCAATACATTCCGCTGCCCAACCTGCCCGGCAGTTTTCAAAACTTCCACTACGTAACCGCCACCACTACCGACAGCGACGACTTAAACATCCGCGTCAATCGCACCTTAGGCGCAGCCCCCGTTCGCGGCCGCCGCGGCGCCGGAGGCCGCAATGCTCCCCGCAACAACCTCACCTTCGGCTTCCACTACCACGGCTCCAGCGCCAACCTTACCAATCCATTTCCCACCGTAGGCGGCAGCACCACCGTCCGCAGCTTCGACGTGCCCATCTCCTACACTCGCAGCATCGGCAAGCTCACCAACATCATCAAAGCCGACTTCAACCGCAGCCGCACCCACACCCAGAATCTCTACGCCTTCAAGAACGACGTCGCCGGCGCTCTCGGAATCACCGGCGTCTCGCAGAATCCCTTCGATTGGGGACTGCCCAATCTTTCCTTCTCCGACTTCGCCGGCCTCTCCGACACAACTCCGACGCTTAACCGCCCCCAAACCTATACCTTCTCCGACAACGTGATCTACAACCACGGCAAGCACACCTGGCGCTGGGGTGGAGATTACCGCCGCGTGCAGGTGAATACCGAAACCGACAGCAACCCGCGCGGCTCCTTCGTCTTCACCGGCGTCAACACCGCGCAGCTCAGCAGCGGCAATCCAGTGCCCGGCACCGGATACGACTTCGCCGACTTTCTTCTCGGCTACCCGCAGCAAACCTCCGAGCAGTTCGGCCAGAACAATCACTTCCGTGGCAACTTCTGGGATTTATATGTGCAGGATGAGTGGAAGATGCGCGCCAACCTCACCCTCAACCTCGGAGTCCGTTACGAATACGTTTCCCCGCTCACCGAAATCAACAATCGCATCGCAACCCTCGACCTTTCTCCCGGAGTGCTGAATCCCGCGCTGCCCCTGGGCGCTACGCCAGTCGCGCCGATTCAGGCAGAGGCAGCAAACAGCGCCGCTCTGCCCGCCAGCTTGGTCCGTCCCGATCGCAACAACTTTGCGCCCCGCGTCGGTTTCGCATGGAAGCCGTTTTCCAAAACTGTAGTCCGCGGCGGATATGGCATCAACTACAACACAACGCAGTATCAAGGTATCGCACAGCAACTCGCCTATCAGCCGCCATTCTCCACCACAGCGACGAACATTCAGACGGCCGCTGGAGATTTGACTCTGCAAAACGGTTTTCCCGCGCCAGCCCCCGGCGCCATCACCAACGATTACGCCGTAAATCCGAATTACCGCCTCGGCTACGTGCAAATTCGCAATCTCGATATCCAACAACAGATTCGTCCCACTCTGCTGCTCAATCTCGACTACACCGGAACCAAAGGAACGGACCTCGACATTCTCGAAGCCCCCAACCGAACCGTCACCGGCATCCGCATCTCCGGAGTCGACGCCTTCACCTACGAAAACTCCGTAGCCGATTCCGAAGCCAACGCGGGCTCGGTGCGCCTGCGCAAGCGCCTGGCCAAAGGATTCTCCCTGGGCGGTCTCTACACATTTTCCAAGTCGCTCGATGACGCTTCCTCCATCGGCGCAGGCGCCACCTCCGTGGCGAGTTCACCCGGCCTGGGCGGAGGCGGCACCGGCGCAGCCGGAGGCGGCCCATCCACAGGCGGAGGCGCAGCCAATGTCGCGCAGAATCCTTTCAATCTGTCAGCCGAGCGCGGACTCTCCAGCTTCAACCAGACCCACAAGTTCACCGCCGACTATTTATTGGAGCTTCCCTTCGGCCACGACAAGCGCTGGCTCACCGGCAACACTCCATGGCGCGCCATTCTCGGCGACTGGCAATGGAGCGGCGATTGGACCATCGCCTCCGGCCACCCATTCACCCCAATCGTGCAAGGCGACATCAACGACGTAAACGCCGGAACCGACGGCACCCTCCGCCCCGACCTGGTTCCCGGCCAATCAGTTACTCTGCCTAATCACTCGATCGCCGAGTGGTTCAACACCGCCGCCTTCGCTGCCCCACTAACCGGCACCTATGGCACCGCTCGTCGCAACAGCATCATCGGCCCGGGCAGCAAAGTGTTTGACATGGCATTCACAAAAATCTTTCCCATGAAGGAATCGCGCACCTTGGAATTCCGCGCGCAGGCCACCAACATTTTCAATCTGGTGAATTACTCGTCGATCGATACAAACTTGAACTCGTCCACGTTTGGCCGTGTAACAGCCGCCGGCGCAATGCGCCAATTCACCATGACCGCCCGTTTTCGTTTCTGAGATTTGAAAGGGCACGGCTTCAGCCGTGCCGAAGGGAGTTTGGATTTTGCACTTGATTTTTGGGTGGCGCAGCGCTTCAGCGCTTGAGCGAGACGGGATGCGTCCCGGAGGGACGCCTGACAATAGCCCGGCGCGTTCAGCGCCGGGTGAGAACGATAATCGAAATGCGTCCCGTAGGGACGCCTGAACCACGGGCAAAGGTAAATAACATGACCTCAAACCGATTCGTCACCAAACCCACCGCCCTACTTCTCGCTCTCATCCTCCTCTGCCCACCCCTCCCATCCCAACAACAACCCGACTACCTCCTCCACACTCAAACCGACCTCGTCCTCGTAAACGTAACCGTCCGCGACAAAAACGGAAACTTCGTTCCCGGCTTGAAACCCGAAGACTTCACCATCCTCGAAGACAACAAACCGCAGAAGGTAATTTCCTTCGATGTAGAAAACGTAGACGCCGTCCCGCCGCTCGATGTAACCCAGGCCAAACCGCTGCCGGAAACCACTCCGAAAGCCCCACCACCGCCCGCGGACACCGCGAACCAATTCAAAGATCGCCGCCTGATCGTTTTATTCTTCGATCTCTCCGCCATGGAGCCCGACGAAATCGACCATGCCGTCACCTCAGCCCAACACTATGTCGATACCCAAATGGCGCCCGCCGATCTCGTCTCCATAGTTTCCCTGGGAAGTTCTCTCCTGGTGAATCAGGACTTCACCACCGATCGCGCTCTCCTCAAAAAACAGTTGGACGCATTCAGCTCCGGCGCTGGCCAGGGCTTCGAGGAAGGCACCACCGGCTCCACCGAAGGCACGCCCGATACCGGTCAGCCCTTCACCGCCGACGACACCGAATACAACATCTTCAACACCGACCGCCGTCTTGAGGCCCTGCGCTCAGTAGCCGAAAAGCTTTCGCACATTCAACAGAAAAAATCGCTGATCTATTTTTCCAGCGGCATGGACCGCACCGGCATCGAAAATCAATCCGAGCTGCGCGCCGCCGTAAACGCCGCCGTCCGTTCCAACCTCGCGATTTACACCATGGACATGCGCGGCCTGCAGGCCCTGGTCGCCGGCGGCGAAGCCCAAAACGCCAGCCTGCGCGGCGTCTCCGCCTATTCCGGACAGTCCACGCTCAACGCCCTGAATTCCAATTTCACCACCCAGGAAACGCTGGTCACTCTCGCCAGTGACACCGGCGGCCGCGCCTTTCTCGACTCCAACGACTTCACCAAAATTTTCAAAGGCGTGCAGCAGGATACCTCGACCTACTATCTCCTCGGCTATCACAGCACCAACCCCGCGCGCGACGGCCATTACCGCCGCCTAGTTGTGAAACTGAATGACAAGAAAAATATGCCCGGTGTGAAGATCGATTACCGCCGCGGCTACTACGCCCCCGCCGATTTCAAACATTCCACCAGCGACGACAAAGAGCGCGAACTCGAAGAACAACTAGCCTCCGAACTCCCCGCAACAGACTTGCCGCTCTATCTCGGTGTCGCCTACTTCCGCCTCGAAAGCAACAAGTTCTTCGTTCCCATCTCGCTCGTAGTCCCGGGATCGCAGATCCCCTTCGTCCGCAGCAGCGACCACGACAAAGCAACCCTCGACGTAATCGGAATGGTCCTCGACAACGATCACCATCCGCTCAACCGAATTCGCGACACCGTAAAACTAGCCATCACCACTTCCACCGAAGTTCAAAAAAAGAACGTGCAATACGAAACCGGCATGAGCCTGCTGAGCGGCAAATATCACCTGAAATTCGTCGTCCGCGAAAATCAAACCGGCCGCATGGGCTCCTTCGAAGCCGATATCGAAGTGCCCGACCTGAAGACCCGGCCCCTAAAAATGAGTTCGGTAGTGCTGGCCAGCCAAACGCAACCGGCCAAAAAAGGCGCAAGCCCCAACCCGCTGATTCGCGACGGCGCCGAAATCATCCCCAACATCACCCACGTCTTTTCCGCCGCCCAGCACTTGCTTCTTTATTACGAGGTCTACGATCCTTCGCGCCCATCCGCGACCGAAGCCCGACTCGCATCATCTGGAACTGAAAAAGAAAACAAACCCAGCATTCGACTCCTCACCAACGTCGCCTTCTACCAGGGCAAAGTAAAAGCCTACGAAAGTTCGCTAGTCGAACTCACGGAACTAAATGCCCGCGACCGCAAAGCCGCCGTCTTCCAGTTAGACGTGCCGCTCACCTCACTCAAGCCCGGCTTCTACACCTGCCAGGTCAACGTAATCGACGACGCCGGCGGCCACTTCCTCTTCCCGCGCCTAGCGTTACTGATCCGCACAAATCCAGCAACCCAAACCACCGCAAAGGCAAGCAGCCCCTAGGAGGGCACTTTGTTTGGCCCTTTACGGACCGCGGGTGCCCCATGTCTCGCGTCTTTTGCGAGACGTGGGATTCCACGACCCCGTCCCTCTGAGGTCGTTTCTGCCTAGCTCGACCGCGACGGAAAAGTGTAATGAACAAACAATCCCAGCCGCGAAGCGGCGAAAGAATGCAGCCCACGGCGTAAGCCGTGGGTAGAAAGTGGAATAACAACAAGCCCCGAAGGGGCGAAAGAAAAGTTACGATACCACCGCCTTTTCACCACCTCCCCTTTCTGCTACTGTTTTGAGTTCGCCCGAAGTGCGCACCCAGAGGAAAGGACCACGCGCGTGATCGTTGGAGTTCCCAAGGAAAGCTATCCCGGAGAGCGCCGGGTCGCGCTAGTTCCCGCCGTAATCCCCACGCTAGCCAAGGCCGGCCTCGAAGTGGTCATCGAGCCCGGAGCCGGCGAAGCCGCCGGCTATCCCGACCAAGCCTACACAGAAAAAGGCGCAAAAATTCTCGCCAATCGCCCCGCCGTTTTCAGCGCGGCCGACATCGTTGTCCAAGTCCTTTGCTACGGCTCCAACGACGCAACCGGCCAAGCCGATCTCCCTCTTCTGCGTCGCGGTCAATTACTCATCGGTTTTCTCCGCCCCTTCGGTTCCGCAGAAGCGCTCCAGCAAATCGCCTCCGCCGGCGTCACCTCATTCTCCGTCGAACTCGTGCCGCGCACCACGCGCGCCCAAAGCATGGACGCGCTCTCCTCCATGGGAACCATCTGCGGCTACAAAGCGGTACTGCTCGCCGCCGAAACCTCCATAAGAATTTTTCCCATGATGACGACCGCCGCCGGCACCATCACGCCCGCCCGCGTCTTCGTCATCGGCGCTGGAGTCGCGGGTCTGCAAGCCATCTCCACCGCCCGCCGCCTCGGAGCCGTGGCTTCCGCCTACGACATGCGCGCCGCCTCCAAAGAGCAAGTGCAAAGCCTCGGCGGCCGCTTCGTCGAATTGCCCATCGAAGCCAAAGACGCCCAGGACGCCCGCGGCTACGGCACCGCGCAGGACGAAACTTTCTACGCCCGCCAGCGCGAACTCCTCACCCGCGTGGTCGCCGAAAGCGATGTCGTCATCACCGCCGCCGTAATTCCCGGCAAAAAATCTCCAGTGCTCATCACCGCCGACATGGTTAAAGGCATGGCGCCCGGTTCCGTAATCGTCGACCTGGCCTCCGAGCGCGGAGGCAACTGCGAACTCACCCGCACCGGGGAAACCGTGCGAGCCCACGGCGTGACGATCATCGGTGCCATCAATCTGGCCAGCAGCGTCCCCTACCACGCCAGCCAGATGTACGCCCGCAACGTCGCCACGTTTCTCGCCTACATCGTGAAAGAAGGCAAGCCGCAGCTAAATCAGCAAGACGAAATCATCCGCGAGACCATGGTCACAAACGCCGGTGAAATCGTAAACCCCAGAGTCCGCGACTTTTTCAAGCTCCCGGCATTAGCCATGCAATGAGGTTTCGTATTCGAGATTCGCGTTGAACGATTCGCGCTCGCGATCAGCGCTCGCCATCGGCATTCGAGATCAGCATCCGAATTCGTATTCTGGAGATTCGTATCAGGGCACGGCTTCAGCCGTGCCGCTAGAGCCAATAGAAATTCGGGGCTTCAGCCCCTGAGGTCACAATGCACTCAACTCTAATCGACGCGCTCTTCATCTTCATGCTGGCCTGCTTCATCGGCTTTGAAGTCATCCGCCATGTCTCCCCATTACTCCACACCCCGCTGATGTCCCTCACCAACGCCTTGGACGCCATCGCCGTCGTCGGCGCAATCGTGCTCGTCGGTGAAAAAAAGAGCACCTTCGCCACGGTTCTCGGCGTAATCGCCATCGTCGCCGCTACCAGCAACGTCGTCGGAGGATTCTTCATCACCGACCGCATGCTCAAAATGTTCAAAAGCAGCCGCCCCAGCAAGTAACCACCTGAGCCCATCATGAACGAGTTCGCCTCCAGCCCCTACGCAATCGAAATCATCTACCTCATCGCCAGCGCCCTCTTCATTTTTTCGCTGAAGTGGATGAGTTCCCCCGCGACCGCCCGCCACGGCATCTGGGCTGGCGAAATCGGCATGGTGCTGGCCATCGCCGGAACTCTGCTTCACCACGGCATCATCGATTACAAATGGATCGCAGTCGGCCTCGTGCTCGGCAGCGGTATCGGCATCCCGCTCGGCATGGTGCAGATGACCGCCGTCCCGCAGCGGACCGCGCTCAGCCACGCCTTCGGCGCACTCTGCGTCACGCTAGTCGGCACCGCCGAGTTCTATCTAGGCACGCAGAACAACTCGAAGTTCGGCTTGTCGGTCCTCTCCATGGAAGTAATTCTCGGAGGCCTCACCTTCACCGGCAGCCTGATGGCCGCCGGAAAGCTGCAGGAAATTCTCCCGCAGCGCCCCATCACCTATAAAGGACAGAACTTCGTCAACTTCCTGCTCTTCGCCGTCGCCGTCGTCAGCGCCGTTTGGCTCGTTCTGCATCCCGAAGCCAAACAATTATTCCCGGTGGTCGTCGGCGTTTCGCTGCTCTTCGGAATTCTCCTCGTCATCCCCATCGGCGGCGCTGACATGCCCACCGTCATCTCGCTGCTCAACGGCTACGCCGGCCTATCCGCCGCGGCCATGGGATTCGTTCTGCAGAACAAACTCCTCATCATCGCCGGCGCGCTCGACGGTTCCTCCGGACTCATTCTCTCCGTCATCATGTCCAAGGCGATGAACCGTTCCTTCACCAACGTTTTATTCGGAGCCTTCGGCCAGGTGCAAGCCGCAGCCGCCGGCGCCGCCGAAGCCAAGCCCGTGCACAGCGCCACGCCCGAGGAGTCCGCTGCAATTCTCTCCGCCGCCAACAAGGTCGTGATCGTCCCCGGCTACGGCATGGCCGTCGCACAAGCGCAACACAAAGTTCGCGAACTCTACGACATCCTCACCAAGAAAGGAGTCGACGTTCGCTTCGCCATCCACCCCGTCGCCGGACGCATGCCCGGCCACATGAACGTCCTCCTCGCCGAAGCCGACATCCCCTACGACCGCCTCATCGAAATGGACGAGATCAACGGCGACTTCCCCCAAACCGACGTAGCCCTCGTAATCGGCGCCAACGACGTAACCAACCCCGCCGCCCGCAACGACTCGACCAGTCCCATCTACGGCATGCCCATCCTCGACGTAGATAAAGCCCACACCGTAATGGTAATTAAACGCGGCATGAGCCCCGGCTTCGCCGGCATCGACAACCCCCTCTACTACCTCCCCAACACCCTAATGCTCTTCGGCGACGCCAAACAATTCGTAGGCTCAATAGTCCGCGAACTAACCGGCGGCCACTAAGTTCGCACTTCACGCGGCCCAAAATGCGACGCGCGGGGTGCCCCGCGTCTCGCATCTTTTGCGAGACGTGGGATTCCACGGACGACTAATTCTTCTCCGAGCGAGAATGAACGATCGATCAGCCTAACTCTTGTGGTTCGAAAATAAATTGTCATTCCAACCGCAGCGAGGAACCCGCTGTCCGCGGTCGCCACCACCAACCCACGCATAACCGTGGAAGAGCGGCGCTTCAGCGCCGCGTAAAGCCCCGAAAGAAACCGGGCTTCAGCCCCCGTGGATGCTTCGCCAACAACTCGCGAACGACCCATTCAAAAGAAATCATCATTCCCACTCCAACTCGGCCCCCGCCCACTCCTCATCCCCACAAGCCTGAATCGTCAGCCCCGGCTCCCGCAGCAAACTCCACGCCTCCCGATATTCCCCATACTTCTGCCGCCGGCTCCCCGGCGTAAAGTGCAAACTAGAATTCTTCCTCCCCATCACCTCAAACGGAATGATGTACCAGTCATCAATCGGAATCAGCAGCACCGCAAAAAAATCCACCGTCCCCGGAGCATATTTCTTTCGCTGCGGCCCCATCACATTCCCACCCGCCATCCGACTAGCCTTCCGCCTCATCACTCAACCCTCCCAATTTTCCGGACCCCGCAGAAACAATCCCGCTATTTCAATCCTAAGCACACTCGCAAGGTCACCCGTCACACTCATCCGACCGTGCCTGTGGAAACTCCCAAATGCGAAGTGGATGTTGTATGGCCGCAACCATCACGAACCCACGAACAACCGTGGAAGAGCGGCGCTTCAGCGCCGCGTCAAGCGCTCTTAGAGAACCCGGACTTTAGCCCCCGTGGCATCGCATCCATCCGAAACCCCATACTCGCGGACGAAAACGGATATCTCGCCGCATCTCGCACCAATCCCGCGCGAACCGGATTCAAACGCAAGTAGCTACAATGTCGATCGTAATCCTCCGCATCGCGAATCCGATGATTCGTAAAACTCCCCTGCCACACCTGAATCTTCTCCACCTTCCGAAGTCGATAGGAATAACCGCCTTTGATGAATTGCACAGCCCTCTCCACCGAGATGTCTGCCGCAGGCGTGAACAATAAATGGAGATGATCCGGCATGATGACAAACTCGTGCAGCAAATACTTTCCCTGATCGCGATAATCAAGAAGCACCTCGATCAAGAGCCCCGCCCGAGCTTCCTTACGAAAAATAGGCACTCGTTGCCACGTAATCGTAGTGATAAAGAACGTGCGCTGCGAATCGTCCATCCCCGGATCGTAACGCCCTTCATAGCGAATCAATCGTAATAACTATCACGCAACGAGAATTTCAATTTCAGAATGGGAAAACGACCACAGGGGCTGAAGCCCAAATCATCTAGCGCCGGAACGCGGCCCTGAAAGGGCCGCTCTTCCACGTCACCGCAAGCGCGAGATGAGAATGGACGGCCCTGGAAGATCCCACGAACCATGAACCGAAGCGACCATCACGAACCCGCCGGATGAGAGGACAATCGTGGGAGATCCACGAACCCGCGCACGACCGTGGAAGAGCGGCGCTTCAGCGCCGCGTCAAGCATCCCAAAAATCAATTGGGCTTTAGCCCCAGTGGATGGTTTTGCTGTCACCGCCGTATCGCGCCACAAGAAACCAAAAATTCTTGCCATTCCGAACCGGGCGCGAAAGCCCGGTGAGGAACCTGCTGTTACCAGACGCGACCAGAGGGATGGGACCGTGGAATCCCACAGCCTGCCCTGAGCTCGTCGAAGGGTCTCGCAAAGGACGCGAGACAGGCACCCGGCTACCTACCGCTCTTGTCGGCTGTTGTTCCTCTATCGCCTTGAGGCAGATTTGGAATGGTAACCGCCTTGGTCCATATTTCCCCGCGCGCGGTAGAAATCTTTACCAAATAGGTGACAGCCCAGACGTCCCGATTAATCGAGCGCCACGCATAAAACTGAGAACTTTCCTGCGAGTCGATCACGGACGTACGGTCGCCGCCAAACGGCAGATCCCAATTAGTTATTTCCTCGGACTCCTCGCTGCGAAGGCCATGCGATTCGACCCGAACAACGACGGCCGGGTTCCATATTGGGACCGTGCCAATATTCCTGATTCCGAGGTCGATGGCATGAAGATAATTCGGTTCGGCGGCCATAATAACCTTGACATCAAGCAGAATTTCAAGCCGTTTTGCAAAGGTTCTGCCATGAAAGAATCTGACGTAGGCAAACCACGCTCCCAAGATCAATACGGCAGAACTGATGATGCTGGTCACAGAAGCGACAGCATCCTTGTGGCGCTCGAGCGCGCTCGCGTAAATAACCAATAACTTCACCGCTTCTGCCGTCGCAAGAACTGCGACAGCATATCCCAGCCATATCGCCAGGCGAGCAGGCAGCCGCTTCATGGGTTCACCTAACTAAAAAATAAATCAGCACAACCACCGCCACGATCAGAAACGCTACGACTAGCTTGCTGGAAGGGGCCGGTGCTTTATACATGTCCATAGTTAATTCCTCCTGAACCGCCCGCAAAGCGAAGTTGGAACTGCGGGAGATCCTCGATCAGGGGGCAACATTTGTGCAACTGTGACGTCAGCTGTAGCGGGCGTGGGCCCTGGCAAACGGAACCGAACTATCTCGGCATTCAGGCGGGAGCCTACGCAGCTAATTCAGCTCGCTGCTGTGACCTTGACCAAGCCGAATGCGATCAACTCCTTCAACAGGTCAATTCCCTTCGCTGCCAGCGCATCAGTATCAAACTCGATGTAACCAACGCTGCTGAAGTTAGATGGTAGGTTTATCCCTCTTTCTTTCAGGATAATGATCCGGCCACCGTAAAGAATAGATGCCGCTCCCAATTCATGTATGACATTTTCGCTGGGACGCCAGATTTCGTTTCCATCTTTATCGAAGAACAACTCATCCTTAGTGAATGTCAGTATCGCCGATGAACATTGCCGCATTAATTCGGCAACCTTGTCCGGAATAGGCAAGCCGCGGTTCGGTTCCTCAACCGTAACGCGGTAAGTGATCTTAAACTCATTCAACATGTTTTTAAGCTGCTCGAGTGGCTTCTTATTCTTCCCGTGTCCCAGAAAAATGTGGGTCGCCTTTGGCGTGGGGGTCGTAGGGCCGAGATTTCTAATCTGGCTGTCGGTGACCTCTCTGTCCGCAACAAGGACGAGGGCTGGCGCTGTCGACTGAGCTTCCGTGGCATCCTTCTCCGGCGGTACATCCTCTGAGCCGAGTTTGGTTTCACCATCGGCGGGCCGAATAGGGCCTGGGGCATCGATGAGAACCATATCAGAACCCGAAATGGTGCGCACTAAGCCCGCGTAGCGTGCGTTCTTATCGAGAAGACTCGCTATATCCTGAGACCACTCCGTTGGCACCTGAAACTGACGTTCCAGAGCGTTCTTAAGAAATTCGGTCCCGGGCATTTTGTTCCTGTTGTAGTGGCGATAAACCTTGCCCGCAAGCTCAGGCGCAAGCGCGGCCTCCACGATGGCCTGTGCGCGCTCTGCAGGATTCATCGGTTTAGTCAGTTTTGTCCCGAGGGGAGAAAGAGAAATCTTTTCCGATTTTTCCGAACCGACTGTTAGGCCGTACTGGAACCCCGCCTTAAGAAGATCCCGGAAGTTGCTGCTGCTTGGTTTTATTCCCAAGGCATCCGCGAGCAACAACCGATCAAAGGGCTGTCCAGCATTGTAGTCGCGGATAGCATCGGCTAGGTTCACTGCCTCTTCCAGAGTGGTCGGGGGAAATGGCTTATTCGGCTTTCGCCGGCCTTATCACGTCCTTCGTCTTCCTTCTTCGCGCTCATTCACAACCTCCAATACAACAAACAAAAAGGCCACGGCGTCGCCGTGGCCCCCTCACAGTCGAAACACTTGTATTACCTTGTTCTATCGGACACAAGGCCACTTTCGTGCCATTCCAACAATCCTACGAGCACCCGCTCGTGCTTCCGCAACTCCCGCAACGATAGCAACTCCCATTCCGCGTCATGATGCTGCCGCAGAAGCTGCAGCTGGGAGCGTCGCCCAGGTCGATGATGCCGGCCAGCGCGTCGGCGGCGTGCACCGAACCAGGGTTTAGGGATCGGGGATTCGGGGTCAGCGATCCTGTCGATGATTCATTTACGTCGCTCATCCCTGACCCCTGACCGCTGCCTCCTTGTCTCAGTCGCAGATTCTCGAACAGCATGCCCTGCTGGCCGGTGAGGAATCGCATCTGCAGCCAGCGGAAGATGTAGTCCATGATCGACTTGGCATAGCCGATGTCGGCGTTGCCGCTCCAGCCGCTGGGTTCGAAGCGCGTGTGCGCGAATTTTTCGCAGAACAGCTTCAATGGCACGCCATGTTGCAACGCGATTGAAACTGCCAGCGCGAAGCTGTCCATCAGCCCGCTGACCGTCGATCCTTCTTTGGCCATGGTGACGAACAGTTCGCCGGGATCGCCGTTGGGATAGAGTCCGACGGTGATGTAACCCTCGTGGTCCCCAACTTTGAACTTGTGCGTGATCGAGGCACGCTCTTCCTGCAGCTTGTGGCGGACGGCGCGCGGAGGCGCGTTGAGATTTTCTTCTTCGCGTGGCGCGGCCGCCCCCGGCCGCGGATCATCTTTGCTGGAGTTCGCAGTCTTACTCCCGGCAGCTGACAGTGGCTGCGATTGCTTGCAGCCATCGCGATAAACCGCGACGGCTTTCAGGCCAAGCTTCCATGCTTGCAAGTACGACTCCATGATGTCTTCGACGGTTGCGTTGTTGGGAAGATTGACGGTCTTCGATATAGCTCCAGAGATAAATGGCTGCGCCGCCGCCATCATGCGCAAGTGTCCCATGTAAGCAATCGACCGCGTCCCCTTAGCCGGCTTGAACGAGCAATCGAAGACCGCGAGATGATCGTCCTTAATATGCGGCGCGCCTTCGATAGTTCCGGTAGCATCGATGTAACTGACGATCGCATTCGTCTGATCGTGATCGTACCCAAGCTTGAACAACGCAGTGGGCACGGTGTTGTTGACGATTTTAATCATGCCTCCACCAACAAGTTTTTTGTACTTAACCAGCGCCAAATCCGGCTCCACCCCAGTTGTGTCACAGTCCATCATGAAGCCTATTGTGCCGGTAGGGGCTAGTACGGTTACTTGAGAATTTCTGTAGCCGTGTTTTTCGCCGTGGGCTAGCGCTTCGTCCCAGCTCGCTTTGCTCGCTTCGTAGAGTGCTGCGGGGACGTTGGATTTATTTATATTGTTGACGGAGGCGCGGTGCATGCGGATTACATCGAGAAATGGTTCGCGATTTATGTACCAGCCGGGGCAGGCGCCGCCGGGCATGTTTGCTGCATCGGTGATGCCGAGACGAGTTGAGACGGTTTCGGTTGCAGGGGTTAGCGGAGTGCATTGTTCGGCGATGCGGCTTGATTGCAGATAGGCTTCACCGCACATGATTGCGGTTACGCAGCCGGCGTAGTCGCGGCCAGCATCGGAGTCGTAAGGAAGACCTGCGGCCATTAAGAGCGCGCCTAGATTTGCGTAGCCTAATCCCAGCGGACGATAGTCATGCGAGTTGCGCATGATGGATTCAGTGGGATAGCCGGCGTTGTCTACCAGAATTTCCTGCGCGGTGATCAGGACATCGACGGCGTGACGATAGGCTTCGACGTCGAATGTGCCGTTGGGTGCGAACTTCAGAAGATTCAGGCTGGCCAGGTTGCAGGCGGAATCGTCTAAGAACATATATTCGCTGCACGGGTTGCTCGCGTTGATTCTCGCGGTGTTCTTCGAGGTGTGCCAGCGATTGGTTGTGGTGTCGTACTGTATGCCGGGATCGCCGCAGTGCCAGGTGGCTTCGGAAAGTTTCCGCATCAACTCTTTGGCTTTGTAAGTTTTCATTACGCTGCCGTCCTGCACCTTCTTGGTGGAGAAGTCGGTGTCGCGGACTACGGCGTACATGAAGTCGTCGGTGACGCGGACAGAGTTATTCGCGTTCTGGAAAAAGATGGAGGAGTAGGCGTCGGAATCGGGATGCGAGCCATCGTAGCCTTGGGCGACGAGCGCATGGGCCTTGGCTTCTTCTTTCTGTTTGCACTCGATGAACTCGACGATATCGGGATGGTCGACGTTGAGGATGACCATCTTGGCGGCGCGGCGAGTTTTGCCGCCGGACTTGATGACTCCGGCGAAGGCGTCGAAGCCTTTCATGAAGCTGAGCGGGCCGCTGGCGGTACCTCCGCCGCTGAGACCTTCGGTGGAAGAGCGCAGCGTGGAAAGATTGGTGCCGGTGCCTGATCCCCACTTGAAGAGCATGCCTTCGGTCTTCGCCAGAGTGAGGATGGAATCGAGCGAATCTTTTACCGAGTTGATGAAGCAGGCGGAGCATTGCGGCTTGCTATAGCCGGTGACGCCGAACTCGACTTGCTGGGTCTGAGGATTCCAGTGCCAGTTGCGGGCGTCAGAGTTGGGCTCGATGCGGTCGCAACCTACGTTGAACCAGACGGGCGAGTTGAAGGCGGCGTACTGGCGGACGAGGATGTGAACGAGTTCGTCGTGGAAGGTTGCGCCGTCCTCGGGAGTTTTGAAGTAGCCCTGAGCCAGGCCCCAGTTGGAGATGGTTTCAGCGACGCGGGTGACGAGTTGGCGGACGCCGGTTTCGCGCTCGGGCGTGCCGACCTTCCCGTGCAGATATTTGCTGGCCACGATATTGGTCGCGGTCATGGACCAGTCTTTGGGGACTTCGACGTCTTTCTGTTCGAAGATCACTTCGCCCTTGGCGTCGGTGATCTGGGCAAGACGGAACTCCCATTCGAGATCATCGTAGGGAGAGACGCCGGGCTTGGTGAAGAAGCGGCGGAAGGACAGGCCGGGGGCGGTCTTTTTTGCGTTAACGGCGTTTGCGTTGACGGCGTTCGGGGTGACAGGGGTTGCAGCGGGGGCGGCCGCAGGGACGGTAGTTTTGACTTCGGGCATTGGTCTCTCCATTAATAATTAGATTCTATTCAACAGAGCCCGATTCGGCGTCCATGGGGGTGGGCGGTGGGATTGGGCCGGTCCCGAACGGTGTGGTTCGGGGTATTGCTTCGTTGTAAAGAGCTTAGGGGGCTAAAGCCCCAGATTATTTCTGCTTCTTACGCGACGCTTAAGCGCCGCTCTTCCACGGTGCTGCCTGGGTCGGTGGTGATTGATACGTCTAAACCTCAGGGCTAAAGCCCCATTCAATACGTGCGTCTATCGGCACGGCTAAAGCCGTGCCCTGATACGAATCAAAAAAAACTGCAATCGCAGCGCTGAAGCGCTGCGCCACCCAAAATCCTTACTCCGCAAAGGCGCTGTCCGCCATCCTCTAATCCTCTTCGGTTTAGAAACCGGAGGGTAGGGGGTGAGGACAGTGAAGATTCTTATTGGCTCCGGAATCCAGATGCGGGGCCGAAATAATGTCTGCTGATTGTGCTGCTCCGGCTGGCGATTTGACGGTGTTGGCAGTGTCGGACAGGAGTGTCCGACCCACACGAGCAACGTCTGCTGCGAATTCCAGTGACGACTGGAAGTCGGCGGGGAGGCCGCTGGCTTTTTCGGAGGAGGAGAGCATCCACTGGTTGAGGGCGGCGCAAATGTTGCGGCGTTGGGCCTGGTCTTCTATGACGACGAAGCGGAGAAAGCAGCGTCCGGTGGCGAGGCGGTCGCGCATGGGATTGATGCGAGTGAACATGCGATCGAGGGTGAAGGCCATGTCGTCGTCTTCGCAGAATTGGAGTACGGCTAGCATGCGGCGTTGAGATACCTCAGGGGCTGAAGCCGCGAACATTGTTGACGCGTTTTCGGCACGACTGAAGTCGTGCCCTTCCCGATCTGTGCTTGCCTCGTCAATTGTGCTCGACTTGAAAGTTGATGTGTTGTACGCAGCTGCCGAGCTTTGCTCGGCTGGACAGCCCACATGAGTTTTGGTGGCGCCCAAGTCCATTATTTCTTCGGCCAAGGCGAAGATGCCGGGCTTGCTGGGAACTACGAGGAGACTGTGGGGGGAATCGCAACGGGACCAGCGCGACCATTGGAGACGGCGCGGGTCGATGGGACGATCAAAGCCGTGGCGCGCCAACGAATCGGTGACCAGGCGGGTTAAAGCTTCCATCTCGGGCTCCTTAGATCGGGTAGTGCAGGGGCTAAAGCCCGATCATTCTGCTTCTGACGCGGCGCTGAAGCGCCGCTCTTCCACGGTATTCCTGACGTCAGGCCTAGATGACAGCCGCGTCCTACAGTTTCTTCTTTGAGTCGTCCGCCGGGGGGAGGGTCCGGGGACGGCCACCGCACTTAACTACATTTTTTTCTGCATGTTACGGGAGGGGTGCCGGGTCACCTCTGGCCTGGCGCCATCCCGCCGGTTTGCTTTATTGCTCTACTTTCCACTTCACCTGCGTGAAAGCCGCCCCGTTCCCGCGAGGCGAATTTCAAAGGCTATGGGATTGCAAAGTTACTCCCGCTTATTGTGCCTGTCAAGGGGGAAACACTACATGTTGTATCCTCAACAATGACGGGCTTGGTGCGGGGGTAGTGGATAATTTTTCCACAAGGGAAATTCATGGTGCATTCATAAAACAGTTGTCAGTGGCCAGTTCCCAGTAAAACCTATAGGACCGGGGCTGTGAAATTGTTCAGAGTGAGCGAAGGCCGGGGCTGGGGTTGCGGCGGTCGCGGTAGGGTTGGGGAGATTTACGGGTTAGAGGATATGGCAGCGAGAAAGTGGCGGATGGCTCCGAAATCTCTGTCCCGTAATCCAGTCTCTCGGTGGCAAGCTTCTCGGTATCCGGCTTCTCGTTATCCAGTTCGGCGGCCAACTCTCCGGTGGCAAGCAGAGGTACGTAGATGTCTTCGAAGATCTGCCGAGGGGCGATGCGGAGAACGCCGTCGGAGGATTCGACAAGATAGTCGCCCTTGCGGCCGGAGTGCAGGCGGCCGAGAGAGTCGGTGAAGGTGAGGGTGGAGGTGAGCTGCTTGGCTTTGACCAGGAAGCGGGTGCGATAGGTCGTCCATGGCTTGGTGACTTTCATGCGTGATGGCCAGCTTCCCATTGTTGATGAATGTGATCGTTGCCGATCGACGAGTTGCCGATGGGCGTGCTTCGTCTCCAGCCGTTTCTTGTCCCGGCCGAATTTCGTTTTACTTTTGTGAGAGGGCGAGAGTGAATGTACGAGCGAAAGGGCGCGCGGTCAATTCAGTATTTTTGGTGCAGTTGAGGAAAATGTTTGCCACGGATTTTCACGGGTGAACACGGATTGAGGACGTTATCGAAAATGTGGTTCTAGGGCGCATGGGCGGCGCGGGTTCTGATCGCGGAGGGTGCGAGGGGAAAAGCTTAAAGATCGTGAGAGGGCGGATTGTGCACAGGGGGTGCACAGGAAATGCAGAAAGGCAGTGGCCAGTGACCAGTGGCCAGTACCCCGAGTTGATGAGAGTTCCGCTTGCTTCGCTCGCGGGACAGCCGAGGCGCCTGTCTCGACATGAGTTGTGGCTGCTATCGCTGCATTTGAAAGTTGGTATAAGGTTCACGGGGGTGAGAAGAATTTTCCGGGAGCATGGGAAAGAGAAAAATTTGGCGGGGAGAAAGGCGAACGGAGTCAGTCACTTGGAGAGCATGGTAGAACGGAAAGATTTTTGCTAAGAGAGTTAGGCGGGATGAATAAAAAATTCTTCATATGGAGGAATCATGACTACCGACCCGGTTTGTGGAATGAAAGTGGATGATCGGAGGACGGAATTTCATACGCAGTTTGCGGGACGGAAATATTTTTTCTGCTCGGACGAATGCAGAAAGGAGTTTGAGGCCGAGCCGGATGCTTATGTGGAGACTGCGGCGGCTTGAGCTGCGGTATTGCTGGGAAAAAGGAAGGCCCTGCTGGTGGCAGGGCCTTTTTGTTTGGGTGATGCTGGATCGCACTCGGTTAGTTCCGCTCGCTTCGCTTGCGGGACGGCTGTCCCCACATGAGGCGGAGTAAACGCCTTTAGACCGCTGAGAGTGTGGTCGCGCTAGGGATCCTTCGACTTCGTGGCCGCTTCGCTTTGCGAAGCGGCCACTCCGCTCAGGATGACAGGTCTATTTTCTCTTGCTGAGGTTAGCGTCCGGCCAGGGCTGGTTCGGCGACTGACTTGCCGGACTTGTAGGCTTCGTAACGGGCGTTGACTTCGTCCCAGTTGATTACGTTCCACCACGCGGCTAAATATTCGGGACGGCGGTTGTTGTATTTCAGGTAGTAGGCGTGCTCCCAGACATCGTTGCCGAAGATGGGGAAATGGCCTACCGAGATGGGACTGTCCTGGTTGGGCGTGGACATGATGTGGACGTCGCCTTTGGCGCCGGCTAGCCAGACCCATCCAGAGCCGAATTGCTTGACGCCGGCGTCGTTGAATTTAGTTTGGAAATCTTTGAAGCTGCCGAAGGTCTTCTTGATCGCGTCTGCGACCGGGCCGTTCGGGTCGCCGCCGCCTTTGGGCTTCATGATTTTCCAGAACATGGAGTGGTTGACGTGGCCGCCGCCGTTGTTGCGGACGGCGGCGCGGATGTCTTCGGGGATGGAATTGAGATCGCGGATCAGATCTTCGGCTGACTTGCTTGCGAGTTCGGGATGTTTTTCGATGGCGGCGTTGAGATTTTTTACATAAGCGCCGTGATGCATGTCGTGGTGCAGGGTCATCGTCTGCTTGTCGATGACGGGTTCGAGCGCCGCGTAGTCATACGGCAGGGGCGGTAGTTCGTGAGCCATGATTATTCCTCCAGAGTTCTAATTGTACTGATGACGGGATCAAGTGTACGGATTCAGACGAAGCGGGTCGAGGATTGGATGGTATGGGATGGCGGGGGGTTGCGACGAAAGGATTTTGAGTGCATCTTCTCTGGGGTTGTGGATTATCGAACTTGGGATTTATCCAGCTAATGTGTAGTAGACTCTGCTTCCTGTAATTATCTGTCGCAGGGCGGGGATAGCTTCATGAGTGGACATCCCGCGAAAAAAGTTCTCATGATCGGCTGGGACGCGGCTGATTGGAAGCTGATTAATCCTCTGCTGGATCAGGGGCTGATGCCGACCCTGGACGGCTTCGTCAATCAAGGCGTGATCGGAAACCTAGCGACTCTGCGTCCTATTCTTTCTCCCATGCTGTGGAATTCGATCGCCACTGGGAAGCGCCCGGATAAGCATGGAATTCTTGGTTTCATGGAGCCCGATCCCCAGACAGGCGGAGTGCGGCCGACTACCAGCACGTCGCGCAAGGTCAAGGCGATTTGGAACATTCTGACTCAGCGCGGATACAAGACTCATGTGCTGGGCTGGTTCGCCGGGCACCCGGCAGAACCCATCAACGGAATTTCGGTGTCCGATCTTTTTCCGTATGCGGTTGGGCCGCTGGATAAAGCGTGGCCGCTGCCGCCGGGTACGGTTCATCCGGAAAATGTGCGGGAGAGGTTTGCCAAATTCCGCATGCACCCGGAAGAGATGAGCGTGGCGGCGATTCTTCCGTGGATTCCTCGCGCGGCAGAGGTTGATCAGGAGAAAGACAAGGGGCTGCAAACATTCGCCAAGATTCTGGCGGAGAACTGCTCCATTCACAATGCGGCCACGTCGATTCTGCGGAATGAGGCGTGGGATTTTCTGGCGGTGTATTACAACGGCATCGATCATTTTTGCCACGGGTTCATGCATTTCCATCCTCCGCGCATGGCGGGGATTCCGGAGGAGAAGTTTGAGATCTACAAAGATGTGGTTAACAACGCGTATCGTTTCCACGACATGATGCTGCAGGCGCTGCTGGACCTGGCTGGACCGGACGCGACCGTGCTGCTGGTTTCCGATCACGGTTTTCATTCGGATCATTTGCGGCCGCGGGGTATTCCTGATGAGCCGGCTGGTCCGGCGGTGCAGCACCGGCAATTCGGAATTATCTGCATGAGGGGCGCTCAGATTCGGAGGGATGAAAGAATCTATGGAGCCACGCTGCTGGATGTGACGCCGACAATTCTTACGCTCTTCGGATTGCCGGTGGGCGATGACATGGACGGACGCGTGCTCGTGCAGGCGTTTGAGGAACCACCGGAGATTACGCACATTTCCAGTTGGGAAAATGAAGCGGGTGATTGCGGAATGCACGCGGCGGATTTGCGCATGGACCCTGCGGCTGCGCAGGCCGTACTGCAGCAATTCGGCGCATTTGGGTTACATTCAGCCGCCGAGCGAGGACCAGGCGAAAGCGGCGGAGACTGCGGTGCGAGAGCAGCAGTACAACCTGGCTCGGGTTTATCTGGACTCCCGACGCCACTCGGAGGCGTTGCCCATTCTCGAAGAATTGAAGACGAAGTGGCCGGATGAGAGCCGATTTGTCCAGCATCTGGCACAGTGCTACCTGGCGCTGGGTCGTCGCAAGGAAGCGAAGGCGCTTCTGGAGCAACTGCTCGCGTTTGAACCGAAGGCTCCGGCGCGGGCCAAGCGTAAAGCTGAAGCCGCCGTTGAAGCAGCCAGCGTTGAAGCACGCGAACCTGCTGTCGCCGAAGCGCCGGCAAAATCAGATTCGAATGCATCCAAGCCGGAGCGCAAGCCGCGACCCTGGGCCGATCTGCTGATGGGCATCATTCACTTCGAAGAAGGAGATATGGAGGCCGCATTGGTTTGCCTGTTGAAGGCGGAACAGACCAACCCGCTCATGCCCGATCTGCATTTGCGCATTGGGGAAACCTATCTTCGCCAAAAACAAATCGAGGACGCCGGACGCGCATTCCAACGCGCTCTTGAGATCGATGGAGACAGTGCGGAAGCGCACCTGGGGCTGGCGGTGGTACGGCTGCGGGAACGTCGAAACCAAGAGGCTGCGGAACAGGCTTTGCTGGCGGTGGGCTTGCAGCATTTCCTGCCGCTGGGGCATTTCAATGTTGGGATTGCGCTGGCACGGCTTGGCCACCGGGAGCGCGCGGCGCAGGCATTTGAAACCGCTCTCAGCATGCTTCCGGGATTGGCGGCGGCCCACCGTTGGCTGGCGGCTTTGTACACGGGGCCCAGCGGCGACGTGGAGAAGGCAGTGCGGCACCGGGAGATTTTTCTTCGCATGCGGCATCAACGGCAGGCACGGCGTGCTAACTAATGTGACAGTCGGGTAGTCGTTAAGTTTGGCTTACGCGTTGGGCCGGTTGAGCGGGAGATCCCTTCGGCTTCGCTCAGGGCAGGCTCTTCACTCCGCCTGAAGAACGGCTGCGTTCAGGATGACAAATCGTCGAGTGTTTTCATCTTGACAGACGGAATCGCAGGTCTAAACTGGTAGCCCATCGGAGGTTTGAATATGTCCCGCAACTCCTCCCCGGGTGCTGTCGCAACAACTCTTCCTGAGGCTCTCGAGCAGCGTCTGAGGTCCTATTCCATCGCCGCAGCGGCGGCTGGCGTCGGCATGTTAGCTTTGGCACACCCTGCGGAAGCCGAGGTGGTGATTACCCATAAAGTCATTCCGGTGACCGGTACGGCGGTGTCGATCGACATCAATCACGACGGTATCGCTGATTTTCAATTCCAGAGTTTTCAGCGCTCGGATGGTGGCCCTAGCAGCAGCAACGGCTTTAGCATTTCCGCGACTGTCAAACCCCTGGCGGGCGGTGGGGTAATCGGCGGCCCGCTGTCTCACTACCTTCCTGGCCCCTATGCGTCCGCCCTAAGACGGGACGTGATGATCTCACGTTTTAAGCACTTCTCCTCCAAGGGAAGGACCGTCATCGGGCGAGCGGAGCAGTGGGTCAGCAAGGGCGGCGGCGGCGGCTTCTACGTCACTGGCAACTGGCACAGCGACCCACAAAATCGTTATCTGGGCGTGAAGTTTCTGATCGATGGAGAGACTCATTATGGGTGGGTTCGGTTAAACACTAGCTACTATGGTGCTGTAGTTCAGATCGAGAGCTACGCCTATGAGACCGAGCCTAATACGGCCATCTGCGCGAGAGAGGTCCAGCCGTGTCCCGCTCCTCCCGATGATAATGCTACTCCCGGAGAGACCGGCCAGAACGTAGGTGGTCCATCGCTTGGGATGCTGGCGTTGGGTGCCGATGGACTGGCGCTGTGGCGGAGAGAAGAAGCTCTACCTTTCTGACCAACACTTGCGACGCAACTACATTCTTCATTCTTCCAGGCAGAAAGATCAGCCGCGGGTAATGGGTCAATTTGGCTTGCGCGTTGGGCCGGTTGAGCGGGAGATCCCTTCGGTTTCGCTCAGGGCAGGCTCTTCAATCCGCCTGAAGAACGGCTGCGTTCAGGATGGCAATTAGGATGATGACAACGTCGTGGTAATCGTCAAACTGCATTGATACTAACTAGCTGACGGGTGGGCCTAGGACTTCGCGGACTTTGCGGGAGAGGCTTTGCAGGGTGAAGGGCTTTTGCAGAAAGGCTTTGGGCGCGTCGGCGGAGGGGCTGCTCGCGACTGTGTCTTCGGCGTAGCCGGAGAGATAGAGAACTTTGATGCCGGGGCGGGCGGGCATGAGTTGCTGGACGAGTTCGTGGCCGCTGAGGCCGGGCATGACAACGTCGGTAATGACTAGATGGATCGTATCGGGATGGCTGGCGGCCAGGGCTAATCCGGTGTTGCCGTTCTCGGCTTCGAGGACGTGATAGCCGCGGGATTCCAGAGTTTCGCGAACCAGTTGGCGGACGGACTCTTCGTCTTCGACGAGAAGAATGGTTTCCGATCCGCCGGCGGCGGCGAGGGAGACGGGAATAGCGCCGTGAGCTTCGGAGGGTTCGTTGACGCGCGGGAAATAAATGGTGAAGACGGTGCCGCGACTGAGTTCGCTCTGCACGAAAACATAGCCACCGCTTTGCTTGATGATGCCGTAGACGGTGGAGAGGCCGAGGCCGGTGCCTTTGCCTTTTTCTTTGGTGGTGAAGAATGGCTCGAAGATGCGGGCCTGAGTTTCGCGGTCCATGCCGTGGCCGGTGTCGCTGACGGTGATCATGACGTAGGGGCCCTGCTGGATGAAAGTATTTTCGGGGCGGTAGGAGTCGTCGAGGGTGACGCTGGCGGTGCGAATGGAAATTTTGCCGCCGGCGGGCATCGCGTCCTTGGCGTTGACTACCAGATTCATGATGACTTGTTCGAGCTGTCCGGCATCGGCGCGAGTGCAGCCGATGTTGGGAGAGAGATGAGTGACGAGCTCGACGTTCTCGCCGATGAGCGGGCGCAGGAGACGTTCCATATCTTCCACGATGGAGTTGACGTCGACGACCTTGAGTTCGAGATGTTGTTTGCGGCTGAAGGCGAGGAGCTGGCGAGTGAGCGTGGTGGCGCGATCGGAGGCCTGCTGAATGGCATCGGCTTTGGCGTGCATGGCGTCGCCGGGAGGAAGATGGTCGAGGAGAACCTCGGTGTAGCCGCTGATAACCATGAGCAGATTATTGAAGTCGTGAGCGATACCGCCGGCGAGGCGGCCGACGGCTTCCATTTTTTGAGCTTGACGAAATTGATCTTCTAAAACGCGGCGCTCGGTGATGTCTTCGGCGATGGCTTCGAGGACGTCGGCGGGCTCGTCTTCGCTGGCGACGGCACGGCCGCTGATGCGGACGGTGATGGCACTACCGTTCTTGCGCCTCCAGCGGACTTCAAAACCATCCATGCGGCCGGAGCGGCGGAACTCATCGACCAGACGGGCGTATTCGCCGGGGTCGACGAAGACGTCTTTTTGCGGATCGAGAGCCAGAACTTCGAGGGCAGAGTTGTAGCCGAGCATTCCGATGAGGGCGGGGTTGACGTCAAGAAATTGGCCTTCGAGGCTGGAGCGGTAGATTCCGTAGACGGCAGTCTGCACGAGAGAGCGGTAGCGGACTTCGGAGCGGCGCAGAGTTTGCTCGTTGCGTTTGTGCTCGATGGCGGCGGCGAGCTGGCGCGAGATCAGGGTGAGGACTTCTTTATCTCGCTCGCGGAGACGCACGTGTTTGGAATAGCTTTTGAGAACGAGCGCACCGAGGGTGTGATGGTTGACTTTGAGCGGAACTCCGAGCCACTGTTGCGCGGGCGGTGAGGTGAGTTCGATTTGTCCGCGCTTGCGCATTTGTTCGGCTAGTTCGGGAGTGCAGAGCAGGGGCTGGCCGGTGTTGAGAACGTATTCGACCAGACCGCGGCCGAGTTTTGTGGGCGCGGGAGCGGATTCTTGTTCGTCGACGAAGTAGGGGAAGCTGAGCAGCTGCGATTCGGGATCGTGAATGACGATGGAGAAATTGCGGGCGCACATCAACTCATCGACGATGCCGTGGATAGCGGCGAAGAACTGTTGCAGGTCGTGAGTGGCGCTGGCTTTCTCGGCGATGCGATAGAGAGCGGAGTTGAGAGCTTCGGCGCGCTTGCGCTCGGAGACGTCGCGATAATTGGCATAGAAGGCGACGATGCGGCCGTCGATGATGAGGGGCGCGGAGAAGGCGGTGACATCGACCAGAGTGCCGTCTTTGCAGCGGCGTTGAGTTTCGAGGGTAAGCTGCTCGCCGCGCTGCAGACATTGGCCGATCCATTGGGCTTCGGCGGAGCGGTCGGGAGGGAAGAGGAGCGTGTCGATGGGCTGGCCAAGAATCTCGGAGGCGCTGTAACCGAAGACGCGCTGAAATTCGCGGTTTACGCACTGCACGCGGAACGAGAGGTCGACCACGAGGAGGGCGTCGGGCGAACTTTGAAAAAGTTGATCGAGATACTGGCGGCGAATGTCTAGTACGGCTTGCGAGGGCGCTGCGGCGGAATTGCCATTTGTGGGGCTCTTTGCGACGGAAGTAGTGGGCTGAGATAGCGGCTCGGCAAACGGTGCTTCGATGAGCGGGTCGAGATGATTCCAGCAAAGAGCGGAGGGTTGCGCGATGGGATTGGCGGTCTCGGGGGGAACGAAAGCGGGTGAGGCTCCGCCTTCGAGCGCCTGGCGCAGGTTACGGGCACGAGCCAACTCACGGGACTGCGCGGGTCGGGTGACACGACCACCCATCGAATAGGGCTCCCCCTCAAAAGCCCAGTGCAGAGGCAATCGTAATGCGGGGAACGTTTACTCGAAAGTTACTGAGGTAACGGAAAAATTTTGCAGTGGGGGGAATTTTGCAATTGGGGAATTTGAAAAGCGTAGAGCGCGTTCAGGATTTGGTGGCGAGCATGTCGCAGACGCGGCCGATCATGTCGCGTTGGTTGTCGCTGAGGGTTAGAAATTCGAAGCCGTAGCGCAGGCCCTGGCGATAGCGGACGATGGCGCGCACTTTTAAGGGATAAGGAGTGAGCGGCAGAGGCAGTTCGAGAGAAACGATTTCGCCGGTCTCGAGTTCACCGGTGAGCGTGGCGCCGATGCCATCCTGGCCGAGTTCGGTGGAGCGTCCCCAGCAATTGCGGAATTCGCCATCCTGAAACATGCGGACCTGCATGCGGACGTCGATGGCAAAGCGCGGGTAGCGACGGGCGTGCGCAGTGCCGGGGCGTTTTTGGGGCTCGAGTTTTTTGGCTGGAGCTGCCATGGGTCAGTTGCCAGTTGCCAGTTGCCGGTTGCCAGTTAGGCCTGCCATGTTTAGGTTCCTGCTATGCCTCAGAGCTAAAGCCGCGCCCTTTCAAGATTTTTTAATTGCCGTGCAACAGATAGCCGGGTTCCAGGGGAAGTTTGCCGCCTACCTTTACTACGGCGACGCTGCTGTTGATGGAATACACATCGACAACGCCGACGGCGCCCGGGATGGATGCTACCCGGTTCACGAGTTCTTCGTCGGAAGTGGCGATGAGGATGGCGGGATGCGTCGGGCGTCCGTGATTGGAGGTGACGATGAGGCTTTTCACCTCAATCTCGGACATGCCGTAAACCTTTTCGAGGACCACCTTCATTTCGGGGGCCGACGGAGAGCGCATCACGAAAGTGATGGGTTTGCCATCAGGCCAGCGATTGGTCTGGGCTTTGCAAACTTTTACCAGATCGGGGACGGTGATGGCCTCCACCGCATTGGATTTATTGGACACCAGGGCGAGATCGCGCGCCGACGCCAGCGTGGCGGTGATGAGTAGAACTATGGATACAGCCAGAAAGCGTTGGCGAAGCACTTATTGTCTCCCGCAAGTGGCACAAAGCTGGATTGATTGTGCTTTAGGAGCAGAGATCGTTAAAGGTAACTAAGGTCATGCGGGGGTGGGAAAATTTAGGATGATCCTGATTCGCGTCGGTCGCGGCGAAAAGAGGACTTCGGACCCCGTTGGATGGTTTTCGTACAATCCAAGGGAAGACGACCACAGGGGCTAAGCCCAATTCTTTTCCTGCGCCGAAACGCGGCCCTGAAAGGGCCGCTCTTCCACGTCACCGCAAGCGCCGGATGAGAGTGCGGCAATATTCTGCGAACCATGCACGGAAAACCATCACAACTTAATGCACAACCGTGGAAGAGCGGCGCTTCAGCGCCACGTAAAGCGTCCCACAAAGAAAAGGGCGCGGCTGCCAGGAGCCGCGCCCTCTCATTTGCTCAATGGCCGAGAATCTATTTCTTCTTCTGCTTGGCCGCGTGCGGGCGGACTAGTGGGCGCGGAATAAACATGTGCGAGCGCGCCGCGTCCGAAGTACCAGAGGAACCACTCTGTGCCACGAGTACGCCAGTCGAGACCTGGCCGGAGTCTGATTCTATGAACGGGAAGGTTGTGCCATCTACGCTGTACAAGGTGAGACCGAAGCCGCCGTTCAAAGTGCCGTTCGAACTGCTAGTCCCGCTCGTGGCTGAAATGCCGTAGCGGCCGGTCGTGTCTATGGCACCATAATTACCAGTGAGCGTCTGGTCGTAGATCGGGCTGGTGTTATCGGGGTCATAGTTTTCGTCAATTATGCCAGTCAGTGTCCCGCCACTGGCGGTGGTGAACTCGGCGATGTCATCCACTTCGACGCCATCTGCAAGATTGTCGCCGGAAAGGTTCAGCGCATAACCCTGAGACGCGGAAAAAGTGGTGGTCGTTTGCGGATAGGCGGCGCCGACCGTGATGGCACCAAGGCCGTCGATTTCCAGCAAGAGCAAGCCTCCGCTGGAAGGATAGGCGGCATACAATGAGCCTCCGATGAAGTCGGAAAAATTGCTCAGAGTGTATCGACCAGCGCCGGCGGAGGTGTAAATGGCGGAAAAGGGCACGGACGCGGAGGAGGGTGTTCCATCTTCGTTATAGTCTTCAGTGGAGGCAGTGGTGATGTTGCCCGCACCGTCGGTCACCATAAAACCCCCGGCAGCAAAGGGTTCGCTGCTCGAAATGAAGCCCGTCAGTGTGAAAGCCAGGGTGCCAGTGGGTACGGTTGTGCTGGTTTGGGAGAACGCATCTCCGGAAAGCGTCCCAAACGAGTCCAGCTCTATAAACTTCAAATGCGTGGCATCAATCGCGTAGACGTCGAAGGTAAGCCCAGCGAACGAGGTGGTGGACAGCACCGTCGACGGCGTCGCGGATGGTCCTAGAATTACGCTGCCCGAGAGAACCTGACTGACGTAGGCGGCGCCGCCGGAATTGAAGTCTGCGAGACCGGTAATTGAGTTGCCGGAACCAAGCGTGAAATTGCCGACTGTGGCGAACACGCCGCTCGCATCACTGCCGGAAAAACTGAAGGCATAATTGCCGGTGGGAGTAACGCCGGACGCCTGCAGGTCAAGGGTGCCGCTGCCGCTGGCTTCGTTATCAAATTCGGTGACGAGCCCGTGCGCGTTGGAGCTCAGGACGAAATCAAGTTTGATGGTGCCGAACGGAGTGGCAGTATCGAGCGTGGCCTGACCTCGTCCGTCAACTCCTACCTTGTAAGAGCTGTTGCTGCTGATCGCCGCATCGCCCACTGGGGGGATTACCGGCGAGGAATCCGCGAAGGCCTCGTCATTCACGTCGATCGTGCCACCGGTAATGCCGCCGCTGCCATTCGCGGTAAAGGCACCAACGATCGCGTAAGGAAGGGCGTTAACGTCGGTTCCGGAGACGGAGAAAACGTATGTCCCATTCAGATTGCTAGCGCTATAGCCACCACTGGGGGGCGCTACTGGGGTAGGAGAGCTGCTGCCGCAGGCTACTAGAAGTGACAGTGTGGCGAGGGTGACAATTAGGACGATTCCTTTACGGACTGACATAACTTCCTCCGGGGACGAGACTCTGTGGAGCTGGCTTCCTTAAATTTCGGTTTGTATAGTCCGAGGTTAGCACAGACTAATTCCGTTGTAGTGAACCCGAACCACGGAAATAAGTAGCGCGGTTTGAAAGAAAAAATTTGAGGCAAGTGGTTACATATCTTTACATTGCAGGGATGAGAATATGGGTTCCAGGGGCTGGATTTCTGCATCTTACAGTTCTTCAGTTCGTTCTATCCTTGAGTCCTAATTCCGGGGCATGATTTGTTGTGACCTTTTGTGCGGAGAAAATGTGGGGCGGGGCAGGGAGTTCCGGTAGCATGAGCAGAGACACTTGGCCGGGACACAGGTGGCGTCGGCAGAATGCATACGTCCTTCGCTCGCTCAAGATGACACAGCCTCTGGGATGACACGGCTTTAGGGGATTGCGGATGACAAGGTTTATAACGTGCGCGCTGCTGATGAGTTCGCTGGCGATGGGGATGGGCTTGGCGGCTGAGGCGCAGACTGCTACTCCGGCTGCTACTGACCCGGCTGCGCCGGATGATGATAAGGACGGGTTGGTGATTGGACCGGCGGAGTTGCCAGGGACGTATCCGCAGGGGGCGTATCAATTTGTTTTTTATGCGCGCGGGAACTACGTGCCGGTGCTGCACTGGCGAGTGGAGAGTGGGGCGCTGCCGCCGGGAATCAAGCTGGACGATAACGGCGCTTTGCATGGAGCGGCGCAGCGGGCGGGCGAATTTCAGTTTACGGTTTCTGTGAAGGATGGCGGACAACCGCAACAGGCGGTACAAAAGGTGTTCACGATCAAGGTGGTGGATGCGATCACGGTGGCGTGGAAGGATCCGGCGCATGTGACGGCGAACCGGATTGATGGCAGCGTGGAGGTCACAAACACGACAGCCGACGATATTGACCTGACCTTTGACGTGAAGGCGGTCGCGGAGAACGGACGAGCCACGGAGATTGGGTACCAGCGTTTTCCATTGAAGAAGGGCACGGTTGGAATGACATTGCCGTTTGGCGAGACGCTGCCGCATGGCGGATACATGGTGTACGTCAACGTGGTGGGCGAGATCGCGAAGCGAAATGCCATCTATAGGGAACAGATGAAAACGCCGGTGCTGCAGGTGGTGGTGGGGCCTTAGAACAGTTCCCGGTTCTCAGTTTTTGGGTTTTCGGTCTTGGAGTCGACGGCGGTACTGTGGTCATGTTGACTTGAAATTGGGGTTTCTGAAAGACTAGGTTGCGATTTGTAACTTCTCTTCGTTATGGAACTGCTGCTCAATCTGGCGTGGGTGCTGCTGGCTCTGCCGGCTTACTGGCTGTGGCGGCGGGACGCGGGAGCGCGACCGTCACGCAGGATGAGTTCGCTGCAGTGTTCGCTGGCCCTGGGATGCGTGCTGGTTTTGCTGTTTCCGGTCATCTCGGCTTCAGACGATCTGCATGCTATGCGGGCCGAGATGGAAGAATCGGCCACCAGCAAGCGCGCGGTGCGGCAGGCGGGAAGCGAAAAGAATTCGGCCGGGGTGAATCGGCTGCAAGGGCCTCCGGCCCTGGTAGCTAACGTGGTGTGGGTGGTTGCTCCGGAAATTGGGCTGCTGAAAGTTTCTGTCGCGTCTGTGGTATTGCCGACGACGCCTGGAGTGGCTTATGCCGGGCGTGCACCTCCTCGTTCCCTCCTCGGGTAGTTCGCGAAATTCTCAATCGAGTGATCGTTCGTTAAATCGCTGATCGGATACAGCAGGAAATCCGCAGCGAGTAATCCTTATCTTTAGGAAATCCTTAGGGCGTGAGCCGAATACTCCTGAAGAGATGGGTTTGCAGAGGGCGATCTGAATCCATAACGAGCCATTTGAATCTCTGTTCCCAGCGCCTGAAGGCGTTATGGAGTTTTGGCTCTTGCCCTGATACGAATCGTGAGCTGGTGATCTTCTAGCTGGTGATCTAGAGACGTAAAAGCCGTGAGATTTGGGTGCGCGATGGATTGTACGGAGCATTTGATGCGAAGAATATTTTGGTGGTTCTTGCTGGTGGCGCCGTGGGGCGCGGCGCAGGTGGCGCCGCAGACTGCGCAGGCGCCAACGCAGTCACCGCCGCAAGCATGGACCTGGGAGCAGGTGAAGGACCGGTTGGAGCTGAATAATCCCACGCTGCTCGCGGGCAAATTGAATATCAACGAAATGGAGGCCGCGGAGATTACGGCGCATCTGCGGCCGAATCCGCAGTTGGCGCTGCTGGCGGACCAGATCGATCCATTCAATCTTGGGCCGCAACACGGGCCGTTCGCTTACTGGCTGCCTTCGGCGACGATCAGTTATTTGCACGAGCGGGCGCACAAGCGGGAGTTGCGCACGGAGAGCGCGAAGAAGGAAACGGCAATCGGGATTTCGCAGCAGAGCGATCTGGAGCGGGGACTGTTGTTCAATTTGCGCAGCGCGTTTGTGCAGACGCTACAGGCCAAGGCGGTGCTGCAGGTTTCGAAAGACAACCTGGAGTATTACGACCATCTGTTGAAGATCAGCCGCGACCGCTTCGAGGCGGGAGACATTGCGCAGATTGATTACGACCGGCTGGAGTTGCAGCGGGTGCAGTATGAATCGGATGTACAAACGGCGGAAGTGAATCTGCGGACGGCGAAGATCCAGATGCTGATGTTGTTGAACGATCGCACACCGATTGAGCAGTTCGATCTGATGGGCGTGTTCGATTTCAACGATCAGATTGATGCGCTGGATGCTTACCGGCAAATTGCGCTGGACAATCGTCCCGATTTGAAGGCGGCAGTACAGGCCGTGGACAAGGCGCAGACGGATTACAAGCTGGCAGAGGCGAACGGATCGACCGATCCGACTTTCAGCTTCGACGTGGGAAGGAATCCCCCGATCGATGCGTACTTTGGCGTGGATGTAAGTATTCCGCTGCGGATTTTTGACCGCAATCAGGGAAACAAGTTACAGGCGAAGATCGACATCACGCGACAGGGACGGCTGCGGGATGCGGCGGAGGCGCAGGTGTTCAACGATGTGGATTCGGCATATGCCACGTTGAGCAGCGACCTGATTCTGCTGCGGCCTTACAAGCAGAAATATCTGGCGCAGGCGGTGCGGGTGCGGGACACGATTTTGTTTTCTTATCAGCACGGCGGGGCGTCGCTGCTGGATTTTCTGAATGCGGAGAGCGATTACCGCAGCGTGCAACTTAACTACGTAAATCTTGTGGGTTCGTACTTGATGGCCGCGGCGCAATTGAACCAGGCCGTGGGGCGCGAGGTTATTCAATGAAGAGTGGATGGATGAAGAACGAATTGGTTGAGCAGGCGAAATCTAGGCTGCCGGCAGTTGTGGTGGATTCCGCTTCGCTTCGCTTGGCGGGACGGACGAAGGCGTCCGTCGCCACATGTGCCGTGGTTGCGCTGGGATTGTTTTTTGCGGTTGGCTGCAATGACGGGAAGGCGGATCCGAAGGCTGAGGCTCCGCCGCCGGCGACGGTCGAGGCTGATCTGGATGCCAACAACTTTAAGGTGGACCATCCCGAACAGTTTCCGCTGGTGACGGCGGTTGAGCACAAGGAAGCGCCGGCTTTGAACGTTACGGGTGTGGTGCAGCCCGATATTAACCGGGCGGTGCCAGTGATCTCGGTGGCTGCGGGACGAGTTGTGGAAATTAAAGCGCGGCTGGGAGATGTGGTGCAGAAAGGCCAGTTGCTGCTGAAAGTGCGGAGCAACGACGTCTCGGGAGCTTACCAAACATATCTTAAAGCGGAAAACGATGAGCGGCTGGCCAGGATCCAACTCGAACGGCAACAGATTCTTTATGACAAGGGCGCGGTTGCGAAGAGCGCCCTGGAACAGGCGGAAACCGGAGAAAAGGACGCGAAAGTCGATCTGAATGCCGCCACTGAGCAGTTGCGGTTGCTGGGCATCGATAAGGATCATCCGTCGGGAATTGTCGACATCACGGCTCCGATCTCAGGTGTGATCACCGACCAGCAGGTTACGAACGCGTCGGGCGTGCAGGGATTGGGATCGCCCAATCCTTTTACGATTTCTGATCTCTCTTACGTCTGGATCGTCTGCGACGTTTACGAAAATGATATCGACGCCGTGCACGTCGGCGAGTATGCGGATATTCACCTGAACGCCTATCCCGGCAAAGTTTTGAAAGGGAGGATCGATAACATTTTGTCGGTGCTCGATCCGACGATGCACACCGCGAAAGTCCGGCTCGAAGTTCCGAATCCAGGACTGATGCGGGTTGGGATGTTTGTGACTGCAACCTTCTACGGCAAGCAGGCGGAAATGCGGGCCGCGGTTCCGGCGGCGGCCATTCTGCACTTGCATGATCGCGAGTGGGTTTACACGCCGGTGAGTGCGGGGCATTTCAAGCGGCTGGAAGTGGTGACGGGGAAAATGCTTCCCGGCAATCTGCAGGAAGTTGTTTCGGGTATCAAAGCCGGAGACCAGGTGGTTTCGAATGCCCTGGCGCTGCAGAACACGGTGGAACAATAAGGTGAGCAAGCAATGATTCGCCGCCTCGTCGATTTCGCTCTGAATAACCGGCTGCTGGTGCTGGGCCTGGCGCTGATGCTTTTCGCTGGGGGCGTGGTTTCGTTCGAGCGGCTGCCGATCGAGGCCTACCCGGACGTCGCCGACAACTACGTCGAGGTGATTACGCAATGGCCGGGGATTTCGGCGGAACAAGTCGAACAGCAGATCACGATTCCGCTTGAAGTGGTGATGAATGGCATTCCGCATGTAGTGCATCTGCGGTCGTTCTCGCTGTTTGGACTTTCCGACCTGAAGCTGATCTTCGATGACGAATCGGACAACGACTGGAACCGAGAACGTGTGCTGGAGCGGCTGAGCGAGGTTATTTTGCCGCCGAATGTGGTGCCGCAGATGGGCACGGACTGGAGCCCGGTCGGGCAGATTTATTTCTTTACCCTGCGCAGCACTAATCCGGCGTATGACCCGATGGAGCTGAAATCTCTTGAGGACTGGGTCATCGAAAAGAGCTTTAAAGCGGTGCCGGATATTGTCGACGTTTCCAGCTTTGGCGGTCCCACGCGGGAATATCAGGTTCGAGTTGACCCGAACAAACTGGTTGCCTACGGCCTGACCCTGGCGCAGGTCGAGCAGCAACTGACAAACAACAACGCGAATGCGGGCGGAAGTTTTATTCAGGAAGGTCTGCAGCAGATCAACGTGCGCTCGGTGGGATTGGTCGACCATGTGCACGACATCGAACAGACCGTCATTCTGACCAAGAATGGCACGCCACTGCGGATTAAGGACATTGCTGAAGTTTCGCAGGGACCGAAGATTCGGCTGGGACAGTTTGCCAAAGCTATTCACCGCGAGAACGGGAAGATTATCGATAACGACGATGTGGTGTCAGGCATCGTGCTGTTGCGAAAGGGCGCGGCGGCAGATACGGCACTGCAGGGCATCCACGAGAAAGTGAAGGAGCTTAACGATCATATTTTGCCGCCGGGAGTGAAGGTTGTTCCATTCATTGACAGAAGCGATCTGGTTCACTTCACCAGTCACACGGTGCTGCACAACCTGACGGAGGGAATGATCCTGGTCTCGATCATTCTATTTCTATTCCTCGGCAATGTGCGAGGAGCGCTGATCGTGGCGGCGACGATTCCGTTTTCGCTGCTGTTCGCCTCGATTTGTCTGGACCTGCGGCACATCCCGGCGAACCTGCTGTCGCTGGGCGCGTTGGACTTCGGCATGGTGGTGGATGGCGCCGTGGTAATGGTGGAAAACATTGTGCGCCATTTGGGGTACAAGAACGGGGATTCGAAAACTCCCAGCGAAAAAATCAGCGAGGCCTCGCACGAGGTGCAGCGCCCGGTGTTTTACGCAATCGCCATTATCATTACGGCTTATTTGCCGATCTTCACGCTGCAACGCGTCGAGGGTCGGCTGTTTCATCCCATGGCCTGGACGGTGGCGTTTGCTCTGCTGGGCGCGTTGCTGTTCTCGATTGTGATCGCGCCCGTGCTGGCCAGCTTTGCGTTCGCGAAGGGAGCGAAGGAATGGCACAACCCGGTCATGCACTTCCTGATTGAGCGGTATCGCACGGCAGTACGGTGGGCGATTCGCCATCGTGCGATCACGATCGGGGTGTGCGTGTTGCTGGCGTGCATAGGTGGTTTTCTTGCCTTTGGCGGCGCCATCGGTTCTGAATTTCTGCCCCACCTGGATGAAGGCGCGCTGTGGGTGCGGGGCACGCTTGCGCCCAGCACGGGGCCGGATGAAGGGATCCGGGTGGCAAATCAGGCGCGCATCATACTTTGCTCTTTTCCCGAAGTTCCGCAGTGTACGAGCCAGGTTGGGCGTCCGGATGACGGAACGGATACAACCGGTTTTTTTAATACTGAATTCTTCGTTGACCTGAAACAGAAAGAAGATTGGAGACCGGTCTTCCACCAAAACAAAGACGAATTGATCGCGGCCATGAGCCGCGAACTGGACAAAATCCCGGGCGTGGTCTGGGGATTTTCTCAGCCGATCGAAGACAATATGGAAGAGGCGGTAAGCGGAGTGAAAGGCGCGCTGGCCACGAAGATTTATGGCGACGATTTGAAGGTGCTCGAGGAAAAAAGCGATGAAGTGATAAAGATCATGTCGCAAATCAAGGGGGTTGAAGATCTTGGGGTTTTTCGCGTGCTGGGCCAGCCTAATTTGAACGTGACGGTGGACCGCGAGGCGGCGGCGCATTACCAGATCAACGTGGCGGACGTGCAGGATGCGGTGCAGACTGCGGTGGGAGGGAACGCGCTCACGCAAGTTTTGAAGGGTGAGGCACGATACGACCTTACGCTGCGATACTTGCCGCAATACCGGAGTACGCAGGAAGCGATCGAGAATATTCGTTTGCTGTCGCCTTCGGGAGAACGGGTGTCGCTGGCGCAGCTTTGCAAGGTTCAAGAGACGGATGGGGCTTCGGAAGTCTATCGCGAGGGCAATCGACGATACGTTGCGATCAAATATAGTGTACGAGGGCGCGACCTGGGCAGCACCGTGGAAGAAGCGATCAAGAAGGTGAACGAACAGGTCAAACTGCCCACCGGATACAGTTTTTATTGGGAGGGGGAATACCAGAGCCAGAAGAGAGCCAACGCGCGACTGCTCATCGTACTGCCGATCACGATTCTTATCATCTTCGTCATCCTGTACACGATGTTCAAATCCTTCAAATGGTCGATGCTGATTATGGCGAACGTGGCCATTGCACCCATTGGCGGGCTGCTGGCTCTTTGGTTCACGGGCACAAACTTCAGCGTTTCGTCCGGAGTGGGATTTCTGGCTTTGTTCGGTGTGTCGGTGCAAACCGGAGTGATCATGCTGGAATACATTAACCAGCTGCGGGCGCGGCGCTTCACGATTGAAGACGCCGCGGTTGAGGGAGCCGTGCTAAGGCTGCGGCCGATTATGATGACGATGCTGGTGGCGACTTTGGGATTGCTTCCGGCCGCATTGTCGCATGCGATTGGATCGGATTCGCAGCGGCCGTTTGCGATCGTTATTGTCGGAGGCTTGATTGCGGCGCTGATCATGAGCATCTTCCTGCTGCCGACGATTTATGTCTGGATTGCCGGCGAACGCGATGTGCTGCCGGTGGCGGAACAAGACGATTTCGAAGTTGGAGAGCACGTGGATTAAATATGGCTGACACAAGCGAGGAACGTGTGGAAGACATCGTGGCACGGCAAGCGCTGGAGATTGAACGCATGCGAGATGCGTTTGCTTTGCTGGGGGTCAATCCGTGTGCGTGGTGCAAGAAATATGTGCGGCGATCCGATCCCGGCGCCATGTTCGATGCCGGTGAACTGATCTGCTACGCCTGCATTCGCGAGTGGTGGCCGCAGCGCTCTGCGCAACTTAGCGGCAAAGAGCATGAGAACCTGGAAGGAAAGCTGGTGTTCTGGCTGCGCGACTATCATCGCGCCGAAACTTTTAAGGATCCAGCCAAGCTGCCGGAAAGTTCGCTGCAGGAATTGAACATTGTGGCCAACTGCCTGGAATGCCATGGGACCGGAAAATCGCTGGGCGAGGACAATTGCCGGTTCTGCGACGGGCGGGGAACGGTGTGGGTCATCGTTTCGCGGAAAAAAGCGTAGGGTTCTCATCTCAGCTCTTCGTAAAACTCCGCGTTGGTAGCTTGGGCCGGCGTGTGGACTATAATTCCGCCTGCATATGGCTCTAGCCTCTGGCACGAAATTCGGTCCTTACGAAATTCAATCTTTGCTTGGCTCCGGCGGAATGGGAGAAGTGTATCGCGCTCGTGATACGCGGCTGGGGCGCGATGTGGCGGTGAAAGTCTTACCGGCGCACCTTTCCAGCGATCCTGACTTAAAACTGCGCATGGAGCGCGAGGCGAAGGCGATTTCTTCGCTGAATCATCCACACATCTGCACGCTGCACGATATTGGGTCGCAGGATGGCGTTGATTTCCTGGTAATGGAATACCTGGAGGGGGAGACGCTGGCCGACCGCCTGCGCCGCGGGCCAATTCCGCTCGAAGAAGCGCTGAAGATTGCGATTCAGATTGCGGAAGCTTTGGATAAAGCGCATGCGCGGGGAATTGTGCATCGCGATTTGAAGCCTGCGAACATCATGCTGACGAAAAACGGGCCGAAGCTGATGGATTTTGGGCTGGCGAAACCCTTGATGGGGATAAGAGCTTCGGGGGAAGTTTCGTCGACGCCGAATACGCCGACGATGAGTGTGGCCGCGCTAACGGCGGCGGCTTCTCCGTTAACCCAGAAAGGAACGGTGGTCGGCACGTATCAGTACATGGCGCCGGAGGCATTGCAGGGCGTCGAGGCCGATGCGCGATCGGACATTTTCAGTTTTGGCTGCGTGCTCTACGAAATGGTTACGGGGCGTCGCGCGTTTGAAGGAAAGTCACAGTTCAGCGTGCTGGGGGCGATTCTCGATCAGGAACCCGAGCGCGTAAGCGCGTTGCTGCCGAATTCGCCGGCACGTCTGGATGAGGCCGTGGGACGGTGCCTGGCGAAGAATCCTGAGCAGCGCTATGGGTGCATTCACGATGTGAGAATTCAGTTGGAAGAGATTGCCGCGGGCGGTGCGATGCAGCCAGTGGAGAGTGTGCCGGTGACGGCGGGCGGGAGCGGGTCGCGTGCGGCGTGGGTGGTAGCGGCGGTTGCATTGTTGATTGCGATCGCGGCGGGCGTTGCGTACGTGGAAAAACGCGAGGCTGCGACGGTGGTTCGATCGTCAATTTTACCGCCGGCGGGGACTGCGTTCGTGACTATGTTGCCGGCGTCCGGTCCGCCGGTGCTTTCGCCGGATGGAACGCGGATGGCTTTTACGGCGCGCGACGAGAAAAGTAAGGTCTTGTTGTATGTGCGATCGCTGACCTCGCTGACGGCGCAGCCTTTATCGGGAACGGACGACGCCACGTATCCTTTCTGGTCGCCAGACAGCCGGCAGATTGGCTTCTTCGCAACTGGCAAGTTGAAGAAGATCAATACCGACGGCGG
>Ga0209007_1000032_pt1 | contig 102105 bp, 81 predicted proteins | sample JacPinW_OM1H0_O2_FD_187961 | JGI IMG/M metagenome (GOLD analysis project Ga0209007, IMG submission 187961) | Forest soil microbial communities from Algoma, Ontario, Canada - Jack Pine, Ontario site 1_JW_OM1H0_O2 (SPAdes) (version 2) | ecosystem: Environmental > Terrestrial > Soil > Boreal... | reverse complement strand
CTGATTCCATACGTCGCTGCCGAGACGATTCTGTGGAGCGCCGCTTTCGGGCCCACGATTGTTCTGCGAGCCATGGAATCTCCGATCTCAGTTTTTTATGCGCGATGCGCCGCCAGCGTGTTGTCGGTCGCCATCGGTGTTCCGCTCACTGTTATTTACGGTTTGTGGGGATGCGTGCTGGGCATCGTGCTCTCACAAACCGCTGCTCTGCTGTTTGCGGTCTACATTCTTCGCCGCAAGGTTGCGGTTCGGAACCCATTGCCGGAAGCGCAAGCCGCGTAACCCGAAGTTCATGATCAAAATGGCAAAAAAGATTCTCACCGCGTTCGCGGCAGTCGTGGTTGTGGTGGGGCTCGCCTTCGGCCAGAAGAGCCCGGGCAGCAACGATAAGGACAATGAGACTCTGCGGCAATACGCCGACAAAATGGATTTTGGAGTTGGCGTACTCATCCAGCCCCGTTACTGGAAGCGCGATCCTGAGCACAAAGTAATCCTGGGACGAGAGTTTAACCGCGCTGCCATGATGGCCATGAAGATCCAGGATCAGCGCGGGCACTTTGACTTCGATTTGATGGATGAGTTGATGAAGTTCGCCAAAGACCACAACATGAAGCTCTTTGGAGCTGGTCTCATCTACCGCAATAATTCTTCTCCAGAGTGGCTGCATTTCGAACGATGGGATTGCGGAGGCTGGTCGGCGAAGGAACTCGACGAAATCATCAAGGACGACGTGGAAACCATTGTCCGCCACGGTGGTGACACGATGTACACCTGGGAGGTGGCCAACGAGCCGGTCTCTCCGGCGCACAACGGCTGCTGGGCGCGGATATTGAGGCAGGATCGCATGATCGCAAACGCCTCCCGCTACGTATATGAGGCCAATCCGAACGTCCCGATCATGCTGAATGAAACTTTCGGTCAGGAAGGCGTCGACAAAGCCAAGGCCGACGCATTCTTCGATCTGATCAAGCGGGTGAGGGCTTTGGGTGGGCGCATCGACGTGGCTGGCTGCGAGATGCACCTCGAGGCTCAGCGGCTCCGCCCGACCTACGTGGACGAGTTCAAATACTTTTTGGATCAAGCGCGCAAACTCGGCCTGCAGGTGCAAGTCACCGAGATGGACGTATATCAGGGTCCGCCGGGGACGTTTCAGGATCCCTACGAGAATCAAAAGCAGATCTTCTATAACATTGCGCACGCCTGCGTGAAGGACTCCAACTGTACCACCTTCGCCGTATGGGGCTTGGCTGACCAATTCAGCTGGCTGCGCACGGCCAAAGACCTGACCGATGCCAATCCCGTCTTGTTCGATGAACACTACAACAAGAAGCCCGCGTATTACGGCGTACTGCAAGCGCTCAAGGAAGGGCGATAGAGAACGTCTCTTCGTAAGCTGCCAGATCCATGAACACAGCAACTGAAAAATTGAATATCGAGAACGCACAACCAGCGCTGGCAAGCAGCCGGAATCTGAAAGTGCTGCTGGGGTTCGCGGCATTCGGAGTGCTGCTGAGCTTTGGCGCCTACTTTGTGTCGGGCGATTTCGAGCGGATTGGCTTCTTCCCTTTGATGGCGCTGATCATTCTGATCGTGCCGCTTACGATCCTGACGGTGGTGGGATTGCGGCAAGGGGTCCGGCATTTCGCAAGTTTGAGGGCAGGCTGGACGTGGTGGCATTGGCCGCTGGCGTTGCTGGTTCTCAGTACGCTGGTGTTTCGGGTTCGCAACAATCAAGAGGTCACCTCTGCTCCGATCGATGCCTGGGCCTTGTTGCGGATTGGTCCGGAAGCGATCGTCGCTGGCGTGCTGGGATGGCGTCTGCTGAACCGGGAGACGACGTGGCGGCACAGCCTGTTCAACGGGCTGGTCTGTTTGCTGGCGATTTTCGCCTTCATCTGCGTTATCTCATCGACCTGGTCGGTGTACCCGGCGTGGACACTCTATAAGTCGCTCGAGTATCTCCTGGACGTAGCGACGCTCGCGGCCATACTCGCGACAGTGTCCTCAATGGAGGAGATCCGCCGGCTTGGCAACTGGATTTGGTTCCTCTATGCCTTGGACTTGGTCTGGTGCTGGATCTCTGCCGTGATTTGGCCCACGGAAGCGCTCGATGAACTCGGTCGCTTGTCGAGCCCGTGGCCGGAGATTTCGTACAACAGTCTTGGCGCCTCGAGCGCGCTGGTGAGCATTGTGGCGCTAGCACGGCTGTTCCGGAAGCCGGAGAAAAGCGAACGTGCCTGGTACACCTTGCTTCTGGTCTTCGGCCTGATCACGTTGCTTGCTTCGCAAACGCGCAACGCGATGATGGGATTCGTGGTCGGAGCGTTCCTGGTTTTTATATTCGAACGCAAGGCTTGGATCGGCATCGGCATCGGATTAGCCGGTATCCTTGGGCGCGTGTTCTATCTGGTATTTTCCCTCGCATCGGTGCCGAGTTTGTCGGAGCTTCCGGCGGTGCTGGTCGGACCCCGTGTCCTGCAGTTTTTGGCGCGAGATCAGACTGATACTCAAATCTCGGGCCTGAGCGGCCGCGGTGACTGGTGGACATTTGCCTGGCATCAGCTGATGCAGCGACCGCTCACGGGCTACGGTGCTTATGCCGGCGGCAGGTTTGCAGTCCTCGGCAAGCTGGGCATCGTCACATCGCAGATTCACAGCGACTGGCTGGAAGTTCTCACCGACACCAGCTTCTGGGGACTCATTCCGTTCGTGTTGGCTTTCGTGGCTTGCTGGTGGATCGTGGCCCGTTGCTACTGGGATCGCTCACTCGCTCCCGACGAGCGTGACTGGTTGCCGGAAATCGCGGGCTTGCTCGGAGTCATCACCGTTCGCTCCTTCTTCAATATCGAGATGAGTTGGCACGCGCCCCTGTTCTACTTCGCGATACTCGCGTATGCCGAATTCCTGCGCCGCAAGCGGCAAGCCGCCAAACAAATTCTGACTAATCTTTCTTACACTGATCTTTCTTACAATGACCGAATCAATCGATAACAACAAAAACGGCGGGAAGCAATCTCAACAGAGAGCGGACTCGGGCCCGTTGTTTGTGGTCGGAATGTGGCGTTCCGGCACCTCTTTGTTGTATGCCCTGCTCAACCAGCATTCGCAGGTAGCCTTGATGTATGAAGGTGACTTGCCGCTGTTGCGGCCGTTGTTCCGCGGGGGCAAGTCCAGGACGGACTGGCTGCGGAGGTGGGAGTTCTGGAATGGCGCTCTCACACGCCATCAACTCAGCGGCGCGAACCTCGCCTCGGAGGTTTCGAGCTTGCCCATGGCCATGGAGTTGGCCTATCGGCAGTATGCCGGCGATGCAATTTGGGGATGCAAATCGCCGAACTACCACGACTCGATGACGCAACTGGCGCGCGAGTTCCCCAAAGCGCGATTCGTTGTGATCTGCCGCAATCCGGCCGACGTTTGCCGCAGCATTGCCCGCGCGGCGCAAAAAGATTCCTGGTTCTCACGTGCTGGCATGCCTCTGCGCGCTCTGCTCGGCTGCCGGGCGCTGAAGAACGAAGTCGACGGTCTCGTCAGCGCCGGAGTTCCAGTGCATGTATTGCAGTATGAGGAACTGGTTCGCAATCCGGAAGCAGCATTGCGTGGGATTTGCGAATTCCTGCAGATCCCATTCGATCCCCGGATGCTTTTGCTCGAGAATGCGTCGCGCTCTGCAATTTATGACGGCCAGCACCACGACATGGTGAAGGGAAAACAGATTCGCGCCGCGGGCCTGCGCGATGAAGTTCTACCCTCGGCGCTCAAGAAGAAGATCCATCGCTACACCAACCTCTGGCGCGAAGAGTACAACGGAACCTGGCCAGCCCATTGTGATCCAGACGCTCCTGATGCGGGCAAGCCAGACTGGTTGGAAAAACATGCCGACGCGCTCTTGTATCGCGCTTACCGAGTGCGCGATCGTGCGGTAATATACGCTTATTGCGTTGCTCCTTTGAGCTGGTTGCGGCTGTATCGCGGCATGAGAGGCCGGAACCTGGGAGTGGTCACACAGGAAGATAGCGTTCCGGTAACCGGAGATTGATCGCACTCGGCGATCGCACTTAGTTGATTGCACTTCGATGACCAGGAAGACCAGCCGTTGCAAGAGGTATTTATGAGCCTTGACTGCTTACGATGTCACAGTTCGTTGGAAGAATATCTGTTCACGCGCCTCAGCTTTCTGCCGCCAGATGTGGCGCATAAGCATGTCATGCTGGAATGTCCCAAGTGCGGGCACGTCGAGTTTCTCTCCCGTACGAGTCCTCTGATCGAGCAGATGCGGGCTATGCCGACATTCGCCGGCGACGGCGACTGAAATAGTTACCCGAAAACTTTAGAGGAAGATCCCCGTTATTTCCAGGTAACATCTGCAACGTTTGGGTTGCATCCCCACACATATAGAACTGTTCCACTATTTATGCGAATCCTCGGACTATCGTCGTTCCGCCACGACACGGCTGCTGCACTACTCGAGGACGGCAGAATCATTGCCGCCATCGAAGACAGCAAGTTGGCGCGCGTCCGCACCCGCGGTTTGCCTGAGGCGGCAATGAAGTTCTGTCTGGAGAAAGCGGGCGCTACCTGGCATGACTTGGATGCGATCGCGGTAGCCACGCGTCCCTTCCAGGGCTGGGCCCGTCGTTCCTGGGGAGCGGCGCGTACGTCGCCATTTTCGCCGGTGGCAGGCGCGTACTACGAAGCCAACGAACTGGGAGGTTTGGCTCGCGACCTCAGCAGCCTTCGAGCGCTGAAGCACAAGAATGGTACGTCCCCGTGCAAGTTTCTTACCTTTGAGCATCATTTTTGTCACGCCGCCAGCGCGTTCTATGTGTCACCGTTCGAGCGCGCGTTGATCCTGACCATGGACGAGGATGGCGACGGTCGTACTGGAATGATCGCCATCGGAGAGGGAACGAAAATCCGGATGCTCGAAAGCATTCCTTGTCCGGATTCACTGGCACTGGTTTATTCGCGTGTCACCGAACTTCTTGGCTTCGTACCGCAGAAGGAAGAACACAAGACGCAATGGCTGAGTGTGCAAGGGGAACCGGTATTCAAGAAGCAATTCCTCAACATGCTTCGCGGTTCGCGCGGCGTTCTCCCTCGGCTCAATTCGGCCTTTCTGAATCACGAAGTCACCGGACGGTTCGCACTTTCAACGAAACTTTATCGCGAAATCGGCCTTGCAAACGGCAACGTCGAACTGGATGACGATCAGCGTCGCGCCCTGGCCAGCAGCCTGCAAGCGGCTTGCACAGAAATTGTGGGCGATCTGCTCGATTACTACTGCAGGAAGGAAGGCGTGAACCAGATCTGCCTGGCTGGCGGTCTGTTTCAAAATGCCTTGCTGGTTTCGGACCTGGAAGCTAGGCTGGGCATGGATCGGATCTTCGTTCCTGCGGCGCCCGGCAACTCGGGCTGTGCCGTGGGCGCGGCCACGATGGCTTGGCACCATGAGCAAGGCCAGCCACGGCGCGAGCCGGAAATTGGTAGCTACTGGGGGCCATCTTTTGGCCGGCACGCAATCAAAGATGTTCTCGACAACTCCAAAGCCCGCTATACGGTTCCGAACACCGGCGACAGAAAAATGGATTCGACCGTGCACCTGCTCGAAGCCGGGAAAATTGTAGGATGGTTTCAGGGAGCAACCGAGTTCGGACCCCGTGCGCTCGGCAATCGGAGTTTGCTGGCTTCGCCTTGGGCGCCGTATGTACGGGAAAATCTCAACGATTATATCAAGCACCGCGACTGGTTTTGTCCGTTTGCGGTGTCGGTGCCAGAGGAAGACTGCAGCCGCTACTTTGAATATTCCACGCTATGCCGCTCCATGAATTCTCTCGCTAAAGTCCGGCCGGACGCCGATACCGTGCCGCACGAATTCTGCCTGCCCGGAAACAGGATCCGATTGCACGCGGTGAATCGAGCCAGCAATCCTTTATTTTGGAATTTGCTTAAGCGCTTTAGCGAGCATGCACCGGCACCCATGCTCTTGAATACCTCTTTCAACATCGCCGGAGAGCCTCTGGTCGCACGGCCGCAAGACGCAGTGCGTAGTTATTTCTGTTCCGGGGTGGATGCCCTGGTGATCGAGAACTTTGTCTTATCCAAAACCCCCGTCCAACTAGGCGCTACAACAGTAAGGGCTTCGTAACGATTAAGCCGCGGTTGAATAGGTCCCCCGCTGAATTTTCTCAAGCTGTTAGCAATTCGATACGACTCGCTACACAATTTTTTCTCAGGAGAAACTGGAAATGAGCACGCAAAAACGGATACTAGTAACAGGTGCGGGTGGATTTATCGGGCATCATTTGGTTCGTCGTCTTAAGAAGGACGGTCACTGGGTGCGGGGAGTCGATATCAAGTACCCGGAATACGAGAAGAGCGCCGCCGACGAGTTCGAAATTCTGGACTTGCGCAAGGCCGATATGTGTCTGCTGGCCACGCGCGGCGGCATCGATCAGGTATACAACCTGGCGGCCGACATGGGCGGAATCGGCTACATCACGGCCAACCACGCCGATATCAGCCGCAACAACATCCTCATCAACGCTCACATGCTCGAGGCTGCCAAGCAGAACGGCGTGAAGCGTTTCTTGTTCTCGTCCTCGGCCTGCGTGTACGCGCAAGGGAAGCAAAAAAATCCTGAAGTCACACCCCTGCGCGAAGAGGATGCTTTCCCGGCTGATCCCGAACCCGGTTACGGTTGGGAGAAGCTGTTCGCAGAAGAACTCTGCCGCTACTATTGGAAGGATTATGCGTTCGAGACTCGCATCGTCCGCTTCCACAACGTCTATGGACCGCTCGGCACCTACGACGGCGGTAAGGAAAAAGCGCCCGCGGCAATCTCCCGCAAAGTTGCTCTCTGCGGAGAGACCGGCGAAATCGAAGTTTGGGGCGACGGCGATCAGACTCGTTCCTTCATGTACGTGGATGACTGCGTGGAAGGCCTGATCCGCATTATGGCTTCGGACTACCGCGAGGCTCTGAACCTGGGAACCGACGAACTGGTCAGCATCAATCAACTGGTTGATATGGTCGCCCGGGCTGCGGGAAAGCGCATCAACAAGCGGCACAATCTCACGGGTCCACAGGGCGTGCGCGGCCGCAACAGCGACAACTCACGCCTGCAGGATGTATTGGGATGGCAGCCTTCGATCCTGTTGGAACAGGGGTTGGCCATTACTTACAAGTGGATTGAATCCGAAGTTCGTAAGTCGCCGAAATATGCCAGCCAGCGTATCGAGGAGATGACGCCAGCTCGCTAACCGAATCCCTCCCCCAACCTCCCCCCAAATTTCAACAGCGCCGAAAGTGTGTCTGGTACTGCGTTGCTATGTCGACAGAACTGGATTTGCCAAGCCGGTCGTATTCACAAGAGCGAGTTTCAACGGAACCGGTGGAAACCGCGACTTTCAAGGTTCTCGGTGTTCGCGTGGACGCCGTACAGATTCCGGACGTCATCGCACATGTCGAACGCTGGATCGCGGAGCGCGGGCCGAGCCGCTACATCGCCGTTACCGGAATGCACGGGATAACGGAATCGCGTCGCGATCGCAAGTTCCGCAACATTTTGGCCGCGGCGGATCTTGTGGTCGCGGATGGAATGCCCCTGGTTTGGCTCGGCCGTTGGCATGGCCATGCCATGGCCCGGCGAGTGTATGGCCCTGAGCTTACTGAGACTTTTTGCAGCGTCACGGGAAGCAAGTATCGGCACTTTTTCTACGGCGGTGCACCCGGGGTGGCGGACGATCTGGCTCACACTCTTCAGCAGCGACACGGCATCCGCATTGCGGGAACATACTGTCCTCCATTTCGGCCGCTTACTGGAACTGAAGACGGGGAATTGGTGGATCTCATACGAGCCGCAAATCCGGATGTCTTGTGGGTGGGCTTAAGCACTCCCAAGCAGGAGACTTGGATGTATGAGCACCGCGACAAACTGAGCGTTCCGGCGATGTTCGGCATCGGGGCTGCTTTTGACCTCAACACTGGCAGGCTGAAGCAGGCGCCGCGCTGGATGCGAGAGCACGGGCTGGAGTGGTTGTACCGGCTGATTGCCGAACCGCGCCGGCTGTGGCGGCGCTATGTCGTGTTCGGATCGATTTTTGTTTGGAACGTAACGATGGAACTACTTGGCTTGAGAGTTTTTGAATAAAGTTTCGCCTTACCTTTAACAAAAGCAGACGAGCTATACAAGCACAGTCACTTCGGGTTCGCCTGGCAACTTCCTCCCCCCTTCGTCATTGGGCCATGAATTTGAATTACTAGAAGGCACTCGGAACGAGACTGCTCGGGACGGACCACCACGGTCAATCTGAAAAATTTTGGAGACTAACTTTTATGAACACTGCTAAGAAGCTAATTGCAACGACCCCTATCCGGCTCAACATGGGCTCGCGCCGGACCCTGGCTCACACCGCGCTGCTTTTATGTTTTCTCGTAGCGCTGGCGTCGGCTCAACTGCTGGCGCAAAGCGCCATTCCTCTCGTGAACCAACCGCTCGTCCCTGACACTGCGGTTCCGGGTGGGGCTGCGTTTACTCTGACCGTCAACGGGACAAATTTTGCCTCGGGCGCCGTAGTCAATTGGAACGGGAGCGCGCGCGCCACGACATTTATCAGCAGCACGCAGGTGACGGCGGCGATTCTTACCACCGATATCGCGACCGCTAATACCGCGTCCGTGACAGTTACCAATCCGGCGCCTGGCGGAGGCACTTCCGAAGCTGTGTTATTCCCCGTGAACAAGTCGACTACGGGCGCTCCGATGACCCGCAATGACATCACGGCGAACACTTCTGCCGCGGCTGTAGCCACCGGTGATTTCCGGAATGACGGCAACACGGACATGGCGGTTGCGAACTCGTCGAATAGCGTCGATGTCTTCCTCGGCAATGGCAACGGCACATTCCAGACCGCAGTGAACTATCCGCTCGGTTCCGGCTTCCCGGTCGCCATTATCACCGGGGACTTCAACGGAGATGGAAAACTGGATCTGGCGGTTCTGCTCGGGCACACGAAGAAAGTCGCGATTCTGGAAGGGAATGGCGACGGCACGTTCACTCTCCTTGCGCAGGAACCTTCCACAGGCAATGGCCCGATCGCTCTGGCGGCAGCTGACGTCAACAATGATGGCAACCTCGACTTGGTGGTTGCGAATTACACAGACAACACTGTGTCTGTCCTTCTTGGCAATGGTAATGGCACGTTCCAGACCCAGCAGACTTATGCGACTGGAAATGGGCCCGAGGGCGTTGCGATTGGAGACTTTAACGGAGATGGCCTGCTCGACCTGGCCGTCCCGAACAACACTGATAACACCGTCTCCATTCTCCTGGGCGCAGGGAGCGGAACTTATCCGACTCACGTTGACTATGCGACGGCTGCTACTCCCACCTGGGTGGTCACCGCCGACTTCAACGGCGACGGCATTCTTGATCTTGCCGTTTGTACCGCCTCGACGAATATGTCGATCCTGTTGGGACAATCGGGTGGGACCTTCGCAGCTGCAAAAGAATACAAAATCGGCAACAATGCACAGGCGGCAGTTGTGGGCGACTTCAACGACGACGGCCATCTGGACCTCGCGACTGTCAACTTCGCCGACAACACTGCCTCCATGTTGCTCGGAGTGGGCAACGGAACGTTCAAGGCGCAGGCGCTTTATCCGACCAACACGAATCCAGGCTGGCTGGCCGTCGGCGACTTTGTCGGCATCGGAAAGCTCGGCTTGGCGGTGGTCGATTCGTCCGCTGGCATGCTGACCGTTCTTACCCAAACGGGGTTGAGCGTTACGCCCACGATTCTTTCATTTCCCGAACAGGAGGGCGGAGTTAACTCCAAGCCGCTAACATTCACCGTCACCAATGGCGGGAAGACCGCGGTTGGGATTGCGGGCATTACAGTCCAGGGAGCGAATGCGGGGGATTACAGCCAAACCAACACCTGCGGCGGCAGCATTGCCGCCTTCAAGAACTGCGTCGTCAGTGTAGTCTTTGACCCGCAGGGCACCGGGACACGGACGGCTCAGATTGTTGTCACCACCACTACCGGCAGTTCGCTTGGTGTAGTTGCGTCGGGACTAGGGGTCGTGACCGTCACGATCGGTCCGAACCCGCATAGCTTCCCGACAATCTTGCTGGGCAAGACCAGCGCGCCGTTCACCGCAACTGTCAAGAACGCCAGCGGTCTTACCATTACGTTCAGCAGCGTTGGCTTCACAGGGCTCGACACGGAAGATTACGTCATCACCCAAAACAATTGCGGGACAGCCGGATCGACCCTGGCGCCACACACAAACTGCACGATCCTCGTCGAGTTCAAGCCCACCCAAACCGGCACCAGGACGGCGGCGCTCACTATCTTCGGGAACTTCTCTCCGGGGAACGGACAGCAGGCAATCCTCCTGAGCGGCCTTTGCACGGCAGTCTTAGTGCAGCCGACCTCGCTGACATTCCCGGCGCAGACGGTTGGAACCAGCAGTGCGCCTCAGGTGGTAAAGGTTAGGAACGTGAACACCACGCCCCTGGCCGTTACCATAACCATCCAGGGCGAGCCAAAGGATTTTTCTCAAACCAACACCTGTGGCACCAGTATTCCCGCGGTAACCACCTGTAGCATAAGCGTCATCTTCATGCCCACGGCTACTGGAACGCGGTCGGCCACGCTCAACATCGGCGATTCCGATCCCACGGGACCGCAGATCGTAACCTTGACCGGAACTGGTCAATAAAGCTAAACGCGCCGCCACTTTGGTGAAAACTAAGGTGGCGGCGCAATTTTCTAAAAGCTATATTTCTTTCTCAAACGCCAGGGTTTCCCGTGGATATCGTGACGGGAAGAGTTTTCGCGGGATGCTTTTAATCAATCAAATGCTATGCAGCTCCCTGCTAAATCATATTGATCCTGAGTTTGCCACATAGTATAATCGCGATACGTTGGAGTTGGAATTCTAGGCTTTGTTGCACGATCCTCCCCTCAGTTAAAGAAAAATAGTCGAAAACCTTTAAGGAAACCATCCCAGGGGAATCCTGTTCATGAGCAAAACTCCGTCCAGTCTGCTATTCGTCTGCTTGCTATGCCTGCTCTCATTCCGCGCGCCCGCTCAAACCGTCAATACATTCGAAGGTATCGACGCATCTCAGGTTAAGAGTCCCGAGTGGCTTATCGATCCCAACGGTGCGGTCGGAACCAAACAATACATGGAGTGGATTAACCCCTACTATCAGGCGTATGACAAGGTCACTTTTGCTCCGGTGTGGTCGACACCGCAGGCTGGGACTGCGATCTTTATCGCCAACGGAGTGACTAGCTGCAATAATTTTAACGGTGGCGACGTCATCATTCTGTTTGACCGCCTTGCATCGCGGTGGGTAATCGCCGCGCACACTGCGGCGCCCAACTACTACTACTGTGTTGCGATTTCTAACACCGACAATCTGGCGTCGAGCAGCCTCAAGTGGTATACCTACGCCATTCCGCTCAACTCTTTTCTCGGGACAAATCCCGAAGGTGTTACGTATTACCCAGACTGGGGCAAAATCGCCACCTGGCCGGACGCGTACTATGTCGGGATCGACTTGGGAGATGTAACTGCCGGCTACATCGACGTTGGTGTGATGGCCTGCGCACTCGACCGCACTAACATGCTGATTGGTGGAACGCCGAATACACCGCAATGTTTCACCGTTCCCGATCCCATTGTTGGCAGCCCCGATTACCTGGCGCACAGTCTGGAGCCTGCCGATATAGACGGCACAACCCCTCCGCCGGCAGGTAGTCCCGAATATTTCGTGAGCATCGAAAACCCTCTCAATAACGGTGTGGCCAAAACTTCGGATTCTATCAACTTGTGGCAGTTCCACGTGAATTGGACGAATTCAGCCGACACAACCTTCACGCAGAGCTCGATTCCAGTTCCGGTGTTTACCCCCGGATGCTACGCGGTGTCGAGTCCTGGCAACACGATTTGTGTCCCTGAGCCTTCGACCTCCACTACCGGTCAGTACATCGATTCCGTCGGCGACCGTCTTATGTTCCGCTTCGCCTATCGGAACTTTGGAGAATATGAATCCTACCTGGTAAGCCACGCCGTACAGGTGAACGCCGGCAATCGCACCCAAACCGGAATCCGGTGGTATGAACTCCGCGGCAGCGGCGCTCCCTCCGTCTATCAGTCAGGCACGATCAACCCGGATAACACTACTTTTCGGTTCATGCCTAGCATCGCGCAGGATCAAAACGGTAACGCTGCCGTGGGCTACAGCGTTTCCAGCCCTACGGTACACCCTGGCATCAGTGCTTCATGGTGGAGCTTGACCAATCAGACAGCTCCCACCGAGATCTCGCTCTATAGCGGGACCGGAGACGAAGAGAATGTCTATCACTATGGCACTTACACAAGCATGACCGTCGACCCAGTCGGCGGTTGTGCCTTCTGGTACGTCAACGAGTATTTCGCGCAGAATCAGACAGGATCGGAAATCAACTGGAACACTCGCATTTCCACTTTCAGCCTTCCCGGCTGCGGCACTGCAACGTTATCGCCCTCGAGCCTGGCTTTTGGTGTGCAGTCCGATGGCACCACAAGCCCGACCCAGCAGGTCATTTTGAGCAACAGTCAGAGCGTTGCGCTCAATATCAGCAATATCACTTTCGGCGGCGCGAATCCCGGTAGCTTTACTCAAACCAACGACTGCGGCACCAGCGTGGCAGCGGGAGATACGTGCTCGATTAACGTGGCTTTCGCCCCTCTCGGCACAGGTTCGGGTCCCTTCTCGGCTACCTTAATTGTGAACGACAATGCCACGAACAGCCCCCAGAGCGCTACGCTCACCGGCACGGCAACGTCTTCACCCACCCTCACTCTTTCCACCACGGCCCTCAATTTCGGCAATCAATCCGATGGCACGAGCAGCGCGAACACTGCAATTACCGTTACAAATACGGGCGCTACAACGGTAGTGTTCTCGAGTATCGCAATAACGGGAGCCGGCAGTTCCAGCTTTCCATGGTCCAACAATTGCCCCGCAAGCCTTACGGCAGGGACCGGTTGCACGATCTATGCTAGTTTTGCTCCGGCATCGGCCGGCAACTTCAGCGCGGCCATTGTGCTCACCAGCAACGCTTACAGCAGCCCGCAGAGCATCAGCCTCTCCGGCACCGGCGTGGTGCCCATGACGCTCTCCCCGACCAGCGTATTTTTTGGGACTGTTTTGACGGGAACCTCTAAGACCGCCGCTCCGGTTACAGTGACGAATCAATCGTCAGTCGCCATCACTGGCATCACCTTTAGCGTCACTGGAGCCGCGTTCAGCCAAGTCAATACCTGCGGCGCTACTCTCGCCGCAGGCGCGCAGTGCAAGGTTACGCTCACCTTCGCCCCAACTGCCGCCGGCAAGCTGCAAGGGAGCGTTTCGATTACGGATAGTGCCGCGAACAGTCCCCAGGCGATTGCATTGCAGGGCACTGCGGTGCAAGCCGTGACTATTACTCCGGCGGGGGGATTGGTTTTCGGCGGAGTAACAGTGGGTACAAGCAGTACTGCTAAGACCTTGACTGTGGCCAACAATCAGACAACCGCGCTGACCATCAACAGCATTACTCTCACTGGTGCTCACCCGGCAGACTTTTCCCAAACGAATACATGCGGCAGCAGCGTGGCCGCAAACTCGGAATGTACGATTGCCGTGACCTTCACTCCGAAGGCTACCGGATCTCGTATGTCCTCCATCACCCTCACCGATAGTGCGAACAGCAGTCCCCAGTCTGTACCTTTGTACGGTAGCGGTACCGCGAACTGATCGAACGGAAACATTCGCACAATCTTAATGTTCCTCCCCCTCAACTGAGATGGTTTGTAGCTGAAGGCGCCTGAGCACTGCCAGCATTCTCTGGCGGATAAAACACAGCAGCAACGAATACAGAAGGAGATTTGGGTTCAATGAACCAACAACGAGGGTTCGCAGCGATATTTCTCTTGGTCATGATCGCCATCGTCGCCGGTTGGATAGGCTATCTTGCACTTCCTTTTTCCACCCCAACCATGATTGCCAGTCGAGCGCAGGCCAACGCGCCCGCTGGGGAGAATCTATATTGCGGTCCGGGAAACATTCCGGCATTCGGAACGAACGATGGCCCGGCGACATTGCCGCAGAGTTGCTACGACACCGACAGTTCCGTCACCCCCTCTCCCGGAGCAACAATCGTAGTCGCCGCCGGTCAAAGCGTATCCGCCAGGCTTTCGCGGGCGGTCTGCGGCGATGTGGTGACTCTCGCAGCGGGAGCGTCTTTTGCGCCATTCATCGTGCCAGCCAAGGGATGCACGGCGAGTAACTACATCACCATAAGGACCTCTTCTCCTAATTCGAGCCTGCCTGCGGAAGGCACGCGCATCACACCCTGTTACGCAGGCGTCGCTTCTCTCCCGAACCGGCCGGCGTATCCTTGCCCGGACCCAGTTAATGTCATGGCGCAAGTGAATATCTCGGCTGTAAACGGTGTGGGAATTTATTTTGCTTCCGGGGCGGATTATTACCGGTTTATTGGCATAGAAGTTACGCGCAGCGCCGGTACCGGTTCGATCAAGGATCTCATCAACACGAACGGCGCGAGCAACGTCATTTTCGATCGCATGTGGATTCATGGCACCGACACCGATTCGACTCTCTACGGCGTGATGCTTGACACCTCGAACTACATCGCGGTCATCGATTCCTATCTCAACAATTTTCATTGTCCGAACACGGTCACAAGCTGCGTCGACAATAAGGCGATCACCGGAGGTTCCTCCGCCACTACTCCCGAAGGCACATGGAAGATCGTCAACAACTTTCTGGAAGGAGCCGCTGAAAACGTCGGATTTGGCATCCCGGGTTCGAGCCTGACGGTTGCTCCGACAGATATCGAAATCCGCCATAATTACTTCTACAAACCAACCTCCTGGATGCTGGGCGACCCGAACTACAACGGTCTTGCCTTCGCAGTCCGGGACCACATCGTTTTCAAGAACGGTTCACGAGCTCTGATCGAGGGTAACGTTCTTCAGAATTCATGGGCGGGATTCGGAACAGCTTACGGCCAGGAAATGGGGCCTAGTTTCATCCTCACGCCTAGAATTGCTGGCGCAGCGGGTTCGTGTCCAGGTTGCTGGGTGACCAACATTACCGTCCGCTATAACTACGCTTCGCATCTCCCGCAGGCATTCGCCGTCTCCAGTCCGGCGAATACCACGGAAAAATACGCCTCGGGGAACAATAACTTCAGCATCCACGACGATGTGTTCGACGACCTGAATTATCCGGGATGTTCCGGATGCAGCACCATCTTTACCAACGCTATCTTCGGAGGCACAAATGCCGTTGTTCCTCCGCCGGACGACGTGCTCCAGGATGTCACGATCAATCACGTCACCGAGGTAAGTTCCGGCACACCGATCGGGATGCTGAAAATAGGCGGAACGACGGCTGCCTTTCCTCCGCAGGAAAGCAACATCATAATCACCAACTCGATTTTTTACGCGGGAACGAACGGCTTTGGCACTCCCGGCGGCGGTACCGCAAACTGCGAAGATATTTTTCCGGGAGAACCTGAAGCCATCTTCAACAATTGTTGGAGCTCCTATACCTTTGCGGCGAACGTTGTCGTAGGCGGCAGTTTACTCAAATATAAGGACCTAACCTGGCCCGCCACCACATATCTGCCAACGGTCCCGTCGACGATTCAGTTCGTCAACCTGAATGGTGGAGTTGCGGGCAACTATCAACTCGAGCCCACCAGCCCATACTCTGGCGCAGGAACTGACGGGCTGGATATTGGCGCGAACATCAGTGCGGTAGATAGTTATACCAGTGGATCGCTAGCCGGCGCCTGGTAACTTAGGAATTGTCACCGTCGGACCGTTCGGATTAAGAAGTAAAAAGAAGAAAGCAGAAAAAAGGGCACATTTAATGTGCCCTTTTTTATTGCCTGCGCTAGCGCCACCTTACTGCGACAACAGGATTGGCTTTACCCCAATCGGCACGGTTCCACCACTTAATGCCGCGCTCGTGACGCCGTTTGTGGGGGTTAGGTAGAGGTAGCTCGTGTACGGCCCGCTATAACTGTAGGACGATGTTGTGCAGATGCCGCCCGAGCAAGTCTGCGAGGAATCCCAGACCGCAAGCGCCTTGCTGCCGTCTGCTTTCGTAATACCGCAGGTCCACACTCCAACATTTGGCGGCATGGGGCCGGAACACGGTGTCGTCACGGTGTTTCCCGTCAACCAGTTCTCAATTTGCTGGTATGCGATTCCGGTTTCACATAAAAAGCCAATGCTATTGGCCACTCCAGAGCCCAGGCAAGGCCCGGTAGGAGAAAGGGTATCGCTCCACAGAGCCTCTTGCTGGCTAATGTCCCAATCGTAGTAATAGGTTCGTGCGATGCCTTGACCAGCCTGAATGAGAAGGTGCGAGGCGATGAAAGCGGCGTTCAGATCGGGATCGCCAAGACCATTCGGGCCGTAACTGAATTCCGTATCCCACAGAGGTTTCGCCAGGTCGGTGGCATCGCCTGCCAGGGCCGCCTGTATGTTCTGCACGATCAGCACCTCATTCTCCGCTAGCGGCGTAGCAGTCGCTGAAGTGTATACGTAGCCATGAAAATTGATGATGTCCGCTTGCGCGCTTCCAGTCGTGCTATTTGCGGAGGTAGCCAAGTACGCGGCCATCTTAGCGGCTGCGCCGGCCCCGGGATACGCCAGGTCAGCAAAGGATGGACTGAGAAACTGGGCATTGGGATTCGCTGCCAGGATCGTATTCCGCGCGTCCTGCGCCATGCGTACCAGCTGTGCGTTCGTGCCCGTCCATTCCGTGGTGATGTTGACCTCGTTCCATATCTCGTAATACTTGATCTGCGTTCCCGCGTCCTGTACCAGCGCGGTCAGAAAGTTGATGAGGGGTTGGTCCGAGCCGCTCCCATCTGGATTGAGTCCCGCGGGCGGGTCGCATCCGCCCGGCAGGTTGTTGACGCTATAGGTGCCGCAACTTGTGTCGTTCGGAGCCGAAGAATAGAACGGCGGTGTGTTATAGATCGTATAAACCACGTCCACGCCGGCGGTCTGTGCATCTGCCAGTCGCGTATTGAGGCGGGTGAAATCGTAAACACCCTGGGAGGTTTCGATATCGCTCCACAGCACGCTGCTGTCCAGAGTGCGGTAGCTGCCGAAAGGAATCGTGGGGTAAGGGAACTGCCCAGCCACCGCGCGGTTCACGTGCATGCCGAAAAAGGCGCTGCCCGGAGTACTGGGGGGAATCGGGGTAATCGGTTGAACCGACGAATTCGATGTACCACCTGCGCATCCCAACAGCATGCTACAAAGCAGGAGTAGCGACGTTGCTGCGATGTAAGTAAGAGTCGAGGGAAGACGGCTTAATCTATGGCGGTGTAAGTTGAAGTATGTTTGACACATCTGCTTTCCTCATCCTCACTTTCTGGGAATCCAGACAAGTTACAGAGATGTATCTATTCTTCGCGGAGGTTGCAAGAAAAAACTCCTCCGTGCTCTGACCGTCGAGCTAATTTAGCGGGAATACGCAAAACAAACTATATCACCGGGGTTCGAGCACCCCCGGTCATCGAAGTTAGGACTTTGGTGCAGAGCTATTAGGAAAGAACCCTGACACTAGAAGAAAGTTGCGCAAGAAAAAATAATTATTTAGCGAGCCACGGGCTGAGCATCCCTAATGGGAGAGACCGCCCCTCGGGAAAGGTCAACGATATTGAGGAAGTCCCGGGCGAACTCCAGAATGCGGGTGTCGTGCACCGAGCGAGAATATGCCGAGGCCTGCCCTTTTTGCAGGAAGCGAGTGAGGGTCAGGGCAAAATCGTCGGCGTCACCCATGCGGAAGAAATGCGAACCGGGGATATCCTGCTCAAGGTGAACAGGGAAGTCGGACGCGATTAGCGGCTTGCCGAGGGCGCGGGCATCTTCAATAACAGTGCTCCAGCCTTCGAACTGGGAGGGCTGGCATACGGCCTCCGACGCGCGAATCAACGCGACCTGATCGGTGCGCGGAATGACGCCCAGGATTCGCACTTGCGATTCGATGCCGAGATTCTTGATTTGCGCCTGCAGATTCGAAAAGTGCTCCGGCTGCCTGGGATCCTTGGTTGGGCCGGTACACACCAGGTTCACCGTCACACCCTGCTGCTTCAGTTTGGCAATGCCCTTGAACAGAGTGATGTGGTCCTTATGAACCCAGAACTGGTTGCAGACGATAAAGAAGGGCGCATCCAGTTTGTACTTGGCAACCACCGGAGCCGGATCATCGAACCATTCGGGTAGGGGCACGGTCGCAAAATGGAGAATGTGGGTCCGGGCCCGCGGTGTTCCATAGACGCTGGTGGCATGTTCGAGCGCACACTGGCTGCTGAAGACAACGTGCCTGTTGGGATCCCGTAGCAGCTGCGAGAAACGATTGTCGCGAACCCTCCGATTTAATTTCGTGAAATGTTCCGGAAAAGCGCAATGCTGAAGGTCCGGGATCCACGCAATCGCATTGGGAGTCAAGCGAGTATAGGGATCCGGCACGGGAAATAGAGCGTCGATCTTTTCCCGCTTAGCAGCCCGCCCCAGGGCCGGTGCCACATCGCCGAACAAGAAGGCAGAGGCTGAGTAATCGATTCGCTGTGCGACGCCGGCAAACTTCGTTCCTCCGAAGGCCTTATCCAGCGGCGATTCAAACACCACGACGTTATCAACCAGAGGCGTAACTTCCGTGAACATTGCTGTATTGCGGCGGCAGAACAAAGTAATGCGCGGCCGTTCGTCTGCCGGCAAGCGGAGCAGAGCTTTGATCAGGTTTTGCGTGTAGATCGCGCCGCCCAGCCACTGGTCCATGCCGACCAGGCCGACATGGGGTCGAGAATCGCTCACAATGTAACTCCTTCATAAACCAGAAGGTCGCGCAGCCCGCGGGAGAGATCCCCGTGCGGCGCCCAGCCAATCAGCGATCGCAACGCCTCAACATCGGCCTGCAGGTGAGCACGTTCAACGGCGCGCACTTTGTTCTGGTCGATCTCAATGCGAATCGGTTTTCCGATAATGCTGGAGATACGCTCCACTACTTCCTGCACCGATACCGAAACCCCAGTTCCCACATTCACAGTAGTCACGCCCGGTGCGGACTTTTCCAGGACGTCGATCACCGCTCGCGCTGCATCAGCGATGGGAACGAGGTCGCGCTTGGGGGTGATATTTCCCAGCCGGAGCACCACACTGCCATTTGCCCCGCGAATCTGATCAATAATCTCCGGCAAAATGTGCGGATTGGTCTCATGCGGCCCGTATAGATTGAATAATCGGCCGATCACAAAGTGACATTGCGGGCGAATGCTAGCCTCGAGCTGCACCAACTGCTCTCCCATCCACTTGGTCACGCCATAAATGTTGAACGGACCGATGGGGCCTGATTCGTGATGGGCCTTTTCGCTGGCCTTGTATACGTCCGCTGTGCTGGAGAACCAAAAGCGCTGAACCCCGCTGTCACGGCAGGCGCTTAGAAGAGTCTGGGTCCCATGTACGTTGAGGCTGACCGCCAGCCCTGGGTCGCGCATAGCGGCGGGAATGAAATGCAGCGCCGCGAGATGGACCACAACAGCCGGCCGTTCCTGCCGGAACAATGTAATGAGCCCGGCCTCATCGCGAATATCCTTGCAGGCGAACTTAAACAGAGGATCGGATGCAAACGGAGCTAAAAGCTGCCACTTGCCGCCACCTAAGTTGTCCAGTCCGATGACCGGAATCTTACGCTTCAGAAGTTGTTCAACGACGTGCGAACCGAGAAAACCGGCAGCGCCGGTAACCAGCCAGGGTGAGTTCGTTTGGTTTGGCCCCAAGTACAATACCCTCCATTGCAGATTTCAATAAGGCATGCGACGCGCAAATAGTTAAGCTTCTTCTGCCCGGCTACGTTCTTCGGCAGAACTGCGCTGGTCGTGTGCCTGCGTCGATGGTTTCATCAGAGTTGGCGATGAAATCACCAAAAAACTACTCAGATTCCAGCGTGGGGGTATACAGGTGCCGACTTTGGGTCGTATCTGCGGTTTCCCGCATTCTGGGAAGAACTTCCCGGCCCAAATGGTGCGTAACCAAACTAGGTTCATTATATAACGGTGAGGCCCAGATCGCAAGAATTCCCGCGTGAATAGGCTTTTGGAGCGGGAATTCGCCAGATCAAGCCTTTACACTTGACGGAATACGAAAGACTTGTTGGGATGAGGATGTAGGCACGGACTTTAAGAAAATAAGATTGCAGGGCTGGTACCCGCAAAGATCGGGGAGAGAGTGTCCTTAAGACTAAAAGCGGAACGTCTTCGTAGACGGTTAGGTCCCTTCGGGGAAAGACTGATTTTACTGGAGGGAAGGCGGGCAGCCTGGGATGTCGCCCAGTTTCCCGTTACGGCCAACCTGAAAAAGGTCGGTTTTGGCATTTTTTCGCAATTTGATGAAGACGGGATCATTCAATTCCTGATCAGCCATCTCGAAATCAAGAATGAGACATTTATCGAGTTTGGTGTGGAGCACTACGAAGAGAGCAACACCCGTTTCCTGTTGATTAACGATAACTGGCAGGGAATGGTGATGGATGGTTCGAAAGAGAATATCGCCTACATCGAAAATGATAGGGTTTCGCGGCGCTTCGACTTGCAGGCGCGGTGTGTTTTTATTACCAAGGACAATATCAATGACATCATCCGCAGCAGCGGATTTGGTGAAGACCTTGGATTGCTCTCGGTCGATATCGACGGTAACGACTATTGGGTTTGGGAGGCAATCAATGTTGTTCACCCTAGGATTGTCGTAGCCGAGTACAACAGCGTCTTCGGGGCCGATCCCGTCTCGGTTCCTTACCGGGCGGACTTCGAGCGGACCAAGGCTCATTATTCCAATTTGTATTATGGCTGCTCTTTGAGCGCCCTGGCTCATCTGGCGCGGCTTAAAGGCTACATCCTGGTAGGATCGAATCTTCGTGGCAACAACGCCTTTTTCATCAGAAAAGACATCGCCGGATCCTTCTCTGAGATTAGTCCCAAGGATGCCTATGTGAGCAGCCACTTTCGGGAGTCTCGCGACGCACGGGGAGAGTTAACCCATCTTCGCGAAGCCGACCGAAGAAAAGTCATAGCGCATTTGCCGGTGGTGAACGTCGTAACCGGGCAAACCTCTGCGCTCGGCGAATAGAACAGGGTCTCAGTTCCGGTCGCCGAGATGATTAGGAGCGGTGTTGCGGAGAGAGCAAATATTGATAGCGACACTGCAGCGGGAATGTCAGCAGGTTCATCACGAGCTTTCTTCCGCCGGGTACTGAACTGTTCGCATCTCGAATCGTTATCTTACCCGTGTTGAATTTGCTGGGATTTCCTGCCAGGGAATGTTGTACGTGCACCGTTGCTTCCGTGCCCTGGAAAAAGGGCATGGGCAACGGCTTGCCCAGAACATCTGTCGTTATTTGCTGCAAGACCGGACCGGGGCCACTCGCGAAGTCCTCATATCGCACCAATCGATAGGTGCGGGCCCGGAACCTCAAGGCTTCTGAAAGAAGGTTATAGGTCCACCACCACGAGACTGCCTTTCCAGGTGGGTGAACCGCCAAATACCCATTCTTCCTCGTCCAACTGGCCACCACGCTATGGGGACTGCGAACCACGTGGACCACATGCAACTCGACCCCCGGGATCAAACCGGCTAGCAATGCTGTAGAAGGGTACTTCGAGGAATCAACGATGACCTTGCATCCAGTGTCTCGCACTATCGTGCGATACGCATCTCCAAGGGCAGTCAGAATCGGCAGGTATTCGGGTGGGGTTTGATGATGTCGGGTTTTCAGGAACAGTGAAGGAAAATTTCGAATTCGGAGTGATCTACCGCCTTCCGCGGCAAGTCCTTGAGGGATGTCCCGAAAGATGTCTTTCCAGAAAAGGCAGTCGGGGGCCGCGGTACCACATCCACAGGGAAGATTCCTGGCTCGGTCAAACAGATACCGCGCCGCTTCCCCGACGTTTACCCAGCCTTCCAACTCGCCCAGAAGTTGGGAGAGTATCGTAGTTCCGCTGCGGCCACAGCCAGCGATAAAAACAACCTTAATTTTATCGTCGGCCGTTGCAGCCGCTGGTTCCGTGGAACTAGAGGATCCCACCTTCATCAGTCTGTTCACTTGAGTCGTGGTCATGTTCTTCCCGTACAGTGCCTAGTTATCAGTTTCGGTGAATACGGCCGGAGAAACGTCGGTGACCGTGGTGCTAATGCTCACAACCTGCGATGTCCCTGGGGTCCGGCCGCTGCGATGACTCGCGGCGCATAAACCTTGCGCGCACGGAGAAGCTAGTCTGCTGTCCATCCGGTGGTTCTCGCTGCGCCAGCAGCGGAACTATTATTAAAAGCCTATCTTAGAGTCATAAGGCTGTAAAGGAGACCAACTTCTCTATGCAAGAACTTGCATACAATGTCAAAGCGTCTCCCGAAACTGTCGAACAGCAATCCGCCCGGCAACAATAACGATTCGAGTTCATTTCGTGCTGTGTCGCCCAGACAATGCCACCCTCAGTTCCGTTAGCGGAGATGTTTGGGGGGCCGGGAAATCCGAGCGTGCGGTAGTTTGCGCGACGGGAGCGGGTAACAGCTTGGTCAGGTGTAGAGTGCGTTTTCGAGACCAAGAACACGAGAACAGGGTAAGGGAATTCCGAATGCATACGGCTGCCGGAAAAGGTCGAACAAAATTAATGTCCGTTCTTCAATCGGAATGAAAGCGTGCGGCGTCAATCGCGACAAGACCCCTCCTGATCATCGGCGCCAGCAAGGATGACATCGACCTGCTGGCGGGACGGTTTGTAAGCCAGTGGCAGCTGGCCCCAGTAACAACCCTATAGACATTTTGCGTCGCACCTATTAAACTGAAGGTAAGCCGCAGTCTAATTGAATCGGGTCTATCCTCGACCAAATCTAAAATCCATTATGTGTTCCGTTCTGGGACAGGTGTCTTTCGCCAAGCGAACACATATAGGCGGACGATTGTACTAAAGGACAATCGTCCGCAGGAGTTTGCCGAGTCACCATGAGCCCTCGTCGTATGTACTTATGGGCTCTAGTAGGCCCAATTCCTCTGCTCTAGATTGCTATTGTTCCTGATCGAAATTCGCTTTAGCAAGATTGAAAGCGTTTCGCCACTTCACTGAACCACTGGCCAATAAAAATTTACAGAGGTGTAATCCGTGAAATCGAGACTATTTTCTTGCTTTATATTTCTTGCGTTGTGCGCCACACAGTTTGTCTGGGCGCAGGCAACAGTCAACGAGGCTTTAGAAACTGCTTTTATATATGTGGATGTAAACAAGGGCTCCGATTCCAATCCCGGGACTCAGTCCGAGCCACTGAAATCGATCGGTGCCGCCGCGACTATAGCGGAGGACAACAATCGTAAAGGCATCGGTACACGAGTCACAATCAACCCAGGCCTTTACCGCGAGAGCATCACTATCGCTAGTGGTTACCATGAGACGGCTTTACCCATTACTCTCCAATCCTCGGCCAGTGGAGTGGTCATCACCGGTGCAGTTCAATACACTGGATGGGTATCCTACAGCGGTAATTCCGAGATCTATACCGCCTCATGGCTCAACGACTGGGGCAATTGTCCTGTAGCAGGCGGAAATAGCCCCCTTGAACAAGAGATTGTTCTCCGCCAGGAGATGATTTTCGTTAACGGGACGCCTCTCACTCAAGTTCTGTCTTTTGGGCAAATGGTGGCAGGAACCTTTTATGTAAACGAGACGAATCACCTCGCTTACATCTGGCCGGTTTCTGGGACCAACATGAACACCGCCGATGTCGAAGTCGCGACCGAGCCGGTACTTCTCGAGTTGATCAGCAAGCAAAATGTGGTGGTTCGCGGGATTACATTTCAGTATGCGAACACCTGCCGCGACAATAGCGCTGTCCCCGTCGCCGGCACCTCGCAGAATATTCTCTTCGTGAACGACACTTTCCAGTGGAACAATGCAATGGGCCTGCACTTCGCCGACCCCGTCACCTACTTCACCGTGCAGAATTCCACGGCCCTGCACAACGGTCAAAGCGGCATGATGTCGGTCCAGACCAAGTATGGGGCTTGGAAGACGGTAACGAGTGCGTTTAACAATTGGCGTGGGGCGCAAGGCTCTTACTATTATTGGAACTCGGCAGGCATCCACTTCTATGCTGATCACGACCATACAGTAAACGGCCTGGTAACCGCCTACAACCAGACTCATGGCGTGCATTGGGATACCGACAACGCCAACATCACCGTCAATAATATGCTCGCGGCGCAGAACCTTGGAGCCGGCGTACTGGTTGAAAAGAGCGAAGGGCCGGTAACACTTTCGGGCAGCGCTTTCTGCGGCAATAACCAGGGAGTTAAACTCAACTATCAGTACCAAGCGGGATTGATATTGCGAAACTCCGAACACGTTACCGCGGTTGGCAACTCATTTTATGGCAACCAGACAAGCCAGATCGGCGTTATCGGACAGAAGGGTGGAATCCTGGTCACTAACTGGGAGACCGGCGAGCAATACAATTTGCGCAGCCAGAACTTCACCGCAACCGGCAATACCATCGCGGCCATTGGAAGTGGCCAGGATGTGTTCGCGGACAGCTACCTCAACGATTCGGACTGGACGGACTTCCAGACCACGCTGACCTCAAACAAGAACACCTGGTGGAATGGTTCCAACACTTCTGCATTTGTAGTTCCGGTGGTGCAGTTACATCCGCTGTCGGGCTGGCAATCCGTGACTGGCCAGGATGCGCTCTCGACCTGGAGTAATCCGGGAAACATGGCTTCGGCTTGCGCTGCGACTCCGGTCACGGATTACTGGCTGCTCGTGAGCAATTCTTCTCAAACCGTTGCGCCGGGCGGAAGCACCACCTTCAGCCTGACCATGATTCCTTTCAATGGTCTGACCGGCACCGCAGCTCTTAGCTTCGATGGCACTTCCGAAGTGAAGGGATTAAGCGGCACTCTCTCGGTCACATCCGCTCCACTCTCGGGCGCGTTCTCGCTGGTCGTGAAGGCCGCTGCGAATACCGCACCGGGCACCTATCCTATTACTGTGATTGCCACGAATGGAGGCAAAGCTCGCACGGTGACAACATCGTTGGTAGTCAACTAGTCAGGCAGCAATCGTCGGGCTTTACGGGTCCTGCGCCAGAGGCTTGGCGCAGGACTTAATTTTTTATCGACCAAGCGAAACGCGCGAGAGGGATTAGTTCATCACACTCAATTCCAACGTTGCCGTCCGCGTCAGACTGCCGCTGCGGGCAATTAAAGTTATTGGGTAGTTTCCTGCCGGGGTTGAGCTGCTTGTCCTAACGGTGAAGGTGACGGAGCCCGAACCTTTCAGCGAAGTCTGCGACCAATGCCCGATCGCTCCGGGAATAGCCGAGATGTCATAAGAAGTAAATGAAGTGTCCCCAGTAAATCCGCCGACCGGTATCAAAAGCATCGTGTACGTCGCCAGATCGCCTGCATCGACCCCGACAGCTCCCAGTTGGTAATTTACAAACCAGAAGTCGGGCGAGTCTGGTGTTACCTGGCATGGAATGGTGGGATCGGTGGCGGGAGCCGCGAATACCGAGTGAGCGTCCTGGCCCGTCACCGATAAATAATCCGACCAATCCAGCGTCGTAAAGAAATTCGGCACGGGTACCGTAAAGGGTTCAGCTACAGAGGAATTCCACCACGTGTTGTGGTCGGAGCTGAATGTCGACTGAAAATCCGTCCAGGCGTTGCCGCTCTGATCGTAGTCATAGAAGAGTTGCTGGCCGGCGCTCCCTTCAAAGACATTTGAGTGGAGGCTGAGGTTTGCATTGACCAGTTCGTATTGCTGCCCTGTTTCATAGTTCGTTACCTCTATCGGCACGCCTCCCTGAACGCCGATGATTGGAAGCTGGCCAACCCCGTTCTCCGCGGAACTGTCATTAGTGAGCGTGACGTAAGTGGACGCGCGTAACACCAGCCCGCCGTCAAAATAGGGCATCATCGGGGCGTTAAAGCAGACGTGACTGTCGGTGATGGCCACCGGACCTTCGCTCTTCTCCACCACCAGACCATCGCGCATGTTGTAAGCCGCAAGCAGATCGTGCGCGGTTACGTTCTCGTTGTCTGTATCCCAGTGAATCCCGTGCGCCATATTGAAAAGAACTCTGAGATCGCTGATCGTATTATCGTGCTGGTCAAAGAAATAGAACCCACCCGCTGCCCATGCGTAGATGCCCCCTTGGGAACCACGCCAGTTGGTGTAATCCGCTTCATCGTTTATCCACACCCCATCCTTGGCCTGGAATGAGGTGAATCCTCGCTGGCCGTCGTGCACGGAAACGCTATTGCGAACAGTGAACGATGTGGCGTCGGCGATACCGAAGCCCCCCGAGTTGTTCCAGTCAAAGGCGTCGCTATCGATCAAAATATTACTGCCCCCCGTGAACTTAACTGTGTCGTCATTCCGGCAGTCGTTGCCCTCTTGAAACCTGATCCCGCGCACCACGAAGTTGGACACCTTATCAGCGGCGAGAAGATTGTTTCGGGTCGCAACCTCAACGGTCGCGTTACCCACGTTCGTGCCGGCTCCGGGGTAGATGTATGCAATACCATTGGTCTCATCCACATAGAACGTACCCGGCTTCATCTCCGGCAACTCGAGCACCTCAGTCAAATTGCTTCCGTTGACGAAAATCATCTCGCGGCGCAGCACAATGTCCCATTCCAAAGGACTACCGGCAGTCGTCGGGCACAAACCCCAGGCATAAGGCCACGCATGCGTATAGATGGCAGGGTTACCGCTGTAAGCCTGCCAGCCGGTCCAGACATCTGCGCCGGAAACCTCCACCGTGCCTTTCGTCGCGGCCTCCAGAGTGATCGGCAGGGAAGTCGACTTCGAACTGCTGCTGATCGAGATGGCCTCGCGATAGATCGCGGGATTGATGGTTACGCGCGTTCCAATGCCGTTTTGATTATTCGCAACGGCTACGCTCGTTCCCTTGCCGATGGTCTTGAACGGTTCTGCCTGCGTCCCGGGATTCGAGTCGGAACCCTTGTTTCCATCGACGTAGACGAAGGCAGTTTCCAGGCCTTCATTGACATTGGCTTGGGCGTGTGCGATTCCTGAAAACGCGATTCCCGAAAAGACAACGGCCCCGAAAATTAGTCCCAGAATAAGTTTGCCGGTTTTCATAACTCTCCCACCTGACTTCCTGTAGCTTAGCCGAGGATGATGGTTCGCTGCACTACGGTCTCGATTGTAGTTAACGGACCTTGAGTCGGCAAACGCGTGGCCAAGATGCTGGCCGGACCGAATCGATGGCTCTCCGCAAAGATCAAAGCAAATTACGAGAATGCCAGTTCCTTAGCCCGCTGCGCCGCTTTTACCACGGCCTTAATCAGAGTGACCCGCAACTTTCCCTCTTCCAGTTCCATGATGCCATCGATCGTACAGCCCGCTGGCGTCGTCACCGCATCCTTGAGCAGCGCGGGATGATCGCCAGTCTCAAGAACTACTTTGGCAGCACCCATAGTGGTTTGTGCCGCCAGCAAAGTTGCGATGTCACGTGGGAGTCCCACCTTCACCCCCGCTTCGGCCAGCGACTCAATAATGATGTAGATATAAGCCGGTCCACTGGCCGAAAGTGCCGTAACCGCGTCCATGAGCTTTTCATCCACCACCACGGTTCTGCCTACGACGTTAAACAGATCGGCAGCCATCTCCATATGAGTCGCATTTGCGAATTTTCCTTTGCATAACGCGGTGATGCCGCTTCCCACGGCGCACGGAGTATTCGGCATGGCCCGCACCACAGGCACATCCTGAGAAAGCGCCTGTTCGATCAACTTTGTAGAAACCGATGCCGCCACTGATATGATCAACTGGCTTGGATTAAGTTCGGAACTGATCTCCCTGACGACTTCGTTAACGACTTGCGGCTTCACGCAGACCAAAATAATGTCAGCCCCGCGCACCGCATAAGAGTTGTCCGTTCCCACTTCCACGTTCAGCTTATCTGCCAGTGCGCGGGCCTTCTCGCTATGTTGCACGGTGGCCCGTGTCAGAGCCCGCGAGAATAAGCCATTCTTCAGCAGCGACTGCAACAGAATTCCGCCCATCTTACCCGCGCCGAGAACTGCCAACCGCTTATTCGAGAAACCTATTCCCATTTTTTGTCCCTCTATGGATACCTAAGACTCATTCCGCTCCTGCCATCGCCAGGCGGTCGAAACAATTTCTGTAAGCGAACGCTTGGCTTTCCATCCCAACACGGATTCGGCGCGGCTGGGGTCGGCGACCAGAATGGGTGGATCTCCAGCTCTTCGCTGTCCGAACCGTGTCCGCACCGGCTTGCCCGCAACTGCTTCCACAGCCGTAATCACTTCTTTCACGGAATGGCCGCGGCCTGTGCCCAGATTAAGCGCAATCGAACTCCCCCCGCCAATCAAATACTCCAGAGCGTTAACGTGGGCCTCTGCCAGGTCCGTCACATGAATGTAGTCGCGAATGCAGGTTCCGTCCGGGGTCGGATAATCCGTGCCAAACACTTGCAATTCGGCGCCGCCGTCCGAAGCCGCATCCATAGCCAGCGGGATGAGATGAGTTTCCGGATTGTGACATTCACCGGTCTCGCCGCTTTCGTCCGCTCCGGCCGCGTTGAAATATCGCAGACTGGCATAGCGAATTCCATAGGCAACGTCATAAGCCTCCAGCGCCTGCTCGAAAAACATCTTCGAAACTCCATATGGATTCACCGGCTGTCGCGGCGCGTCTTCGCTGATCGGGACCTTCACCGGAACGCCATACACGGCACAAGTGGAAGAGAAGATGACATTACGCAAGCCAGTCTCAAGCGCCGTGTTCAAGAGCGCCAGACCGCCCTCTACATTATTGTGGAAATACTTGCGCGGGTTCTTAACCGATTCGCCTACAAAGGCGTGCGCCGCAAAATGCATCACTGCCTGCGACTGCTTCATCGCCTCGGCCAGCTTGCCGGTTTCCATCACATCGCCCACTACCAACTCAAACCCCTTGGCCAGCGCGGCATGCCCGCCGCTGAGGTTGTCATATAAGAGCACATCAAAGCCGTGGCCGCGTAATGCGCGCGCCGCATGGCTTCCGATGTACCCTGCCCCCCCCACGACCAGCACCTTCAATCGGTCTCTCCTGTTAGCGGTTCAAGAGTTAAGAATTCGAGTGTAGCAGACGGACAACTGCGCCTTTTTCTACGCTGCAGTCGGGCCAAGGCCAAAATATTTCTCGGCAGCTGCAACGATCTCCCTTCCAATAACCAGGGAAGCCGTGGCCGCCGGCGACGGGACATTGAGAACGTGCAGCATCTTTTCCGACGGCACAAACTTGAAATCATCCACCAGCGCACCATCGCGCGTGACTGCCTGAGCGCGCACTCCAGAACCGCCAGGGACTAAGTCCTCCTCGCGCACTTCGGGAACCAGTCGCTGTAAAGCCCGGACGAACGCAGGTTTCGAGAAAGACCGGTGAAATTCATCGAATCCACTCCGCCAGTTTTTCGCCGCCATCCGTCGGAATCCCGGAAATGCGAGTGACAAAGCCAAATCGCGCAAGTTGAAATCCGTGCGCCGATAGCCTTCGCGGCGAAAAGCAAAAACCGCGTTGGGGCCGGCATCCACGCTACCGGTTATACGGCGTGTGAAGTGTACGCCGAGAAACGGAAACCGCGGATCAGGAACCGGATAAATGAGGTTCCGCACCAGCGACGAACGTTCCGGAGTGAGGTCGTAGTACTCGCCGCGAAAGGGAACAATCATGACCTGCGGGTCGTCACCGGCCATGCGCGCCACGCGGTCGCTAAACAGTCCAGCACAGTTGATGAGGAAGTTTGTAGAGAACGCGCCGCGCTTGGTGTCTACAACAATTTCTCCAGTGTGCCGCTTGAGGCCGGTTACGGTCGTCGAGGTAGAGATACTGCCGCCCTGCGCGGAGATCAGCTCAGCATATTTCGCGCAAACCGCCGCGTAGTCAGTAATTCCAGTGGACGGCACAACCAGCGCCCGCAATCCGCTGGCATGTGGCTCGATGTCGTGTAACTCATCGGCGCCGATGAGGCGAAGCCCGGTGAGTCCATTCGTCCCGCCTCGTCTCCGCAATTCTTCCAGGCCGGGCAGTTCGTCGTCGCGAGTCGCGACAATGACCTTGCCGCAAACCTGGTGCGGGATGCCGTGCTCCCGGCAAAACTCCACCATGGCCGCAGCCCCAGTAACGCACAGCTTCGCCTTCAGCGATCCGGGTTTGTAGTAGACGCCGGAATGAATGATGCCGCTGTTATGGCTGCTCTGGTGCCGGCCCACGCCATCTTCTTTCTCCAGCAGCAGCAGGCGGAGCCGGGGAAACCGCCTCGTGATTTCGAGCGCCACGGCCAGGCCAACAATTCCGGCACCCACGATGACGACGTCATGGCGCGAATCCATCATCGACGATCATACCGCGATGCCGCGTTTGTGCCGGAGATTCGCGCTAGTTCACAATCAGGGTTACGCCGGACGCATGTTGGCTTAACGTGCCCGATGTACCGGTCACGATGATCGTATAGGTGCCGGGTTGCGTGCCTTGCTGCTGGCTACCACTGCCACTGCCGCCTCCTCCTCCCCCGCCGCCATTGCTTCCTCCTCCGCCACACGAGGAAAGCAAGAACGCCAGCAGAAACAATCCTAAAACTGAAGCCGGCAGCGCGAGCTTTATTGCGTGTCGTCTGCCGGCAAGCAGTGCAAGCCCCGGAAGCGCCAGCCATAGAGCGTAGAAAATAACAGCACGGCTTCTCCTGTCCGGAGAGACGCTTGCCGAACTGGCAGTGGTAGTAATCGTCATCACAACCGCAGCCGAGCTGCTCCCTGGAGTAACGGAGTTGGGAGTAAAGCTGCACAGCGAGAGCGCGGGACCACCGGAACATGACAAATTCACGGCTCCAGTGAAGGACGAGCCCACCGGCAACACGCTGAAGTTGTAGCTTGCCGATTGCCCCGCATTAATAGTCTGGGTCGCGGGCGTCAACGCGCTGAGAGTGAAATCCTGATTAACGGTCAGCGCGATTGGCCATGTGTGGCTGGGCGCACCGGTCACATCCTGTGTATTAATGTTGATGCTATAGGTGTTGGGTATGGCATTCGTCGGAACGTTGATTAAGGCGTTCACAGCAACGCCAGCCCCGCTCGCGAGTGTGATGGGGTTTGCCGGACTCAGCGTACATTGCGTGCCGGGGAGCGCCGTAGCGTCACAGGTAGCGTTGACCTGCCCGCTGTAAAAAGTGGAAGCGGTAAATGTGAGTTTCGCCGTAACCTGTCCACCAGGCGCGGTGGAAAGTGCTTGCGTACCGGCGATCACATAGTCGCCGGCATTGAAAGGAACTGCCAGAGAATTCGTTATTGAGCCAGACGTACCCACCACCGAAACCTGGTGACTGCCAGCTCTAAGACCGGTACCGTTGATGGTCAAAGTTGCCGTGGTAGGAAACGAACTCACCGACGATGGGCTGATGCTGCAACTGTTCGTTCCCGTAGCTGTGCAACTCAAACTGACCGGATTATTGAAACCATCCTGCGAAGCGATCGCGATCGTACCGGTTGTGCCGGTGCTGCCGGCTTTCACAGTGGGGAATGCGGCTGGCTCGCTTAGGATGAAATCAGGGTTCAGTACGACCGAAGCCGTAAACGAAGCTGTTGCCGGACCCAGACCTCCGCTGCTGACGGCCTGCAGAGTCACGGTGTAATTGCCGATCGGCGTAGATGCCGGTACGGAGACCGTAGCCATCATCGCAACCGGCGAACTCGATGTCGGATTCACAGTGGCCTGCGGCGTGAATGTGCAGGTCGCCCCGGTAACGCTGGGGCTGAAGCCGCAACTCAGTGTCACACTTTGATTGAATGAACCCTGCACCACCACCTGGAAACTTACTGGCGGAGAAATCGCCCCGCGAGGCTCATTCACGGTCAGAGGTGAAGGCGTGCTCAAGCCCAAACTCACCACATTCAAGGTGAGTGGAGCGGCCTGCGTCGTGTTATTCGGATCGGAGCCAATGCCCTGCACGTTGAAGTTGTACGTACCAACAGCACTGGCGCCCACATTAAGTAAAAACGCCGCCCCGTTTGAAATGGGCGTCAGGACCGAAGGACTCGGAGTGCAAGGCGTAGGCGGATTCGAAGAGCCCGCAATGCAGCTCAATTCAACCGTATTGTTATATCCGTTCACCGCCGTTACCGTGCCGTTAAAGGTGGCCGTCGATCCGGGCAGTACGCTGAGCGGCGTGTTGGAAACCTCAATCTCAAAATTTGGCGTTGCCAGTAAATTAAACTGCCATACTCCGCGCCCGTAAGTGGAAGCGCGTAGTAGTTTCTGTCCGCCGGAGTTGAAGAGCGCGAGTGCAGTCACGGCAACATTCGGAATAAAACCTGTGACCCCGCCACCCGCGTTCGGAATCGGACCTACTTCCGTCCAAGCAGCGCTCGACGTCGGGCTCTCGTAAACGCCCACGTCCGTGCCCACATAAACCACGTGCGCGCCCGCGTCAACCACCACCGCATTCGTTGGAGAATCCGGCAGAGCATTCGCGCCTGTGCCGGTGAAATCGATCCAACTAGAACCGGCATTTGTGGTTTGCCACACATGTCCCGGCCCTCCGGTAAAGCCCATCACGGTAACGTAAGCAGTATTTCCCGTCGCGTCCGAAGTATCGATTGCAACACCCGAAACCGGGAACTGGTTGGCGTTGATGCTGTTGCCCCCCGGGCCGTTCAGGGTGACATTGGCGAATGTGGAAGCCGTGCCGGAAACGGCGGTAGCGTTCGTCGTGACCCAGACGTTCCCGCCGATGGGCGAAGTTATATCGTTCGGACCGGGACCGTCGGTGGTGGCGTAAACCACTTCCGATCCATTTGCGTTTCTGGGACCGCCTGCGGCCAGTGCGCGAACCACATTGACCTCGTTGCCAGTGCAGGTTCCGGTACCCAGCGTATCGAAATTAAGACTAAGCAAGTTAAACGCTCCGCCCGATCGCGGCCCGCTCCAAACCCGGCACGTTCCCAACAGCAAGGTCGTAGTCGATTGCGGATCGAGAATGTAGGGAACGTAGAAGCCTCCATCGTCGCCGCCTACGTCACTACTGCCAATGACCACATTGAACAGGCTGTCGGTGCAGTTCACTCCGGACGAACATTCCTGAATATTCAGCGTGCCCGATCCTGTATCAGGATTCGAGGCAAACCAATTGCCGGCGTTGGGATCGATGGCGTTGTAGCCGCCATCGCCGCTCAGCACATTTCCCCAACTCGTGCTGGTTGTGGCCGTCGCGGTTGCCGGAGAACCGTTATTCTGCGTGCCTCCCAGAAGAATGCTCGGGTTGGTGGCATGCTGCGAGAAGCTGACGAACTGCGTTATCGAACCCAGGTTCTGATTGAGATCGTCAAACGCATTGGTGCCGGCGCATGAGCCGATCGTGAGGCCGCTGAATCCGTCCAGCGCGCGGTAGATGCCTCCATCATTCGCGAAATACATCAGGTCGGTGCCGGTCGCTGTCGGAATCGTATAGGCGAGTGCGTGCTGGGCAGGATGCACGTGCGCCGGCGCCCCCAGCGGGTCGCACCCATAAGCGTGCGTGAGATTCAGGAATGCATTGGTGGAGCAGGTTGGGTTACTGGAGTTGATCGAACACTTATATAGATTGATCGCGCCGGCGTAGAGATCGGTAGCCGCGGAGCCATTCGGAATGGCAAGAAGTTCGAGATTGTAAAATCCCTGCTCCACCCCGCATCCGTTGCTGTCGCCGCAGTTGATAATGCCGCTGTCGCTGATCTGTGTCCACGACGCGCCACCGCTCGTGCTCTGCCAAATGCCCTCGTCCACGGAATTGCCATTTGCATCCGCCGAAACAAACCACACATACATTTCATTCCGTCCCGGCACGACGGTGATTTCGCCACGATAGATAGGGCAAGTCGTGACGTAGTTCTGCGGACAGGCGGTCGTGCTAAGCAATCCTGCAACGCCAGGTTGATTGGCGAGGAGCGTCCAGGTCAGCCCATCTGGGGACGAGTAGAAACCGTGATAGCGTACTGCTGCAAAAAACAATCCTGCACCCGCGTTATACGCCACCGAAGTTGCCGAGGTCGCTTCGCTCGCGCTGGAGAAAAAATTATCGTAGGTCCAAGTCTGGCCGGCGTCCGTGGAGGTGTAGAGGCCGCGATAAGTATTGCTGGTCAAAGCGCCATCGGTTACGCCTTCGTTCGTTGCCGCCATGGCTGCAACTACAGTGCTGGTCTGTCCAACTGCGGTGCTGAAGGCCATGCGCGCAGCGCCGAGACCGCTGAAAGAGTAAGCGCCGCCGTTCGCAGTTGATATCAACATCCAGGTGTTGCCGCCGTCGGCAGAACGCAGAATGCCTAGGCCAAAATAAGAATCGGCGGAATTATCGGCCTCGCCCGTACCCACCAGAATCACGCTCTGCGCGGGATTCAAATTTCCTGGTTGAATCGCAATCGCGCCGATGGAGAGTGTAGCTTGGTCATCGGTGACCGCCGTCCAGGTCAAGCTATTGGCAATGCTCGCCGCCGCATTCGTGGATTTCCATACCCCACCCTGCGCTCCGCCGATGTAAATCGTGTTGCCGCTTGCATCCGCGGGATCGATTGCGACTGCGGTTGCGCGCCCTGAAACCTGATCGTAATTCTGAAACCCATCCCCAGTAGCATCGGATGCCAGCGGAACCGGACCCAGCGATGTCCATCCGCCGGATGATGTTGGCGATTGCAAGTTCGGCCGCGTGGCGCGAGCGTGAGCCAATCGAGCGGCTCGTGCCTGCATCTTGGTTTCATAGGCACGATGCCGCAGTTCAGCGGAAGATTTGCCCGGAACAACGCGCCCGCGCAAGAACCATTCCGAGCGTTGCTCTTCATGATCGTCGTCCGCATCGGCAACGGGCGTTTCCGGCGCAGTTTTCTTAGCGCCCTGGGCGTGTGCGGTGGAAAGCAACGAAAATGACGAAAGCGTAAGCAGGGAAGTGCGAAGCACGCGGCAGAACTTGGGTAGGGTCATAGACGACGAAACGATGTGGCTAGTATGGGAGTGCCACTAGGCGCGGTCAAAGCAATAACGAGGAAAAAGTGCAGCTGCGGACCATTACGGGAAGTAAAAGGTGCAGGCAGCTTGCGGCGAACGTAGATGGCTGCGATCGATTTAGGACCGGCAGCGCAGAGGAAGCGTCGTCCCTGTACAATTTCCAACGGATTCTTGTATCGATTTTAATCGGATAGGCGGAAGGTGCTTGCAATGTTGACGAGACGTTTTGTGCTCAGCTTGATTGCCTCATGGATGCTGATTTCGGGCGGATCGATCCCCCGCACTGAAGCCGCAGACCGCGAAATTAACGTGGCCGCCGCGGCGGACTTGAGTTCCGCTTTGCAGGAGGTCGCCGCCAACTACGAGAAACGCACCGGCGTCGTGGTGAAGCTTTCCTTCGGCGCTTCGGGTGCGTTAACCCAGCAGATTCAGAATGGCGCGCCGTTTGACGTATTCTTTTCCGCTGATATGAATTATCCCCGCCAATTAATCGCCGGCGGCCAAGCCGAGAGTGCAACGTTGTATCGCTACGCGGTGGGCCGGTTGGTGTTGTGGGTTCCCAAGGATTCGCCTCTCGATGTCGAACACAAAGGCATGGATGTTTTGCTCGATCCATCGGTCAAGAAGATTTCCATCGGGAATCCGCAGCATGCACCCTACGGCCGCGCCGCCGTCGCTGCGCTAAAACATTACGGCCTCTATGAAAAGGTCAGCGAGCGGCTGGTGCTGGGAGAAAATATTTCGCAGGCGGCGCAGTTTGTGGAGTCCGGCAACGCGCAGATCGGGTTCGTCGCCCTGGCTCATGCCATCGCGCCCGCAATGCAGGGTAAAGGAAAATACTGGATCGTACCGGCCGAGGCATATCCTCCGCTCGATCAGGGAGTGGTCGTGATTTCGCACTCACCTCACATGCAGGACGCGGCGGTATTTCTGGAATATGTAAAGTCCGCGGAAGCTTCCGCGGTGTTGCGGCGCTACGGCTTTAGCTTGCCCGAGCAGAAGTAGGAATGCGTTTGTGAAGCGGGGAACTACGGGAGAAGATTAAATGTCCATCAACTGGCAGGCATTCCAACTCACCGTAGAACTCGCGGTGATCGTCTCGGCCATTCTTTTGGCAATAGGCCTGCCGCTCGCCTACTGGATCGCCTTCTCACGCCTACGTTGGAAATTTCTGGTGGAAGCCTTGGTAGCCATGCCAATTGTTCTCCCCCCGACCGTGCTCGGATTTTACCTGCTCGTCGCACTCGGCTCCCGGAGCCCGCTGGGGCGCTGGTGGCAGTCCATGACCGGACACACATTAGCGTTCACGTTCACCGGGTTAGTAATCGGCTCGATCCTCTACAGCGTGCCCTTCGCGGTGCAGCCCTTCGCATCTTCTTTCTCTTCCGTCGATCGCAAACTGCTGGCCGCCTCCGCCACGCTGGGAGCTTCGCCTCTCCGCACCTTCTTCCGCGTGGTGCTTCCGCTCTCCGTGCCAGGTCTTATCACGGGCGTAGTTCTGGCGTTCGCCCACACCATGGGCGAGTTCGGAGTGGTATTGATGATCGGAGGCAATATTCCCGGAGTAACGCGCACGGTTTCGATTGATATTTACGATCAAGTGCAGGCCTCAAACTACGCCGCAGCCAATGCAACGGCGTTGTTGTTGCTGCTTTTCTGCTTCGCCGTTTTAACGGCAGTGTATGGAATGAACCGGAGAAAACCATGGACGGTCGGTCCGGTCAAATAAGCGAGAACCGATGCCCATGCCTGCGGCCAAACCCGTAAATCCAATTCTCACCGCACGGATCCGTAAGAGCTTTCCTTCCGCGGAGCGAGCGTTCTCACTCGATGTAGATTTCAGCGCAGCTCCCGGATTCACCATACTGTTCGGCCCCTCAGGATCAGGAAAAACCACGCTGCTCGATTGCATCGCGGGGTTGACCACTCCGGATGCCGGTCGCATCGCCGAGGGAAAGCGGGTTTTGTTCCATGCCACCGCGCCCGATGCAAATGCCAAAGCAAATATTTCCGTGGCCAAGCGCGGCGTCGGCTACGTCCTGCAGGATCTCGCGCTATTTCCGCACCTAACCGTCGAGAAGAACACCGAATATGGTCTCGCACACCTGCCACGCGCCAGTCGCAAGCAGCGCGCCGTAGCAGCATTGCAAGACTTCCACATCGAACATTTGAGGCAACATCGGCCGGCGCAAATCTCCGGCGGAGAACGCCAGCGTGTAGCTCTGGCGCGCTCTTTAGTCACCGACCCCTGTGTCCTGCTGCTCGACGAACCGCTTGCAGCCTTGGACGCCGCCACCAAAACGAAGATCCTCGACGACTTGCGACGCTGGAATCAAGCTCACCGGATTCCAATTCTGTATGTAACGCACAGCCGCGAAGAAGTGTTTGCGCTGGGCGAACGCGTGCTGGTTCTCGAAAACGGCCGCATCATCGCGCAGGGTTCGCCGCATGAGGTGCTGCGCGCTCCGCTCCTCGAAACCGTGGCACAGTTGGCGGGTTTTGAAAACATCTTTGACACTACGGTAGAGTCAATACACGAAGATCGCGGCACCATGCTCTGTCGAATAACGACCCTCATGCCCGGTGACGAGGCAAGCAGCGTTCTTCTGGAAACACCTCTGATTCGCGCCGAAGCGGGGTCACCGCTGCGCATCGGAATTCGCGCCGGCGATATTCTGCTCGCCATCGCGAAGCCAGTAGGACTGAGCGCCCGCAACGTGATTCCCGGAAAATTACGCTCCATAGAAAGGCGCGACATGATTATTTCCGTGCGCGTTGATTGCGGCGTGGAAGTGGAGGTTTACCTGACCCTCGCCGCACGCGACGCCCTGCAACTCGAGGCAGGCCGCGAAGTCTGGCTGGTAATCAAAACCCATTCGTGTCATTTAATGCAGAAGTAAGAAGTCAGAATTCAGAAGTTCAACTCGACTTTAGCATCTTGACTTCTCACTTCTGCATTCTGCATTTCACTCCGCTCCATCTCGATCACGGCAACCCACTGCCCCTGCCGCTGTTCTGAAAATACGACGCGCCCACCCAGAATCTGCGCCGCTGCGGCCGGCGGCAGATCGCGGTGAAAGCCGAAAAAGCGAGTCTTCCATTCCGTCCAGCTCCGCCAGCGATCCCATCGCGCTGGACCAGGCTCGTATTTCGTCGAGAAAATCAAGACGACTTCATAGTTTGTGCGAAAATCGGCAGCGGACAAAACTTCATCCAGCGAGAAGTCTTCGATACGAACCACGCGCATCGGCCGCGTAATGTAGCCAAGCCACGGCCGGGTCACTTCATCCGAAGCCGGCCAGGCCGTGAGTACACGTGCCATGGGGTAACGGGCTTCCAGAAATCTCTCGCCATCTTCGTGCAGCAAGATGTAATCGCGGTAAGCAAGATTATCCTCAGGAGAAAATCCATACGGAGGATTCCAGAACCATCCGGCAACGAAGCTCAGCGCAACACATACAATAGCCACGCGCCAAAAATCGAGCCTATGCCACAGAGTCGACACGCAAAGAATAATGACCAGAGGAATCACCGGCAGCATATAACGAGCCAGCACCGCGCCACCGATCAATGCCATCGCCACCACATAAGTGCAGATGATGACGTAAAAAATCATTTGCGCCGGAACACTAATCCGCGGACGCTCGCCACCGAAATCCCGCTGCGCGGGCAGCATCCACATCGCCAGCAGCATCGCCAACGTCAAAATCCACAAGTGCAGATATCCGACCACTTGCCAAATCCGCAACGCCAGCGCCAGAAAAAATCGCGTCGGGCTCAAGGTCGCAGCCACGTTATAGCGAAAAAACTCCGGATTGCCGAAGACATACCCAGTACGCGCATAGTGATAGGCATACCAAAGCGCGAGCGGCAAGGCTGGAATTAGCAGGGAAGCAATGCGAAGCGCTGCACCTGAACCGGAACTCGTCAGGCGAAGAATCTCAGGAAGGGCACGGCCTTCAGCCGTGCCGTTAACGGTGGGCAAATGTGCGGGTTTTAGCCCCTGAGGGAATCCGCGCTCTATCCACAACTTCCGCCGTGAGCCCTTAGCCCCAAATAGCCCAACAACCTCCCACCCCGCCAGCGCAATAGGAGCCAGAATCGCCGTCTCTTTCGCCAAAGCCGCAAGCGAAAACCAAACTCCCGTTGCGATCAAATCATCTTGCACGTAAGCGGAAAGCGCCCAGAATATGAGCCCTGCGGCGGCCAAATCAACCTGCGCCAGAGAACTCTGCGCGAAGAAGACAGGATAAAGCGCGGTGCACAGCGTGGAGGCGATTGCAACTTTTGTATTGGCGACGCGTTCAGCCAGCCGGAACACACCCAGAAGCGAAAAGGCAGCGATCACCAGCATAGCCGTCCGCGTTACCAGGGGAGCGAAGCCCACCACCTTCCACCACAGAGCCAGCCATGCCATCACCAGCGGAGGGTGCGCATTCGAAATCGTGGAATGCGGAATCAGACTTCCGCTGAGCAGAAGATCACGCGCGGCAGGAACGTAGTAGCCGCCTTCATCCCAGAAGTAAGGCAGCCGCAACAGGGGCGCGTGCAACAGAAAAACGCATACGAAGATGACCACAAACACCAAGGCTGGGTAAGCATCCCACCTCGGCGCCGGACCATCCTTATAATCTCGCAGAACGTTCCCTCCCGGCGAGGTGAGTGAATACAGTCAAGAACGAAACCCACCGCCCGGCGGAAACGAACTCGACCCGCCAGCGCCGCGATCCATCCTCGAAAAGCGTTACTAGTGTACTTGTCCCGCCGGGGACATGCGCGGGTCCAGCTTGATTTCGCCGAAGGCGGTCTCGTAGCCGGCCACGTTCTGCTGCAGAAGTCCGAGCAGCGCTTTGGCCTGTTGCGGGCTCAGGTAGATGCCCTGAAAGTTACGAATCTCCACCTGAGTTTCGCTTTGCTGCTGCACGGTGCCAAAAACGAGGAAGAAATCCCACACATTCACTCGCATCTGCACGCTGTTGGCATAAGATTCCCGGTAGTCGGTAGCATTGGCTAGCTTTACGTTAGGTTGTTGCGGAGCACTCATAGATCGTCAGTGTAATGACTTTAGGGCCACAAAGGGAAGCGCAGCCTTGGAAATCAGCTTGTTTGACAGAATGTCCTATTGGATCCCCCAGTTAGAGTGACAGAAATTGTCAGTCTAGGTACGGATTTCTGGCTTTTCGCGCTGCCGCGAAAGGACATGGACGTAAGCTACTTTGCTGAAACAAAAGGGGTTGTAGGATGTCATTACAGCCCTCACGTGGCGTTTAACGTGCGATAGTTGAAGCGGTCACAAATTGAATTTTACGAGTACCCTATGACCCATAAGCCCGAAGACGGTGCCGTCGAAGAATTCATTCTCCCTGAGAATTTGCTTCCCCTGGGGTCTGTGCTGAGTGAAGGCGTAACACCGCTCGATGTCAGCATGGTATTGGCGAAGGTGTTTCGCGTTCAGTATGCGGAAGTCGCGTTGCTGCGGCTGGAAGGCGGTTTGCTCAAATTTATTTTTCCCGAGCACCTGCGCACCACCGGAGCGATTCCGATTTCAAGCAAGGCCGTGGCCGCCCACACCGCATTGAGCAAGAAAGCTGAGATCTTCAACAATTTCGCCCGGGTAAGCCATGCCAGCATTTTCGAAACGATCAAGCCGGTTGGAGAAGAAGCTGATTCCCCCGCGCCGCCTTCGCCCATCCAGAAGTTGATGTCGGTTCCGATTCTCGATCAGCAATCGGCGGTCATTGGCGTCATACAGATTTCGCGGAAAGGATTGGACCCGCGCTTTACTCAGGATTTTAGCCGCGAAGACCTGCATGATCTGGAAGTCGCTGCCGGCTTGCTGGCCGCTTCGCCTGTAATGCACGCGAACTAAATCAACTGCGAGGCCTTTCCGGAGAATTGCAACCTACTCGGTGAACGCCTGAGCCTGCGATAGATCCACAACGGCAGATGCCGGTTGCAACGGCAACTCGATGAGGAAGGTAGATCCGTTACCGATTGAGCTTTGAACGGCGATCGATCCGTGGTGCTGCCGCACGATCCAATCGGCAATAGTCAGGCCGATGCCCGCTCCCCCGAATTCCCGGCTTCTTGCCTTGTCTACACGGTAAAAGCGTTCGAAGATTTTGGTTTGATCAGGCTCCGCAATTCCGATTCCCGAATCACGCACACTAATTACGGCCTTATCGCTCCGCACTTCGAGTCCAAATTCGACGACGCCGGGCGCCGGGGTGTACTTGACGGCATTATCGAGCAGGATGGCCAGCAATCGCTGCAGAGCGCTGCGGTCGGCTAATACTGGAAGGTCGCAATTGGCGAACTGCTGCGTGAACTGCAGATTTCGAGCAGTATCCCCAGTACGCGGGTGACATATTTGATTACATCGCGAACGGAGTCAACGCCAAGCTTTATGGTGTAGAGTTCGCCTACACTCAAGCTGCGATGATCTTGCCGGTGCGGAGGCAACTGCCAAGCTGATCGATAAGATTCCGGGCACGGTTTTTGCGGTAGGAGATTTGGCGTATCCCGACGGTTCCGACGAGCAGTTCGCAAAATGCTATACACCTACCTGGGGCCGCTTCAAAGATCGCACACCGCCAGGACGGCAATTTTGTCGGAACCGCGTCAACCTCTGCGGGAACATCAATGGTAGGCTTCACTGCCTCCGGTGGGCTGCTCTTCAACATTCCGAACGACACCCCGCAGATTGCGACTGCTGACAACGGTGTGATCGGCGCTTCCGGTACCACCTACGACCAAAACGGCAATGTCGATGGCCAATTAGGCACACTACCAACATATTCTTTCACAGCTGCTTATCAACTTGGGTCCGTCGATGAGATAATTCCGCCTTCCAATTTGGCGAATATCGCAACGAGCTGGGCAGCCGTTCAGTTCGGGAACCTAGGCCGCAACGGCTCCGCGTTCGTGCACCAAACATTTGCCCTAAACTGGTGTTCGAACCAAGCGTGCCAGCTCACGTACAATCCGCAATACGGCGGCGCCGGGAAGACAGACTCAAACGTCGACTTTGATTATCAAATGGCCAGGGTTGGAAATTCTCCGAACCCAACTGTACAGCTTAGCGACCTCCAGATAGGCCTTGTCGAGAACCAAGCAATCCAGGCTCTCCAAAAGGCATTTCAAGCTTTCCCTGTTAGAGTGCTGAGTATCGGAGCTAATCTCACGACATACACACACATGGTGGAGGTCTCGGGCGGACATTTTTACGATTCGAAAACGGGTCTTTCGTGCGGGTTGACCGCCTACCCCCGGAATGCAAGCACAGTTTGGTATCCTTGTAACCTGACGGAGGCGCAGTTTGCACTGAATTTGGAGGATACCAACCTTTCTCAGAATACGGGTTCGCCTAGCTTTGCAAGTCTACTAAAAGCAATCGGCGAAGGAATCGGGAACACTGCCGCGCACGAAATAGGCCATCAATTTCTCGATAATCTCTGTGGTATGAATGACAATCCCAACCTCTTAGGGGTCTATAACGGTGGCAGTGCGGACGCAGGGAACGATCCTTCTATGTACACCGGGATCGGACCTAACGGGCAGCCGCTTGCGTGTCGCCATCGACTGCCTATTGTCTAGCTCAGATGATTTTGGATCAAACGCCCATTCTTGATCTCAAAATACTGAATCAGTAAGGAGGCAGAAATGCGGGGTGATGGCAGATGGAGCGGCGATCCGATGGTATGTCTGGAAGAGGTTTTGTTCTCCGGCACTGTTGCGCTAACCCTCGTAACGACCCTGATTTTTTCAAGCATTTACTGGTCAGGATATTTCTTCGGATGGAGGTTGGCATAAACTCGTCGTTTCGTAGACCAATGACGGCCGAGTTCGGGATGTACGTTGCTTTCTCCGTATGGTCCGTGGCAGTGTTTCTCTGCATTTTTATTTTTTTGCGAGCACTGTCCACCGTAAGGTCCGCGATAGGTCCGTTGAGGAAAGTGATCGGCCCTGCTGCGATCGTCGCTCCGGCGGCGTGTTTCTGGATCATATTGCATTTTCAGCCGTCTTACTTTCTCTATCTGAGAGTCGCCCCTTGGTATAGATTGCTCCCATTCGAGGAGAGTGTCGCGATCATCTGCACATTGCTTTATCTCTTGAGGTGGTGGCCAATATCTATATGGACGACTCTTGCCCTGCTCATGATTCATGCAGCCATTTGGTTTCAATCGTACGCTGTGACGTTCGCCGGTGGCCATCCCAATTTATTAGCCATTCCATTGTCGGCATGTGCCTCAGTGGCACTCTGGGGCCTCGATGTGCGACGCGGTTATAGCCAGGAACCTTGATCCCAATGCTCACTATGAATCGCGGGCGGTGGCTATGCCTACGCCCGTATTCGTACTTCAATTACGACGGGTGGCCCGGGGCTCTTGATTTGCATGGCATCACCCAACACAGCGGGTGCCCCGCCCTTCGCGCACCCTGCGAAGCACTTCCAGCCTTATGTTTTGCGGCACACCGCCCTTACCCGTCTCGCAGAGGCAGGCTGCGACGTATTTACTTTGGCGCGAATCGCCGGACATTCCTCAATCACGATTACCCAGCGATATGTTCACCCCCAAGCAGATGCAATCGAACGGGCTTTTCAGCAGACGACTAAGACGGCACTCTTAATGTCTGTAACGAAAACGGAGTAGTTCGCTTCATTCAAATCGTGTAACGGGGATGAGGACGTGCCTGAACCTGCGCCGTCTGGGGCATCTCGGTTGCCGTAGCCGGTACCGCTGGCTCCGGGATCTTGCGGGTTGCACGCACGACCTGTGGAGAAATTTCTAGCATCGGCACAAAGTCGACACTCCGGAGTGAATAGCGAGGGCGATCCAGCGGCCACCCTGGCTTCTCAACACAACCATATTGCAGCAGTCCACTGAGTTGGGGTAGATGCGCCCAAATGGAGTCAGTTTTCGAAGCTTGAGTGACTGGGGTTGTGTTTGGTTTGCCGGTTGCAGCTTCGGCTTTGGCGACTGCGTCCTCCTCTAACGTCGCCAGTAGGATAGGATTGCTGGCTAGATCGCCGATCAGCTTGGGCCAGGTTAGGCTGATGGCGACAAACTTGCCCAGTTGCTCGAAGGTTAGCTTCTGCTTGCCGTGTTCATCGTCGTCAAAAAGAGCAAGCTGATTGGCAATGTACGCCTTCAGACGGAAAACACTGATGAACTGTTTCAGCCTTCGCGGGCTTCTTCGCGACATCGCGTACTCCGGCCGAGTCGCCAGTGAATTCTAGATCGCGTTCGACACTCTCTTGCACAGGGCTTGGTGTTGGAGGCGTAGATTCCAGTGTCGCGGTTTCAGTACTCGCCGTTTCGGCCGGCGCGGCTGTAGGAACTGTTGCGGTTGATGCCGTTTGCACTGACTGAGTTCGGGACATCTGTTCGAAAAACTTGCCGAGGCGGTCGATACTTGGTGAGGGAATCTGAAATGGAAGCTGAATGAATTTTTCCAAGTAAGAGAAACCATAATCGACGCGGCTGGAGGAGTCCCCGCCATATAGAAAGGGAGACAGTTCTTTGTACTTGGCCGCAATGCCAGCTGCCACCTTCTCGCGATCCATGCCAATTATGAAGACCAGTCGCTTGTCGTCGCCAATGAGGAGGTTGAATGCCTGCATTAATTCAGCGGCCTTGGGTACCTCGCAGCGATCCACATCATCGATGAACACAAAAATCTTGTCGACATTGCGAGCGTACATGTCAAGCATACGTTTGAAGTCATCGTGAAACTGTTCGACGAAGGCGACGCGCTGAGCGTAATCCGGTCCGCGAAGATAATTTGCAACGTGAGTTTCGAAGGGGCTACCGAACACCTCCTTCATGCCCTTGAAGCCCTGAACAAGAGCTGTCAGGGTCACCGTTCCGGACAATAACCACTTGAGCCACTCAGCGCCAAGTCTGTTCAGTGTTGTGAAGCAGAAAACGATTCCGGCTAACCACGCCATCGCTTTGATCGATGCCGAGGCGAGGCCGCTCAGATCAGGATTAGCTTCTGCGCGACTGTACGCGATGCGGAGACCTGCAATCCATTTGTGTGCGCTTCTTCGCTGCAACTCGCGACTGAAGGCCAAAGCAAAAGCTGCCCAAACAGTTTCCTGTTTATCTTGACGCCAGGCATTGAACCAGAATGTCCGCGTTGGCGGAGACTTTTGGCCCTCTGCGAGCACATCCTCAGGAGGAGCCACTAACAGCTTTTCGAGTTGCAACATGAAGGATGATTTGCCACTCCCCATTCGCCTTCAATGGAAAGCGTGAGCGGCCCACAGGTATGGCTGCTCAACAGGAATTTCGCAATGGCGATTACATAGGGCCGAAAACCGAGTTCGTCATCTCCTGATGGCAAATCGCTGATGCTAGCTAAATCGATTGACAGGGGACCGGCGGATGATGCTCCCCTATCGCTTGTTGCAGCAGCGCGTGATTCTTCACTGGGTTCGTGATCTAGATCAGCCCGAGGGGGGTTGCGATTCCTCGATTATCTCTGACGACCTCCAATTCAACAGGAGGCCCAACGGAGACTCGCGGCGCAGACTGTTTTCCTCCTCACGGGAGAGGTCGTAGCCTTGACCGCCCACTGCCTCTCTTGCGTATTCGTTCATGCTTTTTTCCCCGTCTGACCTTGAGTAGCCCCACTCCAAAAGCCCGGTACGCACTTCTCTCATAATGGCGCGCATTTCTAATTCGGTAGCCTTTGGTGGGAGAGCAAGAATGAGTCTCCTAGAAGGCTTCACCCACTCGCGATTCTCATAATTATCGAGTTGGGCTACATTCTTCTGATACCAATCGCGTATTTTCTGGTAACCGAATTCAAGAGGATTCTGATTGGCTGATTCCGTTTTTTCCATCGTGAAATCTCCCAGGCCAAATGTCCGGAAGGGAACAGGACCGCTACACCATAGCAAACTTATCACTACGATTCCGCAATGGCCATTATGTTGGGGATGGGCACAAAATTGGGCACAATGGAAAAGGGCCGATTAGCGAATCGGCCCTAACTATTTGGTGCGAAAGGGGGGACTCGAACCCCCACGGTTTTACCCGCCAGATCCTAAGTCTGGTGCGTCTGCCAATTCCGCCACTTTCGCATGCCATGATTATACAAAGCGGAGACGTCAGACACAGCTACACCCAACGGGCTTTCGTCGACACTTAGCCGACGCGGCCGGCTTGCCACTGGGCTACTGGACGGCGTTCAATCCCTGGTAAATGAACATGCCGAGCAACACCAGCAGGAGCACGCCCGAACCGGCGCCGAAAACCCAAACTGGTTTGGTGAGCCGGTTGACCTTCACCAGCAGCTCGGTCTGCTCTTCTTGCATATGGGAACTCGCAGCGTCGAGATACAGCTGTTCGTCCTCATGCATAGTCAATGTGCTGCGGTAGATAAGGAGGATGATCAGGCCGATGGTGAAAACGCCCCACGCGATCGCCAGCCCGAACAGTAACGGAGTCCAAGTCCATTGCATAGGCCACCTCGACAGATTGTAAGCCTGTTGGCAACTCCCCCAAATTCCAGACGCAGGCTTCAGCCTACTAATCCTCAACCTGGAGGAAGGGCCTAACGCAGACATTATAGACCCCTTGACAAGCCTCGTTGCAGGAATCGTTACGATACGTTCTGGCATCGAACAAAACTGAGGACAGCTGACTGAACGTGGGGTTCCGAAGTATGGCAGTCGCCAGCTTGCTACCCTCTGTTATAATTTAGCTATCTTAGAGCCAAGGAGATACGAAGAATGGCCACGACGACCGTCCCCGAAGTAACGACCGACACTCCGGAAGTGAAGAAGACTCCGCCGGTTACCCTCACCACCAGCGCGGTCGCTAAAGTAAAAGAGATCATGGGGCAGCAGAATCCCGTGCCCGCCGGTTTGCGCATCGGAGTAGTCGGTGGCGGCTGTTCCGGCTTCTCCTATTCCATGCAGTTTGAAAACGCTGCCGGAATGATGGACAAAACTTTCGAAATGGACGGCCTGAAGGTGTTCGTCGATGCCACTTCCGTTATGTATCTGAATGGCTGCATGGTCGACTACGTTGAAACGCTGGAAGGCGCCGGCTTCAAGTTCGAGAACCCGAACGTGAAGAGCACCTGCGGCTGCGGATCTTCGTTCAGCGTATAGCCCGCCGGTTGGCGAAAGCTGACGCGAAACAGTTTGTGGAAATAAATGGCCTCATCCTGTGATGAGGCCATTTGTTTTGCCGAGATTTCGTCAGGAATTATTGTGGTGGATTCGATGGCGGCGATGCAGGTCCATTCGAACCTGGACTATTGCCAAATCCTGAAGACGACCCAAACGAACTGCCAGAATTGCCAAAGGAACTTCCGTTTCCGGAATTGCCAAACGCGCTGCCGGAGTTTCCGAAGGCGCTGTTATTGCCGTTAGTGCCATTGCCAGCCGCCGGTTGCGCGCCCGGAATCCCGCCATTCCCGAAGTTCTGTAGCGGCTGATACGGCGTGGTGATCAGCCCTCCGCGGTCGGCCGTCGGATCATAGACAAACTGCCACTCGTTGTACTTACTCTTCTTATTGAAGATGCGAATCGTTTTGTCTTTGCATATGCTGGCCACGCCTACAATCGCTCCCCCGCCAAGCTGGCTGCCCGGGGCATTCGAGTTGCCCGAGCCGCTCTGCGGGGAATTTGAATCCTGCGAGCCGGAAGATCCATTTTGCGATGTATCGCCGTTTGTCTGATTCGCCTCTGTAGTATTAGTATTCGATGCTCCCGAATTGTTCGAGCCTGTCCCGTTCGAGTTTCCAGGCCCGGACTGCGCGAACACGCCCTGATTGTTAACTCCCGAGCCGCCAAATCCGGCGCCAGAACCCGATCCGCCAAAGGATGACCCGCCGCCGAACGAAGAGCCTCCGCCAAACGATGATGACCCGCCGCCAAACCCTGAACTGCTCGAACCAGCCCCATTCAATCCTGCGGGAGAGCCGGCAGGACTTGCGCCGGGAATCATGCCGCCGCCGAAGCTGGAACTCAGCGATAGACCAGGATCTCCGAAATGCAGCAGTTTGAAATCCTTGTTCTTATTCTCTGGATCCTTATAGTGCTTGCGCAGGTACCGCAGATTATTGGTATTGTCGAGATCCTCAAGCTTGGTGGGGTAGCGCCCGAGTTTTTTGTAGTAGGCTCGGATGGCGCGCGTGTATTGCACTCCGCGGTGAATCATTTCCTGTTCCCGGTCGCGCCGGATCTCAAACGAAATTTCGGAAAGCACAGCGGTGGCCGCGATTGCCATCAACGCGACCACGAACATCAGCGTAAGCAGAATGTAACCATCTTCACTCCGGCGAAGCCGGCGTTGTGACTGATGCGTGTTCGAGGTCCAAGCCATTGGGGTTTGGTAGTTTTGACAGCTTTCTAATTAGATGCTGCAGAGCAATTCGCAGGACCGCAAAAATTGCCCAATTACTTAAGTCCATTTACCCTTGCGTTAATGGGATGCTCTGCGGTGGGCCGCTGCCCACTACATCCTGAATCTCCACTGCGGTTGGAGAAATTCGCACCACCTTGTAGCGTCGGTCAACAATCTCGCCCTCGCCCGCAATAAAAACATCCTCGCCTTTGGAAAGGAACACCCTCTTGGGTTCTCCCGGCTGGTTGGCAAAGCCGAAAAACTTCAAAGGAATCGGCGGTGCTGCCGCTACCGGGGGGGCTTGGTACGGTTTCGGGTCATTTGGGCCGACAACTCCAGGTGCCAGTGGCTTGGGAATCACTACCTCGGCCTGCGAGACAAAAATATTTCTTCCCGTGCCTTCGTACTTGATCTGTTCGGTGGCTACGAGTTCCTGCAGGTGAAGCGTAGGATCGAGGCTCTGTGGGGCGTGCTCTTTCTTCCCGGATGTGGTTCCTGAACCGTGGTGCTTCGAGGAAGGAGTCGGCGAGGAGACAGGCGAGTTCGTCGCCGTCATCGTCGAAGCGTTGGTCGAGGAGGATGGCATGAACTCGAAACCAATGACCAGGATCGCCACCACCACCACCGTCCCCGCCAGGATCAGGTTTCTCCGGTTTTCAAACCCCAGTTTCACGACGTGCCCGCCTTCAAATAAGTTTGCAGCTTCATGTCGAGCTTAATCGGACCGTTCTGCTCGCCGCCCAGCGTGATGCTGTTGATGATGAAGAGCATGTCATCGCGTTCCAGCGCATTAATAAACTTCGCCAGTGAAATGTAGTTGCCGGAGAGGTCGGCTTCGATCTCAACCGGATACAGCCGGCCCAGTTCCGGGTCCTCTTCCTTATATTTGGCCTGGTTGATCGTGACCCCGTTGGCTACAGCCAGCTTGCCGAATTGGGTGGAGATATCCGAGTCCTGCGCGGGAAATCGCTTCTTGTAGAAGTCTGTAATCTGCCGGTTCGCGGCCGTCACTTTCTTAGGCAGATCGGTCAGCGGCTCAACTTGCAGCGTCTTGGTTCGCAGTTCGCTCGACAACTGAGTCAACTCCTGTTGCCGCGAGCCGGTCGAGCCCACCAGCGGTGAGAACAACACCACCACCGCCACCACATCCACACCCACGAGCACCGCCAGCGCAGCTTTGATGCTTTTCCGAGTTCGGCGTAAATCTGGCATCAGGGTTTGCTACCTTTCGGGCTCTCCGTCTTCTTCGAACTCTCCGCCTTCGCGGTCCGCACCGTAACCGGCTCGGGAACATAGATCGCATTGATGTTGAATTTAACCGTATCTCCTCCGTTGGAATTAGAGGCCTCCACGTTCTCCGTATCGATATGAGTTTGCGTGAAGCGGTGCGACTCTTCCATGCGGCGGGCCAGTTCAATGGCCTTGTCGCGCGAGTCGCCGCCCACGTACATTTTTAACCCCAACTGGTTGTCCTCATCCAGTTCGGGATGAATCGAAATCAGGTGGACCCGCGCTGGCATTACCTTTTCCAGGTCTTCCAGCACGCGCGTCCAGGAAAACGACTTGCGCTCGATCAGTTCGTTGAGGAACTGGGACTGATCCCGCGTACTGCGATTTTCTGGCTGATTCAAATACGCTTCAGCCTGCGCGCGGGTGCGGTCCCGCTGCGCGATCTCGACCTCTAACTCGGAAATCTTCGCGTGATCGCGCCGCGCCGCGTACCATCCCGTAATGGTGAGTGTGACCAGAGCCAGCGTCAGAATGATCGCGCCCGCCAACGCCGTTCCCCAGCGCAGCCAGAATTCCCGCGCATCTTCGTAAGGCTGGCTCGCGAGATTGATATCAAGACGCATAAAAATCAGTTTCTAGTTGCCAGTACCCAGTTCCGACATTCGCCAGCCTTGCTGGGTACTAGGTACTAGGTACTGGCACTGCTTTACGAAATCAAAGCTCCCACCACCCCCGCCATTCTCCAGCGCGGCACCGAACTCCCATTGCTCGCGCCCAACTGCGAAGGGCTTATTAACTCTTGAACCTCGGCGCCGGTTTGCGCGCGCAATGCCGGCGCTGCGCCGCTGATATCGGATATGCCGGCGACGAATATCCTCTCGATGTTCAAATGGTACGTATCCTGGAAGAATACGACGGAAGGGTAAACTTCCTCCGCCAACTGCTCTCCCGTGATCGTGACCCCGCGCGTATTTTCCAGCGTGCGAAAAAGCTGAAGCTGTTCCGCATTGAGGATCGCGATGCTCGTGGTGCGCGCATCCACCTTCACCACCAGCGTGGGACGCTGTCCCTCCGCCGCACCCAGCGCCGCCAGCATTGAAGGCAACACCACTCCGGGGCTGAATCCGGCATCGCGAAAGGTCGCCTCGTATTCCTCGACGACACTCGCCAGCGCTACGGCAGCCACTACGCGAACGCCCTCACTCGATTTCTGTGCGTGGTAGGAGACTCTCGCCTTGTCTACATCGAACGGCAGAGATTTTTTCATACGAAAGCGCACTACGCCGGTGGCTTCTTCGGAGTCCGCCGGCAGCGTGTCAAATTCCAACAGTACCACCCGCACCGCTGCATCCGGAACAATCGCAATCACATCATGAGAGCGCGCCCCCACACTGCCCAGCGCAGATTGCACGGCCGCGCTCACGGCCTCGCGTTGGCGCAGGTTGCCCTCAACCAGATCCGGAATCACGCTGCCCGGCGCCAGTTCGCGCGCGGCAGAGGCTTCCAGGCTGCGGCCATCTTCGGCCAGTCGCCCCACCAGAACGCGGTCAGCGGCGATTTCGCACGCTAACTTGGGTTTGGCCGCATTGGAACCAGAACTCATTTGAGGAACTCGCTTCTCCAAACTCACTACTTACAATTCAAACGCTCCGCCGCACGAAATGCAATAGCTGGAAGGGAACTAAGGTAAGTAGTCAGTGGCTAGTGATCAGTGGCCAGTAAATTCAGAGGCCCTAGGTTTACTGACAACTGATCACTGGCCACTCTTTTTACCGCATGGCCTCGATGAAGGTGACCTTGTTGATCTCTTTCAGCGTAGTCAGGCCCAGCCGGACTTTATCCAGTGCCGACTCGCGCAGAAAGCGCATGCCTTCTTCCCGCGCCGCGCGGCGAATTTCCGACGTCGGCCGCCGCGCCAGAATCATCTCGCGGATGCGGTCGCTTAAATCCAGCAGCTCGTGAATCGCAGTCCGGCCGCGGAAACCCGTACCCGCGCACTCGATGCATCCCGGCCCTTCATACAGGGCAACTTTCGCCCACTGCGCCGCATCCAGTCCGCTGGCCTCCAGCACCTCAGGCGCATAATTCACCGGGGTCCGGCAGGATTCGCAGATCAATCGCACCAGCCGCTGCGCTAGGATGCAGTTCAGCGCCGAAACAAAGTTGTACGGTTCCACGCCCATATTCAGGAAGCGTCCAATCACGTCGACGACGTTGTTGGCGTGGACTGTAGTAAAAACCAGGTGGCCGGTAAGCGCCGATTGAATCGCGATCTGTGCTGTCTCCGTGTCGCGGATTTCGCCGACCATGATCTTGTCCGGATCGTGGCGCAGAATCGAGCGCAAGCCGCGGGCAAAGGTCAGTCCTTTTTTCTCGTTGACCGGGATCTGGGTGATGCCGCGAAGCTGGTACTCCACCGGGTCTTCAATCGTGATGATCTTGTCTTCGTCGGTCTTGATCTCGTTCACCGCAGCATACAAAGTCGTCGTCTTACCCGAACCGGTCGGCCCCGTGACCAGCACCATGCCGTAAGGTTCTTTAATATAGCGGCGGAATTTCTTCAGATCGTCTTCATCAAAGCCCACCACTTCGAGCGTGAGCGACTTGAACTTCTCGCTCATCGATTCTTTGTCGAGCACGCGCAGCACGGCGTCTTCGCCGTGAATCGAGGGCATGATGGAGACGCGGAAATCGATGGCGCGCCCGTTGTACTTCACCCGAAAGCGCCCATCCTGCGGCACGCGGCGCTCGGAAATATCCAGCTCGCTCATCACCTTGATACGCGAGATCACGGTGGAGTGATGCTCTTTGCCGATAGGAGGCATGGCCTGCGTCAGCACGCCGTCAATGCGGAACTTGATCTGCACAGAATCGTCGCGGGTCTCGATATGAATGTCGGAAGCGCGTCGTTGCAGTGCGGTAAAAATCGTTGTATCGACCAGACGAATGATCGGGCTGGTATCGCCCGCCGCTGTCAGTTTGTCGATGGTCAGCGTCTCTTCGGCGCCGGTATTCTCGTCCTCGCGAATAATCTGGAAACCTTCGCTGGCCTCTTCCAGAACCCGCTGCGACTGCTCCGTTTTGGTAAGGATGTTGTCGATCTGCTTCAGCGTGGCGACTTTGGTGACGATCGGCTTCTGCAGCAGCAGGCTGATCTCGTCGATCATCATCAGCTGGCTGGGGTCCGCAATGGCAATGGCCAGCTTGCCATCCGCGGTCTCTTCCAGGGGAACGAACTTGTAGCGGAACATCAGTTCCGGCGAGAACTTCTTGAACAACTCATGATGAAGCTGGAATTCGCTGAGATCGACAAACTGGCAGCGATAGCGCCGCGCCACGTCCTGCGCGCGCTCCAGGTCGGTGATGGGATTTCCCGTCGTCACCATCTGCCCGGCGTTTTCGCCGTGTACGAAAAGCGATTTTTTGTCCGCTGTCGCCATTTTATAAATCCCCGCGTTCCGCCTAGTGGACTCCCAAGGTGAAGATCGGCAAATACAGAGAAATCAACACCCCGCCCACAAAAACCGCCATCACGATTAGAATCAACGGCTCAATTAATGCCATGGCGGCCCCGAGCGCCGTCTGCACGTCTTCTTCATAGAACTCGGCCACCGAATTCAGCATTGCCGGCAAGGCCCCGGTAGATTCGCCAACCTCCAGCATTTCCACCGCAAGATCAGGAAAGATGTTCTGCTCTTCCAGGCTGCCGGCCAGTCCTTGCCCTTCGCGAACTCTCACGCTCGCCCGCATAATGCCCTTCAGGATGCGGCGGCTGCTCATCGAAGTGCCCGCCGTTTCCATCGACGGTACCAGCGGCAGCCCGCCCTGAAGCAGCGTAGCCAGCATCCGTGAGAACGTTGCCACCTGATGTTTCAGCCGGATATCGCCCAGCAACGGCAGGCTCAGGATCACCCGGTCAATCTGGTCCGCTCCCCGATCCGTCTTTCGCCATTGCCAAAACACAAACCCCGTCAGCACCAGCCCAATCGCAATAAACGGGAAGTACTTCTGTGTATACGTGCCCACCGTCAGCATGAACAGCGTAATCGCCGGCAGTTTTGCGTCCAGGCTGTTAAACAAGTCCGCAAACTTCGGCACCACATAGGTGAACAGAAACATCACCATGATGGTCACCACCGTGACCAGCATCGTGGGATAAATCAGCGACACAAACAGCTTCTTGCGGAAAGTCATCGCCATACGCTGAAAGTTGATGTACCGGGTCAGCACTTCGTCAATGTTTCCGCTCTTCTCGCCCGCCATCAGCGTGGTGGTGTAAATCTTCGGGACCATCGCGTGCGTGGCAAAGGCATCGGAAAGCAATTCGCCGCCCTTCACCCGCTCCCGCACATTCTCCAGCACCTGCCGCAGGCTGGCATCGCGTTGCCGTTTGATCAGCAAATCCAGCGAGTTCAAAATCGGCAACCCAGCCTTGAGCAACGTCAGAAACTGCTGGTTAAACACCAGGAACGAGCTCTGCTTCAGCTTGCGCCCGCGGCGCATCGAAAGCCCGCCGGAAAGCAGCCCCTGCGGCTTTACCCAGTAAACCAGGTACCCCTGCGAGGCGAAGCGGTCGCGGACCTCCGCCACCGAGTACCCCTGCTCCACCTGCTGGTGCAGGCGGCCCCGCTCGTCCGCTATTTTTACGACAAACTCTGCCATAGATCCGTTCTTTTTCTATTGTTTGCCGGACGCGCTACCCTATCGGCTCAGTCTAACATTGCAACGGTTGATACCGACCCTCGATCACACCAGCCGTGCGCGTTTCCAGTACCGCAAGTAACCTGACCATCTCCGAACGGAACTTACAACGCCGCCTTGAAAGGGCGCGGCTTCAGCCGCGCCGATAAAACTCGCCAAAAACGTCGGGCTTTAGCCCCTGAGGGATGTTGCGCGCCAATCTGAAAAATCCAGATATATCAATAACATGCATCAATATGTCGCAGCCAAACCTCACGGCTCCAACTCCCCTTCAACCGTCTCCGTCCCCGCCGGCGGACTGAATCGGAACTGCCCCTCCGGAATGGGCACATCCTCCTTTTGGTCGCTAAACCGGTATTCGGTTGCCGACCCGTCCACATCCTCAATCACAATCCGCGCAATTCGGTACTCCGGAGTCACCTCCAGCAGAATCCCGCTCACCTGCTCCGCCATTGCCTGTGGCACTCCCCGTAGCACCACGTCCCCGGCAGTCACCGGCTCAACATCGGGAGCCAGCGAAAGCCCCTGCAGCTCCTTTTCCAACCGGCTCTTTCCCAACAAAAATGCCAGCGGAGACCGCACATCATCCAGCTTCCGCGCATCCGTCTTCCGCACCTGCCGGTCGCCCGGGACGTAAAACCACGCACTGGTCCCGTCGCTCACGAAGAGCTTCTCTCTTGGAGAACGGTACTCCCACCGCATCTTGCCAGGTTTTTTCAGCCCGCCTTTCGCCAGCCAAAGCGTCCCGGATTCCGTCCGCTCCACCCCCGCCCCGCGATATTCCTCTGTAAACTCTGCCCGCAAACTATGCAGGTGGTTGTAATGCTCATCCACTGCCTGCGCGATGGCGTGGACGTCTTCCGCCGTGGCGCCAGCCGTGAACGTGATCGCAGCCAGCAACACCGCTGCGGAGAGTTTAATCATGACTACGATTCTAGCTGAGATTCGAGGCGCTGATTTTTGGTGGTGAGCGCTTAAGCGCTCTAAAGCGCCTATAGAAATTAACCTTGTCATTCCGACCGCAGTCCGGAGCGCCAGCGACGGCAAGAGAGGAATCTGCTTTCCCCGCCACGCCACAAATGTCTCAATCGCATCCACACCTTGTCATCCTGAGGCAGCGGAGTCGCACGCGAGGCGAGTGACTCCCAACGAAGGACCTATGCATTTTCGTCGACGGACGGATCAGATTTCGGACGACGATTAGGCGAGGGTAGCCGTGTCCAGCAAGCGCTGATAGGCTTTTGCATCCTGCCGTTTTCCACAGCGATCTTGTTCACCCGTCACACCGTCGCAGCGTACCGGTCAGTTAAACTCATACAAAATTTCCCCGCTCAGTGCGAGGGAATTAGTCGCTCTTTGTCATCTCAAATGGAAGGATGCAGCGGCAACTCTATGAAAACAAATATTTTCCCCATAAAGTCTTTAGAAGCAGGATTCTAGCCTGATTCCGAAGATGACAAATCCCGCAACCGATTGTTTCCAGAGATTTTACGCGGTCGATCTGAAATTCACTTCGATCAAGATCTACCCCGAAGCGTAAACTGCGTACTGATGCGTCCCGCAAATTTTTTTCAGCGTGCTCTCCTCCAGCACATGCTCCAGCAGCGGGTTGTGATAGAGCACATACACCGCCCGCGGATGCTCCCGCAAACTCCGCTCCAAATTGCCGATCACGCGCCGCATGCCAGCCTCCGGAAACGGATTGAAAAGATACAGCACAGTGGGTTCTTCGGGAAAAGGAAACTCAGTCGCATCTCCACAGATCGATTCGATCGCAAAGCAGTTCTGTGATTCGCTGTGATAGCCGCTTAAGTTTGCCTTTGCGATTTCGTCAAGCGTCGGCAAAAGTTCCACGCCCACGATGCGCCGGAACGGATAATCAGAGGCCATCAGCAGCGTTCGTCCCTTACCCGAGCCGAGGTCGATGAAGACAAATTCGGAAAGGTCGATGCCAGCGTGGCGCAAAGCCTCGATCATCTCGTGGAACAGAGCTGACTCTGTCGGCTGATAGGGCGAGTGGAAAACTCCCAGCAGTCGATCGCGCCAACCCACGGCCGCGCTGGTCGTATTCACGCGATGATCCCAATCGTAATCGGCGTCGCCATAGCGCTGGCGTCGCCGCTCCGGAGTGGAGTCGCGCACAAACTCCGCCAGCACACTCAGCAGCTTGCGCGTGGCCGCGACGCGGCCTTCCCGCGCAGACAAGTCATTCCACCAACGCCAAGCCGAGCGCGATAAGCTGATTGGAGGTAAAGGGGAAACGGAGTTCATGTTCCGCCATCATAAGCGATGGGAACTTTGCCAAGCGGAGGCTAAGGCTGGCCGTAGTGAAACTTCGTCACCGGTTTGTATCCCGGAGGCATTCCCTTGGTGGCAAAGGAGAAGTCATCCGGCGAGCGCACCTCGATGTGGCCATCGGACATCAATTTGTAGGGATGTCCGTCAGGATCGGCCGGAATTCCCGGCAAGCTCTCCGCCGTTGCAAGCTCTGTGATGCTTGCAGGCAGGCGGCCCGTACGCGCGCCAAAGCGAGTCACTGCCTCCTGCAGGTGCGTGACGTCTTCATCTACGCGCAGGCCGCGCAGATGTTCTATGGCATTCTGACGGATCTGTTTGTCCTGGCTGTTTTGGTAAGTTGCGCTCCAAAGCATGCGGGCGGTATCAAAGTCTCCGGCGTGTTCCGCCATCTGCGCCGCCAGCAGTCGTAAGAAGGGATGCGCGTTCGGAACCTTCGATCCTCGCGCGAAGGCGTCGGAGGCGTTTTTGTAATCGTGCAGATTCATGTAATAAACAAAGCCCAGATCGTAGTAGAGCTTCCAGTCGTCGGGATTATTCTGAATGCCGTATTCCATCAACTGAATGGCGCGCTCGGGTTGTCCTGCGCCGCCTGGCGGGGCCGGCGCAAGAAAACTGGCGCCAAACTGATAGGCCACCACTAGATGCGGATCGAGATGCGTTGTGATCTCCAGCAATGGAGCGAGCAGATTGTAACTCTTGGACTCGTTGTAGTGTCGCCAGCCGAAATACTGCACTGCGCGAGTCCAATAGATATCGGCGAGCAGGCCGTCGTAGCCCAGGCTGGCACGCTTTAGTACCTTAGGTGAGCTGACAAACAAAACGTCTTCGATGGTCGCTTGCGGACGAAGCTTGTCAGTGCCGTGAAGCGTTACGACGCTGGCCGCCAGACAAAAAACAAGGCACGCGCCGGCGACAATCGAAGTTCGGCGGCGCTGCTTCATTTCAGATTCCTGCGTTCGAAGATCAGCACCGCGCCGCTTAAAGCCATGGCCGCGTAGAAGAGCGCGTACAAAGTGTTGTGCCAGATGAGCTGTGCCGCAACCGGCTGCTCGTGCGCAATGGAACTGATCACGTTAAAGGCCGAAAAATTCGGCACCAGATAGGCCGCACCCGTGGCCAGCCAGCGCGTAAGTCCGTGCGCCATGCCCGCAAAGCCGCGCAGATCTTCGGCGAAGCTACCGACGACAAAAAGAGAAAACGCGAAGACGGCGGAAAGCAGCGGCGAAGAAAACGACGAGAACAACAAAGCCAGCGAGCAAATGATCAGAAATTCGAGAACGATGAAATAAAGAGCAACCAGAATGAGTGCATCGGCCCGCACAAACTTGTGCGAGACATAGAACAGCGCGGCGAAGACGCCGATCGCCATGAAGAACGTATTCACAACCAGCGTCCCAGCCAGCCCAAAGTATTTGCCGACGATGAACTCCCACCGGCGAACCGGGCGGGAGAGGACGGTGTAGAGCGTGCGTTTTTCAATTTCTTTTGAGACGAGGCCGATGCCGATGAAAATTGCGATCACGATTCCGAAGAGCGAAACTGCCGTAAGTCCGAGGTTGATGACGACTAGTTTTTCAATATCGATCGAGATCTGGCCGACCAGAATGGCCGCTCCCGAAAGCAGAACCGCGAAAGCGATGAGGTTGTAGAGCACGCGGTCCCGCACCGCTTCGCGAAATGTATTTGAGGCAATGTATCCGATGCGCGCGTTCATGCCATCCTCCCTGCGCTGGTTTCGGCGCGTTGCAGTTTCTCGACGAAGTAGGCCTCGAGCGAAGTGCGAACCGGGACGATCGAAATCAAATGCAGGCGCTCGCGACGCAGCGCGTCGATGGCTGCATCCTGCTGGTTCTCATTGATGATTGCGCGCACCGTATCGCCGGTCACGTGGCATTCCGCGCCCAGCGCCTTCATCGAAGCCGGAACTTGCGTGCCTTGCCAGATCACTTCCACCTTGCCCTGAACGTTGGAGGTCAAATCTTTGATCGCGCCTACGCCGCGGAGTTCGCCTCTGTGAATAATGGCGACACGGTCGCAAAGCGCTTCGGCATCGGAAAGAATATGAGTAGAGAAGAAGACAGTTTTGCCTTCGTGCTTGAGTTGCTCCATCAGGTCGCGCACCTCACGACGGCCCATGGGATCGAGGCCGGACATGGGCTCGTCGAAAAACACAAGCTTGGGATCGTGCAGAATCGCCTGTGCGATTCCCACGCGCTGCAACATTCCCTTCGAAAACTTTCGCAGCTGCACGCCCTTCACATCCGGCAGTCCGACGCGTTGCAACATCGCATCCACACGCCGCGTGCGCTCCTTGCCAGGAACGCCGGAGAGTTGCGCGTAGTAATTCAGCAGTTCGTGCGCGGTTAGGTGATCGTAGAAGTAAGGCTGCTCGGGAAGAAAGCCGATCTGCGCCTTTACTTCCGGATCGGCCCATTCTTTTCCCAGAATGCGCGCCGAGCCGGCGGTCGGGAAGACCAGTCCCATGAGCAGTTTCAGTGTAGTGGTTTTTCCGGCGCCGTTGGGTCCGAGGAAACCGAAAATTTCGCCATCCTCCACGTTCAGATGCAGAGGACTGAGCGCGCACTTCGGCCTCTTGCGCCAGAACCCGACCATATAGGTTTTTTCAAAACCAAGAATTTCAATCGCGGACATGGCACTCCAACAGAGAAAACTAGAAGATTACCCCGAGCAAATTATAAGCAATGAGGTTGAATTTTGGGACTGGGTACAGGGTTACGACCGTCACGTGCGCGATCAAGCCCTGCAGGTGCTGCGAGTGATTACTGCATCGCCAAAAGAGCTGAGCAGGCGTTATAGCCGCCAACCAGCGTGATGTTGCCGGAGGGCTGGACGCGTAGCACCGCGTCCTGGATGGAGCAGTAAGAGCGCGTCCCGTACTGCCAGGTGATGGGCGCGGCTGTTGAATAGAATTGGTCGTTGATGGGGCTCGCTGCGCTTGCCGAGCCGGTGGCGTTAAAGGTGTACCCGCTTTTGCCGATTCCGCCGCCGTTCGTGGCCAGAAAGTTGTCGATCACACAGGCTGTAGCGGCGCTTGGAGTGCAAGGAGCTGCGCCGCCTAGCGGCGCCATAGTCAGCGGAAACCCCATGGATGGGAAGGCGTCGAAATAAGCTAGTTCTCCGGTATTGATGGTCCGAACCGCAGCGGCCGCGGATGAATCGTTCGCGGACATGCGGGCGCGCATGAGATTCGGGATCGCAATAGCCGCAATGATCAGAATGATGGCTACCACGATCAACAACTCAATCAGTGAGAAACCTAGTTGTTTACGCATCGGGTGCTTCCTTCTCCCCCAAAGGCTTTGCCGGGGCCAACCCCGAGAGACCAAATTCCTCGGGGACACAAATATTGCGGCAGGTGTAGGACCAAACTGAGCCCAATGACACTTCGGTTACAATCGTGGGCAACTTCAGCGTTTTCAACGGTCCGCTGGCCGCAAGCGTCGATTTTCAGAACAGGGAACGCTTCCCGGAACGACGCAACGGTTCGCTTTTGACAATTTGTGTCACTTTGCGAAAGAACTGGCTCTGCGCTGTCTCGGTCCGCGCTGCTTAGGCTGGGGGGAGTTACTTGTGGAAGGCAGTGGAATGGTGACGGAATCGACCCCGTTCTCCGCGGCGGAGGCTAGCGAAAGTCGGCTCGACATTTTGTTCTCAAGCGAAAGCGTTATCACAATCGTCACCACGACGAGAGTCCAGGGAATCGCTGGAGATTTGAGCGCCAACGCCACGCCGAAACGTATCGCTAGAAACCACGCCGCGGTGAGTCCGATCCCTGCGACCATGGCGCCACGCCGCGATTCCTTGGGAAACGCGTGTTTGGGAAGCGCATACGATGCGATCGACTGTACGGCCAGCGCGAAAGGCAAGCTCACCACCAGGTCGACGAAATAATGCTGCCCGCTGCCCATCGTAGCAACTACGGTGAGTAGAAGGTAAAGAACAAGAGATGCTCGCAGCGCCCGCGGAAGACCTCTGCTATTCCAGCAGAGCAACACCGCCCATCCCACGTGCAAAGAGGGCATGGCATTGCGCGGGATGCCGGGCGGGATCGACATCTTTTCCAGCGCGAGCTTGGGCAAGTCTTTGTACGGAATGCTGTTCCAGGGAAAGCTTCGCCCGAAGGCATAGATGGGCCCGGTGCCGGGTACAACGTTGTACAAGATCCACCCGGCCACGCCGGCCAGCAGCAACACGACCAGCACGTTCCACGATATCTTTCTCGCGGCAACCGGAATGCGCCATGCGCACACCACGGCCATCGCGAAGGGCAGCGATAGATAAGTCAGCATCGCGCTCCGAGTCAGAATGACACTGCTGTACATGATCTTTCCCATCAGAAAACTGGGTTGAAATCCCAGGCTTCCGTCGAAGGCGTACAGCCAGGCGTCATCTGTTTTGGGACTCAAACCAGTGGAGAGCCGCAGCACATTGGCTGAACTCATGATGAAGAGAATGAGAATCAAAGATGGCGCCAGCAGAGCGATGGCATTCTCACGGCCTTCCCGCTCCGACCACACAGCGCGGAGCCCCAGCAACAGGAGCGCGCTGAAGCCCAGCACGGCAAAAGAGCTCGCGACACGAAGCACCCAGAAGGGAACCTGCGGCAGGTGGACGATCTTGACGAAGACCACCGAGATCAACAGCCATGCGTAGATTTCCCAACGGGAAGGAGCGCCGCGCAAGAAGAAGGCAAGCCCGCCCGCAATGGCGAATGGCAGATAGGGCTCCTCGAAGTTGGTCAACCACGCTCCCGCAATCACCAGCGCCGCCCAGAGGACTGACAGACTGACCAGGGAGACGATGGAATTCTCTCGCGAAGAAGTAAGCTTTTCCCACGCCATACCAGTAGAGCCCGCTCTCGGAAGATGAGATCGTGCTGATTCTACATCTCGGGTAACGAGAAGGCGGTGTTACCAAAGTTCGCGTGGAAGTCAGTTGGCTTACGCGCTGGGCCGGTTGAGCACGAGATCCTTCACTGCGCCTGAAAAACGGCTCCGTTCAGGATGACAAGCATCTTTGAAGCAGTGGAAACCGTACCATAAACGAAAAAGGCAGCGAACTTTCGTTCGCTGCCTTTGGCTTGTACCCTCCCCCGAAAGTACTTCGCCAAATTTGCTACTAGTTCGCCAGCGGGTTCAGAGCTTGGCAAGCGGCATAGCCACCGACCTGAGCGATCACGCCCGTAGCCGCCTGACGAACCACACCGTCGTCAAACGCGCAGAACGACTTGGTGCCAGTCTGTGCGGTGATGGGATATCCAGTGGTGTAGAACTCGTTCGGAATCGGGCTGGCTCCGCCGGTGACTGCGGTCGCGGCAAACTTGTACCCGCTCTTGCCGCTGCCCACCGGAGTGCCGTCGCTGGCCAGGTTGTTATCGATCAAGCAACCAGTGGCGGCCGCGGGGGTGCAAGGCGACGCACCACCGAGAGCTGTCAGGGCGGCATAACCGACCGTCGGATAAGCCGCGAAATAACCGATTTCGCCGGTGACGATGGTACGCTCGGAAGCAGCCGCGGACGAATCGTTGGCCGCCATACGGGCGCGCATCAGGTTAGGAATCGCGATCGCTGCAATGATCAGGATGATTGCCACCACGATCAGCAGCTCAATCAGTGAGAAGCCTTTGCTTTTGTTAGCTCGATTTCGCATGTCCATGGTCCCCATTTCCCCAGTTTTCCTTCAGAAATTTATTCCTGTTTGTTCTTGATCAGGAATCGTATGACGCATTTAATATTGCATTCCGCATGCCAAAGAGATCGGCGGGAGAAGTCCTTTCGTTTCAGGAGAGGCGGGATTACAGGTTTGTAATCGGAAGCGTGGGAGCCTGATGTGGCTCAGAAACGGCATTTCGGTGACAGAAGTTGTCAAGTAGCGCTGCGTCTGGTAGTGGTGCGGTTTGAAAAAGATTCGTATTAGGGAATCGCTTCAGCGATGCCGACAACGGCTGAGGCCGGTTCCAAGCTTGATATTGCAACGGCATGCCTAAAGGCATGCCCTGATACGAATCTTTTTTCAAACTGCACCAATACCCGGAGCACAAAAGTAAAAGGGAGCAGCGAAGTTGCCTTCGCTGCTCCCCGGCTTGTACCCTCCCCAGGTACTTTGCCAGTTTGCTATTAGTTGGCCAAGGGGTTCAGAGCTTGGCAAGCCGCGTAGCCGCCGACCTGCGCGATCACGCCGGTAGCCGCCTGACGAACCACACCGTCATCAAACGCGCAGAAGGACTTGGTGCCAGTCTGTGCGGTGATGGGATAGCCAGTGGTGTAGAACTCGTTCGGAATCGGGCTAGCTCCACCAGTGACCGCGGTCGCGGCAAACAGGTAACCGCTCTTGCCGCTGCCGGCCGGAGTACCGTCTGAGGCCAGGTTGTTATCGATCAAGCAGCCTGTGGCGGCCGCGGGGGTGCAAGGCGACGCACCACCGAGAGCTGTCAGGGAGGCATAACCAACGGTCGGATAAGCAGCGAAATAGCCGATTTCGCCGGTGACGACGGTACGCTCGGAAGCAGCCGCAGACGAATCGTTGGCAGCCATACGGGCGCGCATCAGGTTAGGAATCGCGATTGCTGCAATGATCAGGATGATAGCCACCACGATCAGCAGCTCAATCAGTGAGAAACCCTTCTGTTGTTTCCGCATCTCTATTTTCCCCTCGTTTTGAACTTCGTTTAGATTCATGCTGGTCATGGAATGACGCAGTCGGACTAGATGATGGCACTTGCCGGGCCAAAGCCGATAGTTACCTTGGTTCCGGGGCAAACTTTATAATCCCATTATTTTCAATCGTGACCCAAACTCTGTTGTGATTCTACGGCTTATCGCGCCGCCCCGTATGCCAAAATGCGTCGCAAAACGTGACAAATCATGTCAGTCTGGGAAGCCCGCCCAGTCCCATTTTAGAACGTTACCGGGTTACCTTGCTTGCGGGGAAAATTGTCGGGCAGGCTTGAAATCTGGGGATGCCGCGGGAGTCTGCGCCTCCGGTAGAATGTCCTTCCCGCGGAAGGGCGCGTAAAACAGGGGATGTATCGAGGATGTCTTAAGAATAAAGAGAAGAGATGTCTGAACGAGACGTCTAAAAACTAATGTTTAAAAGAACGAGCACTTCGAAGGAAACCATTTCGATTGATTCCGATATCGCCCGGGCGTGGACGCTGCCTTCTCATCTTTACACCGAGCCGGATGCTTACGATGCCGAAGTGGAGAAGATCTTCCGCCGAAGCTGGCAAGTGGTTGGGCATCACGACCAGGTGGCGAATGCGGGCGATTACTTTACGACGGAGCTGGTCGGCGAACCTTTGTTGTTGGCGCGCGGCGGCGACGGGAAACTGCGGGGCTTTTATAACGTATGCCGGCACCGCGCCGGGCCTCCTGCCGAAGGATGCGGTTCACGCAAGCTCTTCCGCTGTGGCTACCACGGTTGGACGTACGGCCTGGATGGATCGCTGATTAGCGCGACGGAAATTGAAGGCGTGGAAGGATTCCGCGCCGAGGATTTTGCGCTCGCGCCGGTGCGGGTAGAAGAATGGTTCAATCTTGTTTTTGTGAATCTGGATGGGGATGCGGCGCCTCTGCGCGAGAATCTGGGCGAGTTGCCGCGGCAGGCCGAGAAATTTCAGTTTGCCGGAATGAAGTTATTCGAGCGTCGCGCTTACGAGATGAAGTGCAATTGGAAGACTTATGCCGATAATTACCTCGAAGGCTACCACCTGCCCAGCGTGCATCCGGGGCTGAATCGCGAGCTCGACTACAACGCTTACGTGGTTGAGCCGCATGCGGGTTATGTGCGGCAGTTCAGTCCCATCCGCGGGGCGCAACCGGGAGATGCGACTCCGCGGAGATATCAGGAAGCGAGCGAGGATTTGACGACGGATTACTTCTGGATCTTTCCCAACTGGATGCTGAACTGCTATCCCGACAATATTTCGCTGAACATCGTGGTGCCGCTTGCGCCTGAGCGATCGCTGGCAATTTTCGAGTGGTATTTACCGGAGAAAGAACATGGCAGCGTGGCGGCGAAAGCCTCGGTGGAATTCAGCGACCAGGTCCAGATTGAAGATGTCGGCATCTGCGAAGTTGTGCAGAAGAATTTGCGGTCGCGCAGCTATTCGCGGGGACGCTTCAGCGTGAAGCAGGAGACCGGCGTACATGCGTTTCATCGGATGTATGCGGAGCGGATGAACAAGGATTAACCGCAGAGAACGCCGAGTACGCAGAGAAAAGTGCGCTGGTAATTCGGATTTAGGTTCATGCCGCGTCGCTTCTCGGCGATCTCTGCGTGCTCAGCGGTGAATCATTTTCTCATTCTGCTTTTACCAGCAGGCAGGTTACATCGTCGTGCTGCGGAGTCGAGCCAACGAAGAGATCGAGTTCCTTCATCAGCCGATTGAGCATTTCAGCGGGAGTTGTCGCGGCGCCGGCGGCGATGGCGCTGAGCAGGCGAGTCTCGCCGTATTCTTCCTGACGTGCGTTTTCCGCTTCCACTAGGCCGTCGGTAAAGATGATGAGCCAATCGCCGGGCGCGAGCGTGACGCTCGCCGATTCATATTTCGCCTCCGCCTGAATGCCGATCGGTAATCCACCAACATCGAGGCGCTCGATTGATCCATTGCTGTGGCGCAGGATTGGATTGTTGTGGCCGGCATTGATGTAATGAAAAACGCGTCGCGCCGCATCGTATTCCGCCAGAAAAGCAGTGGTGAAGCGCAATCCGCCCTGGCTGTTGGAGCAGGCGTATTTATTCATATCCGCAACCAACTCAGGCAAAGCGACCTGGGCTGTCGAAAGCGTTTTGAGGCTGGCCTGAAAAGTAGCCATGAGCATGGCTGCGGGAATGCTCTTGCCGGCGACATCGGCCACGGCAAATACCACGCGATTGTCGTCGTTGGTTTTGCCGGGGCGGGGAAACACATCGTAGTAGTCGCCGGCGACGGTGTTGGCGGGGCGCGTGGTGTAGGCGATTGAGATTCCGGGAATTTGCGGCGGAGCGCCGGGCAGCAGCCAGGTCTGAATTTCGCGCGCAATCTGCAAATCGCGCTTCATCACTACGCGGTCGCCGATCTCCAACATCAGCAGCAGAAGTAGCAGAAGCCCACCCCAGAAATGGAAGTCGAGTTCGATCGCGTGGATTTCGTGTCCGGCATCGTGATAGCTGAAACCGCCGGTAGGAAGTACAAGCATGATCAACGCCGCTAACAGAAGCACACGGCGCGCAGGCGAAAGCTTTTCGAGAACGGCCCAGAAGAATTCCTTGACCACATGCAGACGGTGGCCGCGCTTGGTAAGACCTTCCGGCGTTTTGGCCGCCACGTCGCGCGAGTAGAGGCGATAGCTGCTCCGCGCTTCGGTTTCGAACTGCGACCACAGCTGCGTGAGCTCCATGCCTTCAGTGACGCGCTGCCAGAAGCGGTGCAGCCGCACTCCGAGCGGAATGCGCTGCGCGGAGGCCGGTTCGGCTGGTGGGGAAGTAGTCGCCATGAGTGCAGTGATTATAGAGGAAGAGAATCAGTGGGCAGTGGCCAGTGATCAGTGGCCAGAGGCTAGACAGCCGTCTTTAAAGCTTGGCCTTCGCTGATCACTGACCACTGACTCAGAACAGCGTCATCTGTTCTCCCGTGGGCTCCCGGGGAATAATCATGCGCGAACGGCGCGGATCGCCTCCGATTCCATACTTCTTCCGGAGACGTTCTACGAGTTGTGAGAGCGGCTTGGCATAAGCATCTGGCAAGAACGCGCGGCCGTGGTAGCGGCGCTTATAGTTCTCCACCAGGTGGGGGAATTGTTTTTCGAGAAATGGAAGAAACACCGCCGCGGAGCACGGTTTCAGGAACAGTGGCCCAGCGAATAAGTGATGAGCCCCGGCTTCGGCGGCTGCGCGAACGAGAGCCTCGAGATCTTTTGGAGAGTCGGTGATCCCCGGCAAAACGGGAGAGCCGCTCATGCCGACTCGCAACCCGGCCTCGCTCAGCCTGCGGATGGTTTCGAGACGCAGGTCGGGACGTGGAGCGCGAGGCTCCAGAATTCGCGCTAGTTCTACATCCAGAGTGGTGATGGTGACGTTGACTGAAAATCGGTTGTGTTGCGCGACCGCTTGCAGTATATCGATGTCACGCAGGATGAGATTTGATTTCGTGATGATGCCCAAGCGAAAACCGCGATGGCGGGCGAATTCTTCCAGAATTCCGCGGGTGACTTCGTAACGTCGTTCGGCCGGTTGGTAGGGATCTGTGGCTGCGCCGATGGCGATGGATTCCTCTGGCTTTACTCGCCGCAATTCCTGGCGCAGCAGTTCCGCCGTATGTTGTTTGACGTAAATCTTCCGCTCGAAATCGACGCCATCCCGCATCTCCATAAATTCGTGGGTGTAGCGCGCGTAGCAATATTTGCAGGCGAATTCACAGCCGCGGTAAGGATTGATGGTCCACTCGAAAGGCACGCCGCGACGGCTGGCGCAGCGGTTCAGTACGGATTTCGCCGGGAGGGTGAAGTATTCGACATTGTGGCCCTCGCGCAGGGATTCGCCTTCTGATGCGAGCCGGGCGATGCCCACGAGCGGGGATTTCTCTGGAAGTGCGAACAAAGGGAGGTATTGCATATTCGCCTTTTGTTCGCCTAGAATAGAACTTCAGAGCTGCTCTGTCAAGAGGAAAGCGAAGTGCCTTGTACGATCGGCAACGTGCGCCCTAATGCGCTGGGACACCGCTACATTTGCCGATCAGGCGTTGGATGTGTTCGGCGGGAAGACAATTCCCCAGAAGGTTTCCGCCCGTTCGTCCTGGTCGACAAACTCGATTGCGTAAGTGGAAACGCCATCCAGCGCCACCAACTGCGCTACCACGCGGGCCGAGAGCTGTATGCCTTGCTTGTTATTTACGGAGATGACCGAGCCCACGAGAAGCTCGCGACTGAGTTGAACGGCAGCGCCGTGCTTGTTCAATTTTGTGGCCTTGGCCGGCATCGTGAAGGAAGATTTCTGCCGATCTTCTCCGGATAACCCGACGGTAGCCTGGAGCGCCATGCGATTGCTTCGGCGTTTTGCCATCTGGCTGCGGCTGGCGGTTGCGTTGGCAGCCGAGTTTGGATGATGCGATTTAGTGTGGGGATGTGCAGGTTTCAGGTTCATCGTGATCCGGACATTAGAGTGCGCCCTTGGTCACTTCAATGTGCCGTTCGTCACCTCCCGAGGTTACCCCGTCGAACTCCTTGATTCTTCAAACTGAGAGACGCGTTGTGTCATGCCAGGAAATAGGACATGTACCGGACCGGCCGAGACCGCATGGCATAAGGTCATCTTGTGAAAAATCGCGATTTCACTCATTGAACAACTCAGGGTTGGGCGGCCGGTTTTTCTGCGGGCTTCTCGAACAACTTTGGATCAACCGTGGGATTAAACTCCAGCGTTGAATATTCTGACGTGCTCGTGTCCTGGCCGTTCTGCTTGTTGTGGCGCAGGAGTGGAAGCGTCAGACCGTTTACCTGCCTCCAGTTGTCCATGTCAGTCTCGCCCTGGGCGGGCTGGCCCTGGCTGAGAGTTCGGTAGGTCTCTTTCAGAATGTGACCGCTCTGCGGATCTACATACCAGCGGATAGCAGTGCCGGCGGCATTTACATCGACGATGCGGGCCTCAGTGTCGCCGACTTTCTCGGTTCCCGCAGCGCGGAAAAACACATTGGGATCCTTCCAATGCGAAGCGATGAAAATGGGATCGCGCTTGATCTGCTCCAGCGTTTCCGTTTTTTGCGACGCAGGGAGGTCGCGCATGCCCTGGCCCTGCATCGCCATGAAAGCCGTATCCGGCGTGACTACGACATTCATGATCCCACCCGGAGTTTGCATTTGCGCGTGCAGATGATCGGGAAAAACGATAAGCGTTTCCATTTGAATGGGGAACTCGTCTTGCGGCGTTTTCTGGGTGAGCGTGAGCTCCGTTTTTACGGCCTTGATGGCTGTGAGTTTGGCTTCGCCACCCATCGCCTCCACCACTTTTGCCGCCAACACCTTGCCTTCTTCGTTCGATTCAGTCGGCTTGGCACTCTCTTCTTCTTTCGCAGCTTCTTTCACGCCGGGCGGAGGCGGAATAGTGATATCGATTTCCTTCACCGTTCCCAGAGATGAAAGCGGCTTGTCGAACTCTTTCACGTTGCCGACGATTAACACGGCGAGTTGATCGCGGTGCAAATATTTCGCAGCCACGCGATTCACATCGGCTGCGGTTACCTTCTGAATTTCCGCGGGATATTTGTCGAGCCAGTCCGCTGGGTATCCGTAGAATTCGTAGGTGGTGCGCTCGGCGAGAACTTTGTCGGGCGAGTCGAGGCGAAAGATGAATGCATTCAGGATCGCATCTTTCGCGTGCTTGATCTCCTCATCGGTGATGGGCTCTTTAGCTAGATTATCGATGTCCTCATCCATTGCCCGCACCGACTCGATGGTGCTCTGGCTCTTGGTGCCCATTACGAATCGCAGAATGCCGGGGTGCCCGAAGTTCGTGCCGATGCCGCCGCCCACGTTGTAGGCGAGACCGCGCTTAGTGCGAATGTCGTTGAACAGCCGCGATGAGAAGCCTCCGCCGAACGCTTCATTGAAGACAGCGATGGCGTAGTAATCGGGATTGTTGCGCGTGGTGCCCAGCGCTACCATTTCGATGGTGCTTTGATTTACATCTTCCTTCGGAATGAGATAGTAGCCCGGCTTGGCGGGATGGTAATCGATCTCAGTCGTAGGAAGTTCCGGACCTTTGGGCCAGGATTCAAAAGCAGCGCGGAGCTTGGCTTCCATCGCCACGGAATCGAAATCGCCGCTGATGCCCAGGATGATGCGGTTGGGATGAACATGGGTGTGGTGCCAATCGAGCAAATCCTGGCGAGTGATGGCCGCGATGGTGGCATACTCGGGCTCGCGGGCATAGGGATTCTCCGCACCGTAGGCGAGCTTGGCCGCTTCGCGAGAGGCAATGCCGCCGACTTCATCGTTGCGCCGGGAGATGGCATCATCTGTCTGCTTTTGGGCTAGGTCGAGTTTGTCGGCACGAAATTCAGGATTGCGCAGCAAGTCGGCGAAAACTTTGAAGACGTCGTCGAAGTCGCCTTTCAGGCAACTCAGGCCAATGCTTGTGGAATCGGGCCCGCCGCCGGTTTCGACTTTCGCCGCGCGCACTTCAAGAAAATCGTCGAGCTGATCTCCGGTTTGAGTCTTGGTGCCGCCAGTGCGCCAGACTTCTCCGAAGAGATCGACGAGGCCAACTTTGGCGGCGGGCTCGCGGCTCGATCCGCCGCGAATGCGCGCGGAGCCGTCGATGAACGGCAGTTCGTGATCTTCCTGCAGAAAGATCACCATGCCGTTGGAGAGCTCGATGCGCTTGGGTTGTTGGGGATGGAATGCAGGAAGAGCGGGCACGGGGATCTGCTGCCAGTTCGTGACTTGTGCCGTGGACTTTGGGATCGGCATGAACAGCGCGGCGGAGAGAATCGTTGCGAGAGCAATCGGCTTGAAGTTCATTTTGAAGTTCATCGCGTACCTCCCTGATCCGCCGCGCCATGATTCGCCGCACCATGATTCGCTGAACCTTGATCAGATGTGCCGCCTTGATCCTGATCCTCACCGCCATTTTGCGCGCCGCCTTTGCCGGTTTCGATCACGCCGATGGTGCGGTTGGTATCGGTGAAGGTTTGGTTGGCCACGCGGCGAATGTCGGCTTTGGTGACTTTGTCGATGCGATCGACCGAGCGGAACAACTCGCGCCAATCCCCATAGCGAGTCTGGTACATGGCCAGCTGCTGCGCGAGTCCGTCATTATCAGCCAGGCCGCGCAATAGGTTGGCTTTCGAGCGGGTCTTGATCATCTTCAATTCGTCGTCGCTGATGTCTTCCTTCTTTAAGCGCTCAATCTCGACATGAATCGCGTCAGCCACTTCCTGCGTAGTGTGTCCGGGGAGCGGGAAGGCGTAGAACGCGAACAGGTGCGGATACTTTGTGCCTGGCAGCCCGCTGAATCCTGCGGAGAACGATGCGATTTTCTTGTCGCGTACTAGGGCGCGGTAAAGGCGCGAGGTGCGGCCTTCGGACATGAGATCGGTGATCGCATCGTAGACGGCATCGTCTGTGCTTCGGTAGTCGGGACGGTGGTAGCCCTCGAGATAAAGCGGTTGCGTCTTCTCGATCAGCACGACTTTGCGCTCGGAGTTTTGCGGAGGCTCGGTGGTGGTGGTTTCATCGGGCTTGTGGCTCATGGGCAGGCGACCGAAGTACTTCTCGAGAATCGGCATGATCTGCGATGCCTTCACGTCGCCGGCAATAGCGACCACCATGTTTGCGGGTACGTAATATTCGTTGAAAAACTTCTTGGCGTCGGTGGCCGAGAACGAATTCAAATCGGACATCCATCCGACAGTTGGACGGTGGTAAGGATGAGCTTCAAAAGCCGCAGCGTTAAACTGCTCCTCCAGTCGGCCGGTTGGGTTGCTGTCGGTGCGCAAACGGCGCTCTTCGATTACCACGTTGCGCTCCTTATAAAACTCGCGCAGTACGGGATGAAGAAAACGCTCGGACTCGAGGTAGGCCCACAGTTCGAGCCGGTTCACGGGAAGAGAGTATTGATAGGCGGTCTCGTCGTAATCGGTAAAGGCGTTCAGGTCCTGACCGCCGCCCTGCTCGACGATCTTGCCAAACTGGTTGGGAATAACATACCTGTCGGCCGCCGCGATCGCATCTTTCCATGCCTTTTCGAGTTCCTTCAACTTGGCCTCGTCGCGGCCGACGGACTTGTCGCGTTCAGCAATGTAAGCAGCATAGGCGGTCTCGACTTTTTCCAGCGCTGCCTTCTCGGCCGCGTAGTCGGTGGTGCCAATCTTGTCCGTGCCTTTGAATGCCATGTGTTCGAACATGTGGGCCAAGCCGGTCTTGCCCATCGGATCCTGTGAGGAACCGGCATCGACCATGGTGAAGAAAGAAAAAACGGGCGCCTCGGGACGCTCGCAGATCACAATGGTCAGGCCGTTCGGCAGCTTCTTGACCGTGATGCGCTTTTCAAAAGAGGCGACATCTTGCGCGGCGGCGAGCGCAGTGAGAAGCAGAATGAAAATCAGAGGCTTAAGGGTGCGGTGTCTCATTGGACCTCCACAAGGTCGGCGAACATTTCGGACGGGCAAATTTGGACAACCATGCTCGTACAACTAGGTTTAAACGAATCTGCAGGGCAGAAGTTTGAAAGTACGTGGCGGGCGGGGAAGTTGTCAAACCGAGCGGGCGCATTTACGTGGGCGAGAAATAGGAAGAAGTGTGTATTCTGCATGGGGCCAGGTTTCAGGCACAATGCCTGCTGGAGCGCACGCGCAATGGATTCGAGCATCGAGGTTCAAGGGAAGCAACTTAAGCTGTCGAATCTGGAGAAGGTTCTGTATCCGGCTGCTGGATTCACTAAGCAGCAGGTCATCGATTACTACGTTCGCATTGCGCCGGCGATGGTGCCACATTTGGCCGAACGTCCGCTTACGCGCAAGCGCTATCCCAATGGCGTGGATGAGGAATTTTTCTACGAGAAGAACGCGCCCCAGCACCGTCCCGACTGGGTAAAGACGGTTCCCATCTGGAGCGGAAGGAACCGCCGAACCGTCCACTACATTCTCGCCGATGATTTGGCGACGCTGGTTTGGCTGGCGAATCTGGCGGCGATTGAGCTGCATCCGTCGCTCTCTCTCGCTGAAGACGTCACCTGCCCGACCATGATGGTCTTCGATCTGGATCCCGGACCACCAGCAAACATTGTGCAATGCTGCCAGGTAGCATTGTGGCTGCGGGAAATTTTCGAGCACTTCGGGCTGAAGAGTTTTCCGAAGACTTCGGGCTCCAAGGGATTGCAGATCTACGTTCCGCTCAACACTCCGACTAATTACGAATCAACCAAGACTTTTTCTCATGCGCTGGCGCAGTTGCTTGAACATGAGCATCCCGAGCTGGTTGTATCGGACATGAAGAAACAGGTTCGGGCTGGAAAAGTCTTCGTCGACTGGAGCCAGAATGATGAACACAAAACCACCGTGGCCGTGTATTCGCTGCGGGCGCGCGAACGTCCCACGGTTTCCACGCCGGTGACGTGGGAGGAAGTTGAACGCGGGTTCAAGAAGAAAGATGCGAGCCTGCTTGTATTTGAAGCGAAGCAGGTGGTTGCGCGGGTGGAGAAGATAGGCGATCTTTTCGCTCCGGTGCTGGAATTGAAGCAACGGCTACCGGACCTCAAGAGCGTTGCGGGCTCCGCGGCTGCCGAAGTGCAGCCGACCATATCGATCGCGGCTCAGGCGAACGGAGAAGAAGAGCCGCGAAAACCTGCCCGCCGCGCCACTAAAAAAGCCAGCAAGCAGCCGCGGACACGCAAGGTGGGACGCAAGCTATAATCTGCTGCGCTACGAATTTTTCGAGAATTTGCTATGCCTCAACTATTTGTAGGGACTTCAGGATGGGCTTATCCAACGTGGAAGCCTGATTTTTATCCAGCCAAGCTCGCGCAAAAAAAGTTTCTTGGTCATTACGCTACGCAACTCAATACGGTCGAGGTTAACTTTACCTTCCGGCAATTGGTGAAAGAGACCACGATCCAGAACTGGATTCAGGAAACCCCCGCACACTTTCGTTTTGGCATCAAGGCGCATCAGGTGATCACGCACATCAAGCGGTTGAAGGGTGCGGAGGATTTTGTTCCTCGCTTTCTGGCGACGATTGAGCCGCTGGCTGCGGCGGGCAAGCTGGGACCGGTGCTCTTCCAGTTGCCGCCCAATCTGAAAGCGGATGCGCCGCTGCTCAAGGATTTTCTCACGCTCTTGCCGCGTACGCTGCCGGCGGCGTTTGAATTCCGCAACGAATCCTGGTTCACGGATTCCACGTGGGAACTGCTGAGGTCGCGCGGGGCTGCGCTATGCGTGGCGGAAACCGAAGAACGCACCACGCCAGATGAAGTCACTGCGGTGTTCGCCTATTACCGTTTCCGCAAGCCGACTTACACGGTAGATGAGCGGCGAACCATGGTCGCGCGCATCGGCGAACATTTTGCTGCCGGCCGTGATGTGTTTGCTTACTTCAAGCATGAAGAGACGCCGGAGGGGGCGTTGTACGCTGTGGATTTGTTGCGCGAGGCTAGCCAGGTTTAGCAAGTTACCCCGCATGTCTCGATGGAGCGCTCTGTCCGGCATCCGCATGATCACTTCCGTTCACGTCTGATAAAGTGCACACTGTTTTTATCCCTCGATGGCTTCGGAATCCAATTCACTCGTGCTTTCCGGCTTTCTCGACTATTTAAGAATCGAGAAGGGATTAGCCCGGCTTTCGATTAGCGCTTACACCACCGATATCCTCCAGTTCTCCGAATTTCTGGAAAAACAAAAGCGCCTCCTGCTCACGGCCCGCCGAACGGATGTGCGAGATTTCCTGCAGCAGCTTTTTTCTCATCAAGTCGACGGCCGCAGCGTCGGGCGAAAACTTTCCGCATTGCGTCATCTCTATCGTTACCTGCTGCTGGATAAGAAAATCGAACACGATCCCACGCTAAACATCGAGTCGCCAAGGCAATGGAAGGTTCTTCCCAAGGCGCTGGCCCGCGACGAAATGGAAGCGACGCTGGCCGCTCCGCTCACGATGCGCGGCGGTTCTGCGCGCAGCACGAAGGAGTCAGGCGCGCTGGCTTCCCGGGATCGCGCGATGCTCGAGGTCTTCTATGCAGGTGCGCTGCGAGTCTCGGAAGTGGTAAATGCGAAGTTGGAAGATCTTAAGATCGATGCCGGGTACATGCTGGTGCGCGGTAAGGGCGACAAGGAACGTGTGGTGCCGCTGGGAAGATCGGCGCAGGAGGCTTTGACAAAGTATCTGGCAGAGGCGCGTCCGATCCTTGCCGCGGGAAAGCAAAGCGGGGGGTCGAGCGCACCGTCGGCGCGCATGGGCTCTGCTAGGAATTCGCCCCTGCTGTTCATCGCGAGGGGAGGGCGCATTTTAACCCGGCAGCGGGTTTGGCAGATGGTGCGGGCCGCATCGGCAGCGTCTGGTCGCGCAGCTTCTCCGCACATGCTGCGCCACTCCTGCGCCACACACATGGTCGAAAATGGCGCCGATCTTAGGACTGTGCAGACGATACTGGGCCATGCCGATATTTCGACTACACAGGTCTATACGCATCTCGCACTCGATCGGCTCAGGACCGTTTATCAGAAGCATCATCCGAGAGCGAAGGCGAGAGGAGGAAATTGCTGAATGCTGATTACTGATTGATGATTAAACGGTTCTCCATGCCCTCAGTATTTACGTTTTTCAATCAACAATCAACAATCATTAATCAATAATTTAGATATCAGTATGACCAAAGAGAACACAATCGTCGCAAAGGCTGTCGCCAACTTCGTGCGACATCTGCGCGAGCGTAACGCCTCACCGCACACCATTAAGGCATACAGCCGCGATCTCTCGCTCTTCTCAGCCCACGCTGGTTCGCGAGGATGGAAGCAGATCGACCATATCGCTGTGCGAGGATTTCTCTCGCAGCTTTACGAGCGGGGATTGAGCAAGACTTCCGTGGCGCGGGCGTTGGCTGCCGTGCGATCGCTCTATCGCTGGCTGGCACGGGAGGGCGTAGTCGAGCACAATCCAGCGAAGCTGGTCTCCACGCCAAAACTGCCGAAGAAGCTACCACGGGTGCCGACGATTGAAGAAATGAACTCGGTGATCGATGGCGGAATGCCAGAAGTAGCGGCCTTTCCCGAGCGCGATCGATTGATGTTTGAACTGCTCTACGGATGCGGCATTCGCAATTCGGAACTCACCGGCATGAACCTCGACGATATTCGGCTCAGTGCCGGAGCAATTCTTATTCGCGGCAAAGGTAAGAAAGAACGCTACGTTCCTTTTGGAGATTCTGTGAAGATTGCGCTCGCGACCTATCTTCCGGAGCGTCAGAGAATTCTCGGCGCAAGCCACAAGCACTCGACAGCGTTACTCATTAACTGCCGCGATAGCGGTAGGCTCACCACCCGCAGCGTAGGCCGCATTATCAAGAAAATTGCCGTGGCCAAGGGCCTCTCTCCCGATGTTCATCCACACACGCTGCGACATGCCTTCGGCACGCACATGCTGGAAGAAGGCGCTGACTTGCGGGCCATCCAGGAGCTACTTGGCCACGAGCGTCTCGCAACTACGCAGCGCTACACACAGTTGTCAATGAAGCACGTATTGCAGGTGTATGACCAGACGCATCCGCGCGCGAAGTAGAAATTCGTTCTTTCCCTAGGAATGCTCTTTCCGCAATTTGTGCCACATCTCGACCACCCGCGCTTTTAAATCCGCAGTCAGCTTTTCGTAAACCGCTTCCGACGCTTCACTCTCCGGGCGCGGAATAATTGGATCACCAAAAACCATCTTGAGCGGCTTGAATCCTTGAAACGCCTTATTTCGCGGCCAAACTTCATAAAACCCTTCGATCGCCATGGGCACAATAGGCGCCTGAGTGTGAATGGATAGTATCGCCGCACCCTTCTTGAAGGTTTTAGGAGTGCCGTCGATCGAGCGCTCGCCTTCAGGAAAAAGAATGAGCGGACGTCCCTGCCGCAGTCCAAATGCGCCGGCACGCATCGCGGGAATCAAATTGGCATCCGGATCGACGACGACGACCCTTAGCGTATGCGCCAGCCACAACATGAATCCTTTTCCAAAAATCTCGCTCGTTCCTACGGCGAACACTTTGTCAAACACATCAGGCGGCAAGATGCTCGCCAGGATCAGCGGATCGATATAACTCTGGTGATTGGCCGAGATGATGTATGGACCGCTCTTCGGCAGCTTCTCAAATCCATGCACTTGCAAACGAAAGCGATCGAGAGCGACCACCTGGGTGAGCCGTGAAACCATGTACCAGAATGCATTGCTGATGGGCTGCGGCCGGGCGAGCAAAAGCACGTCGGCAGGGTCCGGTTCTTCGGCCAAAATCGCTTTCCACCCAGCGAAGGCTGGGCGCGTGCCGGGGCTACCCGCGCCGCTAGCCGCGCTTTGCAGAACGGCGTCGACAAGATCGCGCACGGTGTAAATTCCGGCGAGCTGCGACTCTTCGACGTTTCCTCCCATCTGTTCTTCGATCTGGCTGAGCAGTTCGACGCGCTGCATGGAATCGAGCCCCAAGTCGAGTTCCAGATTGTGCGTGGGCCGTAAAGTAGGCGGCGCTGAGTCGGCTGCCTCGCGCACAATCTTTAATGCCCGCTGCACATCGGGCTGATCGAGCCATGCCTGCTCCTCATCGTTCAGCGGGCGTTCCGCCGGCAAGTCAGAATCGTCCGCAAGTTTTCGCGCCTGATTTTCTTTCACCCGCTTCTCCACTTCGAAGCGCTTAATCTTGCGCGTTGTGGTGCGCGGCAAATCTTCCTGCCAAATTTCATAGCTGCCTATGCGCTTGGTCGTAGCGATCTGCTGAGACAAGCTTTCAATGTCGAAGCGGATCACTTCTTTGGCATTCACGATCTTCTTCTGGCGCAGCACGTCGAAGTTGGGCACGATGACGGCGTGCAGGCGGTCGCCGCCAGCGCCCGGCTTGCCTTCCAGTCCCATCACCGCGAGTTCCTTGATGTACGGAGACTTCAAATAGTGCGCCTCAACTTCTTCGGGATAAATATTCTTCCCATTGCTGAGGACGATCAATTCTTTCTTGCGGCCGGTGAGGAACAGGTTTCCGTGGGCATCGAAGTAGCCGAGATCGCCGGTGTAGAACCAGCCATCGCGCAAGACGGCGGCGGTTGCGTCCGGCCGGTTCCAATAGCCTTTCATTACGACTGCTCCGCGCAGTGCGACTTCGCCGGTGACGGGACCGCCATCCTCCTGCTGCTGCGAATCGCTTTTCGAATCGACAACTTTGCCCTCGACGCCCTTCATGGCTTTGCCAACGGATCCAATCACATTGTTGTTCGGCGAATTCGCAAACACGGCGGCGGTGGTTTCCGTCAGCCCATAAGCTTGCAGGACATCGATACCGAGGTCGCGAAAGTCCGTGGCAATTTCCGGATCGAAGCGCGATCCTCCCGTTACCAGATAGCGCATGTTCTTGCCGAGAGTTTTGTGGACTTTGCCGAACAGAATCGGACCAGCATTGATCCCCACTTTGCGCAGCCCGCGATTGAGGCCCATGAGACTCTTGAATAGCTTTTGCGTGAGCGTTCCCCGCTTCGCAACCTCCTGGAATATCCGCTCGTGAATCAGATAAAAAAATTGAGGCACCACGGCAAAGGCGGTGATGCCGCACTCCTGCAGGGCGCGCAGAAGTTCGGTTGTGTTCAGAGTTTCCAGGTAAACCACGCGCGAGCCCGTCACCAGCGGCAGAAGCAGATTGGCCATCTGTGCCAGCACATGAAACATGGGCAGAACGCCCAGGAACGCGTCCGATGGGCCGAGGTCAACCCAGTTGAACACGGCTTCCACTTCACCCAGAAAGTTGGCGTGTGTGAGCATCACGCCTTTAGGGTCGGCCGTGGTTCCTGAGGTGTAGAGCAGGGAGGCGAGGTCGTTTACGGTGGAGGGTGCAGGCTGGAATTTTCCTGGACCGCCATCGAAAATCGCCGGCAGGTTTCCCAGCCAGTGCTCATGAATCGAGTGCTGGGTCATGCGGTCCGGATCCGTGAGCACGAGGCCGATGTTCAAGCTTGCTACCGCCTCCCGCGCCACCTGCGCATGCTTCGCATCGCAGAATAGAGCAGAGCTACCGCTATCTTTCAGCAGTTTGGCAAGTTGGTCGGCGTGCAGCGCAGTGTCGAGGGGGACGACTGTGCATCCCGCGGCAATGATCCCCAGATACGCCGCTACCCACCGCGGATGGTTATCGGCAAAAATGGCCAGCCGCGATCCGCGGGTGAATCCGTTTTCGGTGATCCATCGGCCTACGGATTCCGCCATGCGGCGAAGTTCGGCATAGGTACAGCTTTCGATGTGATCGTGGCGCTGAATTTCCAGTGCGATGTTGTTAGGCCAGCGCTCGGCGCATTCGACAAATCGGTCGTAGAAAGTGGGCATGGTTCGTGGGGACTATACACGAAAAATCCATTCACCGCAGAGGGCGCTAAGGTCGCCGAGGAGTCAAGAATATCTTGTTTTATTATCTCGGCGATCTCTGTGTTCTCGGCGGTGAATCCCTTGGGTTACTCGTTCCTTACTCCAGTTCGGCGCATCCAATATGCTAGGCTAAAAGAGGTATGCTGGGGCAGTTCCCCTCTTAAGGATTTCACAGTTGATTAACACTCTGATTGGCAAGGTCTTCGGGACCAAGAACGAGCGGGTCGTCAAGGGCATGATGCCGAGGGTCGCGGCCATCAATGCCCTCGAACCGCAGATGCAAAAGCTCACCGACGCCGAGCTGCGCGCCAAGACGGACGAGTTCCGGCAGCGGATACAGGAGCGGCTGAGTCGTTTTGTTCCCGCGATGCCGAACCCCGAGGTCGAAGCTGAAGACGATCCCGACCGCTCGAAACAGATCGAGAAAGAGCAATACGACGCTCTGCAGGAAGTTCTGGACGACATTCTGGTGGAAGCCTTCGCCGTGGTGCGCGAGGCTGGGCGCCGTGTGCTCAATATGCGCCACTTCGACGTGCAGTTGATCGGCGGCATGGTGCAGCACAAGGGCATGATCTCCGAAATGAAAACCGGCGAAGGCAAAACGCTGGTCGCAACGCTACCGGTTTACCTTAACGCCCTTAGCGGACGAGGCGTGCATGTGGTTACCGTCAACGACTACCTGGCCAAGCGCGACTCCGAGTGGATGGGCAAGCTCTATCGATTTCTCGGCCTCACGGTGGGAGTGATCGTTCACGATCTCGATGACGAGCAGCGCCGTGCAGCTTACGCTGCCGATGTTACCTACGGAACCAATAATGAATTCGGTTTCGACTACCTGCGCGACAACATGAAGTTCGATCTGAAAGATTGTGTGCAGCGCGGCCACAACTTCGCCATCGTCGATGAAGTCGATTCCATTCTCATTGACGAAGCCCGCACGCCGCTGATCATTTCTGGTGCGAGCGAGGAATCGACCGACAAGTATTACCGCGTGAACCGCATCATCCCTAAGCTCGAAAAAGGCGAGGAACTCGAAGTCGCGCCCGGTGAACCGGCACAACTCACCGGCGATTTTGTGGTCGACGAGAAGCACCGTAACATCACGGTCACCGACGAAGGCTGGACAAAAGTGGAAGGCCTACTCGGCATCGGCAACATCGCCGACCCGGAAAACTGGCCGCTCAAACATCACGTCGAGACTGCGGTCAAGGCGCACGCGTTATATCGCCGCGACGTGGAGTATGTGGTTAAGGACGGCGAAGTCATCATCGTCGACGAGTTTACCGGACGTATGATGCCGGGGCGCAGGTGGTCGGACGGTTTGCACCAGGCAATCGAAGCCAAAGAAGGCGTAAAGATCGAGCGCGAGAACCAAACCCTCGCCACCATCACCTTCCAGAATTATTTCCGCATGTTCAAGAAGCTCTCTGGCATGACGGGAACGGCGGAAACGGAAGCCGCCGAGTTCGACAATATTTACAAGCTGGACGTGATGGTCGTTCCGACCAATAAGCAGATGTTGCGGCTGGAGAATCCCGATGTCGTTTTCCGCACTGAGAAGGAAAAATATTTCGCAGTCGCGGATGAGATTGAGAAACTCCATGCTTCGGGCCAGCCGGTGCTGGTCGGTACCACATCGATTGAAAAATCTGAGCGCCTCTCCGAGTTGCTGAAGAAAAAAGGCCTCAAGCAACACGTCGTCTTGAATGCCAAATTCCACGAGCGAGAGGCCGAGTTCGTTGCCCAGGCTGGACGCAAGGGCATGGTCACCATCGCCACTAACATGGCCGGCCGCGGTACCGATATTTTGCTTGGCGGCAACCCTGAATTTATGGCCAAGCAGGAACTGGTGAAAAAGGGAATCGCGCAGCAACTGCGCGTGGCCCAGGGCAAGATCGAAGGTCCGCAGGAAGATGGAACGACCTCAATTTTTTACTACAACGGCAACGAGTACACGGTGCCGACCGATAAGTGGGCCGAAGCGTTCTCTCGCTATAAAGCGCAGACCGACGAAGAGCACGATGAAGTCATCGCCGTTGGCGGTTTGCACATTCTTGGCACCGAACGCCACGAGTCGCGCCGTATCGACAACCAGCTTCGCGGTCGCGCCGGCCGTCAGGGCGATCCCGGCTCTTCGCGTTTCTATCTCGCTCTCGAAGATGACCTGATGCGCATCTTCGCCAAGGAGTGGGTCTCGAAGCTGCTCGAGCGCCTGGGCATGGAAGAAGGCATCCCCATTGAATCGAAGCTGATCAGCCGCCGCATTGAGACGGCGCAGAAGGCCGTCGAAGGCCAGCACTTCGAATCCCGCAAACATCTGCTCGAATACGACGACGTGATGAACAAGCAGCGCGAGGCCGTGTATGGCCTGCGCCGCCGCTTACTCGAAGGCATGGATCAGAAGAATCTGATCCTTGAGGATTACGTCTCAGCGATACTTGGCGGTTTGATGGATGAGTATTGCCCGCCCAAGGCCCACGCAGACGATTGGAATATTAAGGGTTTGAAGGACGCGGTCTTCACCCGCTTCGGCGTCGATTTCATTGCGGAGGGCGTGAAGCCGGAAACGCTGAACCGTCAGGAACTCGGCGATGCGATTTTCGAGAAGCTGAAAGAACGCTACGATGCGAAAGAAAAGCTGATCGGCCCCGAGGCCATGCGCCATCACGAGCGCATGATCATGCTGAGCGTGATCGATCAGCAGTGGAAGGATCACCTCCTTAGCATGGACCATCTCAAGGAGGGGATCGGCCTGCGCGGCTATGGTCAGCACGATCCGCTGGTCGAGTACAAGAAAGAATCGTTTGAAATGTTCGAGGCGATGCTGCAGCGCTTTCAGGAAGACACGGCCCGCTATCTCTACCTGATGCAGATTATCGAGCGCCCGCCGGACCCAGGTCCTGCCGGTCCACAGGGAGGCCAACCCGCAGGCGGCGCGTCGGAATCTGGAGTATCGTCGCAACAGGGAACTGGCGGCAATGGGCATCGTCCGCCACGCCTGGTCGCAACTTCCGCCGACGACCTGGAAGAAGCCTTCATGCGCCGCAAGCGGCGAGAGTTGGAACAAGCGCGCATGGCTGGCGCCGGCGATGTAGCGCCCGTGCAGCAGGTCGTACGCGGGCAAGAGAAAGTTGGCCGCAATGATCCTTGCCCCTGCGGGTCAGGAAAGAAATTTAAGAAGTGCCACGGGACGTAAGCCGCGCAAGCCCATGTGAGACAGCCGCCCTTCGGCTTCGGTCAGGGCAGGCTCTCGGCTATCCAGCCGAGCGAGGCGCACTCTACGAACGCCGGCGCGATCTGTTTCGACCTGCGACTGCCTTGAAAGTCATCTCCTCGGCCTGATTCTTCGTTTCGGCCTTCCAATCCAGAAACAAACCTGCGTAATTCTTCGTGATGTAATCGGCCTCCCTCACTCCCAGCTTTTTCGCCGTCGCGTCAATCCAGCGCGGCGCGCCCTCAATCTCGCAGAAATTTCCGATCGGCGTTTCATCCACTACAACCTGCCCTTTTCTATCCGACCACTCGGCGCGAAACTTCTCATAGCGGAACGATGGCGCATATCCCAGAGCGCACAGGATCGCATCCATCTTTTTACCGTCAGACACGCGCGTCTCCGTCTCTACCCGGCTACTGTGCCGCCCAATCTTTCCCTTTGCTTTATGGGTCAGCGTCCACTCCGAGCCATATTTCCTGATGCGCAATAATTCCCTACGCGCGCGCAGAACTTCCTCAGGTAAGTCATAGAGCGTATTCAACTCGTGTGTACGCGGCGTGACCAGGCGAAAGCCGGCCGCGCGCAGCTTGCGAGCGAGTGCACGCACATCCGCGACGCGAAACTTGATTTCGATTTCTCTAGGCGAAGCCATCCAGGCAAGTATAAAAGGATCGGTGCACTAGGGCGCAAACGACCAATGACTAACGACCAACGACTAGCTAAACGTGGGCAACTTCACCAGGTCATCTTGCGGCACAGACTCCAGCGGTTCGCCGGCCTTGCGCCAGGCGCTCAATCCGCCGACGATTACGAACGTGTTGAATCCTTTTTCCCGCAGCAGGTGCGCCACCCGGGCGCTAGTCGCTTCGCGTGCTCAAGTACAGTAAAGATAAATGTCCTTGTCCTTGGGAAGGGTCTTAATCTCCTCCTCAAGATTGTTGGGCTCGATGCGAATCGAGTTCTTGATGCGCACTGTTCCTGAGTCGTAGTAGCCGTGGCTGCGAACATCAACGATGAGCACACGGATTGCTTCGTCCGATGATAGGCGCCGCACCAACTCTTCCACCTGAACCCGCGGCACTATGCGATACACTTTGTTCTTGCGAAACTGCACAATGCGATAGATCGCATAGACCACAAGCGCGGCGATGACCACCGCTTCCATCGCGCGTCCAGCCGCGTGAAAGCCGCTCAGGATCGCCGCCAAAAAATCGCGGGAAAGATAGCCGACAGAAAGATAAGTGAGCGAATAGAACAGCGCTCCTGCGAAGTCCAGCTGCAAGAATTGCCCGAAGCGCATCTTCATGCTGCCGGCCAGCGGCGCGGCCATGGTGTTCACTCCGGGGATGAACTTAGCGATTACCAGCGTGATTTTGCCGCGTTTGTAGAACGACTCGGCAGAGCGCAATATACAGGTTTCCGGATTGATCGATACACGGCACAGGAACCCCAGCAGTAACCATCCCATGTATCGCCCCAGCCAGAATTGCACCGTGTCGCCCAGCAGCAAGGCCACGACCGCAGCTGCCAGAACATAAGGGCCCCACAACGTGTGCGCCGCCACAGCGGCACCCGCGGCCACCAGCGCGATTGCGGCCGGGAAGGGAAGTCCAATCGACTCCGCGAGCAGCAGACTGAATATCCAGACGTAGCCGTGGCGCGCCATCAGAGAAAATAAATTCATAGACAAGTCTTGGATAAGGAAACTCAGGAAAGGGTTCAGTATAAACAAAACCGGCCAATCATCACGCGGACAATTGGCCGGCCGAGAATTGCGGGTTCTTCGTCCCGCGTCGTCAGAAAGCCAACTTAGTGGCTCATCGAACCGCCGCTCATGGCGTCAGCCTTCAGCATCTTAACGCTCATCACGTGGATTGCGTTTTTATCGGCATAGACGTGAGCGCTGAGTTGCACGTGATGGCCTTCGTGCCCCTTGAGCGCTTCTGGATTCATCACATCCCAGCTTTTGCCGTCCTTGTCGTTGACGAACGAATACTTGTCGCCGTCCGCCTTGATCGTGCCTTTCAACGTCATCAGAGGAGCCTTGGGCGCCATCTGATCGCCCTGCGCAGGCGACATGGTTGCGTTTTGTAGAGCGAAGGTGGTTAGGCCCATCGCGAAGGTCATAGCGAGCAGATAAATCATTTTTTTCATTAGGTATCTCCTTGAGTTGTATGTTGTCGGAGCCCGGCCAGATTTCTGGCGCTTTCTGTTAGTACGTAACTGAGGTTGCTAACGGATTGCTCCCCCTTCCGAAATCCTAAGTCGCGGTGGTTGCAGGGAACCGAGAAGTCGCGCGAGGACGGTTGGAATGGTACGGATAGGTTAGCTCATGCCGTGCGCAACGGCAATCGATTGGGCTAGTAGAATGATGCGACTTGCGGGGAAGAATTAACTCGCGGAGATTCAGAGAACGGCAGCGGAATAGTCGATCTTGCCTACTTCTCCCGGGCCACGACAAACTCCGGCGCCCACAATAGCGCCCGCTTAATCTCGGAATCTGGGAAGGTGTGGATGGCTTGCCGTGCGGACTCGGCATACCGCTCGGCGCGATCGATCGCGGCTTCGAGAGATCCATAGCGCTGCAGGATCTCCATAATCTGCGCATGCGTTACGCCATTGAACGCGCGGTCGCGCAGAACGGTCTCAATCTTGACCCGCTCTTCAGGAGTACAGCGCTCGAGCGCATGGATTACCGCCATCGTGACCTTGCCCTCGCGCAGATCGCTGGCCACGGGCTTGCCCAGAACATCTTCGGACGCGGTCAGATCGAGCACATCGTCCACAATCTGAAAAGCCATGCCGAGGTCGTGCCCGTACTCGCCCAGGACCTGTTCCTGCTGCTCGGTTGCTCCCCCCAGAATCGCTCCCAACCGCATGCACACAGAAAACAGGCAAGCCGTCTTGCGGTAGATCAAGTCGAAATGCTCGTCCAGCGTAATCAATTTTCCGAGCTTTTCCATCTGCAACAGCTCGCCCTCGACCATTTGCTGCGTTAACTCGATCAGCGTGTCGAGAATGCGGAAGTTGCGCTCCTGCACGGCCACTTTGAAAGCTTGCATGTAGAGCCAGTCGCCCGCCAGCACGCACTTCGAGTTGCCCCACTGCGTGTTGGCTGCGGGCCGGCCGCGCCGGGTTTTGGCCTCGTCGATAATGTCGTCATGCACCAGCGTCGCGGTATGAATAATCTCGACTACTGCACCCAGTCGCACCGCGCCGCGGCCCGTGTACTGGAATAGTTTGGAGGAGAGGAAAAGAAGAGCGGGGCGGATGCGTTTGCCGCCGCCGTTGCGAAGATATTCCCCGATCTCGGTGATCGCCTGCACGCCCGAGACCGCATCCTGCCGAAACTCGCCTTCGAGCGCAGCAAGATCGTCGTGCAGCAGGTCGAAGACCTCTTTCCCGTTAATCGTGGCTGGTGCGCTCAATATGGATTTCCAACTGCTTGTTTTCACCACGGAGACACGGAGTCATGGAGAAAATCTCAAAACAAAATTAAATGGTCCCAGTTACGACCGTCCTAATTGTTTTCTCCGTGTCTCTATGACTCAGTAGTTGATTCGCTTCTAATTCGTGCGGTAATTTATAAACTGCAAGTCAATTCCAAAATCGTGCTGCCGGAGCATGGCAATTACTTCCTGCAGCGTGTCGCGGTCTTTGCTGCTGATTCGCACCAGGTCTCCCTGGATGGAAGCCTGCGCCTTTTTCTTCGAATCTTTGACCAGTTTTACGATATCCCGCGCTTTTTCGATCGCGATGCCTTGCTGCATTGTGACCTTGCGCTTTGCGGTTCCACCAGCGGCGGATTCGATCGCGCCATAGGTTAATCCCTTCAACGAAACGCCGCGCTTCACCAGCTTCTGCTGCAGGATGTCATTTACCGCCTTCAGCTTGTACTCGTCGGCCGAATGCAGCACGATCGCGTCTTTCTCGAGTTCGATATTCGACTTCGAATCCTTCAGATCAAAGCGGGTGTGGATCTCCTTCAACGCCTGCTGGATGGCATTGGAAACCTCCTGCAAATCGATCTTGCTCACGATGTCAAAAGTGTTATCGGGCATCGGATTTCAATTCTTTCTGAAATGGGTGGAATCTGACCTTGAGGTTATCAGAAGAATGCCCTCGATGGATCGGCTAACTCGCCGAAACTTTGCTTTCAGCGATTTCAGTCAATTTGAAAAAATTGTAGAAATTGCGAGTTGTCTGTTGTCCGATCTCTTCCATCGACAACCCTCGTAACTCGCCGAGCTTTCGCGCGGTTTCTTTCACGAATGCCGGCTCGTTCCGTTTTCCACGATTCGGTACCGGCGCCAGGTAGGGCGCGTCCGTCTCAATCAACATGCGGGCGAGGGGAACTTCGAGCGCTGCGTCGCGAATCTGCTGCGCTTTAGGGAAGGTCAGGTTGCCCGCGAAGGAAATCATAAAGCCCATATCGAGCGCGCGCTGCGCCTGCGGCCAGGTTCCTGTGAAGCAGTGCAGAATCCCTCCGAGGCCTTTAGCGACCCAATGCTCCCGCATCAGTTCGAAGCAATCTTCCCAGGCGTTGTCGCTGGCCTCCGATGGACGGCAATGAATCACGATGGGTAACTTCGCCGCAGCCGCTAACTCCATTTGCCGCGTGAAGACTTGTTTCTGCAAATCGCGCGGCGAGTGGTCGTAGAAGTAATCCAATCCAATCTCGCCCCAGGCGATCACCTTGGGATCCTTGGCCAAACGCTCCATATTCTGATAGGCGGCTTCGTCGGCAAGGCTGGCTTCGTGCGGATGAATGCCCAGTGTCGCGTAGATAAAATCGTATTTCTCCGCCAAAAGGATTCCGCAATCCACATCCGCGGGACCCTCGCCATTGCCGATGGCGACCATGGCTCGCACTCCGGCGTCCCTCGCGCGAGCAATTACCTGCTCGCGATCGGAGTCAAACTGCTTGCCGTCAAGATGTGCGTGAGAATCTACGAACATAAGGGTGTCTAGACTAACTTTTGCGTGGCTTTAAGTTCAGCGAGACTTGCCTCCGTTTCGAAGTAGGCAACAAAAACTAAGCCTTCGGTGGCGGATGAGAGAAGCCCCAATTTAGAGGCTTCTTTCACAAAATCAGTTTTGGAAGCCAAATCTTTGAACTTTCCTAGAACTTCGGAGCACGAACGCTCAGAGTAGTCTGCCCACGTTTCTCCACTGCGTCTTTCAGTCGAATCAGCATTGACCCAATACATCTCATAAATTCCTTCCGGCAAGCGGAATTGGAATTGCCCGCCCAGACAGGCTAACCCGTGCGATTTGGCGGCAGCGATAGCGCCGAGAAAGTCGGAAACCCGCCAACCGTACTCGTCACCTCTCTGCGAAGCTCCGTTCACTATGTCGGGTGGCAATAAAACGCTCACGGCTTCCTCGACTAAATGATTTACTTCAGTCTTGCCCCAATCGGCACATCTTCGAGAAAACCAGCGAGAACAGGGCTGCCGCCTTCCAGCGAGGCCGCGACGATCATTCCATTCGATTCCAAACCGCGCATCTTGCGCGGCGCCAGATTGGCGACAATTACCACTTTGCGCCCTACCAAAGTTTCCGGCGCATAAGCTTCGGCGATCCCAGCGAGGACTTGCCGCACTTCGGTTCCAATATCGATTTCAAGACGCAAAAGCTTGTCTGACTTGGGAACACGTTCAGCGACCTTCACCAGCCCCACGCGCAATTCAATCTTGGCAAAGTCATCGATCGAAATCTTTTCGGTCGCCGCCGGATTCGCGCTGGGAATCGCCGGCGGCGTCACAGCCGCAGTCGCTTGCGGCGTGTTCGTTTGTGCCGCGGACGCAGTCGCTGTTGAAACGTCCGCCACCGGCGTAACTCTGTGCTCCTCTTCCATCTTCTGCATCCTTTCAATTGCGCTTTTATCCGCACGCGGAAACACGGGATGCACCTCGCCGAGCTTCGTGCCTAAAGGCAACTGTCCCCAACTCAGTTCGTTAAGGGCTAGTTTCTTAATGTCTCCTAATCCCAGCTGCGTCCAGATTTTCGCAGTTGCATCCGGCATCACTGGATAGGCCAGCGCGGTTGCAATGCGCAGCGCTTCCGCCGCCGTGTAAAGCACGGTCGCCAGGCGCGAGCGGCTATCTTCATCCTGCTTCTCACCCAACGCCCACGGTTCGTTCTCGACAATGTACTTATCAACCGCAGCCACCAGAGCCCACGCCACTTCCAGTGCGCGCGAAAACTGGAACTGATCGAACAGCACTCCGAATTCGCGGATGGTTCGCCGCGCGGTTTCGGCGATAGCGTCATCCGCCGCGGTTTTCGACGCGCCACGCGAAGGATACGGCACTTCGCCCTTGAAGTAGCGGTTGATCATGGTCAGCGTCCGGCTGGCCAGATTCCCCAGCCCATTCGCCAGATCGGAGTTGTACCGCTGCACCAACGCATCGAACGAAAACGATCCATCCTGCCCAAACACGATTTCCCGCAGCAAGAAATAACGCAGGGCGTCTGCTCCGAGCACATCAAGGATCGTTTCCGTGCGCACGATGTTGCCGCGCGACTTCGACATCTTGCTCTCTTCAAACAGCAGCCATCCATGCGCCACAATCGTTTTCGGCACCGGCAATCCCGCAGCCATCAAAAACGCCGGCCAATATACGCAATGGAAGCGGACAATTTCCTTCCCGATCATCTGTACATCTGCCGGCCAAAATTTCTTGAACGCCTCTTGCGCTACCGCGTGCGACGAGCCGTAACCAATTGCGGTGATGTAATTCGCCAGAGCGTCCAGCCAAACGTAAATCACGTGCTTGGGATCGTCCGGCACTGGAATGCCCCAGGTAAACGTCGAGCGGCTGACCGACAGGTCGCGCAGCCCCGAGCGCACGAAGGAGATCACTTCGTTGCGTCGCGCCTCCGGCCGAATGAACTCTGGATTTGCATACAGCGCGAGCAACTTGTCCTGAAATTCTGAGAGCTTGAAGAAATAATTTTCTTCCTTCACAGTCTCGGTGATGCGCCCGCAGGTGGGGCAGGGATCACCGGGCTGCGCGCCATCCACATAAAGCTCGTCCGATACGCAATATTGTCCGGTGTAGGTGCCTTTGTAGATGTAGCCATTGTCGCGAATCTTGCGAAAGAGTTCCTGCGCGCGCTTCTTGTGCCGGTCTTCAGTGGTGCGGATGAAGTCGTCATTAGAAATGCCCATCCGCTTCCACAACTGCCGGAACTCCGCCGAAATCGCATCTGCATACTGCTGCGGGGTTTTCCCCGCCGCCTGCGCCGCTCGCTCGATCTTCTGTCCGTGCTCATCCGTGCCCGTCAGGAAAAATGTCTCCGCGCCCAGCAAACGCTGCCGCCGCGCAATCGTATCGCAAGCGAGGGTCGTATAAGCGTGCCCGATGTGCGGGTGCGCGTTCACGTAATAAATCGGGGTCGTGATGTAAAACTTTTTGCTCATTGCCTGCTTTCGAATGTTCTGTTTGCTCCGCTATGAGTCCTTGTCATTCCGCACCGGCGTCAAGCCGGTGAGGAACCTGCTTTTTCTTCCCGCGGACGTGCAGATATGCCTCGATCGATTCACCCATCACAGTCTTCAGCGGCACATGGCGTTCTGCCGCGATCCGCCGACAGTCTTCATACTCCGGAGCATAGTTGGTAACCGTCCCATTCATGCTCGCGATCTTGATCCTGACGTCGCCCCAACGTGTCCCCACCTTTTCCCAACGGCGCGCCAGCGTCTGTCGCATTTCATCGCGTCGCCTTACGCCAAGCGTAGTCGTTTCGGTGAAGAGCAGTTGCATCAACTTGCTCGCATCTTCGGGCTTGCACAATACCGTAAGCAGTGTGCCTGGGCGATTCTTCTTCATCTGTACTGGCACGCCAAACACATCCAGCGCGCCTTCTTGGAAGAGCCGGTCCATCACGTAGCCGAACACCTGCGGATTCAAGTCGTCCAGATTTGCTTCCAACACAGTGATCGTTTCCGACGCTGTTTTCGCGGCGAAATCATTTGATGCTGCTTCTCCGATTGTGATTCGCACCACGTTGGGATGTCCGGGAAAATCCCGCGATCCCGCGCCATAACCGGATTTTTCAATCTTCATCTCCGGAAATGCCGCGAAACGCGAAGCCAGCGCCTTCACAATCGCCGCGCCCGTCGGTGTGACCAACTCTGCCTGCAAGCCGGAAGAATACACCGGCGCATCGGCCAGCAACTCGACCGTTGCCGGAGCAGGAACTGGAAATGTTCCGTGCGCGCACTTCATCACCCCTCCACCTACATTCAAGGGGGAACAGATGATCTCACCTATGTGCAGGGCCTCAGCCCCCACTGCCGCGCAGACGATGTCGACCATCGCGTCCATCGCTCCGACTTCGTGGAAATGCACGCTCTCGACGGAAGTGTTGTGAATTTTGGCCTCGGCCATGCCCAGCGCTTCGAAGATGCCGATGGCCGTCTTCTTCGCGGTTTCAGAAATCGAAGCCGCAGAAATAATCCGACGAATTTCGGCGAGCCCGCGACCATGCTCGTGAGAGTGAGAATGCTCGTGTGGCGCGGGCGCCCCCGCCCGCGAACTCTCACCAGCGTGTGAATGGGTATGCCTAGAGTGCTCGTGCTCATGCGGGTTTTCGTGGGAATGCTCATGAGAGTGCCCGGTGTCCCTACGCTCCTCCCACGGCACATCCCTCTCTCCATCCACCCAAACATCCACTTTCGTAGCCGAAATTCCACTCCGCACTACTCGCGAAATCTCCAGCCGCGCCCCCACTCCGAGCGCTCTCACAGCGTCTTCGAGCACCCTCGCCGGAACTCCGGCATCCACAAGGGCGCCCAGAAACATATCGCCACTCATGCCGGAAAAACACTCAAGGTAGGCAATGCGCATAGAGGTTAAGGACTAGTTTTTCATCATAGGGAACGCTTGCATCTTGCGTCAAACCAGCGTGCGCCGCGCGCTCTGCTAAAATCACTGTCTCCTTAAATGCTTAGAGGGAAGCCTTGTACCGTTATCTTGAAGACCGTCTAGCCCAGCGTATCGTGGAGTTCCTTCGCGCCCGGTACCCGGACGCCACCATGCCCAAAGTTGTCATCGAGCAGCCTCCAAAGGTTGAACTCGGCGAGTTCGCTATCCCAGTTTTTCCTTTTGCCAAGCCGCTGCGAACCGCTCCACTCAAGATTGCCGAGGCCATCCGCGCCGAACTCGGCTCTGCCGAGGGCATCGCTGAATTACAGGTCGCTCCGCCCGGATATCTGAATGTGAAAGTTGATCGCGCCTGGATGGCCGCCGCCCTGGCCGCGGACCGGAAGCCGCTCGCCGATATTCCTTCAGGAAAAATTCTGGTCGAGCATACCAGCATCAATCCCAACAAGGCTGCCCATATCGGCCACCTGCGCAACGCCATTCTGGGCGATACCTTCGTCCGCTTACTGCGTTACGCAGGCAGGGAGGTCGACGTCCAGAATTACATCGACAATACCGGAGTGCAGGTTGCCGATGTGGTTGTCGGTTTCACGCACATTGAGAAGAAGTCGCGTTCTGAAATCGAAGCTTTAACTCGCCAGCCTCGCTTCGACTACTACTGCTGGGACCTCTACGCCCGCGTCTCGCAGTGGTACGAACAAGACCCGCAAAATAAGCAAATCCGCCCGCAAACGCTCCACGCGATCGAAGACGCCACAAGCGAAACGGCGGCGATTGCCGAGTTGATTTCGACCGCGGTACTGCGCCGGCATCTCGAAACTATGGACCGGCTCGACATTGAATACGATTTTCTTCCACGCGAGAGCGAAATTCTCCATTTGCATTTCTGGGATGCTGCCTTCACAAAGTTGAAAGACGCTGGTGTGCTTACATACGAGAGCGCAGGCAAAAATAAAGGCTGCTGGATCATGCGCCGCGCCGGAACCAAGAAGTCAAATAGTAATGAGGTATCGGCATCAAGCGAAGAAAGTCTCGACGATTTGCTGACGACGATAGGAATGCAGGGATTGGATATCTCCGAGGAAGATCAGAAAGTCATCGTTCGCTCCAACGGTACCGTCGGCTACGTCGGCAAAGACATCGCCTACCATATGTGGAAGTTTGGCCTGCTCGGACGCGATTTTTCCTATCGCAAGTTCTACCATTATCCCAACCGGCACGACTGCTGGATTTCGACGACTCCCGACGACCAGGCCGCCGAGAAAAACCATCCTCACTTTGGCGATGTCGCCGAAATCTACAACGTAATCGACGCTCGCCAATCCGAGGCGCAAAGTACCGTCATCGAAGCGTTGCGCGGACTTGGCCACAACGAAGCCGCTGACCACTACACGCATTTCTCCTACGAGATGGTCGCGCTCACGCCCCGCTGCGCCGCCGAACTTGGCTACACGCTCAGCGAAGAAGAGAAGACGCGCTCCTACATCGAGGTCAGCGGGCGCAAAGGTTTCGGTGTCAAGGCCGACGATCTGCTCGATCAACTCATTACGTCTGCCAAGAGCGAGGTCGATTCACGCCATCCGCAATTAGCCGAGGCCGAACGGGTCTCCATCGCCACGCAAATCGCCATTGGTGCGCTTCGTTATTTCATGCTGAAGTTCACCAAACAATCGGTGATTGCTTTCGACTTCAAGGAGGCACTCAGCTTCGAAGGCGAGACCGGACCCTACGCGCAGTATGCCGTCGTCCGCGCCACCAGCATCTTCAAGAAAGCTGGGCTAGATCCAGATAGCTATCCACTTAAGGTGGTGAACTTTGAGCCACACATCGACCTGAACCAGAGCGTCATCGAGCAAGAAGTCGCACCGCAATCGTTCAGTGAGATCAAGAGTGAATGGGCGAGCAAAGTGGATTACGCCGTCAATCTATGCGGAGAAGCTGCTAACGCGATCTGGGAACTCTGGCTAGCGGCGTCGAAAACGTCATACATCATCTACCAATGCATCGCTACCACCGAGCCGGCATATCTGGCCAAGCACGCATTTCAACTGGCGCAGTTGTTCAACACCTTTTATCATCGCCATCCCATCCTGAGCGAGCCGGATGAGAAGCGAAAGCAGTTTCTGTTAGCGACGGTAGCGGTTGTCCGCCGCGAACTGATTCGCACATTGGCGGTGATGGGAATCACAGTGCCGCCGGTGATGTAGACAAGATAGACTGTGTGGCGCGGACGCACTTTTCCGCGGGAGTTTGCATTCGAACAAATGCCAAGCGACACCTCGGTCACGAGCGTACCAATCCGTCACTGGCTACGCATAATCGCTCGAGGTTTGTTCCTCATCGTCATACTGCTCGCGCTTGCGGGGTTCCTCTACGAAAACATCTCCGAGGCACGGGATCGTCGGTTCAATCCCATGCCCGGTCAACTCGTCGACGTTGGCGGCTACAAAATGCACATCGATTGCATGGGGCGGGGAACTCCGACCGTCATCCTCGACTCCGGCCTCGGCGATAGCTACATCTCATGGAACAAAGTGCAGCCAGAGATCGCGCAATTCACGTGCGTCTGCTCCTACGACCGCGCCGGCCTCGGCTACAGCGACTCCAGCCCGCGACCGCGCACCGGCAAAGATATTGCCGAAGAGCTTCACGCGCTTCTGCACAACGCCGGCATTTCCCCGCCGTACATTCTTGTCGGCCATTCCATGGGCGGATACGATGTGCGCCTCGATGCCAGCCTCCATCGCGGTGAGGTCGCCGGCATGGTACTGGTCGACGCGTCCCACCCCGAGCAACAAAAGCGTTTTCCGGCGGCTCTCAACGATATGGATGCGAGCTGGGTGCGAGAGCAGGAATTTCTGGAATTCACCACGCCCCTCGGAATTCCCCGGCTTCTCGGATTCTGCGCACATGAAGTTGAAGCCCGCGCTGCGGAGTGCAATTTTCACAGCGCGCGCGAAGCCGTCGCTGAAATGAAAGCATTTCCCGAAAGTGCGGCCCAAACCGCCGCCACAGGCTCGCTCGGCGATTTGCCGCTAGCCGTGCTGTCGCACGATCCTAATAAGCTCCAACCCGATCTGCCCGATGACCTGGTCAAGCCGATCAATGACGCCTGGCAACAGATGCAGGAGGAGTTGTCGCACCTCTCGACTCGGGGCACGCGCGTGGTTGCGAAAAACAGCGGACATTACATTCAGCTTGATCGTCCGGAGTTGGTGATCGAGGCTGTCCGCGCGGTTGTCGGGCAGGTACGTCGGGCGCAATCGACACCGGAATCACAACCCTAAGCAACCAGCCTTCAACACTCAGCGTTCAAACCTGCTACTGTGAATTTTTTCCCAACGGGCTTTGTTTGTTCCATCAGAGAGGATGAATCATGTCAGCGCTCTACTCTCGCCGCAAAGGTACGACGCGGCTCACGCTCTTCTCGTTGTTAGTTTTATCAAGTGTGCTGTCGTCGGCGCAAAATCTGCCGCTCGCGCAAGCGCAAGGTCAGTCGCCGGGCCAGGAAACAGCCTCGCCCCAGCCAGTTAATCGTCCGCGCATCGGGCTCGCGCTCAGCGGTGGTGGCGCGCTCGGCTTGGCTCAAATCGGGGTGATCCAGTGGTTGGAGGAAAATCACATTCCCGTCGACCGCGTGGCCGGCACGAGTATGGGCAGCATTATTGCCGCCATGTATGCAACGGGCATGTCGCCCGTGGAAATCCGTAAGTTTGCCGAAGGCGTAGACTGGAACGAAGCTCTCCTTCCCGAACCCATCTACCAGCAGCTTGCCTATCGTCGCAAGCAGGACCGTCGCGATTACCAGATCGAGGCTGCGCTTGGCTTGAAGCACGGCCTAAGTGGTCCTAATGGCTTTGACTCCGGGCACGGCGTCGGCTTGTTGCTCGATCGCATCGCTTTTCCTGAGTCTGGCATCGCCAGCTTCGACGACTTGCCTATCCCCTTCCGCTGCGTGGCGACGGATATGCAAACGGGAGACCGCGTAGTGCTGCACGATGGGTCTTTAGCTACCGCCGTGCGAGCCAGCATGGCTATCCCCGGCGTCTTCACTCCCGTGGAAATCAACGGCCGCGTGCTGGCGGATGGTGGCATGGTCGAAAACATTCCCGTTGAAGCGGTACGGGAAATGGACGCCGATGCCGTTATCGCGGTTAATCTTGAAATCCCGCTAGGCGAGCGCGAGCAACTGGAAACGCTGACCGGCGTGCTCTCCCGCGCAGTCAGCGTTATGATCCTGCAAAATGAGCGGCGTTCTATGGCTCTCGCGAATGCCACGATCACCGTGGAAACAGGCAGCTTTTCCACTACTGATTACGATGATCTCCCTAGACTCATTCACCTCGGCTATCAGAGTGCGGCCAGTCATGCCGCTGCTTTGCTGCCTTATGCGATCGCAGACGAAGCGGAGTGGCGGCAATATCTCGCGGCGCGCATGGCCCGGCGACGTGTTCGACCAAAAGAAGTGCAAGCGGTGGTCGTCGAAGGAGGAGATTCAGACACAGATCAAAGAATCGCACAACGTTTGAAATCGGATACGCAGGGACCGCTTGATCTTTCAAAACTCGAAGACCAACTGACGCATATCGCTGGAGAAGGCCAGTTCGACCGCGCGGGTTACGAAGGCTTTACCCAGAACGGCGTTCCCGCCCTGCGCGTCACCACACATGAGAAGACCTACGGCCCACCGTTCGTGGATCTAGCCGTCAACGTCGACGGATCCGGCGTGGCGGCCTTTGATTTTTCGGCCGGCGCCCGCGTTACTTTCATGGATGTAGAACATCATGGCGGCGAGTGGCGTAACGATCTACTGTTGGGGTCGAGCAACTTCGCGGCCAGCGAGTTTTACCAGCCCCTGGGCGACACGCATCTTTTTGTTGCACCCTACCTATTCGCTTCCAAGTTGCCTCGCAACGAATTCAACGGTCAAACTCGCGTTGCCGTCTTCGGTGACGAAAGAGCAGGCGGGGGTTTCGATCTCGGCTATAGTACCGGCCGGCGCAGCGAGCTTCGCTTCGGCTATGAAATCTTCAGCGGCAAGCTCGATCCTCTGATCGGCAGCGCCGGACTGCTCCCTGTCAGCGGCAGCACGGGAGAATTCCGCACTCGATACGTATGGGATGGCCAGGATAGTCCCTCGGTTCCCAGTCGCGGCACGCGCATCCTCGCCAATCTTTCTCGCGTGCTGCAGAGCCCCGGCGTCGTGCATCCTATCGACCAATTGGAAGTGCAAACTTCCACCTTTATTCCCACGGGTGTCGAGACTTCTCTCTTTTTTCTCGCCTCGGGCGGAACTACGTTCCACGGCACCGCAGGCCCATTCCAACTCTTTTCCCTGGGCGGACCATTTCGCCTGGGCGCGTACCTCCCGTACGAATTTGTCGGCAACCACTATGCATATTCTTCCCTGGGATTCCGCCGCGAATTTTATCGCTTGCCGCAACTTGTCGGAGGAAAAATCTACTGGGGCGGATGGTACGAAGCCGGTTCCGTTTTCAATGATCCGGGGACAATCGTGGTCCGCGGCACTTTCAATTTCGGCGTGATCGCCGAGACGATTGTTGGGCCCATCACGCTGGCGACCAGCGTCAGCCCGACCGGTGAATCACGCGTGAACTTCTCCATTGGACGTATATTTTGAGCCTGTCCGCGCGGTTCTGTATGGCAAACTAGTGTTGTACCCCGCCTGGAAGTTCCAATTCCTTTCGCGGTCATGTTCTGAGGTGATACTGCTGAGGTGATGCTACGGAGGTGCAACTAAAATGTGCAGAAATATCAAAACTCTTTTCAACTTTGACCCTCCCGTGAACGGCGAAGAAGTCCGGGCTGCGTCGCTGCAGTTCGTGAGAAAAATCACCGGGTTTAACAAACCGTCGAAGGCCAACGAAGCTGCGTTCATATCAGCCATCGATGAAATTGCCGCTATCGCGGATCGCCTTCTCCATTCGCTCGAAACCACCGCACCACCGAAGAATCGAGAAGAAGAAGCAGCGAAGGCGAAAGCCCGGGCCGCTGAGAAATTCGGCGATTGAGATCGGCAACTTACCATAGGTACGAATGGCTTCGGGCATTTGTAATCTCTGGGTTGATCCCGCGGTACTCTTTCCGTCGGATTTCATTTTACATATATTTATATTCAACAACTTAGGCAGGAATTGCTAAAGAATTGCTTGGGCGGAGCGTGCAACGCCTGCCCAAGCCGGACCATCTAAGTAGGAGAAAGGGATCGATTACCTCACGTTAGATTGTTGAGAGTGATTTTAAAAAATCGATTTCGTGAAGATTATGAAAAATAAAACTGTGTCGCGTGCCATGCTCGTGTTCATACTTCTAGTGGCAACGTGTGCTGTTGCAGCTCCTAAAGCACCTACGGCGAATGCTCCGCAAGATATTCCCGCGTTCCCCGGCACGCTGGTGAATGCCCGTTATGTCTACGTCACCAGTTATGACGGCGATCAGTTCGATCCCAATGTGCTTCCCGAGGACCGCCAGGCCATCGCCACCGTGCAGAATGCGATGGAGAAGTGGGGGAAATTCATCATCGTGTATGAGCCTCATCAGGCCGATATCGTGCTGATGGTAATGAGCCGTCCAACTGAAGATGTTCTGGCGGTTTATGACGCGCATCGCTGGCCCGCCAATGGTCAGTACTTGTGGCGGATGATGGGACGCAGTGGCCTGCAGGCGAGTGAGGCCCCGCTGATCATGAATCTGGAAAAGGCGTTTGACTTAGCTACGACAGCACGGAAGTAAATCCGCAAACCAAAGGGGGGAATTCTATCAAGTGGGCTTAGCCCACTTGACATTGAATCCCACCCACTATATGCATGGCCCCATGCCGTCCTCTGCACAGTCATCAAAGATCCCGATTTCCAACTGATCTCAGAGTTTGCGCAGCCCGATGCTAAAAAGCGCCTTTCGCTCGGAGAAGCTCTTGGGGGCGCGACCGCGTTTAACATCTACCGCAATCCTCTCGGCCAAATCGTTCTCGATCCGGTCAAGGCGGTTCCTGCCAGTGGAATGTGGCTTTACGAGAACCCGCAGGCTCTCGCGAGCATCAAGCAAGGTCAAGGGAGTCGGCGGAAGGGAAAGGCCTTTATCGCGGCTCATTCGCCAAGCATGCCAAGGAATAGGCGTGCAGCGAAAAATTATGTTCACGCCAACCGCGGATGAGCAATACTCCGATCTCGAAAATACGCCTTCAAAAGCAGAGATATTCGAGCAGGTTCGCAAGGCCCTGGCTTACCTGGAAATAAATCCTCATCATCCGAGTCTTAATACGCAAGAGTTTACTTCGCTGACTGGATTGAATGGAGAGAAGGTTTTCGAGGCCTATGCCCAAAACAACACTCCTGGCGCTTACCGCATATTGCGCTTACCGCATATTCTGGCAGTACGGGCCAGATGAAGCAAAAGGTAAGAAACGAATTCCGATCATCACCGTGGTTGCGATCACGCCCCATCCGTAGGCTGCTAGCCTTTTCTCCCGGCGATCATCAGTCCCGCGCCGGCAACCACTAACACGATGCTGAGCGCCACCGGAACTTTCTGATCATGTTCGGTGGTGATGCCAATGTGCGCGTCGCCGGCCCTGAAGCCATGATGTTCGTGATGTGGAAATGGAACGAACAGCGAAACAATCCCCAGCACCAGCACAACGACTCCTGCTAAAAGCAGACCCTTCATGAAATCCTCCCCAACCCAGAATTCGGCACCCGAGCCGTTGCAGCTCACTTAGGATGCCGTTAGCTGAGGAAAGGTCAGCGGAAATAAACTGCGGGCACAATCGCGATTTGACAGGGCCGCAATCCGCATGTCGGAGGCCCTATCTCGATGAGGAATCGCTATGCGAAGCTCTTAACAAACTCAACCAGGCTGCGCAGCGCGATTCCCGACGGGCCTTTAGCGATCCACGGCTTCTGATCTTCCATCCAAGCCGTGCCTGCGATGTCGAGATGAATCCACGGTGTGTCATCGACGAACTCTTTCAGGAACATGGCAGCGTTGATGGCGCCGCCCCAGCGTCCGCCGGAGTTCACGATATCGGCGATCGTGGACTTGATATTGTCTTTGTATTCGTCATCGACGGGCAGCCGCCACATTTTTTCGCCGGCCTCGGCGTTCGCTTTGTGGAAGCGCTCGTACAGAGCGTCATCGTTCGAGAAGACGCCGGCGTTGGCGTAGCCGAGTGCGATCACCACCGCACCGGTAAGAGTGGCCGCGTCTACCAGATGAGTGCAGCCAAGCTGGCGTGCGTAGAAAAGACCATCAGCGAGAACGAGGCGGCCCTCGGCGTCAGTATTAATAATTTCAATCGACTTGCCGGACATCGCAATCTGCACGTCGCCGGGCTTCTGAGCTTTGCCTGATGGCATATTCTCCGTGGCGCAAACGATGCCGATCACCTTTACTTTCGGCTTGAGTAGCGCGATGGCACGCATAACTCCGATCATCGTCGCGCCGCCGGCCATGTCGTATTTCATCTTTTCCATACCATCGGCTGGCTTGATCGAGATGCCACCGGTGTCGAAGGTGATGCCTTTGCCCACCAGTCCTAATACCGGTTTTGCCGGCGCACCCGCGGGCTCGTATGTCATCACGATCAGCGCGGGCGGTTCGTCGGAGCCTTGCGCCACACTCCAAAAAGCGCCCATCTTCAACTCTTTGATCTTGTCGGCGCCATATACTTCACACTTCAATCCAACTTCCTGCGACATTTGTTTCGCGCGATCGCCGAGAATGGTCGGCGTCATACGATTCGACGGTTCATTCACTAGGTCACGCGTGAAGTTCTGCGATTCGCCGATAACTTGCGCCTCTTGCGCGGCTTTTTCCAGCGCAGCGTGATCCGCATTGCCGCTCGCCACAATTGTGAGGGCCTCAATCTTCTGGTCCTTGCGGTCGCTGCGATAATAATCGGGGTCGAAGTTGCCCACCAGCGCGCCTTCGACGATCGCTGTCACGGCTTCTTTCGCTGGAATGCTGGACGGAGCGATGAAGGCAAAGCTGCGGATTCCCCGCGATTTAAGCGTGCGGACCGCGGCTCCGGCGAGGCGACGCAGGTCGTAGCTGGTGAATTTCTTCGCGTTACCCCCGCCGATCAATAACAGGCGCTTGGCCTTCAATCCTGCAGGCTTGTGGAGTAAATTGCTTTCGAACGGTTTGCCCGTAAGCTCGCCGCTCGCCAGCAAATCGGCAGCAACGGACTGAACCGCCGCGTCGCTGGTGGCCAACTTGAGTTGCGGCTTGTCTTTCTTGGCCGAGCTAGTCTGATCTTTTTCTGTGTGATCAAGCGCAATGGCGACGAGAGATTCGGTTTCGAGCTCAGCGGGCGTGGAAAACGATAGCGTAATTTTCATAGTAGTTTTTATGGTTTCAGGCAACACTCCAGTATCGTCGGCGAACGGGTGCGAGCGCAAGGGCGGACTCCCTGCCTCACGCGTTACTTGCCGGGGAAGGATGCGATCGTCCAGGCGTTGGCGTTGTAAATGACCGGACCAAAGGCCAGATAGTGACCGTCTGGCGATGCTTCAAGCGAGAAGATATCCCAGCTGGATTTGAAGAGAAGTCTTGGTTCGCCGGTAAAGCCAGCGTGCGCAATCGAGCTCCCGCGCGAAGAAAAGCTGGCTAGAAACAGGCTCTTACCATCAGCTGCCCATGCTACGGCAACCAGTTCCGTCCAGGGCATAGCCGAAAATTTCTGAGTAGCTCCGCCGCCGAGCGGAACAATCTGAACATCTCCCGCCTTATAGTCAAAGGCAGCAAGCGCGACTCGGCTGCCATCAGGAGATAGGCCCCAACTCGTACGGCCCGGATTGTCTGGCACCTTGACGAGTTCCGACTTTCGTCCCTGCAAAGGATCAAAGGCCGTGAAGACAATTTCCTTGTCGTCGGTCTCGGCGAGAACGCACGTGGCGCTGGCCAGTGCCGGGCAGCGGAAGCTGGGATAGCCTCCCACCGTATCCAAAGGATCGCTGCTGGAGGCATTGCCCGGTCGCCCTTTGATATCCATGACAGTTTCCGCAGGACCTCCGGTAAGTGGAACGCGCATCAACTTTCCAGAGGTCGCCGCAGTTCCTTCGGCAACCTTAGGCCATTGCATGTAGAGCACCCACTTGCCGTCCGGGCTAATCTGCGGCGCCCACTTCTCTTCGGGCCCAGTGACGATGGGATCAGCGTTGCGGTCGTTCACGCCCTGCTTATAAATATCGAAGCTTCCGTTGCGGTCGGAATACAAGAACACGGTTTTGCCGTCATTCGACCATCCCCCGGGCCAATCGAGGCGATCGTCCAAGGTTAGCCGCTGTGGAGTTTTCATTTCGTTTCCACCGCCGGCCAGCTCCCCGAGGTAAACGTCGCTTTGTCCTTTTCTGTCGAGGAATACGAAGCGCTTGCCGTCAGCCGTCAACTCCGGATCGGTAAAGTAAAAACCAGTCCAGTCAGTGAGGCGTCGCGGAGCGCTTTTCGGTGCGCCCGTCTCCGGGTCGAATCGCAGATCCCACAGGTTGGAATCGTACTGGTTGGGCTGCGGTTCGCTGATGGCGTAGATAAGCCGTCCGTTCTGCCCTAAATAAAAGTCGCTCAGGCGCGGATTGGAAAGCAGGACGACGGGGCTGCCACCGTTGTGGTCGCGGCTTTCCACGTCAACGGTGGCTTCGCCGTTCGAAATTTTATACTTCTCGTAAGCAATGCGCTTTCCGCCATCGAACCACAGCGGATTCAGCAGACGGTAGCCCGGCTCCGGCTTATAAAAGAGCTTCGCTTGGCCGCCATCGGCGCCCATAGTCCAGATACCCGGAGCGGTGGAATCGCGAAAGGCGATTTGCGAGCCATCGGGTGAGAGCGCCGCGTCGTGCGCATCGTCGCGCAGCTTCTTCAGCGTGGCGCCGATCACCGAGATCATCCAGATGGCCTGCTTCTCTTGCGCCACCGGTCCGCTCACCAGCAACTTGGTCCCATCCTGGGACCATTCGATGCGCGCTCAACGAAAACAGAACGAGTCTGGAATAGGGAGAGATTGCGTTTCTCCGGTGCCGAGCAACCGGAGATGCAATCCTTCGAGATCGGCGTAGAGAAGATACTTTCCATCGGGAGAAATGGAAGTGACTGCGACGGGATCTTCCGACGAGTTGGCAGTGAGTTGCTGTGGCTTCAGATCGGCCTGCGTGTAAGGCTGCTGGCGGG
>Ga0209007_1000031_pt1 | contig 104406 bp, 100 predicted proteins | sample JacPinW_OM1H0_O2_FD_187961 | JGI IMG/M metagenome (GOLD analysis project Ga0209007, IMG submission 187961) | Forest soil microbial communities from Algoma, Ontario, Canada - Jack Pine, Ontario site 1_JW_OM1H0_O2 (SPAdes) (version 2) | ecosystem: Environmental > Terrestrial > Soil > Boreal... | reverse complement strand
GGGCGCTTGTGGGAGGGCGAGAACATGCGGATCGTGCTCGCCGACGAGATCAGCCCCGACTCGTGCCGGCTGTGGGACGTCAAGACCAACGACAAGATGGACAAGGACCGCTTCCGCAAGGACCTCGGCGGGATGATCGAGGCGTATACCGAGGTCGCCCGCAGGCTCGGCGTCGTCCAGGACAACGAGTTCGCGCGCGCCGAGGGACCCCGGCTGGTGAAATAGCGGCGACTTAAGGTCGGTTCCGCAGAGCAGGGCTGCGCACGTGCTCGACGCGCGCGTAGCAGTCCTCAACCTGGGTGCGGTTGCCGAGCGCCACCACGCTCAAGGCGAGCGCCGCCCGCTCGCCGGCCAGGCGCACATTGAGCGTCGAACGCGCCGCCTGCGCGCCGCTCGAGATACCGTGCAGCCGGTAGGTAGCCGCTTCCGCCACCACCGCGGACAGCGTGTCGAGCATGAGCGTGCGGGAGCCAAGCTGCTGCAGCCGGTAATGCCTGAGCGTCGCGCCGCGGCCGACGTCGACCGTCACGGCGCTGGTGACGAAGCCCGCCTGCGCGCCCGCGCTCACGTGCCTCTCGATGAGATCGAGCGTGGCTCCCGGCTCGAGGCGAACCTCGGCGCGCGGGTAGGAGGCGCCGGACTGCGCGTCCGCACTCGAGACGAACACCAGCTCGAGGCGGGCGCTGCCCGATACGACGATCGCAGCACCGTCGGTGGCGAACGCCTCGTTGAGCAGCGCGAAGCGCTCGTCGGGGGAGAGCTGCGCGGCGGCGCCGCGACCCGCCCCCGCCGCATCGCCCGCGGCTGCCAGCGGGCTGAGGACCGCGCCCGGCGTCCGGGTCGCTGCGGAGAGTTTCGGCGCGAACAGCGCGTCGAGGAACACGTAACGCGCAAAGCCGGGCAGGGCAGGTGGTAGGGCGGCCTCCAGGGATGCTGGCGCGCCATCAGCCGGGGCTGCAGGGGCCGGGGTGAACCTGAGCCGTTCGAGCGGGCGCAGGTTCGCGTATCTCCAATTCTCATCGCGCGAGGTGGGGAGCCCGCTGGCCGCGAGCGCCGCCATGGCGGCGCGCCGCCGCGCTGCCCCGGCGGACCGCGCCGGCAGCGCCCGCTCGAGCGCCGCGTGCTCCTCGACGATGCGGGTTGTCAGGGCTGTGGTCATGGCCTCAGGCCGCCTCGCCGGTGAGCCAGTCATAGCCGCGCCGTTCGAGCTCGAGCGCGAGCGAGCGATCGCCGCTGCGGGCGATCCGCCCGCGCACCAGCACGTGCACGAAGTCCGGCACGACGTACTCGAGCAGCCGCTGATAGTGCGTGACCAGCACGCAGGCGCGCTCCGGCGAGCGCAGCGAATTCACTCCCGCCGCCACGATTTTCAGCGCGTCGATGTCGAGTCCCGAGTCGGTCTCGTCGAGAATCGCGAGCCGCGGCTCGAGCACCAGCATCTGCAGGATCTCGTTGCGTTTCTTCTCGCCGCCGGAGAAGCCTTCGTTGACCCCGCGCGATAGAAAGCTGTCATCGATGTGCATCAGCCGCATCTTCTCGCGCACCAGCGCCAGGAATTCGAAGGCATCGACTTCCTGCAGACCGTGCGCCTTGCGCGCGGCGTTCATCGCGGCCTTGAGCAGATACACATTGTTCACGCCGGGGATTTCCACCGGGTACTGGAAGCCGAGGAACACCCCGGCGCGCGCGCGCTCTTCGGGGGCGAGCGCCAGCAGATCGCGGCCGTCGTAGCGCACGCTGCCGACGGTTATGTCGTAGCCGGGACGGCCGGCGAGGGTGTAGGCGAGCGTGCTCTTGCCCGAGCCGTTCGGGCCCATGATGGCGTGCACCTCTCCGGCGCCCACTTCCAGCGACAGGCCTCTGAGGATCTCCTGGCCGTCTACGGTCACGTGCAGATTGTCGATACTCAGCATGGCTCTCAGCCCACCGCACCTTCGAGGCTGACCGCAAGCAGGTTCTGCGCCTCGACCGCAAATTCCATCGGCAGCTCCTTGAAGACCGACTTGCAGAAGCCGCTGACGATGAGGTTGACCGCGTCCTCCTGGGAGATGCCGCGGGCGAGGCAGTAGAACAGCTGCTCCTCGCTGATCTTGGAAGTGCTCGCCTCGTGCTCGACCGTGGCAGAGGGATTTTTCACCTCGACGTACGGGAAGGTATGCGCGCCGCAGCGGCTGCCCATCAGCAGCGAGTCGCACTGGGTGAAGTTGCGCGCGCCTTGCGCACTCGGCAGCACCTTGACGAGCCCGCGGTAGGTGTTCTGACCGTGCCCCGCGGAGATACCCTTGGAGATGATGGTGCTGCGCGTGTCGCGGCCGATGTGGATCATCTTGGTGCCGGTATCGGCCTGCTGGAAGTTGTTCACGGTGGCGACCGAGTAGAACTCGCCGATCGAGCCCTCGCCGCGCAGCACGCAGCTCGGGTACTTCCAGGTGATGGCGGAGCCCGTTTCCACCTGAGTCCAGGAGATGTGCGAGTTGCGGCCGCGGCATTCGCCGCGCTTGGTGACGAAGTTGTAGATCCCGCCGACGCCCTTGGCATCGCCCGGGTACCAGTTCTGCACGGTCGAGTACTTGATGAACGCGTCATCGAGCGCCACCAGCTCGACCACTGCGGCGTGCAGCTGGTTCTCGTCGCGCATTGGGGCAGTACAGTTGTGGACCGCAAAGCCCTTGACCAGGTAGGAGTGGGGTTCGGTGACGGTCTCGAAGTTGTAGACGAACCCGTCGTACGGCTGGCGTTCGGTCGCGCGCACCGGAACCAGGAAGTAGTCGTACCTGCGAATGGCGCGCCGGCCGCGCGTCTTTTCGGAATAGTAGAGGATGTACTGGGTGCTGTGGTGGATGACGCGCCCGTCCTTCATCCGCTCATCGAAGGCTTTACGGACGCTCATGTAGGCGAAGATGCCCTGGCGAGCCAGCATCTCCTGCAGCTGGAAGGCGAGAAGCCGCGACACGGTGCCACACCGGATGGTGACGACCGGGCCGTTACGGCCAACGCTGCCGTCGCCGCGGTAGTACGCATCCACGGCGAGTCGCTGGCGGCGCGGCGGCAGGTCCATGACCGCCTTGCTGAAGCGCTTGCCGTGCGCGCATTTGCCGCCATGCTGCTCCAGCGACGCGCACAGCTCGCGGGAGTAGGCCACGAGGTACAGGCCGTGCTTGCGCTTGTCGTGGGTGCGGGAAGGGCGCTTCCCGATGCAGCGTTCAAGCAGTAATGCAATCTCGTCCGCCAGCTCCACTTCGTGGTCGCCCAGGGACCATTCGGCGGCGTCGTAACCGTTGAATTTCGTAACGCAGCCTTCCGCCACGTAGTAACCGAGCAGTTTGAGGAAGTCGTCGCTGAGCGTCGCGTCGTCACGCTCGACCTTGTTGATTGGAAAGACCAGAAGATCTCCCGGCGCGAGCTTCCCGGCGGGTACGAATTCGGGCTCTGCGGCATCCAGGCGTCCCTGATCAATGTCCGGCCATCGACCGGGTCCGCGCAGGGCCTTGCGTACGCGCTCGCGGCGGATCGCGAGCACCGGGTGCTCGGGCGTCACGTGAAAGCGGTTTCCAGGGCTGCGCGGTGTGATCTCCATCATTTCGCCGCGATAAGGGCGGCGCATGATCTTGGCGACCTCGGCTTCCTCGCCTCGATCGTTGAGTACGACATCGTGCAGCGCCACGTCGCGCACGCAGCGTATCTCGTCGCCGTACGAGACTTCCTCCCAGGCCGGCAGGCAGCCCTCAAGGTAGCTCACGTATGCACCTTCGTCCGCGATGATCAGCGTGCGCTCGAACTGTCCGGTCTTGGCGGCGTTGATGCGGAAGTATGTCGACAGCTCCATCGGGCAGCGCACGCCCTTGGGCACGTACACGAACGAGCCGTCGGTGAAGACCGCCGAGTTGAGCGTGGCGAAGAAGTTGTCGGAATACGGCACCACGCTCCCCAGGTACTGCTCGATGAGCGCCGGATGGCTGCGCACCGCCTCGGAGAACGGAGAGAACACGACCCCGGCGGCGGCCAGGCGCTCCTTGAAGGTGGTGGCCACTGAGACGCTGTCGAACACCGCGTCCACCGCGACGCCGGCGAGCCGTGCGCGCTCGTGCAGCGGCACGCCGAGCTTCTCGTAGGTTGCCAGCAGCTTCGGGTCGACGTCCGCGAGGCTCTTCGGGCCGTCGGTCTTCGACCTGGGCGCGGAGTAGTAAGAGATTGCCTGGTAGTCGATGGGCGCGAACTTGACGTGCGACCAGTGGGGCTCCTTCATCGTGAGCCAATGGCGCAACGCCTTGAGCCGCCAGTCGGTGAGGAACGCGGGCTCGCCCTTCTTGCGCGAGATCAGGCGCACCACGTCCTCGTCGAGACCGGGCGCGACCGTATCGGCGTCGATGTCGGTCACGAAGCCATGTTTGTAGCCCCGTGCCATCACGCTCTCGAGTTGTTTGGCGCTTTCGCTCATTGCAATCCCGTATTGACTGTATGGCGATCAGGATCGGGCCGGCGCCCGTGTGGCGACTGCCTTCATCTCGCGCTCGAGCGCCGGCAGCCGCGCCGGGGCGGCGTCCAGGCCCGCCAGCTGCGCCAGGCTCACGTCGTAGAGCGAGCGGCGGATGGCGAGGTTCAGTCGCTGCCACACGCGACTCACGCGGCAGCTCTCCTCGATCTCGCAGTTCCCGTGGCCGGCCGAGCAGTCGGTGAGCGCGACCGGTCCCTCGAGCGCATCGAGAATCGCCGCCGCGCTGATCTGCGCCGCCGGGCGCGCCAGCTGGTAGCCTCCATGCAGGCCGCGCGTGGAGGTCACCAGCCCCGCGCGCTGCAGCTGCTTCAGCAGCTTGCACACCGTCGGTGCGGCGATGTGCGTCGCCTCCGCCAGCGAGGTCGCGGTCTGGACACGTCCAGGCTCGCCTGCGAGCGCGGCGAGCAGCACGGTGGCGTAGTCGGTGAGCCGGCTGATGCGCAGCATGTGAAGACAGCCCTCTTAAAAGTAGGACTATTTTAGTACTGATTGGCCGACAGACCAAGGGGATTTGCTATCCTTGGCGCCCCAATTTTCAACGGGTTAACTGGACGGCGCCGCCTGAAGCTGCGCAGCGCCGGTCCGTCGATGGCGCAAGGAGCAACGAACGATGAATCTCACTGAGCTGACGCGCATCGCCAATGCGATGGTCGCCAAGGGTAAGGGCCTGCTGGCAGCCGACGAGAGCACCGGCACCATCAAGAAGCGCTTCGATGCCATCAAGCTCGATTCGACCGACGAGCACCGGCGCGCCTACCGCGAGATGCTGTTCACCGCTCCGGGTGCGGCCGAGTCGGTGAGCGGCGTCATTCTGTTCGATGAGACCATCCGCCAGAAGACGCGCGACGGCACGCCGTTCCCGCAGTACCTGGTGAAGCAGGGCATGATTCCCGGCATCAAGGTGGACCTGGGCGCCAAGCCTCTCGCCGCTTTCCCCGGCGAGACCATCACCGAAGGACTCGACGGCCTGCGGGATCGCCTGATCGAGTACCGGGGCCTCGGGGCGCGCTTCGCCAAGTGGCGCGCAGTCATCGACATCGCGCCGGGGATTCCCACCTCGTTCGCAATCCGGGCGAACGCGCACGCGCTGGCCCGCTACGCAGCGCTCTGCCAGGAGAACGACATCGTGCCGATCGTCGAGCCCGAAGTGCTGATGGATGGCGCGCACGGAATCGAGCGCTGCGCGGAAGTGACCGAGCAGGTGCTGGCCACGGTGTTCGACGAGTTGTTCGCTCACCGCATCTATCTCGAGGGCATGGTGCTCAAGCCCAACATGGTGATCTCGGGCAAGAAGGCCACGAACCGCGCGCCGCCGCAGACGGTCGCGGACGAGACGTTGCGGGTGCTCAAGCGCCACGTGCCGCCGGCGGTGCCGGGCATTGCGTTCCTGTCGGGCGGACAGTCACCGACGGAAGCGACGCTGCACCTGTCGCTGATGAACCGCATGGGGCCGCTGCCGTGGTCGCTCAGCTTCAGCTATGGCCGCGCGCTGCAGGACACGGCGCTCAAGGCCTGGGCTGGTGTGGCGTCCAACTTTGCCGCCGGCCAGCAGGAGTTCGCGCGCCGCGCCCGGTTCAACGGCCTCGCTACCACCGGGCGCTACGCACCCGAGATGGAGAGCCAGGCGGCCTGAAGCCGAAGGCCGCACCGCGCTTTCCAGTGACCAGCACCGCATCCGCGCAGTCCGTCGCGCCCGCCGCCGACGTGGTGGTCGAGGTGCGCGACGTCGACTTCGCGCTCGGCGGGCGGCCGATCTTCTCCGGGCTCGACCTCACGGTGCGCCGCGGGCGCATCACCGCCGTCATGGGCCCGAGCGGCACCGGCAAGACGACGCTACTGAAGCTCATCACGGCGCAGGCCTTCGCCGACCGCGGCCGGATGCTGGTCTTTGGCCAGGATCTCGCGACTCTCGGCGGTGCCGGAGTCTATGCGTTGCGCCGGCGCATGGGCATGCTGTTCCAGAACGGCGCGCTGCTCACCGACCTGGACGTCTTCGAGAACGTCGCGTTCCCGGTGCGCGAGCACACCGACCTGCCCGAGCCGCTGATCCGCCGGCTGGTGCTCACCAAGCTGCAGGCAGTCGGCCTGCGCGGCGCCGCGGCGCTCATGCCGGCGGAGCTCTCCGGCGGCATGGCGCGGCGCGTGGCGCTGGCGCGCGCCATCGTCATGGACCCCGAGATTCTCCTCTACGACGAGCCGTTCGTCGGGCTGGATCCGATCTCTCTCGGATTCATCCTGCGGCTCATCAAGCATATGAACTCAGCGCTCGGCATCACCAGCGTCGTCGTCTCGCACGATGTCAACGAGTTGGCGAGCATCGCCGACGACAGCTACCTGCTGTCGTCAGGTCGGGTGGTCGCGGCCGGCACGCCCGCGGAGCTGCGTGCCAGCAGTTCCGTGGCGGTGCGCCAGTTCATGACGGGCAGCGCCGAGGGCCCGGTGCCGTTCCACTATCCGGCGCCCGACTACGCCACGCAGCTGCTGGCGGAGGATGCATGAGCAACGGCGCACGTAACGGCCTGCTGCTCGAGGGAGTGCGCCGGTTCGGCGCGGTCAGCATCTTTCTGGCGCAGCTGCTCGCCCAGTGCCTGCCGTCGCTCGCGCGGCCGCGCCTGACCGTGCACCAGATCTACAACGCGGGCGCTCGCTCGCTCATCATCATCATGCTGTCGGGGCTGTTCGTCGGCATGGTGCTGGGGCTGCAGGGCTACAATCTGCTGCAGCGCTTCGGCTCCGAGGAGGCGCTGGGCACGGCTGCGGCCCTCGGGCTGTTGAGGGAGCTCGGGCCGGTGATCACGGCGCTGCTGTTTGCCGGCCGGGCAGGCACGGCGCTCACTTCCGAGATCGGGCTGATGCGTGCCACCGACCAGCTGACGGCCATGGAGATCATGGCGGTCGATCCGTTGCGGTACGTCGCCGCGCCGCGTTTTCTCGGCGGGGTGATCGCGATGCCGCTGCTGGCGGCGGTCTTCAGCGTCGTCGGCCTGTTCGGCGCGCAGCTGATCGGCGTACAGCTGATGGGCATCGATAAGGGGGTGTTCTGGTCGCAGACCCAGGCCTCGGTGGCGCTGCGCGACGTCAACGAGGGCCTGGTGAAGAGCCTGGTGTTCGGCGTCGCCTGCAGCCTGATTGCCGTGCATGAGGGCTACCATGCGGAGCCCACGGCGGAGGGGGTCGGGCTCGCGACCACGCGCACCGTGGTGGCCTCCTCGGTGCTCGTCCTGTTGCTCGACTACGTGTTAACTGCCGCATTCCTGTGAGAGGAGCCTGAAGCCATGCGTCCCAATCGAACTCTGGAGATAGGAACCGGGTTGTTCGTGCTGTTAGGCTTCGCGGCGCTGCTGTTTCTGACGACGCAGCTGCCGGCCAACGGCCTCAAGCTCGGCGGTGCCAAGGTGGGCTATCACGTGACCGCGGACTTCGACAACATCGGCGATCTCAACGTCGGATCGCCGGTCACCATGTCGGGGGTGCGCGTGGGCCAAGTGACCGGCATCCGCTACGATTCCAAGATCTACAAGGCGGTGGTCGGCATGCGCATCGACCCGCAGTTCAACCAGATACCCGACGACAGCTTCGCGAGCATACAGACGCAGGGACTGCTCGGCGGCAAGTACATCGGCATCAGCCCCGGCGGATCCGACAGCTATCTGAAGAACGGCAGCAACATCGATCAGACCCAGTCCGCGCTCGTGCTCGAGAGCCTCATCAACAAGTTCTTTGCGAATACCGCCAGCAAGGGCAGCGACAATCAGTCCCAGGGTTCGGACAATCAGAATCAACCTAAGCCGGAGCCGAAGAAATGAGACAGGTGATCGTGATACTGAGCGCAGCGGTGCTGGCCGGCAGCCTCGCCGGCGCGCAGGCGCAGACCACGCCGCCGCAGGGACCGGGAGCGGCGGCTGCGCCGGCCGCCGCCTCCACGCTGGGCCCGAGCGAGCTGGTGCAGCAGGTGGCTCAGGGCATGCTCGGGGACCTGGACAAGGACCGCGCCGCCTACCGGCGCGACCCGGGTAAGGTCGCAGGGCTGGTCGACAAGTACCTGCTGCCGCACTTCGATACCCAGTTCGCCGCGCAGCTGGTGCTCGGCAAGAACTGGCGCACCGCGACGCCCGACCAGCGCCAGCGCTTCATCAATGCCTTCTACCATTCAGTGCTCACCAACTACGGCAGCTCGCTGCTCGACTTCACCGCCGACCGGCTGAAGATCTACCCGACCAATGTCGGCCCCGATGCAACTCGCGCCACGGTACGCACCGACGTCAAGCGTCAAAGCGGCGATGTGGTGTCCGTCAACTATTACCTGCGCAAGACGCCGGAGGGCTGGAAGGCGTGGGACGTGGTCATCGACGGCATCAGCTACGTCAACAGCTACCGCGAAGACTTCGGCAGTCAGATCGAGCAGCAGGGGCTCGACGCCGTGATCAAGCGCCTCGAGTCCGGCCAGAGCCCGAACGCGATCGCGCATCAGAGCCTCAGCAATCAGGGCGGCTCGCACTGATGACAGGCGCGGGCTCGACGGCCGGCACGCCCGCGGTCCACGGGAACGGCTTCCGCCTGGTGGCGCAAGCTGATGGCGCGCTCGCCGCGTGCGGCCCGCTCACCTTCGCCGATGCGCGCGCGGCGCGGCAGCTCGGCCTCGAGGCGCTCGCCGGCGCCGGCGGACAGGATCTGCGGATCGACTGTGCGCAGGTGACCACGGCCGACAGTGCGGGCCTCGCCGTGCTGCTCGACTGGCTGGCCGCGGCCAAACAGTCGGGGCGCTCGCTGCGCTTCGAGCACCTGCCCGAGGGGCTGGCCGCGCTCGGACGCATCAGCGAGGTGGAAGAGCTGTTGACGCGCGGCGTCTGACGCACGCCGCGTGAACGCGGGCGTACCGCGCGGGCGCGTGGCTCAACGCCCGCGCTTGGCGCCGCAGGCGTCAGTGGGGCGGCGTGCTCGTTTGAGGGGGCGGTGCTTGAGGCGCCGGTGTCTGAGGCTGCGGCGTCTGAGGCTTCAGTGGGGGCGACTGCTCTTCTGCGCCGGCCTCGTTCAGCAGCTGTTCCTCCTGCTCCTCCTCGCTGGGCGAGCGGCTGCCGTTCACTTTGAACTCACGGTTCTGCAGGTACGCGCTGCGCAGGAACGCATACGGGTCGTAGGCGCTGTCGAGCGTCCGGTCGTAGTCGAGCAGCCGCGCTCGCTCGTCGAGCTTCTCCAGCAGGTACGAGCCGTAGTTCCAGTAGCGGTTGTCGATATAGGTGCGCGGTGTGGAGTAGGTGTCGGCCAGCTTGCCGAAGGCATCGCGCACGTCGCTCGGTCCGAGGAACGGCAGCACCAGGTACGGTCCCGGCTTCAGGCCCCACTTGCCGAGCGTCTGGCCGAAATCGCGGCTGTTCTTGTCGAGCCCCGCGCGCGTTGCCGGATCGAACAGTCCGCCGATGCCGATGGTGGTGTTCATCAGCAGCCGCACCGTGTCGTTCAGGAACGGCTTGAACTGCCCCTGCAGCAGGTCGTTGACCATGACGATCGTCGTGTCGACGTTGTCGAACACGTTGCGGATTCCGGTCTGCACGACACGCGGCGTGTCTTTGCGGTAGGTGCGGGCTACCGGCCGCAGGACCGCCTTGTCGAGCTTGTCGTTGAACTTGTAGCTGACGCGGTTCATCCGCTCCCACGGATCGCGTGGGTCGGGCTTCGCGGGCGGTTGCACGGCGCACCCGGCCAGCAGCACCAGGCATAGCACGGGCAACAGCGGCCTGATCGGTGAGTCCATAGAAAGCGGTTTTGGAAGAGACCGGCGGCCATTGTAGCAAGCCGGGTGCGCGGCTTGCCGTGTACCAGCGGCGACCGGCGGCGCTAGCGGTCGGCGAGTCTCGGCTTGTGCAGGCTCGCGAGGTAGTCGCGGATCTCGTCGAGCCGCGCCTGGTAGCGCTGCCGCTGTATCGAGCTGATGTGCGGCGAAGCGAGCGCGAGCTGGTACTGCTGCACAGCCAGCTGCGGGTCGCCGTTGGCGAGCTGGTACTCGCCCATGTAGTAGTACGCATCGCCGGGATCGCCGGCGGCGCTCGCGGCCAGCGCCGTCAACCGGATCTGGTCGGGTGTCGGCGGCACGATGTTGAACAGGTCGAGCAGCAGGAGGTGGGCCTCGGCGGGCCTGCCGGCCGCCATCAGCGTCTCGCCGTAGCGCACCGTGAGTGCCACGTTGCGCGGAAACAGCGTCTCGGCGTGCTGGAATGTCGCCAGCGCTTCCTTCACGTGCCCGGCCTTGGCCTGCGCCTGACCGAGGGCGTCCCACAGCAGCGTGAGATTCTCGTGCTGCGCCACCAGCTGCGCGAAGATCCCCGCCGCCTCGTTAGGGTGATTGCCCTGCAGCAGCGCCAGGCCCTCGCCGTAGCGGTTGCCGAGCGAGGCGTCGCCCGCGGCAATCCTCTGCGCGTACTGTTCGGCCATGTCAACGTCGGCAGTGGCGGTGAGCACCCGCACGCGCTCTTTGACCAGATCGAAGGTCAGCGACTCAGGGGCGCGGTGCGGAGGAAACTGCGCTGCGCGGGTACGCGCTTCGGCGATGCGATCGGCGGTCACCGGGTGATCGATCAGCATCGACGGGATGTAGGTCTCCACCAGCCCCTCGGTGCGGCCCAAGGTTTCGAAGATGCTCGCCATGGCGTTGGGATCGAAGTTCGCGCCGGCGAGATAGCCGATGCCGACGCGGTCGGCCTCCTTTTCGTCCTCGCGCGTGAAGTTGATCTGCGCCTGAGCGGCCAGGCCCTGGGCGGCGACGATGCCGCCCTGGATGACGTTGCCGGCGCTTGGACCGCCGCCGATCGCGCCCAGCAGGATCGCCGCCACCATCGCCGCGGCCGCTGCCAGGCTCTGGCGGCTCTCGGCCTGCATTGCGCGTGCGATGTGGTGCTGGGTGATGTGCGCGGTCTCGTGCGCCATGACGGCGGCCAGCTCCGATTCAGTACTGCTCGCGACGATCAGGCCCGTGAAGATGAACACCCAGCCGCCCGAGACGGCGAAAGAATTGATCTCCGTGTCCTTGAGCACGAGGTAATGGAATCCCGCGCCCCCGTCGGCGCTCTGCGAGGCGAGCCTCATACCTATCGACTGGATGTACTCATTGACCTCCGCGTCCTCGAGCAGCGCGTTCTGCTCACGCAGCTCGTGCGCCACCATGGCGCCGAGGGCGTACTCATCGCTGTGCGACAGCATCTGCTCGGCCGGACTGCCCATGTCCGGCAGGTCCGAGCCTGCCGGCGGCGGGCTCAGATCTACGGGCGTCGAGTCCGGAGGCGCGGCGAAGGCGAGCTGCGCCATGGTGATGACGGCGGCCAGCAGTACGGTGGCGGCGGGGCGGAGAACGGCGCGCATGATCCTGATTTCGACCGCCTCCGGGGCGGACAAGTTTCCCCGGGGTTTACAGAACCTTACAAGGCCGATCCCGGTGGCTTGGTTGAAGCCTACACCGGGGTGGCTGCCGGCGGGGACGGATTTTACTCCGCCCCGCGGGGCCGGGTGCGACACCGCCTAGCTACAGGATGTCGGAGGCGTAGTCGGCGAGCCGCGAGCGCTCGCCCCGTACCAGGGTGATGTGTCCGGAGTGCGGCCAGCCGCGGAAGCGGTTCACCGCATAGGTGAGTCCGGAGGTCGTCTCGGTCAGGTAGGGCGTGTCGATCTGCGCGACGTTGCCGATGCAGGCGAGCTTGGTGCCGGGCCCGGCGCGCGTAATCAGCGCCTTCATCTGTTTGGGGGTGAGGTTCTGCGCCTCGTCGAGGATCAGGAAGCGGTTGAGGAACGTGCGACCGCGCATGAAGTTGAGCGAGCGGATCCTGATGCGGTTGCGCAGCAGGTCGTTGGTGGCGGCGCGACCCCAGTTGCCGCCCTCCTGCGAGCCGGTGAGCACCTCCAGGTTGTCCATGAGGGCGCCCATCCAGGGCTCCATCTTCTCCTCCTCGGTGCCGGGGAGGAAACCGATGTCCTCGCCGAGCGGGATCGTCACGCGGGTCATGATGATCTCGACGAAGCGGTTGGTCTCGAGCGTCTGTGCGAGGCCGGCGGCGAGCGCCAGCAGCGTCTTGCCCGTGCCCGCGGGCCCCAGCACCGTGACGAAGTCGATGTCCGCGTCCATCAGCATGTTGAGCGCGAAGTTCTGCTCGCGGTTGCGCGCGGTGATGCCCCAGACATTGTGGCGCTCGTTGCGATAGTCGCGCAGCAGCTCGATAGTCGCGGTGTCGCCGCTGATCCTGCGGGCGATGCCTTCGATGCCCTGCGGGGTGTCCTCGAACACTCCCTGGTTGGGGTGCCAGTCGCGCACCGCGGGCCCGGTGATCTCGTAGAAGGTGCGGTCGCCCTCCTTCCACGAGCGCATGTCGCGCCCATGCCGCTCCCAGAAGTCCGCCGGCAGCGCCGTCATGCCGCTGTAGAGGACGTCGGAGTCCTCGAGCGTCTTGTCGCTGTAGTAGTCCTCGGCGTGCACGCCGAGGACCGCGGCCTTGATGCGCAGGTTGATGTCCTTGGAGACGAGAATCACGCGCGCGTCCTTGTGCTCGTTCTGCAGCGCCAGCGTCTGGGAGAGAATCGCGTTGTCGCCGCCCTGGCCGGGGAGACTCTCGGGCAGAGCGCTCGTCAGCTGGCGCGTCTGGAAGAACAGCCGCCCCGAGGAGGGCTTCTTGCCGTGGTTGCCCGAATAGCCGCTCGGCAGCGCCAGCCCGCGGTCGATCTGCTCCTTGCTGGCATCGCGCATCATGTCGTCGAGGAAGCGACTCACCTGGCGCACGTTGCGCGCGGCTTCCGACAGCCCCTTCTTGTGGGCATCGAGCTCCTCGAGCACCACCATCGGCAGATACACGTCGTGCTCTTCGAAGCGGAAGATCGCCGTCGGATCGTGCATGAGCACGTTGGTGTCGAGCACGAACAGCCGCCGCCCGGTGCGCGACCGGCCCTTCGATTCCCGCGATTCGCCCGACGCTGCCTTCGGGCCCGGCTCAGCTACTCCGCGCTGCTTCAAGGACTTCCTCCACGTGACCGGGCACTTTCACGTTGCGCCACTCCCGCGTCAGGCGTCCGGCGCCATCCAGCAGGAAGGTACTGCGCTCCACTCCCAGGTACTTTCTGCCGTACAGACTTTTCTGCCTGATGACATCGAACAGTCGGCACACCTTTTCGTCCGTGTCGGCGAGCAGCGGGAAGGGCAGGGCTTCCCTGGACGAGAACTTGTCGTGCGAAGCGACCGAATCGCGCGACACGCCGATCACCTGCGCTCCCGCCTTGCGGAACGCGGCGTAGCGGGCGCGAAAGTCCTGCGCTTCGCGCGTGCAGCCGGAGGTCATGTCGCGCGGGTAGAAGTAGATCACCAGCTGCTCGCCGGCCGCGTCCTTGAGGCTCCAGGTACCGCCGCCCGTCATGGGCAGGGAGAAGCCAGGCACCTTGGTCCCGGGTTTGATCTTGGGCATTTCGTCTTCGGGGCTTGCGACGCTTCAGGATTTGACCGGTTCGAGTATCGCGTCCAGGTTCAAGGAATCACAGAACTCCATGAACTCCTCGCGCAGGTGCGCCACGTGGATGCGGCTCGGCACGTTGACGATCATCTGCACCGCGAACATGGGCGCGCCGGTGTGGGCCGCCGGATAGCTGCGCGTCGACACCTCGCCGATGTCGATGCCGCGGGTAGCGAAGAATCCCGATAATCCCGAGACGATCCCGGTCTGGTCGAGGCAAACCACGTCGACCGAGTAGGGCAGCATGTCGGTGCGCGGCGTGCGCGGCTCGGTGCGCTTGAGGTGGATGCTGAGGTTGCTGGTTTCCGCGAGGCGCTTGAGCTCCGTCTCCAGCTTCGCCAGCGCGTGCCAGTTGCCGGACACGAGCAGCAGCATCGCGAACTCGGTGCCGAGGTTCGCCATGCGGCTCTCGCTGATGTTGCCCCCGGACTCGCTGATGACGCGGGTCAGTTCGTGGACCATCCCCGTGCGGTCGCTGCCGATCGCCGAAACGGCGAGGTGCTGCTTCATCTGTACGTGGCGGAGTGCTGTTTGCCGACCTGCCGGCTTTGAGTGTACCGGGAGCAGGGTCGGGTTGCGACCTTGGGCCCGCGTCGCCGCCGCACCTCCCGGCTTGCCGCCGCGCCCACCCGCCCCGTACCATGCCGCGCTTGCCTAAGCGAGGTGACCGCGGGTCTCATGTTCTCGGGCAGCCTGGTTGCTATCGTCACGCCCATGCGACCGGACGGCGCGCTCGATTGCGCTGCCTGGGACCGGCTCATCGAATTTCATCTCGCCAACGGCAGCGGCGGCATCGTCGTGGGCGGCACGACCGGTGAGTCGGCAACGCTCACGGATGCGGAGTTGACGGAGCTCGCCACGCGCGCCTGCGCCCAGGCGCGCGGGCGCATCCCGGTCATCGTCGGGGCGGGCTCCAGCAGCACCGCGGCCACTGTCGAGCGGGTGCGCCGGTTGTCGGAGCTGCCGATCGACGCGCTGCTCGTGGTCACGCCGGCCTACAATCGTCCCACACAGGAGGGGTTGTACCTGCACTTCGCGGCGGCCGCGCGCAGCGCGCGCAAGCCGCTGCTGCTCTACAACGTGCCGGCGCGCACCGCGGTCGACATGCAGCCGGAGACCGTCGTGCGGCTGTCGCGCGTGCCCGGGATCGTAGGCCTCAAGGAAGCGGTGCCGGACGCGGCGCGGCTGCGCGCGCTGGTGGCGGCGGTGGCCGCCGACTTCGTGCTACTGAGCGGCGATGATGCGAGCGCCCGCGAGGCGCTCGCCTGCGGGGCGCGCGGCGTGATCTCGGTGACCGCGAACGTGGCGCCCGGTCCGATGTCTGAGATGGTGGCCGCGGCTTTGGCCGGCGACCAGGTGCGCGCGCAGCTGCTCGACGCTCGGCTCGCGGCGCTGCACCGCGCGCTGTTTCTCGAGGCGAACCCGATCCCGGTGAAGTGGGCGGTGGCGCAGATGGGGCTGATCGGGACGGCTGTGAGACTGCCGCTCACGCCACTGTCCGAAGCGCATCACGCGACTGTGCGCGCCGCGGCATGCGCAGCCGGTGCGCTGCCCGCAGGGGCCGAGGCCGGGATCGCGGTTGGAATGTCTGCATGAGAGGTCGTGGATGTTGAAGTGCGCTCTCCGGCTGCTGGTCCTCGCTGCGCTGTCGCTGGCACTCGCGGGATGCCATTTCAATCCCATACACCCGTTCCGCAGCATGAGTTATTCATGTCACAAGCGTCAGCCTTACATGGGCCAGACCAGTGCGCCGCCGCTCGTCATCCCCGCGGGACTCGACGCCCCCGACACGACGAACTCACTGCACCTGCCGACCCTGAACGAGCCGGCGCCGCCGCCGCGCAAGGGCAAGGAGCCATGCCTTGACGAGCCCCCGCCGTTCAAGGTGCCCAAGCCCCCGCCGCCGCCGCAGGCATGACAGAGATCCTTTGAGCAAGCTGCCCGTGCCGCACGGCTGAGGTGTGTGTCGCGGCTTCAGCCCTGGTGCGTGCTGCGCCGCCATGCCTTATGATTCGCCGCCTTTTTCAGCGGTTTCGCGGGCGCGCGGGGGCGCTGGAATTGCTTGAGAAAGTAATCGCAAGTCTTTGATCGGAGAGGTGGCCGAGCGGTCGAAGGCGCTGGACTGGAATTCCAGTAACATCTTCACCGGTGTTCGTGGGTTCGAATCCCACCCTCTCCGCCAGACTCCCTGCAACCCTCTCAGGGCGCGCGCGCGCGCGGGCCGACCGCTGCGGGGACGGCTGCGCGCTGCGGGAATACGAGCAGGCATATCACGATGAACGCGGCGATGATCGCCGAGGCGAGCGGACGGCTGACGTCCAGCCCGCCCTGTGCGAACGGTTTATCGAAGAAGTCCCCCACCGTGGCTCCGAGCGGGCGCGTCAGGATGAACGCGGTCCAGAACAGCAGCACGTGTGAGATCCGGGTTTGGTAATAGGCGGCGGCCACGATCGCGAGCAGCGCGCTGAACAGCAGCGCACCGCCGCCGAAGCCGAGGCCGGCGTCCGCGACCCAGTCCCCGAGCGCCGTGCCCAGCGTCTGCGAGAAGGTGATGGTTATCCAGTAGAAGGCTTCCACCCGCGGCGTGCTGACTGTCGTGACCGACACCGAGCCTTCCACCGCATACCACAGACCGAGAGATGCGAGCACGCAGGCGAGCAGCAGCAGTGACCCGCCCAGATAGCCGATGCCGAGCGAGCGGTCGGCAAAATCCGCCAGCGTCGTACCGGCGGTGGTCGAGGCGACGATGGTCGCCCAGTAGAGCCAGCCATGAAAGCGGCGCGCCGCGATCTGCGCTGCGGCGAGCGCGACAAACACTGCAAGGAAGATGAGCGTGGCCACCAGATATCCCAACCCCAAGGTCATCGAGACGCTGTCGCCGCCGGTTTCCCCGAGCGTGGTGGCGGCGACCTTGACGATCCAGAACAGCAGCGTGACGGCGGGCACTTTCGCAGCGTGTGTGTCCATGCTCATGTCGCGGGTTGTCTCCGTGCCGGGGTCTGCGCCGTGCGGCGCCCGGGCGGGCGATTCGTATGTGATAGCATGAAACGCGCCGAACGCAAGTGAGGCCCGTGGTGGCTCGCATCGGTTCCCCCGCGACGACCAGTCGTGAATCCCGTCAGGGCCGGAAGGCAGCAGCGGCAGCGGCGATGTCGGGTGCCGGAGGCTAAGCTGGTGCGGGCCACCTCCATCTCCCCCGGAACGATTGCATGAGCTACACCGCGCTGGCGCGCAAATGGCGACCGAAGAACTTCTCCGAGCTCGTCGGGCAGGAGCATGTGCGGCGCGCGCTGGTCAATGCGCTCAAATCCGGGCGGGTGCACCACGCATTTCTGTTCACTGGCACGCGCGGGGTGGGCAAGACCACCATCGCGCGCATCCTCGCCAAGTGCCTCAACTGCGAGACCGGCGTCACGGCCGAGCCGTGCGGCGTGTGCGCGAGCTGCCGCGACATCGATGCGGGGCGCTTCGTCGATCTCATCGAAGTCGACGCGGCGTCGCGCACCAAGGTGGACGATACCCGCGAGCTGCTCGACAACGTGCAGTACATGCCGGCGCGCGGCCGCTACAAGGTCTACCTCATCGACGAAGTGCACATGCTCTCGACGCATTCCTTCAATGCGCTGCTGAAGACGCTCGAGGAGCCACCGCCGCACGTGAAATTTCTGCTCGCGACCACCGACCCGCAGAAGGTGCCGGTGACGGTGCTGTCGCGCTGCCTGCAGTTCAATCTGAAGCGCCTGCCCGCCGGCGAGATCGCCGCGCATCTCGAGAGCATCTTGCGGCACGAGGGCATTGCCCACGATGCCGCGGGAGTCAGGCTGGTGGCGCAGGCTGCCGACGGCAGCATGCGCGACGGGCTGTCGCTGCTCGATCAGCTGATCGCTTTCGGCGCGGGTCAGGCGGGCGAGGCGGAAGCACGCGCGATGCTCGGCACGCTGGCACGCGACCAGGTGGTGCGGCTGGCCGAGCTGCTGGCGGAGCAGCAGCCCGCGGCGCTGATGCGTGGCGCGCACGAGCTCGAACAGTTCGCGCCCGACTACGCGCAGCTGCTCGATGAGCTCGCGGGTCTGCTGGTGCGGGTCGCGCTGCGGCAGGCGTTGCCCGACTACCAGGGCGACGAGCTGTTCGCTGCGGAGGTGCTCGAGCGGCTGGCCCGCGCACTTGCGCCCGAGGACCTGCAGCTTTTCTACCAGACCGCGATCACCGGCAACCGCGACCTCGCACTGGCGCCCGACCCGCGCACCGGCTTTGAGATGACGCTGCTGCGCATGCTGGCGTTCCGTCCGGGGGGCGAGGCGGCGGCGCCCGGTAGCGCGCGCAGTTCGGCTATGGATGAGTCCGCGCGGCTCGGCCCCGCAGCGCGGGGCGAGACGGCTGCCAGCCGCGCGACGGCCGGAACCGGCGCCGCGCCCGGGAACGCTTCCACTTCCAGGCCCGGGGCCGATGCGCCGCCCGGGGGGGCTGCTGCCGCACCCGGCTCCTGGGGGGCGATCGTGGGCGCGCTCGAGCTCTCGGGGGCCGCGCGCCAGCTCGCCAGCCACTGCGCGCTGCTCGGGCGGCAGGGAGCGGTGGTGCGCCTGGCGCTCGATCCGCACCATCAGCTGGTACGGACTCCCGTGCAGGAGGAGAAGCTCGCGCAGGCGTTGTCGCGTTACTACGGCGAGCCCGTGCGGCTTGAATTCGTCAGTGTGGCACCGGAGGCGGAAACTCCGGCGCAGGCGCAGCAGCGCCTGTCGCAGCAGGAGCTCGCGTCCGCACGGCGGGCGTTCGAGGCCGACCCGGGCGTGCAAGGCCTGCGCGAGCGCTTCGGCGCCACCGTGCTGCCGGAAACGGTGCGCCCGGTAAAATGATGGTCGTTCAAGCGGCGCGCGGCGCCTGACAGGCTTCTTTACCCATGCGTGGCAATATGAACAACCTGATGAAGCAGGCCCAGGCGATGCAGGCCAATATGCAGAAGGCCCAGGCCGAGATCGCCAACATCGAAGTGATCGGCGAGGCGGGCGGCGGCATGGTGAAGATCACCATGAGCGGCCGCCACGAGGTGAAGCGCGTGCAGATCGAGTCCGCGGTCGCCGGTGAGGACCGCGAGATGCTCGAGGATCTGATCGCGGCCGCTGCCAACGACGCCGTGCACAAGCTGGAGGCGCGCGTGCAGGAAAAGATGGCGAGCCTCACCGCCGGATTGGGGCTGCCGCCGGGGCTGAAGCTGCCGTTCTGAATCGATGCAGCACTCGCCGCATGTCGGGCAGCTGATCGAGGCCCTGCGCACGCTCCCGGGCGTCGGTCCCAGGACGGCGCAGCGCATGGCGTTCCACCTGCTCCAGGAAGGGCGGCCCGGCGCACACGCCCTCACCCGCGCGCTCGAGGGCGCGCTCGCGACCGTGGTGCGCTGCCGCCGCTGCCGCATGCTGACCGAGACCGAGCTGTGCTCGATCTGTGCCGCCCCGCAGCGCGATGCGGCGCTGCTGTGCGCGGTCGAATCGCCCGCCGATGTGGTGGCGATCGAGCAGTCGGGCAGCTACCGCGGCCGCTACTTCGTATTGATGGGACACCTGTCGCCGCTCGATGGCATCGGGCCCGAGCAGCTCGGGCTGCGCGAGCTCGAGGCGATTCTCGGCGAGGGCGGCGTGCGTGAGCTGATTCTCGCCACCAACTCCACGGTGGAGGGCGAGGCGACGGCGCACTACCTGGGCGAGCTCGCAGCGCGACGCGGCGTACGCGCGACTCGCATCGCGCACGGTGTGCCGGTCGGCGGGGAGCTCGAGTACGTGGACGGTGGCACGCTCGCGCATGCGCTCGCGGGGCGCCAGTCGGTGGGTTAGCCGGGCTTAGCGCCCGCGGCGCGGGCCGCGCCGGTCGGTGAGCTCCTCGTGCAGCCGCCGCAACCGCCGGTAGCTCTCGTAGCGCCGCGCGGACAATTCCCCGGACCCGGCCGCCGCGTGCACCGCGCAGTCGGGCTCACGCATGTGACGGCAGTCCTGGAAGCGGCAGCCGCCCGCCAGACGCCCGACCTCGACGAACCCCAGCGTGCGCGGATCGAGCCGGTCGACGGCGGGCGTGAAGTCGCGCACCCCGGGGGAGTCGATCAGCGCGCGCTGCTCGGGCAGCTCGAACTCCCGCGCCACGGTGGTGGTGTGGCGGCCTTCCTCCTCGCGCACCAGCTCGCCGATCGCGACCTGCGCCTGCGGCACGAGCCGCCGCAGGAGCGATGATTTCCCGACCCCCGACTGGCCGACCAGCGCGGCGACCGCCCCGGGCGCCATGGCGCCGAGCAGGGCGTCGAGGCCGGCGCCGGTGTGGGCCGAGCAGCCGACCCAGCCGTAGCCGGCGGCAGCGTATTCGGCGCGCGCCGCAGCCAGCGCCGCATCCAGCCCCTGCTCCTCCTTGTTCATCACCAGCGTGACGGCGATGTCCGCCGAGGCCGCCGCGGCCAGGTAGCGGTCCACCACGAACAGATCCGGCGCCGGGCGGGGCGCCAGCACCACCAGCAGCTGCGTCAGGTTGGCGACCACCGCCTCGGCGCCGCCGCGCAGGTTCGAGCGGTAGAGCGCCGTGCGCCGCGGCAGCACCTCGACGACGTGCAGCTCGGCGTGGTGCGGGTCGAGGCGGCAGAGCACGTGGTCCCCGCAGACCGCCGTCAGCGAGCGCCCGAAGGGGCGCGCCGGCAGGCAGCGCCCGTCGGCGGTGCGCACGCTCATGTGGCGGCCGAAAGTGGCGACCACTCGCGCCTGCAACGTCTGCTTCATACGAGCGGGCCGCCCCCTGTTACACTTGGCTCCGCGACGTGCGCGGTCAGCGACACGCTACCACCAGCACCTCTAACATGCCGAGCGGCGATTACCTCGTTTGGATCGATCTGGAGATGACGGGCCTCAAGCCCGAGTCGGACAGCATCATCGAGATTGCCACGGTGGTGACCGATCGCGACCTCGCGATCATCGCCGACGGGCCGGTGCTCGCCATCCATCAGCCGGAGGAAGTGCTGGCGCGCATGGACGACTGGAATCAGCGCCAGCACGGCGCCTCGGGCCTGGTGGCGCGGGTGCGCGCCAGCCGCGTCACCGTCGCCGAGGCCCAGCAGCGCACGCTCGAGTTCCTCGCCGCGCTGGTGACTCCGGGCAGCTCGCCGATGTGCGGCAACAGCATCTGTCAGGATCGGCGCTTTCTGGCGCGCTGTATGCCGGACCTCGAGCGCTTCTTCCACTACCGCAACCTCGACGTCAGCACGCTGAAGGAGCTGGCACGGCGCTGGGCGCCGGCGGTGTCCGACGGCTTCGTGAAGCAGGGGACGCACCTCGCGCACGCCGACATCCACGAGTCGATCCGCGAGCTGCGGCACTATCGCGCCAGGCTGTTCGCGCCGGCCTACGCCGGAACTTAAGCGGCCGGCGAGCTTAGGTTCGCGGGGAGCCCTTGCCGGGCGGCTCGGCCGGCGACTGCTGCGCAAGGAACAACCAGGTCTCGATGACCGTATCGGGATTGAGCGACATGCTCTCGATGCCCTGCTCGAGCAGCCAGCGCGCCAGATCCGGGTGGTCCGAAGGGCCCTGGCCGCAGATGCCGACATACTTGCCGCGCCTGCGGCAGGCGGCGATCGCCATGGCGAGCAGCTTCTTCACCGCCGGGTCGCGCTCGTCGAAGCCGCCGGCAACGATTGCCGAGTCGCGATCGAGTCCGAGAGTCAGCTGCGTCATATCGTTGGAGCCGATCGACATGCCGTCGAAGTACTCGAGGTACTCGTCTGCGAGCAGCGCGTTGGTCGGCAGCTCGCACATCATGATCACCTTCAGGCCGTCGACGCCGCGCGCGAGGCCGTTATCGGCCAGCAGCCGCGTGACTTCACGCGCCTCGGTGAGGGTGCGCACGAACGGCACCATCACCTGCACGTTGCCGAGCCCCATGTCGTTGCGCACGCGCTTGAGCGCGCGGCACTCGAGCTCGAAGCACGGGCGGAAGGTGGTATCGATGTAGCGCGCGGCGCCGCGAAAACCCAGCATCGGGTTCTCCTCCTGCGGCTCGTAGCGGCTGCCGCCGATCAGGTTCGCGTACTCGTTCGACTTGAAGTCCGACAGACGCACGATGACCGGCTCGGGGGCGAAGGCGGCCGCGATCTGCGCGATGCCTTCGGCGAGCTTCTCGACGTAGAAGCCGACCGGATCGGAGTAGCCGGCCATCTGCGTCCGGATCTGCTCCTGCAGCTCGCGGTCGAGCTGCGCAAACTCGAGCAGCGCCCGCGGATGCACGCCGATCATGCGGTTGATGATGAACTCCAGGCGCGCCAGACCGACGCCGCTATGCGGAATCCCGGCGAAGTCGAAGGCGCGGTCCGGGTTGCCGACGTTCATCATGATCTTGACCGGAATCTTCGGCAGCGAGTCGAGCTCGATCTGCCGGCGCTCGTAGTCGAGCAGCCCCTGGTAGACGTAGCCGGTCTCGCCCTCGGCGCACGAGACGGTCACTTCCTGGCCCTCGCGAATGCGCCCGGTGGCGTCCACGCAGCCGACCACTGCGGGGATCCCCAGCTCGCGCGCGATGATGGCCGCGTGGCAGGTGCGACCACCGCGGTCGGTGACGATGGCGGCGGCGCGTTTCATGACCGGCTCCCAGTCCGGATCGGTCATCTCCGCCACCAGCACGTCGCCCGCCTGCACGCGCGCCATCTCACCGGCGTCGCGGATGACGCGCGCCGCGCCGCTGCCGATACGCTGGCCGATAGCACGCCCGGAGACCAGCACCTGCGAACGACTCTTGAGCGCGTAGCGCTGGATCGTACGGCCGGCGCGGCTCTGCACGGTCTCAGGCCGCGCCTGCAGAATGTAGAGCTTGCCGCTGGCACCGTCCCTGGCCCACTCGATGTCCATCGGCCGGCGGTAGTGCTCCTCGATGACGAGCGCCTGGCGCGCGAGCGCGGTGAGGTCGGCGTCCTCCAGGCAGAAGCGCTGCCGGTCGGCCTGCGGCACCTCGACGGTCGTGACGCGGCGGTCGCTGCCCGCGGGCGCGTACACCATCTTGACGGACTTGCCGCCGAGATTGCGGCGCACGATCGCGAGCTTGCCGGCCCGCAGCGCCGGCTTGTAGAGGTAGAACTCGTCCGGGTTCACCGCTCCCTGCACCACGGTCTCGCCGAGTCCCCACGAGGCGGTGATGAACACCACGTCGCGGAACCCCGAGTCGGTGTCGAGCGTGAACATGACGCCGCTCGCGCCGAGGTCGCTGCGTACCATGTGCTGCACACCGGCGGACAGCGCGACCGCACCGTGATCGAAGCCCTGGTGCACGCGGTAGGAGATCGCGCGGTCGTTGAACAGCGAGGCGAATACCGCGTGCATCGTCGTGAGCACGTCGGCGGCGCCGCGCACGTTGAGGAAGGTCTCCTGCTGGCCGGCGAACGACGCCTCGGGCAGATCCTCCGCCGTCGCCGACGAGCGCACCGCGACCGCGGGCTCCGCACCCCCACCGAGGCCCGTGAGCGCCGCGCGCACCGCCTGCTCGAATGCCGGGGTGAACGGCGTCGCCAGGATCCACTGGCGGATGCGGGCGCCGGTGGCGGCGAGCTTCGCCACGTCGTCAACATCGAGAGCCGCGAGCTCGGTGCGGATGCGCGCCTCGAGTCCGTTCTGCTCGAGGAACTCGCGATAGGCGTCCGCCGTGGTGGCGAAACCGCCCGGCACGCTGACGCCGAGCCGGGCCAGCGCCCCGATCATCTCCCCGAGCGAGGCGTTCTTGCCGCCGACCGTGGCGACATCGCGCATGCCGAGCTGCTCGAGCGGGATCACGTAGCGGTTCAAGGCAGCTCCTCGAGTCGAGTGCGGCTTACCGCCCGGGTGCTTGCCCGGATGCTTTGGCGGTGAAACACTGCCGACACGTTACGCCAGCCACCCGAGCAGTGTGCCCCAGCCGTGAGCCGCCGAACCGTCTTCTTCGTCTCCGACCAGACGGGCGTGACCGCCGAAACGCTGGGTCACAGCCTCATGACCCAGTTCGAGGGCGTGGAATTTCGCGCGGTGACTTTGCCATTTGTATCGAGCGTTGACAAGGCACACGAGGCCGTCCGGCGCATCAACGGCGCCGGCGAGGATGGCCTGCGGCCGATCGTGTTCAGCACCCTGGTGCAGGATGAGCTGCGCGACATCGTCATGCAGGCCGACGGCCTGTTCCTCGACTTCTTTGCGGCCTTCGTCGGTCCGCTCGAGCGCGAGCTGGCGGTGCGCTCGACGCACCGCGCCGGACGTGCGCACGGGATCGCCGACCTGCGGGCCTACACCACGCGCATCAACGCCACCAACTTCGCGCTCGCCAACGATGATGGCGGCGGCGGCGATTACGCGCATGCCGACGTGGTGCTGATCGGTGTCTCGCGCGTCGGCAAGACCCCGACCTGCGTGTACATGGCGCTGCAGTACGGGGTGTTTGCCGCCAATTATCCGCTCACCGAGGAGGATCTCGAGAACGGCAGAGTGCCGGCGCGGCTCGAGGCGCATCGCGACAAGCTGTACGCGCTCACCATCAAGCCCGAGCGGCTGCAGCAGATCCGCAGCGAGCGCCGCCCCGACAGCCGCTACGCCTCGCGCGCCCAGGTGCAATACGAATTGCGCGCGGCGGACGCGCTGTTCGCGCGCTACCGCATTCCCTCGCTCGAGACCACCGAGTGCTCGATCGAAGAGATCGCCAGCCGGATCCTCAACACTACCGGAATCGAGCGGCGTCTGCGCCCTTAGGATCCGCTGCCCGCGCAGTTGCACGAAATTTGCAGGCGGCGCGGGCTTGCCGACGCGCACGAATCGCGCCCCAATCGGCTTGCGCAGCAGGCTTCGTGCGCTATAGTCGGAGCGTGCTGACTACCGACACACTGACACGCGTTTCCTGGCGCGCCCGCCCGCGCAGCTTCGTCGCGCTGATGGGGCTCTACGAGAGCAACTTTATCCGGCTCGGCTGGCTCGCCGGCGGCCTGGCGGCGCTTGCCGGCTCCCACCGCTCCTCGGTGCCGTCGGATTGTGACCTTCTTCTCACCGTGACCGAGCGCTCGCCCTATACCAGTACGCTGGCGCTGAGCTACCTGCTGCCGGATGCGGCGGGGCCTTGCCGTTATCCGGACATGCGCCTGCGGGTCTACCATGACGCGCATCTCGTCGAGGCGCAGCAATGGGCCGCGGTTCACAGCCAGCCGTTGCTGCGCGCGCTGCGCAACCGTGCGGAGCGTGAACTGGATCAGCGCTGGGCTCGCAACGTGATGTTAAACAAGTGGCTGGAATACTGCGTGGAGCGGGGTCATCGCTTCTCATCCCGCACGAGGCTCAACGCCGGCGCATGAGATGGGGCGGTCACCCGCCCGTCTTCTCATGAAAGCGCTGCGCCAACTCGGTTACCTCAAGCTCAACCTCCGCCCCGACGGCGAAGTCCCCGACGAAGAGCATCGGGTACTCGCCCTGTTCCGCAACCGCGCCGAGCTCAAGAAGGCCTACGGCGACCTGCAGGATGAGACCTACCGCCTCAAGGACCTCATCAAGCAGCAGGAGGCGGCGACCGCGCGCGTGCAGGAGATGCTCAACGCCCTCGAGGAGCGACTCGGGGTCAACGAGACGGCGTACTCGGCGCTGGTGTTCTACCAGCTGCGCAGATTCTGGCAATGCGGGCGCGAGCAGCTCACGCGCTTCGTCGCGGACCTCGCGCGGCAGCAGGACGAGCGCGAGCGCCGCCACCACCTGGCCCTGTACAACCGGCAGCTGTTCGCGCGCCGCCAGGCATGCGAGAGCCAGCTGGCCACCACGCAGTCGCTGCACGAGGCGGCCGCGGCGCAGCTCGCGACGCTCGAGAGCGAGCGTGCGGCTCTGACACGCTTCTGGCAGTACTTCAAGCGCCGCGCGCTGGAGCGGCGCATTCACGGCGCGCAGGCGGCCGCCACCGCGGCCGCCGACACCCTGGCCCAGGCGAAGGCGGCTCTCGCGGCGCTCGATGAAGAGGGGCAGCCGGAGTTTCCCGGTCTATCGCTGCCGGCACGGCGCGCCATCAACATCGCGGCGATCGCTTACGCCGAGGTTCTGTGTCAGCGGGTGCTGTCGCTCAAGGCACCGCTCGTGGCGCTGGCGCGCGATGCCATCGGCAAACGGGCGCCGGCCGACGACTACGGCGCGCCCAAGGAGTGCGTGCTCCTCATGGGACAGATCCAGCGCGCCCAGCGGCTGCTCGAGCGGCGCGAAGAGGTCAGCGGCGAGATCCGCACGCGCGTCGGGCGCTTGCAGCAGACGGCGCGCTACCGGGCTGCGGCCGACAGCGCGCCGGTCGCCGAGTCGATCGCGGCGAGCGAGGGCGATGCGCTCGAGTCGGCGCCGCAGGGGAGCGCCGCGCGCGTGCCCAACGTGCTCGCCGAAGATACCTGGGATCTGTTCCGGGTTTTGCTTCGTTGACTGGGAAATCGCCTGACGGCGATTTTCCCAGTCAACCAGCGCGCGCGGTCTTCTGCGCCGGCTGCGGGTGCCCGCCGTTCAGCATGTCGGTCACGATCTGGGCCGCCTGCTCGAGCATCACGTCGGGCTCGTCGTCCTTGGCCTTGTCGAGATCCTCGACGCTCTTCAGCGGCGGCAGGTTCTTGGCGGTGCGCCGCGCATTCTCGCGGTCCAGCCGCTCCTTGTCCTCGCGCGCACGCTCCTCGCGCCGCACCTTGAGGTTCAGCGACACGCTGTGCTGTCCGCGCAGCGTATCGATCGCCGCGACGTCGGAGACCAGCCAGCGATAATCGGGGTCGTGCTGCGCGCGCTGATCCTCCTCGGAGACGAGCAGCGGCACGGCCCTGCTCTGGACCGTGGTGCTGGTCTTGAACGGTACACCGGCGATGCGATCCCAGGGGAGCGAGGACTCGAGCGTGCTCTCCCCGACCTCCTTGGCGTCGATCACCGAGACGAGCGGGATGTCCGGCTGCACGCCGCGGTGTTGCGTACTCTCGCCGGTCACGCGGTAGAACTTGCCGATGGTCACCGTCAGCTGGCCGTTCACCGGATCCTTCGACCAGCGATCGAGCGGCACGAGATTCTGCACCGTGCCCTTGCCGAAGGTGGTCTGCCCGAGAATCAGGCCGCGGTGATAGTCCTGGATCGCCCCGGCGAAGATCTCGGAGGCCGAGGCACTCATGCGGTCGACCAACACGGCGAGCGGCCCGTCGTAGGCGGGTCCGGACTCCGGATCATCGAGCACCTCGAGCCGGCCGCTGGTGTCGCGCAGCTGCACCACCGGGCCCTTGTCGATGAACAGCCCGGTGAGCGCGGTGGCCTCCGGCAGGTAGCCGCCGCCGTCGCCGCGCAGGTCGATCAGCAGACCGTCGATGTTCTGCGTCTTGAGCTCGCGCAGCAGCTTCAGCACGTCGCGCGTGGTGCTGCGGTAGCTCTCATCGCCGGCGTTCTCGGCGGCGATGTCCTGGTAGAACCCCGGTACGGTGATGACGCCGATCTTGTAGGTGCGGCCGTCGCGGGTGACCGTGCGGACGCTGCTGTGCGCGGCCTGCGCTTCCAGCGTCACCTTGTTGCGCACGAACTGCAGCACCTTCTCCGGTGTACCTGGCGCCGCGCCCGCAGGCAGCACCTGCAGTCGCACGACGGTACCGGCCTTGCCGCGGATCAGCTGCACCACGTCGTCGAGCCGCCAGCCGATGACGTCGGTGAACGAGCCGTCGGCTCCCTGCCCGACGCCGGTGATGCGGTCGTTGGTCTTGAGAGTGCCCGCGACCGCCGCCGGTCCGCCCTCGATCACACTCTGGATCGTGGTGTAGTCGTCAGCCTGCTGCAGCGATGCGCCGATACCGTCGTAGTTGAGGCTCATCTGGATGCGGTATTCCTCGGAGCTGCGCGGCGAGAAATAACTGGTGTGCGGGTCGTAGGCACGCGCGTAGGAGTTCATCAAACCTTCGAACACGTCCTCGGGCGAGACCTGGTCGATGCGCTTGAGCACCCGGTCGTAGCGCTTGCGCAGGATGTCGACCGCCTCCGGCCAGGTCTTGCCGGTCAGCAGCAGCGACAGCGTGTCGTTCTTGACGCGCTTTCTCCACAGGTCGTTGAGCTCCGCGGTGCTCGTCGGCCAGGGAGCGTGCTCACGGTCGAAGTCATACGATTCGTCGACGTTCCAGTCCGGCTCGGTGTTCAGCAGCGACAGCGCATACTGCAGGCGCTCGCGGTTGCGCTGCTGGAAGCGGAAGAACATCACGAAGGCCGGATCGATGTCGCCGGTGCGGATCATGTCGTCGAACTGATCGCGGTAGGCGGAGAACTCGTCGATGTCGCTCTGCAGCAGATAGTCGTGCTGCGGGTCGAGCATCTCCAGGTAACGCTGGAACACCACCTCCGACATCTTGCGGTCGAGCGGCGCGCGGCTGTAGTGCGCCTCCTCGAGGATGCGGCCGATCTTGCGCGCCGTGGCGCGCTGGGTATCCGTCGGGGCGACCGCGCCGGGCGGCAGACTCGCGGTGTTGGCGGGTGTCTGCACCGAGCCGGCGAGCAGCAGCGCCAGCAACACCGCGGCCGAGACGGTGAACCAGCCGGAGGAACGGCGCGCGGAGTGGGACATCAGGGGGCTCACAGCTTCGGTAGACTCTGATTGGACCAAGGCTAGAGCCTGCGGTTCTGGTTTAGCAAGTGCGGCACTCACAATCATTGCGTCGGTTACTGTCCATTACATCATGCGTCCCTTGACAGCGCTGCTGGGAATCCTCACCGGGTCGGCGGTGGCGCTGGCCTCCGGGCTCATCATGACCTGGATCGTCATCCTGTTCCTGCCGGCCCACGAGCAGCAGTTCGCCCCGGAGCACGCGGCGCTCCTGCGGGCCATCGCGATCTTCACCCTGTTCTCCGCGGTCTCGGCCGGCAGCTTCTACGGTGAGCTGCGCGAGCGCCGCTGGCGGGCACTGGCGCACCTGCTGACCATCGGCATGTTCGCCGTGGCGGTGTGGCTTTACTGGCCGAAATGAGCCGTCAGGCGCGCCGGCCGCGCCCTGGCGCGGGCAGTGCCCGCACCAGAGCCACGAACACCCGCACCAGCAGGATCAGGATCGCTGGTCCGAGCGCCACGATCCAGAACACGGCCGAGCCATGGAACAGGCCTACCCAGAAGTCCCCGAACAGCGAAAAGGGGCCCGCGTGCGGGTTGTCCTGGTGGGTGTAGGGCCCGAGCACCCGGCTGCCGACGCTCCAGATCAGGAACGGCATCAGGATCAGGCCGCAGCCGATGGCAGCGCCGTAGACGATCAGCTCGCGCTGCAGCCGGGAACGCGGCCCGAAGGGCACGCGCCGGGTGTCGGGGCGCTCCCGGGACTTGGGCTCGGCTGGCGCGGCGGCTGAGGGCGTCTGGGGCAAGGAGGGTCCTTCCTGCGCAATGGGTCCGGGGCGGGGCCCGCAGGCGGGCATAATACCGTCCCCATGCAGAGAATCAGAGCCGCCGTCGTCGGCGTGGGCTACCTCGGGCGCTTCCACGCGCAGAAATACGCTCAAGCCGAGGGGTGCGAGCTGGTCGCGGTGGTCGATTCCCGCCAGGAGGCCCGCGAGCAGGTCGCTGCCGAGCTCAAGACCCGCGCGCTCGCCGACCACCGCGAGCTGCTCGGCGCGGTGGATGCCGTCAGCGTCGTCACCCCGACGCCGGCCCACTTTGCCGTCGCGCGCGATTTTCTCGGGCGGGGCACGCACGTGCTGGTCGAGAAGCCGATCACCGAGACGCCGGTACAGGCGCGCGAGCTGATCGAGCTCGCCGCGCGCGCGCGCCGCATCCTGCAGGTCGGGCACCTCGAGCGCTTCAACGAGGCGATCCGCGCCGCGGAGCCGTATCTGAGATCACCGAACTTCGTCGAGTGCAATCGCATGGCGCCCTACCGCGAGCGCGGCACGGACGTGAACGTGGTGCTCGACCTCATGATCCACGACATCGACATCGTGCAGACAATTGTCGCCGCGCCGATCGCCACCATCGACGCGGTCGGCACGCCGGTGTTCTCGGAGGAAATCGACATCGCCAACGCCCGCCTGCGCTTCGAGAACGGCTGCGTTGCAAACGTAACCGCCTCGCGGGTGAGCGTGAAGACCGAGCGCAAGCTGCGCATCTTCGGGGACGACGCCTACCTGTCGCTCGACCTGCAGCAGAAGATCGTCACCCTGATCCGCAAGCGCCCGGGCGCCGGGCCCGGGGAGCTGCCGGTCACCATCGAAGAGCAGGCGCTGGAGCCCGGAGATGCGCTCAAGGCCGAGATCGACTCGTTCCTCGAGTGCATCCGCACCGGCGGGCGACCGGTGGTCCCCGGGGAGGCCGGGCTCACGGCCCTGGAGACCGCCCTGCGCATCACCGCGCAGGTGAACGAGTCGCTCGCCGCCCGCAAGGCGCGCGCCTGAGCGGGCAGCCCGCACTGGAGGTGACCGATGGCGAGCGAACCTGAGCATTTCCGGCGTGCGTCGCGGCCGCTAACCGTGGCGGCCGTGCAGATGTCGTGCGACTGGAACAGCGAGGGCAACATCACCAGGGCGGAGCGGCTGGTGCGCGAGGCCGCCGCACGCGGCGCACAGGTGATTCTGCTGCCGGAGCTGTTCGAGACGCCGTACTTCTGCATCGAGCAGGACGCGCGGCACCTGAGCCTTGCGCGCACCGTGCACGAGAGCCGCGCCGTGCAGCATTTTCGTTCGGTGGCGCGCGAGCTCGGCGTGGTTCTGCCGATCAGTTTCTTCGAGCGCTCCGGGCACGCTTATTTCAACTCGGTCGCGATCCTCGACGCCGACGGCACCAACCTCGGTGTGTACCGCAAGTCGCACATCCCCAACGGTCCCGGCTATCAGGAGAAAAACTATTTCTCGCCCGGTGACACCGGCTTCATGGTGTGGAGCACGCGCTACGCGCGCCTCGGAGTCGGTATCTGCTGGGATCAGTGGTTCCCGGAGACTGCGCGCGTCATGGCGCTCCAGGGTGCGGAGCTGTTGCTGTTCCCGACGGCCATCGGCACCGAGCCGCCGCCGGCGCTGCCGGTGAACTCGCGCGAGCACTGGCAGCGCACCCAGCAGGGTCACGCCGCGGCGAATCTGACGCCGCTGGTGGCCGCGAACCGCTACGGCCTCGAGCGCTCGCTGCAGGATCCGGAGCGGCTCTACATCCGCTTCTACGGCTCGTCGTTCATCGCGGACGCCACGGGCGCCAAGCTCGCCGAGGCGCCGGAGGAGGGTGATGCGGTGCTGACCGCGACCCTCGACCTCGAGGCGATCGCGCAGCTGCGTGATAACTGGTTCGTGTTCCGCGACCGGCGGCCGGACCTCTATGGCGCGCTGGTCTCGCTCGACGGCCGGCCGCGCGAGGGCTGACAGGGACTTTCCTTCGAGAGTGGTGCCTGCGGCGCCAACGCTCGTGCCTTAGGCGTTCCGGTCGCTCTCTGGAGCCCTTCCCCGGACGGAGAGAGCGAAGAAACGCTCCTCGAGGTTCTGGCGCGCCTGACGCTGTGCCGACGTGTAACGGCCATTTCGCGGTGTCAAGCGGATGTACTCCTGCAGCAGCAGCTTGGCACGCTCAGACTTGTAGGTTCTTAGATGGCATGAGACGCACGCGAGCAAGCTGAGCGCCTGCCGGCTGAAGAGGGTGTAGGCGAAGCTCGGGGAGTGATGAGCGCGAGAGCGTCGCTTACTCGTGATCCTTCCGGCGCCAATCAGGGACCGGATGTAAACGAGGAGTGGAAGCTCCGTGCTGCTGATGCTGACGACCGGACGCCGATTTTCACCGCGATGTGTTCGCGTGAGGGTAATCGTTCCCTCGCCATCTATGATTCCGGCGATGTAGGCTGCTTCGCAGTCGGACAGGTAGTTCAGCGCAGCGCTCGTCCGTGCTGACCTGGCGCGAGTGAACTCTAGCACCACCTGAAGTGCGAAGGAGTTCGACAATTACCCCACGGCAACGCGAAATGCGACTTCGCGCCGCGGCTCCCGGCTCGTAAGAGCCGGAAGCCGCCCGATGGTGGAGGCGGGGGGACAGTACCTCCGCGGCTTTCGCCACGGCCTGGACTATGCCTTCAACCACGCATGTTGCATGCACGCGTGGGTGCGGAGCGTGTTATCCAGCTGCACGGTGCCAGCTGAATCCTAGTGCCCGCCCCCGGCATGCACCGTCGGCGGGTCTATGAGTCTCTACAGGGCAGGCCTGAGGTTGGCCCTCTTCCTACCCCTCGGCGTTGCCATGCCACCCCGTCAGGGCGCCGTCAGGTTTCGCCGATGTGAGCTCCGTTTTCAGCCAGACCTCACGGTCTGGCGCGACCCTCTTGATCGAACCCCCGTCCGTAAGTCCTAGACTTCAGGATCTACGTACGTAGCTGGCTCTTTGTTTCTCGCGCGGCGCTACCCGAGCAGCAGGGAAGACGCAACGCCAGCGGACAGTGACTCTTAACTCACCGGCCTGTCGCACGCCGGCGAGCGATCCCGTGAACGCGTCCCCTGATTCAGTCGCACAGGCACGAGCTGGTCAGAGGTCAGCTGCGTTTAGGCAGCTAGAGCGTAGTTGTCGTCGTTGGCAACTATGATTTGCAGTCAGGTATTTACGAGGGTAACTGCAGCCTCGGTACGCCCCTGAAGGTTCGCAACCCACGTCGAAACCGGTCGCCCCCTTCAAGGTACTGCCAAAGCATACCTGAAGCGGCCCCGGCCTGTCCGGGCCCCGGGTCGGGTGCCGGGACTGCCGCTCACCCGCGTCGCAGCAGCCGCGCCTTGTCGCGCTGCCAGTCGCGGTCCTTCTCAACGGCGCGCTTGTCGTGCTGCTTCTTACCCTTAGCGAGTCCCACTTGTACCTTGGCGCGGCCGCTCTTCCAGTACAGCTCGAGCGGCACCAGCGTATAGCCGCGCCGCTCCACCGCGCCGATCAGGCCCTGCAGCTCGCTTCTGTTCAGCAGCAGCTTGCGCGTGCGGACCGGATCGGGCGTGACGTGGCTCGAGGTCGAGGGGAGCGGGGAGAGATGCGCGCCGATCAGAAACGCCTCGCCGCCGCGCAGGTAGACATACGCCTCCTTGAGCTGCGCCCGCCCGGCGCGCATCGCCTTGACCTCCCAGCCCTGGAGCGCCAGCCCCGCCTCGTAGCGTTCCTCGATGAAGTAGTCGAAGCGCGCCTTGCGGTTCTCGGCGATCAGGCGGGGCGATGCGTTTGCTTGGGCGTTTTTGGTCATGCGTTTTTGGTCATGATTGAGGGGTAATGGGACAATGCGCTCATGCGTGAGGTCAAGCGCTCGGCGCTCGTCAGTCAGCCGCCGGCGCGGCTGTTCGCGCTCATTAACGACATCGAGACTTACCCCCAGTTTCTGCCGTGGTGCACGTATGCGCGGGTCGAGTCGCGCTCCGCCGCGGAAGTGGTTGCGACGCTCGGTGTCCGGCAGGGGGCGCTGCATGGCGAGTTCACCACCCGCAACAGTCTCGAGCAGGATCGCAGTGTGAGCATGCATCTGGTGAGCGGGCCGTTCCGTACGCTCGAGGGACAGTGGCTCCTGACACCCATCGAGGCGGACGGCTGCCGCGTGGAGCTGACCATGCGCTTTGCGTTCAAGAGCGCCCTCACGGGACTACTGTTCGAGTCGACGTTTGCCCAGACCGTCGGCTCGCTCATCGACGCCTTCGTCGCACGGGCACGCGCGCAGCCATGAAACGGCCGCCTGGAGCGGGCGGGCCGGGGGCGAGCGGAGCGCGCAAGCGCTGCGTCGTGGTTTATGCCATCCGCGAGCGGCAGTACCTGTGGGAAGTGGAGCTACCCGACGAGGCGACCATCGCGCAGGCGCTGGTCGCGGCGCGCGAGCTTGCCGCCGCACACCCCGAGGGGGCGGATGCACCGGCGTGGAATACCGCCCCGGTGGGTGTTTTCGGGGAGCTGCGCAGCCGCGATGAGCGCTGCGCCGACGGCGACCGCATCGAGATCTACCGGCCGCTGCGGCGCGATCCGCGCGAGCGGCGCCGCGAGCAGGTGCGGCGCGAGCGCGACCACGTGCCGCGCCGCAAACCGAAGCCAGACTAGATGCGCGGGAACTTCGCGACGTTGCTCTGCTCGGGCGCCTGCGGGGCGCTTTCCGGCACGTTGTCGCGCACGAAACTCGCGACCTTCTCGTTCTTGAAGAGCACGACGAGGTGACGCTGCTTCGGACGGTGCAGCCGTCCGCCCTGGAAGTAGTACAGGTAATCCCAGCGGTCCTTGTCGAACAGGTCGGGAACCATGGGCGTTCCGAGCAGGTAGCGGACCTGGCTGCGGGTCATGCCGACTTCGAGCTTGTCGACGGTCTTGCCCTCGAGGTAGTTGCCCTGCTGGATGTCGATGCGATAGACGCAACCGGCAAGTGGCGCTGCAAGCACCACGAGGGCCAGCAGCGAAGCGAAGGATGGGCGCATGCGTGTCCGTTGGGGGATAATCACCGAGAGATCATGATACCTGATCGCGACACGGCGGCGGCGCACGGCGACGCCCGCCCGCTCGATGAGGAGGAGCCCGCGTGGAAGGCAAGGACCTGCGCAAAGCCGGCCTGAAAGTAACGCTGCCGCGCCTGAAGATCCTCGAGATTCTCGAGGGCAGCACCACCCGGCACCTCTCGGCCGAAGACATCTACCGCACGCTCCTCGAGTCCAACGAGGACATCGGGCTGGCGACGGTTTACCGCGTGCTGACGCAGTTCGAGGCCGCGGGCCTCGTCACGCGCCATCACTTCGAGGACGGGATGGCGGTGTTCGAGCTGAACCAGGGCACGCACCATGACCATATCGTGTGTCTGGACTGCGGCCGGGTCGAGGAGTTCATGGACGCCGGCATCGAGGAGCGCCAGACATCCGTCGCCCACAAGCTCGGCTTCACCATCAACGATCACTCCCTGATCCTCTACGGGCGCTGCCGGCGGCCGAACTGCCCGGACCGCAAGCGCAAGGCGAGCTGAGCGAAGACGAGCTGAGCGCGGCTAAGGAGACTGGCGCCGGCGCGCCGGGCGCGGCGGGCGTGGCTGACGCACGGTGTCCGAGGACGATCGGAGCATCTCGCGCGCATGCTCGCGCGCCTTGGCGCTGACCTCGACGCCCCCCAGCATCCGCGCCAGCTCCTCGACGCGCTCATCGAGGCCCAGCTCGCTGACCGCGATGCGGGTCGTGCGCCCGTCGGTGAGCTTGGTGACCCGCAGGTGGTGGTGCGCCTGCGAGGCGACCTGCGGCAGATGAGTGACACACAGCACCTGGCCCGCCTCGCCGAGGGCGCGCAGCTCGCGGCCGACGATTTCCGCCACCGCTCCGCCGATGCCGGCGTCGACCTCGTCGAACACCATGGAGCGGCCGCCCGGCACGGTGCACGACACCTGTACGGCGAGCGACAACCGCGCGAGCTCGCCCCCCGAGGCCACCTTGGCGAGCGCGCGCGGCGGCGAGCCGGGGTTGGCGCTGACGCGAAACTCGATCTGGTCGATCCCGTGCGCGGTGGGATCGGAGTTGCCGTTCTGGGCCACCTCCGCCTCGAAGCGTCCGCCCGACATGCCGAGCGTCTGCATGCGCGCCGTGATCTCGCGCGACAGGGTACCCGCTGCGGCCGTGCGCCGCCCGGAGAGCGTACGCGCCTGCTCGGTGTAGTTCTGCAGCGCGGCGGCGAGCTCCTTGCGCAGCGTCGCCAGGTCGAGATCGGCACGCTCGAGCGACTGCAGCTCCGCCTGCAGCAGCTGCAGGCGCTGGCCGAGATCCTCGGGCGCAACGCGGTGCTTGCGGGCCAGATCCTCGATCGCCGCCAGACGGCGCTCGACCTGGTCCTGGCGCGCCGCATCGACGTCGAGTGTATCGCGGTAGCGCTCCAGCTCGCGCGCCGCCTCGCGGATCTGAATCACCGATTCCTCGAGCGACGGCAGCAGCGGGGCAAGCTTGCCGTCGAGCGCCGCGAGTGCGCGCAGCGCCTGCAGCGCGCGGGCGACACCCGCATGGGCGCTCGCGGCCTCGTTCTCGTACAGCTCCCCGAGCGCAGCCTGCGCGCCTGCGGCGAGGCGGCCGCGGTTCGCGAGGCGCCCGCGCTCCTCGGTCAGACCGCAGACCTCGCCTTCCTTGAGACGCAGGCCGTGCAGCTCCTGCACCTGGTAGCGCAGCAGCTCGAGTCTGGCGTCGCGGTCGCGGGCCTTGCTTTCGAGGTCCAGAGTGCGGTTGAGAAGCTCCAGCCACACACGGTGGCCGATGCCGACCTGGCCGGTGAGCGGCGTGAGCGAACCGTAGACGTCGAGCAGCTCGCGCTGCGCGGCGCTGCGCGTAAGCGACTGGAACTCGTGCTGGCCGTGGATATCGACCAGGATGCCGCCGGCCTCGCGCAGCAGCTGCAGCGCGACGGACTGGCCGTTGATGTACGCGCGCGAACGGCCGTCGGCGGCCACCACGCGCCGCACGGTAAGCTCGGCGCCGGCGCCGAGCGACTGCTCCTCGAGCCATTGCTTGAGCTCGCGCGGCGCCTGCGTGATCTCGAAGGTCGCGGCGACCTCGGCGCGCTCGGCGCCGTGGCGCACGACCTCGACGCCGGCGCGGCCGCCGGCGAGCAGCTGCAGCGCATCGACCATGATCGACTTGCCGGCGCCGGTTTCACCGGTGAGCACCGTGAGGCCCGGGTGCACCTCGAGCTCGACGGCGTCGATGATGGCGAAGTCGCGGATCTGCAGGTGAGTGAGCACGGGGGTGTTCAGCGCTCGAAGCTGCCCTGGCCCCAGTGGAGCTTGGAGCGCAGCAGCTTGTAGTAGTCGCGGCCGGGGGGATGCAGCAGCGTGACGCGCTCGGCGGCGCCGCGTACCTCGAGGCGGTCGCCGGGCAGGAAGTCGCCGAGCACCGTGCCATCGCAGGTGACGTGCGCGCGGGTGTCGGCGCGCTCGAGCAGCGCCACCTCGACCACCGAGCGCGAGGAGACCACCAGCGGCCGGTCCGAGAGGGTATGGGCGCAGATCGGGGCGATCACCAGCGCCTCGAGGTGCGGCGCGAGGATCGGGCCGCCGCACGAGAGCGCGTAGGCAGTCGAGCCGGTGGCGCTGGCGACGATGATGCCGTCGCCGTCGTGGGTGTTGACGAACTGCGCGTCGATGCGCGTCTCGAAGTCGAGCGTGCGGCCGGTGTCGTGCTTTTGCATGACGACGTCGTTGAGCGCGAGCGACTGCGCCAGCCTGCCGTCCGCGCAGCGCAGCTGCGCCGCCAGCATCGGCCGCTCGTCGGCCTCGAGCTTGCCGGCGAGCGCCGCATCGACCGACGGCAGCAGGTCCTGCGGCATGACGTCGGTCAGGAATCCCAGCCGACCGCGGTTCACCCCGAGCAGCGGCACACCGTGCCGCGCCACCAGCCGCGCGGCGTACAGCAGCGTGCCGTCCCCGCCGATCGCGATCATGAGATCCGCGCGCTCACCGAGCTGTCGCTCCGGGACGCGCGCGGCCGCGGCGGCCGTCGGCGCCGCTTCGTCGCTCACCAGTACCTGCACCCCCCGGCCCGCGAGGTACGGCAACAGGGTAGCGGCCGTTTCGGCCACGCGCGGATCGCCGAAGCGGCCGACCAGGGCGCAGCTGCGAACCGGAAACGCCATGCGGGCCAAGCCTTATGTCGCACCTCGCCAGCATCGCGAGGCGGCTCTTTTTAGCACGGTGCCGCTCCCCTGGGCCAATGCGCAGGTCGCAGCTGCGGCACGGCACCCCCGAGTGCCCTGTGCCGGGCGTTCGCTTGACGCTCGGCGCACGCGGCGGCTAGCTTTCCACATGGTGCACGAAGGGCGGGAAGAGGCCTTAGGCGAGCGGGCTCAACACCTGCTGCGGATACTGATCGAGACCTACATCCGCGACGGCCAGCCGGTGGGCTCGCGCGCGCTGTCGCGCGAGTCGGGGCTGCAGCTGTCCTCGGCTACCGTGCGCAACGTGATGGCGGACCTCGAGGAGCTCGGCTTCGTCTCCTCCCCGCATACCTCTGCCGGCCGCGTGCCGACCGACAAAGGTTACCGCTTCTTCGTCGATACGCTGCTGCAGCTGCGGCCTCCGGATGAGGCGGCGAGCGCCGAGATGCGCCGCCAGTTCGAGGTGCACCACGACAACCCGACCGAGCTCATCGCTACGGTCTCACAGATGCTGTCTGCTGCCACCCGGCTCGCGGGGGTCGTGACCCTGCCGCGGGCGCGTCCCAGCGCCGTCACCCAGATCGAGTTCGTGGCGCTGTCGGAGAACCGGGTGCTGGTGGTACTGGTGTACAACGATCGCGAGGTGCAGAACCGCATCATCCAGCTCGAGCGGCATTTCTCGCCCGACGAGCTCAAGCGCGCCTCCAACTTCCTCAACGAGCAGTTCCGCGGCCGCTCGCTGCGCGAGGTGCGTCAGGAGATCCTGCGGCAGCTGTCCGAGGCGCACGCGCACATGAACCAGATCATGCTGGAGGCGATCACCGTCGCGCAGCAGGTGTTTGAGGGCGGGGGCGAGGGGCGTCTCGAGTACGTCATCAAGGGCGAGACCAACCTCATGGGTGCCGGCGAGCTGAGCAGCGTGGAGAAGCTGCGGCGGCTGTTCGAGGCATTCAACGAGAAGCGCGATTTCCTGCACCTGCTCGACCAGAGCCTCAAGGCCGAAGGCGTACAGATCTTCATAGGCCACGAGTCGGGCTATCAGATCCTCGACGACTGCAGTGTGATCACCGCCCCCTATGCGCATGGAGGTTCCGTGATCGGGGTGCTGGGTGTCATCGGGCCGACCCGCATGGCCTACGAACGGGTGATCCCGATCGTCGATATGACCGCTAAATTGCTGTCCGGCGCCTTGAATTCACGACGCTGACCCCCACCGACGCGCGCAACGGTAAGCTCACGCCCCGCCGGGGGCCGACATGCGAGGAGCGATGAAGGAGGAGGAGTCCAAAGGCACGGGTGCAAGCGGCGAGACCGCGGTGCTGCCGGAGACGGCGGCGCAGCTGGTCGAGCTCGAGCGCCTGCAGCGGGCGCTCGCCGAGGCGGATGAGCGCGGCCGGAGCCACTGGGAGCAGTACCTGCGCGCGGTCGCCGACCTTGACAATGTCCGCAAGCGTGCGCAGCGCGAAGTCGAGGCGGCGAACCGCTATGGACTCGAGAAGTTCGTGAGCGAGCTCCTGCCGGTCAAGGACAGCCTGGATCTGGCGGTGCAGAATGCCGGCCACGCGGACGCGGCGAGCCTGCGGGCCGGGCAGGAAGCGACGCTGCAGCTCCTCGACCGGGCGCTCGACAAGCTCGGTGTACGGGCGGTCGAGCCCGACGAGGGGGAGCGCTTCGACCCGGCGCGCCACGAGGCCGTCATGACCCAGGAGGCCGCGGGCGCCGAACCCGACTCGGTGCTCAAGGTGGTGCAGCGCGGTTACGAGCTTAATGGACGGCTGCTGCGCCCGGCCCGGGTGATCGTGGCCCGTCCTCCCGGCAGTAAGCCTTGAAAGCCCGGGGCCTCACCCCTAAGAAGTGGCTGTGGACTACCCCTATTGAATAGAGATTCTCTTGCGGAGTGACTCATGGCTAAGGTAATCGGCATCGACCTCGGAACCACCAATTCCTGCGTCGCCATCATGGAGGGCGGCAAGCCCCGGGTGATCGAGAACAGCGAGGGCGATCGCACCACTCCCTCGATCGTGGCCTTCACCAAGGACAACGAGGTGCTGGTCGGACAGCCCGCCAAGCGGCAGGCCGTGACCAACCCGCAGAACACGCTGTTCGCCATCAAGCGGCTCATTGGCCGCAAGTTCGACGACGAGGTGGTGCAGCGGGACGCGAAGATGGTCCCCTACCGCATCGTCCGCGCCGACAACGGCGACGCCTGGGTCGAAGTCCAGGGGAAGAAAATGGCGCCGCCGGAGATCTCGGCGCGCGTGCTCATGAAGATGAAGAAGACCGCCGAGGACTATCTCGGCGAGAAGGTCACCGAGGCGGTGATCACGGTGCCGGCGTACTTCAACGACTCGCAGCGCCAGGCGACCAAGGACGCCGGGCGCATTGCCGGCCTCGAGGTGAAGCGCATCATCAACGAGCCGACCGCGGCCGCGCTCGCCTATGGGCTCGACAAGCAGGGGAGCGATCGCAAGATTGCGGTCTACGACCTGGGCGGCGGCACCTTCGACATCTCCATCATCGAGATTGCGGAAGTCGACGGCGAGCGCCAGTTCGAGGTGCTCTCGACCAACGGGGACACCTTCCTCGGTGGCGAGGACTTCGACCTGCGCATCATCAACTTCCTCGCCGAGCAGTTCCTCAAGGAGTCCGGCGTCGACGTGCGCAAGGACCCGCTCGCCATGCAGCGCCTGAAGGAGGCGTCGGAGAAGGCCAAGATCGAGCTGTCCTCGACCCAGCAGACCGACATCAATCTGCCATACATCACGGCGGACGCTTCCGGTCCGAAGCACCTCAACATCAAGCTGACGCGCGCCAAGCTCGAGTCGCTGGTGGAAGACCTGGTGCAGAAGACCGTCGCGCCGTGCAAGACCGCGATCAAGGACGCCGGCGTCGCGGTGAACGACATCGCGGAAGTGATCCTGGTGGGCGGACAGACGCGCATGCCGCTGGTGCAGAAGTACGTCAAGGACCTGTTCGGCAAGGAGCCGCGCAAGGACGTGAATCCCGACGAGGCCGTGGCGGTGGGAGCTGCGATCCAGGCGGGCGTGCTCGCCGGTGAAGTGAAGGACGTGCTGCTGCTCGACGTCACGCCGCTGTCGCTCGGCATCGAGACGCTCGGCGGCATCATGACGCGCCTGATCGAGAAGAACACCACGATCCCCACCCGGGCCTCGAACACCTTCTCGACCGCCGACGACAACCAGACGGCGGTGACCATTCACGTGCTGCAGGGCGAGCGCGAGCGCGCCGCGGACAACAAGTCGCTGGGCAAGTTCGACCTCGCGGACATTGCGCCGCAGCCGCGCGGCATGCCGCAGGTCGAGGTGTCGTTCGACATCGACGCCAACGGCATTCTCAACGTGTCGGCCAAGGACAAGGCCACCGGCAAGGAGCAGAAGATCGTCATCAAGGCCTCGAGTGGCCTCACCGAGGAGGAGATCAAGCGCATGGTGCGCGACGCCGAGGCGCACGCCGAGGAGGACCGGCGCTTCCGCGAGCTGGTCGAGACGCGCAACAAGGCTGACGCCCTGGTGCACGCGGCCGAGAAGTCGCTGCAGACGCTCGGCGACAAGGCCGAAGCGGGCGAGCGCGCCAAGGTGGAAGCGGCGGTGTCCGATCTGCGTGCGGCGCTCAAAGGCGACGACCGTAATGTCATCGAGAAGAAGGCCGAAGCACTCGCCCAGGTCTCGGCCGCTCTCGTGCAGCGCGCTCAGACTGCCGGCGCGGGCGGTCCCGGCGAGGCGGGCGCGACGGGGGCAGGCGAGTCCGCGGGCGCGCAGGCCGGTGCCGCCGGGCGCGACAACGTGGTAGACGCCGAATTTGAAGAGGTGAAGGACAAGGGACGCAAGGCCTCTTAAGGCCTGCCGACGCCACGCCCGGCGCCCATGTCCAAGCGCGACTACTACAAGGTACTCGACGTACCGAGGACCGCGACTGAGGCGCAGATCAAGCAGGCCTATCGGCGCCTGGCGATGAAGTATCACCCGGATCGCAACCCAAACGACCGGGAGGCGGAGGAGAGCTTCAAGGAAGCCAAAGAAGCTTCCGAGGTGCTCACCGACGCACACAAGCGCGCGCTCTACGACCAGCATGGCCACGCGGGCCTCGAGGCCGCCGCGCGTGGCGGCGGGCGCGGCGGCTTCTCGAGCGATGCGTTCAGCGACATCTTCGGCGACGTGTTCGGCGACATCTTCGGCGGTGCGCGCCGCAGCGGCCGCTCGCAGGTGTTTCGCGGCGCCGACCTGCGCTATGAGCTCGAGCTCGAGCTCGATCAGGCCGTATTCGGTCACGCGGTGGAGATCGAGGTCGCCCGGCTCGCCGAGTGCGAGACCTGCCACGGGAGCGGCGCGGCCAAGGGCAGCCAGCCCGTCACCTGCGACAGCTGCGGTGGCGCCGGCCAGGTGCGTATCTCGCAGGGCTTTTTTCAGCTGCAGCAGACCTGCCCGCGCTGCCGGGGCGCCGGCACCATCGTCCGCAATCCCTGCGACAGCTGTCTTGGCCAGGGGCGCGTGCGCCGCGCGCGCAAGCTCGCGGTGAAGGTGCCCGCCGGCGTCGATAGCGGCGACCGGGTGCGCCTCTCGGGCGAAGGCGAAGCCGGCCGCAACGGTGGCCCGCCGGGAGACCTGTACGTCGAGATCCACGTGCGCGAGCACCCGATCTTCGAGCGCGACGGCGAGCATCTCTCCTGCGAGGTGCCGGTGAGCTTCGCCACCGCCGCGCTCGGCGGCACGGTCGCCGTGCCGACGCTCGATGGCGATGTGCTGCTGAAGGTTCCGGCGGAATCGCAGTCCGGGCGTGTCTTTCGCCTGCGCGACAAGGGCGTGAAGCCGGTGCGCGGTGGTCCGCGCGGCGACCTGTTCTGCCGCGTGGTCATCGAGACGCCGGTGCACCTGTCGGCCGAGCAACGCGAGCTGGTGCGCCAGCTCGAGGCGTCCCTCAAGGCGCACCCCGGCAAGCACGCCCCGCGTGAGGAGGGCTTTCTCGAGGGCGTGAAGCGCTTTTTCTCGGGCAAGGCATGAGCTTCCGCCGCGCAGTCGGCGTCAGTCCATGACGCGTGTCGTACTCATCGGTGTCACCGGCCGCATGGGCGCGGCGCTGGTGCGTGCGGCCGGTGGATTTCCCGGGCTCACCATCGGCGCGGCGATCGCTGCGCCCGGCAGCGCCGCGCTCGGGCGCGATGCGGGCGAGCTCGCCGGAGCGGCGCCGCTGCACGTACCCGTCACCGCCGACCTGACTCGCGCGCTCGAGGGCGCCGACGTCGCCATCGACTTCAGCGTGCCGGCGGCGGCCGGCGCGCACGTCGCGGCCTGCCGCGCGGCGCGCACGCCGCTGCTGATCGGCACCACCGGACTTGCGCCCGAGCTGGCCGCGGCGCTCGAGGCGGCCGCGCGGGACATAGCGCTCCTGCTGGCACCCAACACCAGTGTCGCGGCGACGTTGCTGATCGAGCTGGTGCGGACCGCCGCCGCCGTGCTGCCGCCGGACTTCGACATCGACATCCTCGAAGCGCACCATCGCACCAAGCGCGACGCCCCCTCGGGCACCGCGCTCGCGCTCGGGGCCGCCGCACGCGAGTCCCGGGGCTCGGATCTGCTCCGGGCCGGCGGTCGGGAAATCGGGATGTCGGTGCTGCGGGCGGGCGACCTCGTCGGAGACCACACTGCGCTTTTCACCGGCCCGGGAGAGCAGCTGGCCTTGAGCCACCGGGCGAGCGATCGGGCGATCTTTGCCCGCGGCGCCCTCGCGGCAGCGCTCTGGCTTGCGTCGCGGCCGGCGGGGCGTTACGGGATGCGTGATTTTATTGAATCTAAAACAAATACTTGAGGAGATCTCCCAGAGTCTACATGAGCTTCGTGGCGCAGAGTGCGGGCGGAATTTTCCGTGGACACATCGACCTCGAAGCCCGTAAAATTTCCGCCTAATCCGTGTACGGGTTAGTCCATGCAAGGCGGGAGGATGTTCGATGAGAACTCCTCCCGCTTTGTTTATGTGCGTCAGGGAGAGTTGATCACGTGAGCCTTCCTGCGGTGCTCGCGCTGGCCGACGGAACGATCTTTCGCGGCCAGTCGATCGGAGCCAAGGGCAACACCACAGGCGAGGTCGTTTTCAATACCGCTCTCACGGGTTATCAGGAAATTCTCACCGACCCGTCCTACGCGCGGCAGATTGTCACGCTCACCTGCCCGCACATCGGCAACACCGGCGCCACTCCCGAGGACCTTGAGTCGCAGCAGATCTACGCCGCGGGGCTCATCATCCGCGACCTGGCGCTGCTGCCGAGCAACTGGCGCGCCAGCGAGTCGCTGCCGGAGTTTCTCGAGCGCGGACGCCTGGTGGCGATCGCCGGCATCGACACCCGCAAGCTGACGCGCATTCTGCGCGAGCGGGGCGCGCAGGCCGGCTGCATCATGACCGGCGAACAGGTGGATGAGGCCGCCGCCGTCAGGGCGGCGCGCAAGTTCCCCGGCCTCAAGGGCATGGATCTCGCCAAGGTCGTCTCCACCAAGCGCGCCTTCCAGTGGAACGACGGCAGTGTCTGGCCGGAGCGCACGCGCGCGCCGATCCGCGCGCAGCAGCGCCTGCACGTGGTCGCCTACGACTACGGCATCAAGCGCAACATTCTGCGGCTGCTCGCCGATTTCGGCTGCCGCATGACGGTGGTGCCGGCGCAGACCCCGGCGCAGGAAGTGCTGGCGCGCGAGCCCGACGGCGTGTTTCTCTCCAACGGGCCCGGCGACCCTGAGGCGTGCGAGTACGCGATCGAGGCCACGCGGACGCTGCTCGAGACCGATCTGCCGGTGTTCGGCATCTGCCTCGGACATCAGATCCTCGGACTCGCCGCCGGCGCGCGCACCGTGAAGATGAAGTTCGGGCACCACGGCGCCAATCACCCAGTGCAGGACCTCGAGTCCGGGCGCGTGTTCATCACCAGCCAGAATCACGGCTTTGCAGTCGATGAGGCGACATTGCCGCAGCATGTCAAGGCGACCCATCGATCGCTGTTCGACGGCTCGCTCCAGGGGCTCGCCTTCACCGACCGCCCGGCGTTCGGCTTCCAGGGACACCCGGAGGCGAGTCCGGGCCCGCACGACATGCGGGCACTGTTCGAGCGCTTCAATCACCTGATGCTGCGCCGCTTGCAGGCGCAGCTGAGACTGGCCGAGGAGACCCTGCGCCGCCAGCAGGCCGGGGCGCGGTAACCCATGCCGAAGCGCACCGACATCGAGAGCATCCTGATCATCGGCGCCGGCCCGATCATCATCGGCCAGGCGTGCGAATTCGATTACTCCGGCGCCCAGGCGTGCAAGGCGCTGCGCGAGGAGGGCTACCGGGTGGTGCTGGTGAACTCCAATCCCGCGACCATCATGACCGACCCGGAGATGGCGGATGCCATCTATATCGAGCCGGTCAACGCGCGCACCGTGGCGCGCATCATTGAGAAGGAGCGCCCGGATGCACTGCTCCCCACCATGGGCGGGCAGACCGCGCTCAACACCGCACTCGACCTGGTGCGCGAGGGGGTACTCGAGAAGTACGACGTCGAGCTGATCGCAGCCTCGCGCGCTGCGATCGACATGGCCGAGGACCGCGAGCTGTTCCGCAACGCCATGCGCGAGATCGGGCTCGATACGCCGCAGTCGCAGATCGCCCGCAGCCTCGATGAGGGGCTGGCGATCGCCGGCGAGATGGGCTACCCACTGGTGGTGCGCCCGTCGTTCACCCTCGGCGGCAGCGGCGGCGGCATCGCCTACAACCGCGAGGAGCTGGAAGACATCGTGGCGCGCGGGCTCGATGCCTCCCCGACCGGCGAGGTGCTGCTGGAAGAGTCGGTGATCGGCTGGAAAGAGTTCGAGATGGAGGTGGTGCGCGACCACAAGGACAACTGCATCATCATCTGCTCGATCGAGAACCTCGATCCCATGGGCGTGCATACCGGCGACTCGATCACCATCGCGCCGGCGCTGACTCTCACCGACAAGGAATACCAGCGCATGCGCGACGCCTCGATCGCCGTGCTGCGCAAGATCGGCGTCGACACCGGCGGCTCGAACGTGCAGTTCGCGGTCAACCCGCGCGACGGGCGGCTGCTGGTGATCGAGATGAACCCGCGCGTATCACGCTCCTCGGCGCTCGCCTCCAAGGCGACCGGATTTCCGATCGCCAAAGTGGCCGCCAAGCTCGCGGTCGGCTACACCCTCGACGAGCTGCGCAACGAGATCACCGGTGGCGTGACTCCGGCCTCGTTCGAGCCGTCGATCGACTACGTGGTGGTGAAGATCCCACGCTTCACCTTCGAGAAGTTTCCCGCGGCCAACGACCGGCTGACGACGCAGATGAAGTCGGTGGGCGAGGCGATGGCGATCGGGCGCACCTTCCAGGAATCGCTGCAGAAGGCGCTGCGCAGCCTCGAGACCGGCCTCGACGGGCTTAGCCCCCAGCTCGCCCTGCCGCTCACCGACGAGACGCAGGCGCGCCTGGCGCACGAGCTGCGCGCCCCGGGCCCGGACCGCCTGCTGTACGTGGCGGACGCGCTGCGCGCCGGCTGGTCGCTCGCGCGCATCACCGAGCTCAGCAACATCGATCCCTGGTTCATCGCCCAACTGGCCGACCTGGTGCAGGAGGAGGCGCAAGTGCACGACCACGGGCTCGGCGCGCTCAGCGCCGAGCGGCTGCGTGTCCTCAAGCGCAAGGGCTTCTCCGACAGCCGCCTGGCGCGGCTGCTCGACATGCCCGAGAAGGCGATCCGCGACAAGCGCCACGAGCTCGGCGTGGTGCCGGTGTTCAAGCGCGTCGACACCTGTGCCGCCGAATTCGCCACCTCGACCGCCTACATGTACTCGACCTACGAGGAGGAGTGCGAGGCGAACCCGACAAGTAAGCGCAAGATAATGATCCTCGGCGGCGGACCGAACCGCATCGGCCAGGGCATCGAATTCGATTACTGCTGCGTGCATGCGGCGCTGCAGCTGCGCGAGGACGGATTCGAGACCATCATGGTCAACTGCAATCCGGAGACCGTCTCGACCGACTTCGACACCTCCGACCGGCTGTATTTCGAGCCGCTGACCCTCGAGGACGTGCTCGAGATCCTCAAAGTCGAGAAGCCCGAAGGGGTGATCGTGCAGTTCGGCGGCCAGACGCCGCTCAAGCTGTCACGGGCGCTGGAGGCCGCCGGCGCGCCCATTATCGGCACCTCGCCCGACTCGATCGACGTCGCTGAGGACCGCGAGCGCTTTCAGGCGCTGGTGCACGCGCTCGGGCTCAAGCAGCCCGCCAACGCCACCGCGCGCAACGAGGAGCAGGGCGTGCGGCTCGCGCGCACGGTGGGTTTTCCGCTGGTGGTGCGCCCGTCGTACGTGCTCGGCGGCCGGGCGATGGAGGTGGTGTTCAGCGAGGAGGACCTGCGCGCCTACATGACGCACGCCGTCAAGGTATCGAACGACAGCCCGGTGCTGCTCGACCGCTTTCTCGACGTCGCCATCGAGGTGGACGTGGATGCGGTGTGCGACGGCGAGGACGTGCTGATCGGCGGCATCATGGAGCACATCGAGCAGGCCGGCGTGCATTCGGGGGATTCGGGCTGCTCGCTGCCGCCCAACAGCCTGAGCCGCGAGGTGCAGACGGAGCTGCGCGAGCAGACCCGCAGGCTGGCGCGGGCGCTGAACGTCGTCGGCCTCATGAACGTGCAGTTCGCGATCCAGAACGGCGTGATCTACGTGCTCGAGGTCAATCCGCGGGCCTCGCGCACCGTGCCGTTCGTCTCCAAGGCAACCGGACTGCCGCTCGCCAAGATCGCCGCGCGTGTCATGACCGGACGCAAGCTCAAGCAGCTGGTGGGCGCGGTGGAGCGCGTGCCCGGCTACTTCTCGGTCAAGGAGGCGGTGTTCCCGTTCGTCAAGTTCCCCGAGGCGGACCCGATCCTCGGCCCCGAGATGAAATCCACCGGCGAGGTAATGGGCACTGGGAGCACCTTCGGCGAGGCGTACGCCAAGGCGCAGACGGCCTCGGGCGTCACACTGCCGCGCAAGGGGGTGTGCTTCATCAGCGTGCGCGACCGCGACAAGCCGGGCGCCACAGAGCTGGCGAAGAAGCTCATCGAGCGCGGCTTCGAGGTGCTGGCGACCGACGGCACGGCGCGCGCGCTCACCGCAGCCGGCGTCGCCTGCCGCCGTGTCAACAAGGTGCGCGAGGGGCGGCCGCATATCGTCGACATGATCAAGAACGACGAGGTCGACCTGATCGTGAACACCACCGAGGGCAAGCTCGCCATTCGCGAATCGAACTCGATCCGCCGCGAGGCCGTTCACCGCCGCGTCACTTACTACACCACGCTCGCCGCGGGGCTCGCGACCTGCGAGGCGCTCGACCATCTCGACGAGGTCGAGGTCAACCGCCTGCAGGATCTGCACGCCCAGGCCGCCGTCACATGAAGCGCACGCCGATGACACTACGCGGCGCGGAAGCGCTGCGCGAGGAGCTCAAGCGCCTGAAGTCGCAGGAGCGTCCGCGCATCATCAAGGCGATCGCTGAGGCGCGCGGTCACGGCGACCTGTCGGAGAACGCCGAGTATCACGCCGCGCGCGAGCAACAGGGATTCATCGAGGGGCGCATCACGCAGCTCGAGCACAAGCTGGCGAACGCGGAGGTGATCGATCCCACGACGCTCCCCGACACCGGCAGGCTGGTGTTCGGCGCAACCGTCGAGCTCGAGGACCAGGCGGACGGCTCGCGCGTCGTCTACCAGGTGGTGGGCGAGGACGAGGCGGACATCCGCCAGGGCCGCATCTCGATCACCTCGCCGATCGCGCGCGCGCTCGTCGGCAAGGCCCAAGGCGAGGTGGTGGACGTCGCGGCCCCCGGCGGCACGCGCTCCTACGAGATCGTGACGGTACGGTTCAAGTAGCGCCTTGGGGCGGGCTCAAGCGTCGGGCAGGAGGATCCGCGGCAGCCCCGGGCTGGCGCGGTACAGGACCGCGACGTTGCCGATGCGCTGCACGAGCGCGCTTGCGGTGCGCGAGGCGAGCGCCGTAAAGAGCGCCGCACGCGCCGTGCGGTCACCGCCCGGCGCCTTGACCTTGATGAGCTCATGGTCGGCGAGCGCGCGCTCGGTCTCGCGGACCACGGCGTCGGTGAGCCCGGCGTTGCCGAGGCGGACCACCGGCCGCAGCGCATGCGCGAGGCCGCGCAGGTGACGCAGCTGGCGCTCCGACAGCGCGGGTGGCCCGGCGGGCGTCGGCCCGGGTTCGCGGCTTGCTTTCATCGACTCTCATTTTGTAAGAGGAACGACGCAAGAGGAAGGATGGCGAGCAGTCCCAAAGGCAAGAGCCGGCGCTCGAAGAGCAGCGACCGCTGGCTGCGCGAGCACTTCGCCGACCCATTCGTGCGCCGGGCACGCGCGGCAGGCCTGCGCTCGCGGGCGGTGTTCAAGCTCGAGGAGATCGACCGGCGCGAGCGGCTGCTGAAGGCGGGGAGCGTGTGCCTCGACCTCGGGGCGGCTCCCGGCGCCTGGAGTCAGTACGCCCGCGGCCGCGTCGGGGCGCGCGGCCGGGTGGTCGCCAGCGACATCCTGCCCATGGAGGAGCTTGCGGGCGTCGAGTTCGTCCAGGGAGACTTCCGCGACGCCGGGGTGTTCGAGCGGGTCCTGGCGCTGCTGCCAGGCGGACAGGTCGATGTCGTGCTGTCGGACATGGCACCCTCCCTGAGCGGTGTAGACGCCGTCGATCAGCCGCGCGCCATGCACCTGGCGGAGCTGGCGCTCGACATGGCGGCGCGCGTCTTGAAGCCGGGCGGTACCGCCCTGATTAAGCTGTTCCAGGGGTCCGGGTTCGAGGAGCTCGTCCGGGCCGCACGCGGTGAATTTGCAAAGGTGAAATTGGTCAAGCCGGAGGCCTCCCGGGCACGCAGCCCTGAGATGTACCTGCTGGCCATGCAGTTTCGCTTGGTGTAGGTTCACTGGAGGCATCAGGCGGCGCTTCACCAAAGGACGGAAGCCCTTGAACGACTTGACGAAGAACATCCTGCTCTGGGTCGTTATTGTGATCGTGCTGTTGCTCGTCTTCAGCCGCTACATGCCGACCGTCGGGCAGCCGCAGCAGGTTCCCTACTCGGCGTTCCTCGACGACGTGAAGAGCGGTCGCGTCGACAAGGTGACGCTGCAGGGCGAGATGATCTACGGGGAGCGCAAGGACAAGTCGACCTTCAAGGCCTACAACCCCGAGACCGACTACACCGCGCTCATCGGCACCCTCGAGAAGAACAGCGTCGAGATCTCCGGCGAGCCTCCCAAGCAGCCGAACTACCTGGGACAGCTGCTGCTGCAGCTGGCGCCCGCGCTGCTGCTGATCGTGGTGTTCGTGTACATGTTGCGGCAGATGCAGGGGGCATCCGGCGGGCGCGGCGCCATGTCCTTCGGCAAGAGCCGGGCGCGACTGCTGGGCGAGGACCAGGTCAACGTGACCTTCGCGGACGTGGCCGGGGTGGACGAGGCCAAGCAGGAAGTGGGCGAGATCGTCGACTTCCTCAAGGATCCGGGCAAGTTCCAGAAGCTCGGCGGCAAGATCCCCAAAGGCGTGCTGATGGTCGGCTCGCCGGGCACCGGCAAGACGCTGCTGGCGCGCGCCATCGCCGGCGAGGCGAAGGTGCCGTTCTTCACCATCTCGGGCTCCGACTTCGTGGAGATGTTCGTCGGCGTCGGCGCCTCGCGCGTGCGTGACATGTTCGAGCAGGCGAAGAAGCACGCGCCGTGCATCATCTTCATCGACGAGATCGATGCCGTCGGCCGGCACCGCGGCGCGGGCCTCGGGGGCGGGCACGACGAGCGCGAGCAGACACTCAATCAGCTGCTGGTGGAGATGGACGGCTTCGAGGGCAACGAAGGCATCATCGTCATCGCCGCTACCAACCGCCCCGACGTGCTCGATCCGGCGCTGCTGCGCCCGGGCCGCTTCGACCGGCAGGTCGTGGTGCCGCTGCCCGACGTACGCGGCCGCGAGCAGATCCTGCGCGTGCACATGCGGCGCGTGCCGCTCGCGGACGACGTCAAGCCGGCACTGATCGCCCGCGGCACTCCCGGCTTCTCGGGTGCGGATCTCGCCAACCTGGTGAACGAGGCGGCGCTGTTCGCCGCGCGCGCCAACAAGCGCATCGTCGGCATGGACGAGTTCGAGCAGGCCAAGGACAAGATCATGATGGGCGCCGAACGGCGCTCCATGGTGATGAGCGAAGCCGAGAAGCGCATGACGGCCTATCACGAGGCGGGTCACGCGATCGTCGGCATGACCGTGCCGGAGCACGATCCGGTCTACAAGGTCACGATCATCCCGCGTGGTCGCGCCCTCGGGGTGACGCAGTTCCTCCCCGAGCAGGACCGCTACAGCTACTCCAAGCGCCGCATCGAGAGCGCCATTACGACGCTGTTCGGCGGTCGCATCGCCGAAGAGCTGATCTTCGGCCCCGAGTCGGTGACCACGGGAGCCGCCAACGACATCGAGCGGGCCACCGAGCTCGCGCGGAACATGGTCACCAAGTGGGGCCTTTCCGACAAGCTCGGGCCGCTCACCTATTCCGAGGAGACCGGCGAGGTGTTCCTCGGCCGCAGCGTCACCCAGCATAAACAGGTCTCGGACGTCACCGCGCACGCGATCGACGAGGAAGTGCGGCGGGTGATCGAGGTGAACTTCAAGCGGGCGCGCGAAATCCTCACCGGTGCCCTCGACAGGCTGCATGCCATGGCCGATGCGCTCATCAAGTACGAGACCATCGACGAGGAGCAGCTCAAGGACATCATGGCCGGCAAATCGCCCAAGCCGCCCGCGGGCTGGGACGAGGCGCTGTCCAACAAGCCGCCCAAGACGCCGGCCGAGGGGTCGGCGGCCGGTGGCCCGGCGATACCGGCGAGCCAGCACTGAGGCGAGCGCTTTCGGTAGGCGCGGCCGGATCGAAATACGGCAGTTTCGGGGACGCCGTAAATCCATCCCTGGAGGCTCCGGCAAAAACGTCCCTGTTTTTGACGGCCCCGAAGCCTGCCGTATTTCACTCCGTCCGCGTGAGCGCCCAACCGCCTGACCCCATGCTGCCGCCCCCGGTATTGCTTCGGTGCAGAGATAAGACCCTGGATCTGAGTCGGCCGGTGGTCATGGGCGTGGTGAACGTGACGCCGGATTCCTTCTCGGACGGTGGCAGCTTCCAGACGGTCGAGGCGGCGGTAAGTCACGGCGTGCGCCTGGCGGCCGAGGGTGCCGCGCTCATCGACGTGGGCGGTGAATCCACGCGCCCGGGGGCCGAGCCGGTCGCGCCCGCGGAGGAGCTGCGGCGCGTGGTACCGGTGATCGAGCGCTTGCGCGCCGCTACCTCCGCGGTCATTTCCGTCGACACCAGCAAGCCCGAGGTCATGCGCGCGGCGCTGGCCGCCGGCGCCGGGCTCGTGAACGACGTGTACGCGCTGCGCGCGCCCGGGGCGCTGGCGGCGGTGGCGGGGAGCGGCTGTGCGCTGTGCCTGATGCATATGCAGGGGGAGCCGCGCACCATGCAGGCGGCACCGCACTACGCCGATGTCGTCGGCGAAGTGCGAGCGTTCCTGGCCGAGCGGGTGGCGGCATGCCGGGCGGCGGGGGTCGGGGAGCCGCGCATCGCCATCGATCCGGGGTTCGGCTTCGGCAAGACTCTGGAGCACAATCTGACGCTGCTGCGGCACCTGCGCGAGCTCACCGTCCCCGGGCTGCCGGTGTTGGTCGGCTTGTCGCGCAAGTCCATGGTGGGCACACTCACGGGCTGTCCGCCCGGCGAGCGTGTCAACGGCAGCGTCGCGCTCGCGGTGGTCGCGGCGCTCGGCGGCGCGCGCATCATCCGCGCGCACGACGTCGCCGCGACGGTCGAGGCATTGCAAATTGTCGCCGCCGTGATGGGGAGAGAATAATTGGGTCGACGGTATTTCGGCACAGACGGCGTCCGCGGGCGCGTGGGCGAGCACCCGATGACCGTCGACTTCGCACTGCAGCTGGCGAGCGCGGCGGCCCGGGTGCTGGCGCCCGAGGGCGGCACGGTGCTGATCGGCAAGGACACGCGCCTGTCGGGCTACATGTTCGAGTCGGCGCTCGAGGCGGGCTTCGTCGCCGCCGGCGTCGACGTCATGCTGATCGGACCGCTGCCGACGCCGGGGATCGCCTACATGACCCGGCGCTTCAACTGCAGCTTCGGGGTCGTCATCAGCGCCTCGCACAACCTCTACGACGACAACGGCATCAAGTTCTTCGATGCTTCCGGCGGCAAGCTTTCCGATGAGCTCGAGGAGCGCATCGAGACCGAGCTCGCCCAGAGCCCGATCACCCGGACCTCGCGCAGCCTCGGGCGCGCGACCCGCGCCGACCGCTCGCGCACGCTTTATCAGGAGTTCTGCGCCTCGACGCTGCCCAGCGGCATCGAGCTGTCCGGATTGAAGATCGTCATCGACTGCGCCAACGGCGCTTCCTACAAGGTGGGGCCGCGCATCCTCGCCGATCTCGGTGCCGAGATCGTGCCGATCGGCTGCTCGCCCAACGGTCGCAACATCAACGCCGGCTGTGGCTCGACCGCCCCGGATCTGCTGCAGCTCACGGTGCCCGGCGTGCGTGCCAACGTCGGGCTGGCGCTCGACGGTGACGGCGACCGCCTGGTGATGGTCGATCACCTCGGCCGGATCGTCGACGGCGATCAACTGCTGTATGTGCTGGCGCGCGCCCTCAAGCAGGCCGGCACGCTCTGCGGGCCGGTCGTCGGCACCTCGATGAGCAACATGGGGCTCGAGGTGGCACTGCGTGCGAGCGGCATCGAGTTCCGGCGCGCCGCGGTCGGCGACCGCTACGTGCTCGCGATGCTGCGCGAGACGCAGGGGGTGCTCGGCGGCGAGACTTCGGGCCACATCCTGTGCCTCGACAAGACCACCACCGGAGACGGGCTGGTGAGCGCGCTGCAGGTGCTCGCGGTCATGCAGCAGACCGGCCGGCCGCTCGCGGAGCTGGCCTCCGGCATGGAGAAATTTCCGCAGGTGCTCATCAACGTGAAGGTTGCCGGGCGTTTCGATCCCGCCACCGTGCCCGCGGTGCAGAAGGCGCTGGCGCGCATCGAGAAGCGGCTGGGCGACGACGGCCGCGTGGTGCTGCGCGCATCAGGCACGGAGCCGGTGATTCGGGTGATGGTCGAGGCGCGGGACGAGGCCACCGCGCGCGCGGCGGCCACTGAGCTGTGCGAGGTCGTCAAGGCGGTGGCGGGTTGAGATAAGCGCCGCGCACGGCGGGCGCGGCGGCGTTGCGCCACCCCCCCTGCATGGCTATCATCCCGCGCCCTTTGCCCACCGACCCGACCATGCGCTACCCCATCGTTGCCGGGAACTGGAAGATGCACGGGTCGCGCGCCGAGAATGCGCGGCTCATCGAGGAGTTGCTCGCCGGCTGTCCGGCGCAGCCCGCGGCCGTGTGCGTCGTGTGCCCGCCGTTCGTGTATCTGCAGGAAGTGGCGCGGCTGCTGCGCGATTCGGCGTTCAGCCTCGGGGGCCAGGACGTGTGCGCGGACGCGCACGGCGCCTTCACCGGCGAGGTCTCCGCCGCCATGCTGAAGGACGTCGGCTGCCAGTATGTGATCGTGGGTCACTCGGAGCGGCGGCTGCTGTACCGCGAGAGCGATCAGCTCATCGCGCGGAAGTTCGCCGCTGCGCTGGCGCGCGGCTTGATTCCGATCCTGTGCGTCGGCGAGCAGCTCGCCGACCGCGAGGCCGGCCGCACGCGCGAGGTGGTTGCCCGGCAGCTCGAGGTGGTGCTCGAGTTGTGCGGCGCGGGCGCGCTGCAGCAGGGGGTGGTGGCGTACGAGCCGGTGTGGGCGATCGGCACGGGCCGCAACGCGACCCCGGAGCAGGCGCAGGAGGTCCATGCCTTCATCCGCGCCCGGATCGCGGCACGGGATGCTAGAATTGCCGACGTTACGCGTATTCTCTACGGCGGCAGCGTCAAGGCCGGTAACGCGGCCGAGTTGTTTGCAATGCCGGACGTCGACGGCGGCCTGATCGGCGGCGCGTCGCTCAAGGCGGATGAGTTTCTGGCGATCCTGGCCGCGGCGCGGCCGGGATAAGCGGGTTCCCAAATGTTGCGCTTCATCTTGATAGCCATCCAGGTGCTTTCTTCGTTCGCGATCATCGGCCTCGTGCTGATTCAGCGCGGCAAGGGGGCGGAGGCGGGCGCCGGATTCGGCGCGGGCGCCTCGGGAACCGTGTTCGGCGCGAAGGGCGCCTCTACGGCGTTGTCGAAGGCCACGGCCGTGTTTGCGGCGATTTTCATGATCAACAGCCTGGCGCTCGCCTATACCGGCACGCGCGCGAGTGAGGCGCCGAAGTCGATCCTCGAGGAGGCGAGCGGGCCGCCGCCGAAGCCTGCCGCGGGCGCGGCGCCGCCGCTGACACCGCCGCCGAGCGGTTCGGCGCCGGGGAGCACCGCGGGCAGTGCACCGCCCGCGGCGCCCAACGCCGCGCAGACTGCGGCGCAGAAATCCGCGCCGCCGCCCGCGGCGCCCGCACCGGCGCAGACGCCGAAATGACCGCCGGGCGGGTTGCAAAATCTGCAATGGCAGAACCAAAATTTGCCGACGTGGTGGAATTGGTAGACACACTAGCTTGAGGGGCTAGCGCCGCAAGGTGTGGGAGTTCGAATCTCCCCGTCGGCACCAAAAAGACGGCTGCGCTGCTACAATACGCTTTCCATTGGGGGCAGGTCGGAGGTCGCTGACTCGATCTGCCTTTTTTACGCACCCAGGTCGCATGCTGTCGAACTACCTGCCGATCCTGATCTTCCTGATCGTGGCGACAGCTCTCGCCGCGGTGCTGCTCACGCTCGGCACGGGCTTCGGACGCTACTTCGCGCGCTTTCCCGACGACCGCGCCAAGCTCTCCCCGTACGAATGCGGCTTCGAGGCTTTCGAAGACAGCCGCATGAAATTCGACGTGCGCTATTACCTGGTCGCGATCCTGTTCATCGTGTTCGACCTGGAGATCGCGTTCCTGTTTCCGTGGGCGGTGGCGCTCGGCAGGATCGGGCTCGCCGGACTCGGTGCGATGGCGATTTTCCTCGGCATCCTGGTCGTGGGCTTCATCTACGAATGGAAGAAGGGGGCGCTCGATTGGGACTAGAGGCGCAGGATCCCGCCGGCTTCGCGCAGCGCGGCTTCCTCACCACGCAGGTGGACAGCCTCGTCAACTGGGCGCGCACCGGGTCACTGTGGCCGATGACTTTCGGGCTGGCGTGCTGCGCGGTGGAGATGATGCACGCGGGCGCCTCGCGCTACGACCTCGACCGCTTCGGCGTGGTGTTCCGACCGAGCCCGCGCCAGTCGGACGTGATGATCGTGGCGGGTACGCTGGTCAACAAGATGGCGCCGGCGCTACGCAAGGTGTACGACCAGATGGCCGAGCCGCGCTGGGTCATCTCGATGGGCTCGTGCGCCAACGGCGGCGGCTATTACCACTATTCGTACTCGGTGGTGCGCGGCTGCGACCGCATCGTACCGGTCGATGTGTACGTGCCCGGATGTCCGCCGACTGCCGAGGCGCTGGTCTACGGCATCCTGCAGCTGCAGAAGAAGATCGCGCGCACCAGCACGATCGCCCGATAGGCATGGAGTGGCTGAACCTTGAGCGAGCTGATTGAAGCTCTGGCGCTGAAGGTCGACGCGGCGCTGCACGGCAGCGCGCGCCGTGCGCCGGCGCTCGCGCATGAGCTGGCGTACGAGACCGACGCGGCGCAGCTGCTGCCCGTGTGCCGCACGCTGCGCGAGCGCGAAGAGCTCAGATTCGAGATGCTGATGGACCTCGCCGGCGTCGACCATCTGCACTACGGCCGCGACGACTGGGAGACCTCCGACGCGACGCGCTTAGGGTTCAGCCGCGCCCGCATGACAACCCGTGCGCCGCCGGATCCGGCGGCCCCCGGGCGCTTCGCCGTGGTCTACAACCTGCTGTCGGTGAGTTGCAACCAGCGGCTGCGGCTCAAGGTGCGCTGCCCGGACAGCGGCGAGCCGGTGCTCGACTCGGTGGCGGAGGTGTGGGCGAGCGCCAACTGGTTCGAGCGCGAGGCCTTCGACCTGTTCGGCATCCTGTTCCGCGGCCACCCGGATCTGCGCCGCATCCTCACCGACTACGGCTTCATCGGCCATCCGTTCCGCAAGGACTTCCCGCTCAGCGGCAACGTCGAGGTGCAGTACGACCCCGAGCGCCAGCGCGTGGTCTATCGGCCGGTGAGCATCACGCCGCGAGTGCTCGTGCCAAAAGTGATCCGCCACGACAACCGCTACGATCCCGCGCTCAGCGGCGACGCACAGGTGCCGCGCTGATGGCCACCACCCCGCTGTCCGAGATCCGCAACTACACCATGAACTTCGGGCCGCAGCACCCCGCGGCGCACGGCGTGCTGCGGCTGGTGCTCGAGATGGACGGCGAGGTGATCCAGAAGGCCGACCCGCACATCGGGCTCCTGCACCGCGGCACGGAGAAGCTCGCCGAGTCCAAGCCCTTCAACCAGACGATCGGCTACATGGACCGGCTCGACTACGTGTCCATGATGTGCAACGAGCACGCCTATGTGCTCGCGATCGAGCGGCTGCTCGGCATCGAGCCGCCGCAGCGCGCGCAGTACATCCGCGTGATGTTCGATGAGATCACGCGCCTGCTCAACCATCTCATGTGGCTCGGCTCGCACGGCCTGGATATCGGCGCGATGACGGTGTTCCTGCTGTGCTTCAAGGCGCGCGAGGAGCTGATGGACCTCTACGAGGCCGTGTCGGGCACGCGCATGCACGCGACCTACTATCGCCCGGGGGGCGTGTACCGCGATCTGCCCGAGTCGATGCCCAAGTACCAGGTGTCGAAGTGGCGCTCGGCGAAAGAGGTGGCGCGGCTCAACGAGGCGCGCTCGGGCACCATGCTCGACTTCATCCAGGCGTTCACCGAGAGCTTCCCGGCGCAGATCGACGACTACGAGACGCTGCTCACCGACAACCGCATCTGGAAGCAGCGCACCGTCAACATCGGGGTGGTGAGTCCGGAGCGCGCGCTGCAGCTCGGCTTCTCGGGCCCGATGCTGCGGGGCTCGGGTCTGGCCTGGGACCTGCGCAAGAAGCAGCCCTACGAGGTCTATGACCGCATGGACTTCGACATTCCCGTGGGCACGAACGGCGACTGCTACGACCGCTACCTGTGCCGCGTCGAGGAGATGCGCCAGTCGAACCGCATCATCCGCCAGTGCGTCGACTGGCTGAGCCGCGATGACGGCCCGGTGATGATCGACGACCGCAAGATGCGCCCGCCGGGGCGCCTGGACATGAAGGAAGACATGGAGTCCCTCATCCATCACTTCAAGTTCTTTACCGAAGGCTACGAAGTGCCTGAAGGGGACACCTACGCGGCCATCGAGGCGCCGAAGGGCGAGTTCGGCGTCTACCTGGTCTCGGACGGCGCCAACAAGCCCTACCGGCTGAAGTGCCGCGCGCCGGGCTTCGCCCACCTCGCGGCGCTCGAGGAGATGTGCCGCGGCCACATGCTCGCGGACGTGGTGGCGATCATCGGCACTCAGGACATCGTGTTCGGGGAAATCGACCGGTGAGCGGCGACATCAGCAGCACCGGTATCGTTACCACGGCGGACCCCGCCGACAGCAAGCTCAGGCTCCTGGCGGCCGAGACGCGCGCGCAGATCGACCGCTGGGTGGCGAAGTTCCCGCCCGGGCGGCAGCGCTCGGCGTGCATCGCGGCGCTGCGCGCCGCGCAGGAGCAGAACCACGGCCACCTCACGGCCGACCTCATGGACGCGATCGCGGAGTACCTGAAGCTGCCGCGCATCCAGGTCTACGAGGTCGCGAGCTTCTACTCGATGTTCGAGACCCATCCCTGCGGGCGCCATCACGTCAGCATCTGCACCAACATCTCCTGCATGCTGAACGGCGCCGAGGAGCTGGTGGCGCACGCCGAGAAGAAGCTCGGCATCCGCCTCAACGAGAGCACGCCCGACGGCCGCATCTTCCTCAAGCGTGAGGAGGAATGCCTCGCCGCCTGCACCGGCGCGCCGATGATGATGGTCGACCACGTGTTCCACGAGCATCTGACGCCGGCGGCGCTCGACGCGATCCTGGACGAATTGAAATGAGCGGCGCGGCCGACAAGTGGGCGGCGAAGATGAATCTCACCGCCTTCGAGCCGCTCAAGCTCGAGCGCCCCTGGACACTGGATACTTACCGCAGCATCGGCGGTTACGAGGTGTGGGAGCGGCTGCTCAAGGACAAGCCCGAGCGCGGCACGATCATCGACCAGCTGAAGGCCGCGGGGCTGCGCGGCCGCGGCGGCGCCGGCTTTCCGACCGGCACCAAGTGGAGCTTCATGCCGCGCAATGCGCCGATGCAGAAGTACCTGGTGTGCAACTCGGACGAGAGCGAGCCGGGCACCTGCCACGACCGCGACATCCTGCGCTACAACCCGCACGCGCTCATCGAGGGACTGGCGATCGGCGGCTACACGACCAACACGACCGTGGCCTACAACTACATCCGCGGCGAGTTCCTCGGCGAGCCGGTGCCGCGCTTCGAGGCGGCGCTCGCCGAGGCCTACGCCGCCGGGCTCCTCGGCCGCAACATCCGCAACTCCGGCATCGACTTCGACCTGTACACGTTCATCGGCGCCGGCGCCTACATCTGCGGCGAGGAGACGGGACTCCTGGAGTCGCTCGAGGGTAAGCCCGGCAAGCCGCGCTTCAAGCCGCCGTTCCCGGCGAACTTCGGCCTGTTCGGCGCGCCCACCACGGTCAACAACACGCTGAGCTTCGCCTCGGTGCCGACGATCCTGCGCAAGGGACCGGCGTGGTTCGCCGCGCTCGGCCCGCCGAACTCCGGCGGCACGCTGATCTTCTCGGTATCGGGGCACGTAGCCAGGCCGCAGAATCTCGAGCTGCCGCTCGGCATCCCGTTCGCCGAGCTGCTCGAGCTGTGCGGCGGGGTGCGCGGCGGAGCCAAGCTGAAGGCGGTGATTCCCGGCGGGGTCTCGGTGCCGGTGGTGCCGGGCGAGATCATGCTGCGCACCAACATGGACTATGACTCGGTCAAGGCCGCCGGCTCCGCCCTCGGCACCGGCGCCGCCATCGTCATGGACGAGACTACCTGCATGGTGCGGGTGCTCGAGCGCATCTCGCGCTTCTACATGTCCGAGTCCTGCGGCCAGTGCACGCCGTGCCGCGAGGGCACCGGCTGGATGAACCGCCTGCTGAAACGCGTGCTCGCCGGCGAGGCGCGGCGCGAAGAGCTGGGACTGCTGCTCGACGTCGCCAACCATATCGAGGGGCACACGATCTGCGCGTTCGGCGACGCTTCGGCGTGGCCGGTGCAGAGCTTCCTCAAGCACTACCGCCACGAGTTTGAGTACATGATCGACCACGGCGGCCGGAGCCTCGCCGGCGAGACTCCCGGCGCGCAGGCGGCTTAGGGCGCATTACACCCGACATGGCAGACGACCTGGTCAACATCGAGATCGACGGCGTACCGGTCAAGGTCCGCAAGGGCGAGATGATCATCCGCGCGACCGATGCGCACGGGGTGTACGTGCCGCGCTTCTGCTACCACGACAAGCTGTCGATCGCGGCCAACTGCCGCATGTGCCTGGTGGAGGTCGAGAAAGCGCCCAAGCCGCTGCCGGCCTGCGCCACGCCGGTGGTGGAGGGGATGAAGGTGTTCACCCGCTCGCCGCGCGCCATCGCCGCGCAGCGCGCCACCATGGAGTTCCTGCTGATCAACCACCCGCTCGACTGCCCGATCTGCGATCAGGGCGGGGAGTGCGAGCTGCAGGATCTGGCAGTGGGCTTCGGCCGCGACGCCTCGCGCTTCACCGAGCGCAAGCGCGTGGTGCCGGACGAGAACCTGGGTCCGCTCATCGCCACCGACATGACCCGTTGCATCCACTGCACGCGCTGCATCCGCTTCACCGAGGAGATCGCCGGCATCCAGGAGCTCGGCATGATCGGGCGCGGCGAGCACATGAAGGTGCGCACGTACATCGAGAGCACCGTGAACCACGAGCTCTCGGGCAACGTCATCGACCTGTGCCCGGTGGGCGCGCTGGTGTCCAAGCCCTACCGCTTCAGCGCCCGCGCCTGGGAGATGACGGCGGCGCCGCTGATCTCCCCGCACGACCCGGTGGGGAGCAACGTCTACGGGCACGTGCTGCGCGGGCGGCTGATGCGCGTGCTGCCGCGCGAGAACCCCGCGATCAACGAGGTGTGGATCTCCGACCGCGACCGCTTCAGTTACGAGGGGGTCTACAGTCACGACCGCCTCGAGCACCCGCTGGTGCGCCGCGCCGGGGAATGGGTCGCGACCGACTGGGAGAGCGCGCTGGCCGAGGTCGCGGCCGGCCTCAAGGCGCGCGCCGATGGGCTCGGCCTCCTGGTGAGCCCGTCGAGCACCGTCGAGGAGCTGTATCTCGCCGCGCGCATCGCGCGCGGGCTCGGCACCCACAACGTCGACCATCGCCTGCGGCAGTGCGATTTCCGCGACCAGAGCGCCGACCCGCCCTTCCCCGGGCTCGGGATGGCTATTGCCGAGGTCGATGCGCTCGATGCGTTGCTGGTCATCGGCTCGAACCTGCGCCGCGAGGTGCCGATGCTCGCGCACCGGGTGCGCAAGGCCGCGCGGCGTGGCGCGCAGGTCGCGCTGTTGAACCCGGCGCGCTTCCCGTACCTGTTCCCGGTGAAGGCGTACCTCACCTCGGCCCCCGCGGACATGGTGGCGGATCTCGCGGCCGTCGTGGCCGCCGCGAGCGCCGCTGCCGGGCAGGCGGTGCCGGCCGCGCTGGCGGCCGCCGTGAGCGCCGCGCGCGTCACCGATGCGCACCGTGCCCTGGCGCAGACGCTCTCCACCGGAGCTCAGCGTGCGATCTGGCTGGGCGCACTCGCCGCGCGCCACCCGGCGTTCGCGGACCTGCGGGCGCTCGCCGCCGCGCTCGCGGCGATCACCGGCGCCAGGCTCGGCCAGCTCGCGGAAGGCGGCAACGCCGCCGGCGCCTGCCTCGCGGGGGCGACCCCGCACCGCACGGCGGGCGCACGCCCGGTGGCGCAGCCCGGGCTGACCGCGGTCGAGATGCTGCGCCAGCCGCTGCGCGCCTATGTGCTGTTCGGCGGTCTCGAGCCCTCGATCGACACCCTCGAGCCGGACAGCCCGCGGACGCTCGCCAAGGCCGAGCTGGTGGTGGCGATCACGCCGTTCGCGAGCGCCGAGCTGCGGCAGGTCGCGCACGTGCTGCTGCCGATGGGCACCTTCGCCGAGTCCGCCGGCACTTACGTGAACTGCGAGGGAGTGTGGCAGAGCCAGTCGGGTGCGGCGGCGCCGGTCGGGGAGGCGCGCCCGGGCTGGAAAGTGCTGCGGGTGCTCGGGACGCTGCTGGGTCTCGCGGGCTTCGAGTACCAGTCATCGAACGACGTGCTCGCGGAGGTGCGCGCGCAGTGTGCCGGCCTCGAGCCCGCCGGCTATGCAGGCAGTCACGCGGTGCAGCCGGCCAACGGCGCGGGCGCGCTCGCCGCGCCCCTCCCGGACGTGCCGATGTACCAGACCGACGCGCTGGTGCGCCGCGCACCCTCGCTGCAGAAGACCCGCGAAGGCCGCACGCCGGCGGCGAGCTACTGAGGCAGCCGCAGCGGTGCTCCAGACGCTCACAACAACCTGGCTGTCGCTCCCGGACTACGCGCGCTCGACCGCGTGGATCCTCGTCATCACCGTGGTGCTGATCATCAGCGTGGCGCTCCTGACCCTGTGGGAGCGCAAAGTCATCGGCTGGATGCAGCTGCGGCGCGGCCCGAACCGGGTGCGCATCTTCGGCCTGCTGCCGGGTTTCGGCCAGCCGTTCGCCGACGTGGTGAAGCTGCTGACGAAGGAAGTGGTCATTCCGACCAATTCCAGCAGATTCCTGTTCCGCATCGCGCCGATGATCGCGCTGGTGCCGGCGTTCGCGGCCTGGGCGGTCATCCCGCTGTCGCCCGAGGTGACCGTATCGAAGGCCGACGCGGGGCTTCTCTACCTGCTGTCGCTGACCTCGATGGGCGTGTACGGCGTCATCGTCGCCGGCTGGGCGGCGAATTCGAAGTACGCCTTCCTCGGCGCCATGCGCTCCGCCGCGCAGATGGTGGCTTACGAGATCGCCATGGGCTTTGCGCTGGTGGGCGTGCTGATGGCCACCGGCAGCATGAATCTCGGCACCATCGTGCGCACCCAGGAGGGCGGGTTCCTGTCCTGGAACTGGTTCTGGCTATTTCCGCTGCTGGTGGTGTACTTCATCTCCGGAGTGGCCGAGACCAACCGCGCGCCGTTCGATGTCGCGGAAGGCGAGTCCGAGATCGTCGCCGGTTTCCACGTCGAATATTCCGGCATGGCGTTCGCGCTGTTCTTCCTCGCCGAGTACGCCAACATGATCCTGATCTCGGCGCTCACGGCGACCTTCTTCTTCGGCGGCTGGCAGGGCCCGCTCGAGGGCTATCCGGGCCTCGGTGCGACTTTCCTCGGGCAGCCGAGCTTCCTGTGGTTCGGGCTCAAGATTTTCGTGCTGCTGTTCCTGTTCCTGTGGTTCCGCGCCACCTTTCCGCGCTATCGCTACGACCAGATCATGCGGCTCGGCTGGAAAGCGCTGATCCCGGTGACGCTGGTGTGGATCGGCGTGGAGATGCTGCTCGAGATGTGCCGGGTCGGACCCTGGGCGCGGGCGTGGTTTCACTGACCGACCAAACGGATGCCCATGAATCTGCTCAAGACCTTCCTGCTGCCGGAACTCATCAAGGGCCTGGGAGTCACCGCGCGCACCTTCGTCACCCGCAAGTACACGCTCAATTACCCGGAAGAGAAGACCCCGCAGTCGCCGCGCTTCCGCGGCCTGCATGCCCTGCGCCGCTATCCGAACGGCCAGGAGCGCTGCATCGCCTGCAAGCTGTGCGAGTCGGTCTGCCCGGCGGTCTGCATCACCATCGACTCGGAGGTCGCCGCCGACGGCACGCGCCGCACGAGCCGTTACGACATCGACCTGTTCAAGTGCATCTACTGCGGCTTCTGCGAGGAGGCCTGTCCGGTGGATGCCATCGTGCTGACGCGCATTCACGAGTACCACATGGAGAGCCGCGGCGAGAACATCATGAACAAGGACAAGCTGCTCACAATCGGCGAGCGCTACGAGGCGATGATCGCCGCCGACCGCGCCGTGGACGCGCCGTACCGATGAGCGCGGCGCGGCACGGGGAGGGCGCGACGGCGGCGCGCCGGGAAGGCTCGCGATGCTGATCCAGGTGCTGTTCCATCTGTTCGCCGCGCTGCTGATCCTGGCGGCCCTCGGGGTGATCATCGCGCGCAACCCGGTGTACTCAGCGCTCGCCCTGGTCATGTGCTTCATCACCTCGGCGGCCATCTGGCTGCTCATCGAGGCGGAATTTCTCGCGGTGGTGCTGGTGCTGGTGTACGTGGGCGCCGTCATGGTGCTATTCCTGTTCGTCGTCATGATGCTGGATATCAACCTGGCGGAGCTGCGCCAGGGCTTCACGCGCTTCGCCTGGCTCGGCTGGCTCACCGCGCTCGCCGTGATCGTGGAGATCGTCGGGGTGGTGTGGGCGCGCGGCGGTCTCGGCATCGACGCGGCGCACGGCGGCACTGCGGAGCCCGCGACCTACAGCAACACGCTCGAGCTCGGGCGCGTGCTCTACACCCGCTACGCCTACCCGTTCGAGCTCGCCGCCGTGGTGCTGCTGGTGGCGATCGTTGCCGCGATCGCGCTCACCATGCGCCGCCGGCCGGGACTCAAGCAGCAGGACATTGGTGCGCAGGTGGCGGTGCGCGCGGCCGACCGGCTGCGCATCGTGAAGATGGCGCCGGAGAAGCGTCCATGATCACGCTGGCGCAGCTGCTGACGCTGTCGGGGATCCTGTTCGCGCTGGCGGTGGCCGGCATCTTCCTCAACCGCAAGAATGTCATCCTGCTGCTGATGTGCGTCGAGCTGCTGCTGCTGGCCGCCAACTTCAACTTCATCGCCTTCTCGCGCTATCTGGGCGACATCAACGGCCAGGTGTTCGTGTTCTTCATCCTGACGGTGGCCGCGGCGGAGTCGGCCATCGGGCTGGCGATCCTGGTGGTGCTGTTCCGCGAGCGGCGCAGCATCAACGTCGAGGATCTGAACACCCTGCGAGGCTGAAGCGCGCCATGAACCCCACGGTACTCGTCGCGATTGCGCTGCTGCCGCTCTTCGCCGCGCTCATCGCCGGCCTCGGCGGGCGCCTCGTCGGGCGCCTTGGTGCGAGCGCCGTCACCTGCCTGGCGGTGGCAGTCTCGTGTGTGCTGTCGCTGGTGGTGCTCAAGCAGATCTGCCTGGACGGCGTGCCGGCGTACGACGCGCCGGTCTACACCTGGCTGGTGAGCGACGGCGTCGGCATGCAGGTCGGCTTCCTCATCGACCGGCTGACCGCGCTGATGATGGTGGTGGTGACCTTCGTGTCGCTGTGCGTGCACATCTACAGCATCGGCTACATGGCGGACGACCCGGGTTACCAGCGTTTCTTCAGCTACATCTCGCTGTTCACCTTCTCGATGCTGATGCTGGTGATGGCCAACAACTTCATGCAGCTGTTCTTCGGCTGGGAAGCGGTCGGCCTGGTGTCTTACCTGCTGATCGGCTTCTGGTATACGCGGCCGAGCGCGATCGCCGCCAACCTCAAGGCCTTCATCGTCAACCGCATCGGCGACTTCGGCTTCGTGCTCGGCATCGCCGGGGTGGTCCGCTACACCGGCTCGCTCGACTACCGGGCGGCGTTTGCAGCCGCGCCGCACATCGCGACCCAGCTGGTGCCGCTCGGTGGCGCGACCACGGTCGGGGCCCTGACGCTCATCTGCATCTGCCTGTTCGTCGGCGCGATGGGCAAGTCCGCGCAGGTGCCGCTGCACGTCTGGCTGCCCGACTCGATGGAGGGTCCGACGCCGATCTCGGCGCTGATCCACGCCGCCACCATGGTGACGGCCGGCATCTTCATGGTGGCGCGCATGTCGCCGCTGTTCGAGTACTCATCCACCGCGCTGTCGTTCGTGCTGGTGATCGGCGCCACCACCGCGTTCTTCATGGGGCTGCTCGGGGTGGTGGCCAACGACATCAAGCGGGTGATCGCCTATTCGACGCTGTCGCAGCTCGGCTATATGACGGTGGCGCTCGGCGTCTCGGCTTACGGCGCGGCCATCTTCCATCTGATGACCCACGCGTTCTTCAAGGCGCTGCTGTTCCTCGCGGCCGGCTCGGTGATCATCGCCATGCACCACGAGCAGGACATGCGGCGCATGGGGGGGCTCGCGAAGTACATGCCGGTGACGGCGGTGACCTGCTGGATCGGCGCGCTGGCGCTGTGCGGCACGCCGTTCTTCGCCGGTTTCTATTCCAAGGACGCGATCATCGAGGCGGTCGGCGCCTCGCACCGCTTCGGAAGCGGCTACGCCTACTGGTGCGTGCTGTGCGGGGTGTTCGTCACGGCGCTGTACACCTTCCGCATGATGTTCCTGACTTTCCACGGGCCGGAGCGGTTCCGCGAGACGGCGCACGCCGGGGGCGATGCGCACCACGCCGACCCGCACGGCCACGCCGGCGATCCACACGAGAGCCCGGCGGTGGTCACGGTGCCGCTGATCGCGCTCGCGATCCCATCGCTGCTCATCGGCGCGCTGACCGCGGGCACCGTGCTCTATGGCGGCTATTTCGGCGCCGCCATCCGCGTGCTGCCCGGAAACAACACGCTCATGGGGCTGGCGGCCGAGTACGGCGGGCCGCTGCGCGCGGGGTTTCTTGGATTCGTCGCGCCGCCCTTCTGGCTGGCGCTCGCCGGGGCGCTGACCGCCTGGGTATGCTTCCTCAAGCGACCGGAGCTTGCCGGTGCCGCGGCGCGCCGCGCCCGCTGGCTGTATTCGCTGCTCATCAACAAATACTACTTCGACTGGGTCAATGAGCGGCTGATCGCCCCTCTCGCCCGGCTGATCGGCGTCGGCCTGTGGAAGGGCGGCGACCAGGCGCTGATCGACGGAGTGATGGTCAACGGCACCGCGGAGGAGGTGAACTGGCTCGGCGGCGTCCTGCGCCGCGTGCAGAGCGGCTATCTGTACTCCTACGCCTTCTGGATGGTGATCGGGCTGGCGGTGCTGCTGGGGTGGTTCCTGATGCAAGCCATGCGCAGCTAACCATGCACGACCTCCTGTCGCTGATGATCTGGCTGCCGATCGCCGCGGGTGTGGTGGTGCTGCTGCTGGGCGACGGCGGCATCGTCGCCGGACGCTGGATCGCGCTGGTGGCAACGCTGGTGACGCTGCTGCTGGCGGTGCCGCTGCTGAGCGGCTTCGACACCAGCACCGCCGCCATGCAGTTTCCCGAGAAGCTGGCATGGATCCCGCGCTTCCGCGCCTACTACGCGCTCGGCGTCGACGGCATCTCGGTGCCGCTGATCGTGCTGACGGCGTTCATGACCGTGCCGGTGGTGATCGCCGGCTGGAGCGTGATCGAGAGCCGGCCGGCGCAGTACTACGCCGCCTTCCTCATCATGGAAGGCCTGATGATCGGGGTGTTCGCGGCGACCGATGCGCTGCTGTTCTATTTCTTCTGGGAGGCGATGCTGATCCCGATGTTCCTGATCATCGGCATCTGGGGCGGCCCGCGGCGCGTCTACGCCACCATCAAGTTCTTTCTCTACACGTTCCTCGGCTCGGTGTTCATGCTGGCGGCGCTCATCTACATGTACGTCAAGGCCGGCGACTACTCGATTGCGAGCCTGCAGGCGCTGCCGCTGACGCTCACCGAGCAGCGCTGGATCTTCCTCGCTTTCATGCTGGCGTTCGCGGTCAAGGTGCCGATGTTCCCGGTGCATACCTGGCTGCCGGACGCGCACGTCGAGGCGCCGACCGGCGGCTCGGTGATCCTGGCGGCGATCATGCTGAAGATGGGCGGCTACGGCTTCCTGCGCTTCAGCTTACCTGTCACCCCCGATGCCAGCCGCGAGCTCGACCTGCTGGTGATCACGCTGTCGCTGATCGCGGTGATCTACATCGGCTTCGTGGCGCTGGTGCAGGCCGACATGAAGAAGCTGATCGCCTATTCCTCCATCGCCCACATGGGGTTCGTCACGCTCGGCGCGTTCGTGCTCTACGAGATCGTACGCAGCACCGGCAGCATCACCGGCGCCGGTATGGGGCTCGACGGTGCGATGGTGCAGATGGTGTCGCACGGACTGATCTCCGGGGCGCTGTTTCTGTGCGTCGGGGTTCTGTACGACCGGGTGCACAGCCGCCAGATTGCCGACTACGGCGGCGTGGTCAACACCATGCCGGTATTCGCGGCCTTCATGGTGCTGTTTGCGCTCGCCAACACCGGCCTACCCGGCACCTCGGGGTTCGTGGGCGAGTTCCTGGTGATCATCGCGAGCTTCCGGGCGAGTTTCTGGTACGCGGCGCTCGCCGCGGTGACTCTGATCCTGGGCGCGGCGTACACCCTGTGGATGGTGAAGCGCGTGGTGTTCGGGCCGGTGACCAGCCCGCGGGTCGCGGCCCTCGAGGATCTGAATCCGCGCGAGTTCATCGTGCTGGGCGCGCTCGCGCTCGCGGTGCTGATCGTCGGGGTGTGGCCGGCGCCGCTGCTGCGGATCATGCAGCCGACCATCCACCACCTGGTGAGCCAGGCGGTCGCCACCAAGCTGTAGTCGCCAATGACCCGTAGTCACCAACCAGGCTGCCAGTGATGCCGCACCTGCCCGCCGCCGTCCTGTCCTCGACCAGCCTGCTGCCCGCGATGCCGGAGATCTGGCTGGTGTGCGCCATCTGCGCGATCCTGCTGGTCGGAGTGTTCGCCGGCGAGCGGCGCGGCGGGCTCACCGCGACGCTCACGCTGCTCGCGCTGGCGGTAGACGCGGCGCTGACGATCGGCTACGGGCACGTGCCGCAGCGCACGCTGCTGCTGCACGGGATGTATGTCGCGGATGATCTGGCGGTGGTGCTGAAGCTCGCAGCCTTGCTGGTGGTTGCGCTCGGGTTGTTGTACTCGCGCGCCTATGTGGAAACACGCCACATCCTGCGCGGCGAGTACTACGTGCTGTCGCTCACCGCGCTCCTCGGCATCCTGGTGCTGGCCTCGGCGGCGAGTCTGCTCACGGTGTACCTGGGCGTGGAGCTGTTGGCGCTGTCGGTGTACGCGATGGTGGCCTTCGATCGCGACTCCGGCATCGCGGCCGAGTCGGCCATGAAGTACTTCGTGCTGGGAGCCATCGCCTCGGGCGCGCTGCTCTACGGCATGTCGCTGATCTACGGACTGACCGGCTCGCTCGATCTCACCGCGATCGCCGCGAAACTCCGGGATCCGGTGCACCCGGGCGTCATCCTCGGCCTGACCTTCATCGTGGTCGCGGTCGCCTTCAAGCTCGGCGCGGTGCCGTTTCACATGTGGCTGCCGGACGTCTACGAGGGGGCGCCCACCAGCGTCACGCTCTTCATCGGCACCGCTCCCAAGATCGGCTATTTCGCCCTGGCGCTGCGACTGCTGGCGCAGGGACTGGCGGGCACCGCCGCCGAATGGACCCAGATGCTGGCCGCGCTGGCGGTGCTGACTCTGGTGGTCGGCAACGTGGTCGCCCTCCGTCAGACCAACCTCAAGCGCATGCTGGCGTACTCGACCATCGCCAACGTCGGCTTCATCGTGCTCGGGTTCGTCGCCGGCACGCCGGACGGCTACGCGGCGGCGCTGTACTACACGCTGGTGTACGTGCTGGTGGCGCTCGGCTCCTTCGGCGTGATCCTGCTCTCGAGCCGGGCCGGCTTCGAGGCCGACAAGCTCGATGACTACAAGGGGCTCCACCAGCGCGACCCGCTGCTGGCCGCAACGATGCTGGTGCTCATGTTCTCGACGGCGGGTGTGCCACCGTTCGTGGGCTTCTGGGCGAAGCTGCGCATCTTCCAGGTGCTGTGGGAGAGCGGGCACCTCTGGCTGGTGGTGATCGCGGCGGCGATGTCAGTGGTCGGCGCCTTCTATTACCTGCGGGTCATCAAGCTGATGTACTTCGATGCGCCGGCGGGCGATCTGCCGCCGAGCGCGCCGCTCGCGGGCGCGCGCTTTGCGCTCGGCTGCAATGCCGCCGCGGTGCTGCTGCTCGGCGTGCTGCCGGGGCCGCTGCTCGATCTGTGTGCGCGACTGATCCAGTGAGCGCGAACCTGAGGGGAGCCTGGCAGATGAAATGCTCGTATCCGCTCCGGGCGCTGCTGCTGTGTCTGGCGCCGCTGGCCGTCGCCCACGCCGCGACGGCGCCGCACTACCGGATCGTGCAGCAGGTGTCGCTGCCGGGCGAGGAGGGCTGGGATTACCTCACGTTCGAGCAGGGCCGCCACCGGCTGTTCATCGCGCACGGCTCGCGCGTGCTGGTGGTCGACACCGACAAGCTCACCGTGGCGGGTGAGATCGACAATACGCCCGGGGTGCATGGCATCGCGCTCGCCCCGGATCTCGGCCGCGGCTACATCAGCGCGGGTAACGCCAGCGCCATCGTGGTGTTCGACCTTAAGACGCTGGCGCGGCTGAAGGAGATCAAGACCACGGGTGAGGGCCCGGACGCCATCCTCTACGACCCGGCGACACACCGCGTCTTCTCCTTCAACGGTCACGGACGCAACGTGACCGCCGTCGACACCACGACCGATACGGTGATCGGCACGATCCCGCTCGATGCCAAGCCGGAGTTCGTCGCAGCCGACGGCAAGGGCCGCGTCTACGTCAACCTCGAGGACAAGAGCAGCCTCGCGGTCATCGACCCGCGCAAGCTCGCCGTGACGGCAGTCTTCCCGATCGCCGGCTGCGAGGAGCCCTCGGGGCTGGCGCTGGATGCCGCACGCGAGCGGCTCTTCCCCGGGTGCCACAACCAGGTGATGGCGGTGGTCGACGGCCGCTCCGGGCGCGTCTTGAGCACCGCGCCGATCGGCCCGGGGGTCGACGCCGCGGCCTACGACCCCGGGACCGGCCTCGCCTTCGCGTCCTGCGGCGGCGATGCCGGCTCGCTGGTTGTCGTGCGGCCAAGCCGTGCGGGCGTGGCACAGGTCGAGGAGACCGTGCCCACGCAGCGCGGTGCGCGCACCATGGCGCTCGATCTGACCACACACCGCGTGTTCCTGGTCACCGCGGACTTTGCGCCGACGCCGCCGCCGACGGAGGAGCACCCGCATGTACGGCCCGTCATGCTGCCCGGCACGTTCCGGTTACTGGTGCTCGAGCCCGCTCACAATTGAAGCTCATTCGCCCTCAAAAGAAAGAAAGGTAGAACGTCCATGAGCAGACCCATAGCGGCCGCCAAGACCGCGCTTCTCGGCCTGGCGGGGGCGGTCGCGGTGAACGCCGCGGCACACGCGGCGGCCATGACCGATCAGTCGGCTGAGGCCCTCGCCCACGACATCCTCAAGCAGCTGGTCGAGATCAACACCACCGACTCGGTCGGCAACGTCACCACCGCCGCCGAGGCCATGGCGAAACGCTTCCGCGACGCGGGCTTTCCGGCGGCGGATGTCGTGGTCGTCGGGCCGGACAATCCGCGCAAGAAGAACGTGGTGGTGCGCCTGCACGGCACCGGGCAACACAAGCCGATCCTGATGATCGGCCACCTGGACGTCGTCGAGGCGCGGCGCGAGGACTGGAGCGTGGACCCGTTCAAGCTCACCGAGAAGGACGGCTACTTCTACGGCCGCGGCAGCCTCGACATGAAGGACGGGGATGCCATCATGTCGACGGCGCTGTTGCGCCTGAGGCAGGAGGGCTTCAAGCCCGACCGCGACCTCATCCTGGCGCTCACCGCGGACGAGGAGGGCGGCTGCTGTAACGGCGTCAATTGGCTCATCAAGAACCGCCGCGAGCTGGTCAACGCCGAGTTCGTGTTGAATCACGATGGCTTTTCGATCACCTCCGATCACGGCGTGCCGCGCGCCTTCGAGCTCGGGGCGACCGAGAAGGTGTATGCGGACTACCAGCTTACCGCCACCAATCCCGGCGGCCACAGTTCCCTGCCGCGCCCCGACAACGCGATTTACGAGCTGGCGCACGGCCTGAACCGCGTGGAAAAGTACCGCTTCCCCTTCGAGCTCAACAACGTGACGCGCACCTACTTCGAGCGCGTGGCGCAGCTCTCGAGCGGCGAGCGTGCGGCGGACATGGGCGCGATCCTCAAGACCCCGCCCGAGAGCCAAGCGATTGCCCGGTTGTCGCTCGACCCGACGGTGGGCTCGATCCTGCGCACCACCTGCGTGGCAACTCGCCTCGTGGGCGGACATGCGAACAACGCGCTGCCGCAGAGCGCCCAGGCCGTCATCAACTGTCGCATCCTGCCCGGGCACTCGCAGGAGGAGGTGCGGCAGGATCTGATCCGGATCGTGGACGACCCGAAGATCACGGTGCGCTATATCGCCGACGACGGCCAGGTGCTCGATAAGGCCTCCGATCGGCGCGGGTACCCGCCGCCGCCGCTGGTACCGGAAGTGAAGCAGCCGCTCGACGAGCTGGTCGCGGCCATGTGGCCCGGGCTCAAGGTCGTTCCTTCGATGGATGCCGGAGCCTCGGATTCCATCTACACCGAGGCGGCTGGCCTGCCCTCGTACGGCGTCTCGGGCATCTCGATCGACGCCGACCGGATCCGCATGCACGGACGTGACGAGTGTGTCGGCGTGGCTTCCTTCTACAAGGGCAACGAGTTCTTCTATCGCTACCTGAAGTCCATCACCAGTCGGTGATCAAGACATGCGGCGTGAGACGGCGATCACGCCGATCAGCACCACCAGGATATTGAGGATCCACCAGGCCAGCTGCTTGTGCGCCAGCAGGCTCGCGGCGCTGCCGGCGGCGCCGCGGGCAGCCGCCGCGGCGGCTGGGGCACCCGGGAGTTGGCCGGTGAGCATCTCGCGCACCCCGTCGTGCGCCACGATGACCTCGAGTGTGCCGGGGCCCGAGGCAAGGGCGCCGAGCGGCGCCTCCCAGGTGCCGTCCGGCCGCAGCTTCACTGGCAGGCTGTGACCGTCGAGTGTCACTTGCAGCTGCGCGCCCGTGAGCGGCGCTTCATCCCGCGTGCGCGCTACGCGCAGAATGAGCGTGCCCGCGTCCGTCGTCGCCTCCACAGTCACCAGCGTCGAACGGGCGAGCGGCACGAACACCGGTGCGAGGCTGGCCGGTGCACCACCAGCGAGCGCAGCCAGCGCCCCGGCCGCAAGCAACGCCAGGCAATTTCTCACGCGTTTCATGTTAGCAGTTTCGCAGCCGCGCCTGCGGGTGCCAGCGGTTATAGTAACCGCCGCTGAATCGGGGCGAGGAGTGCGCGATGAGCAGCGGGACGGAGCGCGGCGCAGCGGTACGTTATCAGAGCGGTTTCAACAACCAGTTCGCGACCGAGGCGCTGCCCGGCGCGCTGCCCGAGGGCCGCAACTCCCCGCAGCAGCCGCCCTACGGGCTGTACGCCGAGCAGTTTTCGGGCACGGCGTTCACCGCACCGCGGGCCGCCAACCGGCGCAGCTGGCTGTACCGCATCCGCCCGGCAGCTGTGCACGGACGCTTCGCACCGCTCGACCCCGGGCGGCTCACCAGCCGATTCGATGAGCTGGCGGTCCCGCCGAACCAGCTGCGCTGGGATCCGCTGCCGCTGCCCGAGGCGCCGACGGATTTCATCGCCGGGCTCGCCACCGTCGGCGGCAACGGCTCGCCCGACCTGCACGCCGGCTGCGGCATTCACTGGTATGTGGCTAATCGCTCCATGGAGCGGCGCTTCTTCTACGACGCGGACGGGGAGCTGCTCATCGTGCCGCAGCTCGGCGCGCTGCGCATCGCCACCGAGCTCGGGCTGCTCGAGGTCGAGCCGCAGGAGATCGCGGTCATACCGCGCGGCCTGCGCTTCCGCGTGGAGCTCCCGGGCGAAGCCGCACGCGGCTACGTATGCGAGAACTTCGGCGCGCCGCTCAGGCTCCCCGACCTCGGGCCGATCGGCTCCAACGGCCTGGCCAACCCGCGCGATTTTCACACGCCGGTCGCCTGGTACGAGGACCGCGATGGCGACTTCGAGCTGGTGGCCAAGTTCGCCGGCGGACTGTGGACGGCGCGCATCGGACACTCCCCGCTCGACGTCGTCGCCTGGCACGGCAACAACGCGCCCTGCAAATACGATCTGCGCCGCTTCAACACCATCGGCTCGGTGAGCTTCGACCATCCGGACCCGTCGATCTTCCTGGTACTGCAGTCGAGCAGCGACACGCCGGGAGTCGATTGGCTCGACTTCGTGATCTTTCCGCCGCGCTGGCTGGCGATGCAGGACACCTTCAGGCCGCCGTGGTTCCATCGCAACGTCGCGAGCGAGTTCATGGGGCTGATCACCGGGGTTTACGACGCCAAGGCGGAAGGCTTCGCCCCGGGCGGGGCATCACTCCACAACTGCATGAGCGGTCACGGCCCTGACGCCGCCACCTGGGCGCGGGCGACGCGCGCGGACACCTCGAAGCCCGTACAGCTCAGCGACACCATGGCGTTCATGTTCGAGACGCGCAGCGTCATCCGTCCGACGCGTTTCGCGCTCCACTCGCCCCAATTGCAGGCCGACTACCAGCGCGTGTGGCAGGATCTGCCGAAGAACTTCGCGCCGGACACGCCGCAGCGCCACGGCGCCCGCAAGGGGTGACTGCTTGGCCGTGCTGAATGCAACTCACGACCCGGGCTTGCGCAGCTGGGTGAGCACGGCCAACCTGCCGGACAGCGACTTCCCCGTCCAGAACCTGCCATTCGCGGTGTTCCGCCGCGCCGGCAGCCGTGAGGGCTTCCGCGGCGGCGTCGCGATCGGCGACCAGGTGCTCGATCTCGGGGCGCTGCACGCCCTCGGGCCGTTCCATGGCGCCGCCGCGCAGGCGCTCGGCGCGTGCGCGGCGCCGAAGCTGAACGCGTTCATGGCGCTCGGGCAGGAAGCGGCCGGTGCGCTGCGCGCGGCGTTGTCGCAGGCGCTGCGCGCGGACTCGCCCGACGCGCATCGCTTGGCAGCACTCCTCGTGCCGCAACAGGCAGTGCAACATGGCGTCGCCGCGGAGATCGGCGATTACACCGACTTCTATAGCTCCATCCACCACGCGCTGGCTGTCGGGCGGCTGATGCGTCCCGACAATCCCCTGCTGCCCAACTACAAGTGGGTGCCGATCGCCTACCACGGGCGCGCGTCCTCGATCCGGGTTTCCGGACACGAGTTCGCGCGTCCGGTGGGCCAGGTGCTGCCACCGGGCACGAGCGTACCGCAGCTCGCCGCCACGCGACGCCTCGACTACGAGCTGGAGGTCGGCGTGTTCATCGGCCACGGCAACGAGCTCGGCGCGCGTGTGCCGCTTGCCGCGGCCGGGAGCCATGTGTTCGGACTGTGTCTGCTCAACGACTGGTCCGCTCGTGACGTGCAGTCGTGGGAGTACCAGCCGCTCGGGCCGTTTCTCGCCAAGAACTTCGCCACCACGATATCGCCCTGGGTGGTGACGCTCGAGGCGCTGGCGCCGTTTCGCGCTCCGTGGTCGCGCCCGGCGGACGAGCCGCCGCCGCTTCAGTACCTGGACGATGCGGCGGTGCGCGCGGCCGGCGCCATCGACCTGAATCTCGAGGTGTGGCTCGAGAGCGCGCGCATGCGCGCGGCCGGGGTGCAGCCGGTGCGCCTGTCGCACTCCAACTTCCGCGACGCCTGGTGGAGCGTGGCGCAGATGGTCGCGCACCACACGCTCGGCGGCTGCGACCTGCGGCCGGGGGACCTGTTCGGCAGCGGCACGCAGTCCGGCCCCGACCCGGACCAGGCCGGCTCGCTTCTCGAGCTCACCGCGGGCGGCAAGCGTGCGCTGACGCTGCCGGGGGGCGAGCAGCGCACTTTTCTCGAGGACGGCGACCGCGTGATGCTGCGCGGATGGTGCGAGCGGCCGGGGTATGTGCGGATCGGACTGGGCGAATGCGCGGCGACGGTACTGCCCGCGAGAGCGGCGCCGGATACGGCGGCGTGAAGACCTACCGCTTCTACGACCTCATCCTCGGGGCATACGTGTGCGTGCTGCTGTGTGCCAATCTCATCGGGCCGGCGAAGGTCTCGAGCGTGCACGTGCCGCTGCTCGGCTCGGTGACCTTCATGGCCGGCGTGCTGTTCTTCCCGATTTCCTACCTGTTCGGCGACATCCTCACCGAGGTGTACGGCTATGCGCGCGACCGCCGGGTGGTATGGAGCGGCTTCGCCGCGCTGCTGTTCGCGGCGTTCATGGCGTGGGTGATCGTGCGGCTGCCACCGGCGGACTTCTGGCGGGCGAATCAGCCGGCGGTCGAGGCGATCTTCGGCAACACCCCGCGCATCGTGTGCGCCTCGATCATCGCATTCTGGTGCGGGTCGTTCATCAACAGCTACGTCATGGCAAAGATGAAGCTGCTGACCCGCGGGCGCTGGCTGTGGAGCCGCATCATCGGCTCGACGCTGTGCGGCGAGCTGGTCGATTCGGGGTTGTTCTACACGCTCGCGTTCGCGGGCCTGTGGGCGCGGCACGATCTGGCGACGGTGGCCACGACGCAGTACCTGCTGAAGTCGGCGTGGGAGATCGTCATGACGCCGGTGACCTACCGCATCGTCGGCTTCCTCAAGCGCGCCGAGCAGGAGGACTACTACGACCGCACCACGAATTTCACGCCGTTCTCGCTACGGGTGTAGCCGGGTGCGCGGCCGGTGGTGCGGATCGGTCGAACCGACGGGGCGTGTGCCCGGCCGGTGCGACCCGGCCTGCGTTTTGGGGCGTTACTTGCCGATCTGGTTGCTGACCTGGTTTTCCTGCTGGTTGAGGGCGTGCTGCTCGGTCTTGGTGATATGGCCGTTGTTGGTGCTCGCCATGGTGCGCTCTTCCTGGCGGATGCTGTGGTCCTCGTGGTGCAGCTGCGCGGCCTGTGCCTTGTTGATCTGACCGGACTTCACCTCGTTGTGAATGCGCTGGTTCTGGTTGGCGAGGCGACCGTTCACCTCAGTGCGCCGCGGGTGGTCCTTCTGCCACTGGGTTTGCGCCATGGCAGGGGTAACGAATGCGCCGAGTGCTGCGGCAACCAGGGTGGCGGTAAGGACAGTGCGTATGACTTTCAACATGGGTGATCCTCCTGAGGTCCTCAATGAGCGTTATTCAGCCGGAACTGCCGGCGTACCTGGCGTTAACAACGTCGCAGCTTGAGGGAAGGGTCGTTTGTTACCGAAAGTTAATCGGCGCCAGAGTGTGAGTTGGGTCACACAACAGCGCGGCAGCAGTCACGCCGTGCCGAGGTTGGCGTGCCTGTGCGCGGTGTTGTGGGCAGCCGCGGGCACGGCGCTGGCGGACAGCACGACGGGCGTCGCGCCGCAGTCGCTCGGTGATGCGTGGTGGACTGGCTCGCTGCTGGCGCCGAATGCGGCGACCGCCCCGCAGGGCCACATACTCGTCGAGCCCTACCTCTACGATGAGATCACCAACTCGAGCTTCGACGAGCACGGCAACCGTCACGCGCTCGACGGCGGTCACCAGCTGGGCTCGCTCACTTACATCATCTATTCGCTCACCGACCGCCTGGCGGTCGGGTTGCTGCCGCGATTCGCCTACGACGAGCCCGCTGGCGCGCCCAATAGCTCCTCACCCGGTGTCGGCGACACCACGCTGCAGCTGCAGTACGGGTTGACGCGCTACACCCAGGGCTCGTGGATGCCGGCAACCTCGGTGGTGATCGCCGAGACCTTTCCCACGGGGCGCTATGACCGGCTGAGCCGCGCCAGCGACGGTCTGGGCGAGGGTGCCTACACGACGGCGGCGTCGCTGTACTCGCAGGACTATCTGTGGATGCCGAACGGGCGGATCCTGCGCGTGCGCCTCGACGTGACCTGGTCGTGGTCCGCGTCCGTGGGACTCGAGGATGCCAGCGTCTATGGCACCGGCAGCGGATTTCGCGGCCGCGCATACCCCGGCGATTCCTTCACCGCGATCGCGGCCGGCGAGTACAGCCTGACGCGCAACTGGGTGCTCGCCATGGACCTCGTGTACCAGCACAACGACAGCACGCGCGTCGCCGGCGTCGAGCCGGCGGCGGCCGGCGACTCAGCTTTCGAGAACCTTCTGACGGAGAGCGGAGCTTCCGAGTCGCAGGGCCTGGCACCGGCGATCGAGTACAACCTCACCAGCACCGTGGGCGTCATCGCCGGTGTGCGCATCCTGGAATCCGGCCGCAACACGACCGGCAGCGTCACGCCCGTGGCGGCGGTCAACCTCGTCTATTGATATCGTACCGATTGACCTTAATGTCGCTTGCTTAATGATGGATGGGCGCGCCGAGGCGCATTCCCGGCGAACATGAACGGATTCTGAAGATTTCATGTGCTCCTTAAGCCTTTCTTCAGGCGGCGATGTGCTGATTCGCAGGAGCGGTCAACGACGCACGGGGTGACTGCGTTTTAACGTATGTCAACTTGAACGGGACCGGTCAGCGCGAGTCTAATTGTTGAGCGAGCCTCGGATCTGACGGACTCGAAAGGGTTCAGGTAAAAACGGGGTGATGAGAGTGAAGAGAGTAAACGCAGGATCACTGAGTCGGACACTGGGAGTGACGCTCCTCGGGGTCGCGATGGCAGTTGGCCCGGTGCTGAGCTATGCGCAGCACAGCGGCGGTGGCGGTGGTGGCGGCGGCCACGCGGGCGGTGGCGGCCACGCGGCCGGCGGGGGCCACTTCGGCGGTGGCGCTCACTTTGGCGGTGGCGGTCATGCCTTCGGCGGCGCCCCCGGACACTTCGCGGGCGGTGCCCATTTTGCCTACGGTGGACACGCCTATGCCGGCGCGCACTTCGCGCCGGGCGCTCATGCCGGATTCGCCCGCCCCGGGTACGGCGGCTTTCGCGGCGGATTTGGCTATCCGGGTCACTACTGGGGCGGTGGCTACTGGCGTGGCGGCTGGTGGCCGGGCATGTGGTTCAACCCCGGCTGGGCCTGGTTCCTGCCCATTCTGCCGTACGGCTACGCGACCTACTACTGGGGCGGCGTGCCGTACTACTACTGGAATGACCTCTACTACACCTACAGCCCCGCAGATAGCGGCTATGTGGTGACGGAGCCCCCGCCGGTGTCGGGGAACGATAACGGCACCGCGCAACCGCCCGACAGCGGCGGCGCGCCACCGGCCGACAGCGGCGGCGCGTACGGAGACGCGGGCGGGCAGTACAACGCCCCGGCGGCCGCGGGACAGTACGGCAGCCCGCCTGTAGGGGCGACCCAGGCTGCGCCCGGGGGCAGTGCGCCGGACCTGTACCTCTATCCGCGCAACCACCAGACCGATCAGCAGATGGCGACTGATCGCTACGAGTGCCACAGCTGGGCCGTCGGCCAGACAGGATTTGACCCCACGCGGTCCGGCGCGCAGTCCGGCAGCACGGACGACTATCGGCGCGCGATGATCGCCTGTCTCGACGCACGCGGATACAGCGCCCGCTAGCGCCCGCTCTAAAGGGTCAGTTCCCCACCACCACGGGGTCTTGGAAGGTTCCCGGCTGGTTCGCCACTTGGAACATGACCGTGGCGGTCGGGCCGTCGGCCACCGCGATGTCCGGATGTCCATCGCCGTTCAGGTCGGCAATCGCCAGCCCCAGCGGATCACCGAACCCCGGGTAGATCGTTGCCGGTGTGAAGACACCCGCCTGTGTCGAGCTCTGCAGCAGCACCGAGACGGCGCCCGTCGGGGCGGGTCCCAGACTCGCAACCGCCAGATCGGGGCGGCCGTCGCCATTGAGATCCGCTACCGCCACATAGACCGCGCCGAACGGCGTCGGGTAGCTCACCGGCGCGAGGAAGGTCCCCGGATGTGCCGCGTCCTGCAACAGCACGGTGACCCCTGAGATCCCGGTGCCATCGCTCCCCGGTCCGTAGTTGGCGACGATGATGTCCGGCAGTCCATCGCCGTTGACATCCGCGATCATCACCGCCTGGGGCTGCGCGCCGGCCGGATAGCTGACCGGCGCGAGGAAGGTACCGGGGCTCGTCGGGCTCTGAAAGAAAACGTAGACGGCGCCGTTGTTGCCGTTCGAGTCATAGGTCGCCGCGACGATGTCGGGCTTGCCGTCACCGTTCAGGTCGCCGATCGCGACCCCCGAGGTGTAATTGCCGGTGGGCAGGTCGACGGGATTCATGAACGTGCCCGGTGCCGCCGGGTTCTGCAGCAGCACGATGGCATTGCCCTTGGGGCTCAGGTCCGCGACCACGAGGTCGGGCTTGCCGTCGCCGTTCAGGTCGCCGATGACCACCTGGTTCGGCTGACCTCCGGTCACCACGTTCACTGCGGGGGCAAAAGTCCCCGGCGTCACGGCCGGCAGGTACACCGATACGCTGCCGGATCCGTAATTGGCGACCACCAGGTCGATGCTGCCACTGCCCGTGAGGTCGGCAGCGGCGATGCTCGAGGGGTCGAAGCCGGTCGTGGCATACGGCTCGCCGGCGAGGAACGTTCCGGGCGAGGCCTTGCTGCCGAGGATGACGTTCGCAAATCCCGGCGCATTGCTGCTCCCCGCGACGGTTCCAGGGCTCCCGGCCTGCGTCGATACGAGCAGGTCGGGGACGCCGTCGCCGTTCACGTCGGCGATTGCGATCGAGTCAGGGGTATTGAAGCTCGCGGGCGGGACAGGCTGGCAGCCGTAGCAGCCTTGGTGGTGATCGTAGCCGCAGCCCGCCAGGATCAGCAGCCACAGGGCAGCACCCGCCAGTGACCGCGACCTCGGAACCGCTGCCCGCTCGAGAAAGACAAAAGGTCGGGTGCTCACGTCGGCTACCTCCCTGCAGAGTCCGACACAATCCGGCAACGCGCGCATGGGGCCAGAGGTTGACAGCCGGCCGGTCCTTGGGGGCGCGCACGGACAGCGTACACTGCGGCTGCGCGCGCCGCACGGAGCCAAGCATGGCGGTTTCCAATACGGTGTTCCTCTTCGACGTGGACAACACGCTGCTCGACAACGACGCGGTGCAGGAGGACCTCAGCGCGCACCTGGAGCGCGAGTTCGGCAGTGCCAGCCGCGACCGCTACTGGGTGATCTTCGAGGAGTTGCGTGCCGAGCTCGGCTACGCCGACTACCTGGGCGCGCTGCAGCGCTACCGGCTGGAAAACCTCGACGAGCAGCACGTCATACGGATCTCCTCGTTCCTGGTCGACTACCCGTTCGCGCAGCGCCTGTACCCCGGGGCGCTGGCGGCGCTCGCCCACTGCGAGCGTCTCGGGCGCACGGTCATCCTCTCCGACGGCGACGTGGTGTTTCAGCCGCGCAAGGTGCAGCGCTCGGGACTGTGGCAAGCCGTGGATGGTCGTGTGCTCATCTACCTGCACAAGGAGCAGATGTTGCCGGCCGTCGAGAGGCGCTACCCGGCGCGGCACTATGTGATGGTGGACGACAAGCTGCGCATACTCACGGTCATGAAGAGCCAGTGGGGCACGAGGCTCACGACCGTCTTCGTGCGCCAGGGCCACTACGCGCACGACGGCCAGGCACTGGGCGCGTATCCGCCCGCGGACCTCGCTCTCGGTAAGATCGGCGAGCTCGCCTCTTGCGAGCTGCCCGTAGCGGAGGCGTGACTTTGACAGCAGACCGACCGTGGCTCACTGGGTTGCGCGACGCGAGCGCCGCGCTGCAGACCGTGCTCGGCGCGCTGCTCGAGGCGGAGCGCAGGCTCGCGCCGCCGGCCACGCCGCTCGAGCGGCTGCAGCAGATCACCAGCGACCCGGCGTGGGCCTGGCTGCAGCCGCTTTACAGTCTGATCGCCGATGTCGATCACGCGCTCGCGTACGCGGGCGATCTGCCGGAGATCGAGAGCGCCGCGATCGGTGCGCATGCCCGCGAGCTCCTGTGCGGCGGCGGCGGTCCCGCCGAGCAGCAGTTTCTCGAGCATTACCGCGGGCTACTGCAGACGCCCGCGGTGGCGATGGCGCATGTTGCGGCACTCAGGGCGCTGCAGGCCCTGCCGCCGGAGCCGGATAACCAGGCTGAGCGACTGCACGCGCGCCACCAGTGGAATGAGCGCCGACGCTTCCTGCGCATGGGGCTGCGGCGCCCGGGTGCCTCCTGAGCGCGGGGCCTGGGGAGCGCGCGCTTCAGCGCAGCTCGATCATCATCTCGCGCGTGCGGTAATCGAGGATCAGTGCCTGAAACGTGCCCAGCAGATCCATGCCGAGCACCATGGTGGGCTTGTTGGTCATCTGCCAGTGCTGGAACAGGTACATGTCGCCGAAGAGGATCCGTACGCCCTCGATCGTGAGGCTGCCCATCTGGATGGCGGGCGCCGGCAGGTCGTCACCGCTTTGCACCGCGAGCGTCACGCCGATGATCGAGTCGCGCTTGGCGTCTTTCGGTGGGTGGCGCATCAGCGCATCGAGGAGCGCAAGATTCCCAACCGATCCCTGTGAGCCGGTGTCGATGATGGCCTTGGTGTGGATCCCGCCGACCTTGATGTCCGCCACCAGAAGTCCCCCTTCCAGCATCTTGATGGGAATCTTTTCGAAGCCCATCGGCGTGCGATCGCCGTGCGAGCGGGCGATCGTCAACTTGTCGTGGCCGAAGTCAGCGTAGATGCGTTTGTCAGACAGGGTCTCGTAGCCGAGTACGCCGTCCGCGCCACCGAACACGTCCGGCACGATGGGCAGTGTGTAGGGCGAGATGTCGATGTCGCCCACTTGCATGCGCTCGACCGTGACGCTGGGCACCACCGCCGAGCCGGTAAAGCCCGTGACCTTGGTCATCTGCCCAGGGGTTGAGATTCCAAGCGCCAGAGCGGTGCGTGGAATGATCGCGGAGTGGCTGGCACCGGTGTCGAGGACCAGGCGGAACGGGCCCTTGCCGTCGATCATGACCGGGGCCCAGATCCGGCCGATGCGATCCCGGCGCGTGGGCGCGACGTAGCGCGGCTCGGTGGTCTCGACCACCACCTGCGCGATCTGCGGCGCCGGGGCGGCGTTGGGCTGCGCGACTGTCCCGGCAGCCGGGGCAGCGGCAGCGGCCGGCGCAGGCGTTGCCGGGCCGGGAGCCTGTGCGAAGCCGGCGGGAGCGAACGCAGGGAGGATCGTTCCCAACAGCCAGGCTGGCGACCGCTTGAGGTGAGCACGTCGCATTGGTTACGGCAGTAGAGCACGGCCCGGGGCGCGCCACCAGTCGATGTGACGAACTCTCGTCGCAGCCGGTGCACGGTTCACATATTTGCAGTGCCCCGGCCGCCGGTGGCTCCGCGACCGGCCGCGGCGTTGCGCTCCGCGCCGCCGCCATGGGGCGCAAGTCCGGCGCCAATTCAGCGACTTATCATATGATAAACCGATCGTGCCATCCCTCACGCACCTCAAGCGCCTCGAGTCCGAGAGCATTCATATCTTCCGCGAGGTCATCGCCGAGTGCGTCAAGCCGGTGATGCTCTATTCCATCGGCAAGGACAGCGCGGTGATGCTGCACCTCGCGCTCAAGGCGTTCCACCCCGCGCCGCTCCCCTTCCCGCTGCTGCACGTGGACACGACCTGGAAATTCCGTGCCATGTACGAGTTCCGCGACGCCACCGCGAAGCGCCCGGGAGTGGAGCTCATCGTGTACATCAACCAGGACGGCGTGCGCGCTGGGATCGGGCCGTTCGCGCACGGCTCGCAGGTGCACACCGACGTCATGAAGACCCAGGCGCTGCGCCAGGCGCTCGACAAGTACGGTTTCGACGCCGCGTTCGGCGGGGCGCGCCGCGACGAGGAGCAGAGCCGCGCCAAGGAGCGCGTGTTCTCGTTCCGCTCGACGCAGCACCACTGGGACCCGCGGCAGCAGCGCCCGGAGCTTTGGGCGCTCTTCAACACGCGTAAGCACGCCGGCGAGAGCCTGCGGGTGTTCCCGCTGTCGAACTGGACCGAGCTCGACGTCTGGCAGTATATCTGGCAGGAGAACGTTCCCATCCCGGCGCTGTACCTCGCTGCGGTCCGTCCGGTGGTCAAGCGCGACGGGATGCTGATCATGGTTGACGACGAGCGCATGCCGCTCAAGCCGGGCGAGCGACCGATGATGAAGAAGGTGCGCTTCCGTACGCTCGGCTGCTACCCGCTCACCGGCGCCATCGAGAGCGAGGCCGAGACGCTCCCGGCGATCATCGAGGAGATGCTGCAGGCGCGCACCTCCGAGCGGCAGGGGCGGGTCATCGATCTCGATAGCACCGCCACGATGGAGATGAAGAAGCGCGAGGGCTACTTCTGATGCGCAGCGGATCGCAACCGGCACCGCAGGACATCGGCACCTATCTGCGTGCGCAGGAGAACAAGAGCCTGCTGCGCTTCATCACCTGCGGCTCGGTCGATGACGGCAAGTCGACGCTCATCGGGCGGCTGCTGTACGAGTCGAAGCTGCTGTTCGACGACCAGCTGGCGGCGCTCGCCCGGGACTCCAAGCGCGTGGGAACGCGCGGCGGGGAGCTGGATTTCGCGCTGCTGGTCGACGGGCTCGCCGCCGAGCGCGAGCAGGGCATCACCATCGACGTTGCCTACCGCTACTTCTCCACCGACAAGCGCAAATTCATCGTCGCCGACACCCCCGGGCACGAGCAGTACACGCGCAACATGGTCACCGGCGCTTCGACCGCGGACCTGGCGGTGATTCTCATCGACGCGCGCAAGGGGGTGCTCACGCAGACGCGGCGCCATAGCTTCCTCGTGCATCTGCTCGGCATCCCGCGCGTGGTGCTCGCGGTCAACAAGATGGACCTGGTGGGCTACCAGCGCGCCACCTTCGAGCAGATCCACGCCGACTACTGTGACTTCGCCGCGGGCATCGGACTCACCAATCTCACCGCCATCCCGCTGTCGGCGGCGTTTGGTGACAACGTGCTCGAGCACAGCGCCAACATGCCGTGGTACTCGGGGCCGACGCTGCTTCAGCACCTGGAGAGCGTCCCGATGTCGGACGAGCTCCCGGGCCGCCCGTTCCGCATGCCGGTGCAGTGGGTGAACCGGCCGAACTCGGGCTTCCGGGGCTTCTGCGGTCAGATCGCCAGCGGCAGCGTGCGTGCCGGGGAGCGCGTGCGCGTGCTGCCCTCGGGCCGCGAGAGCGAGGTGGCGCGCATCGTGACGGCCGATGGCGAGCTGCCCGAGGCGATCGCCGGGCAATCGGTGACGGTGCTGCTGGCCAGCGAGATCGACGTGAGCCGTGGGGACGTGCTCGCCGCGGGCGATGCCCCACCGCAAGTCGCCAGCCAGTTCGAAGCGACCGTGGTCTGGCTGCATGAGGAGCCGCTGCTGCAGGGACGCGCCTATCTGATGAAGGCGGGCACGCGCACCGTCTCGGCGACGGTCATGCCCATCAAGCACCGCATCAACGTCAATACGCTCGAGCACACCGCGGCCGAGCGGCTCGAGCTCAACGACATCGGTGTCTGCGAGCTGGAGCTCGACCAGCCGATCGCTTTCGAGCCGTACACCGAGAACCGCGTCCTCGGGGCTTTCATCCTCATCGATCGCATGACCAACGGTACTGTGGGTGCCGGCTTGATCCACTTCGCGCTGCGCCGTTCGCAGAACGTGCACTGGCAGGCGCTCGACGTGAACAAGAGGATCCGCGCACGGCAGAAGCGCCAGACGGCGTGCGTGCTGTGGCTCACGGGCCTGTCGGGTGCCGGCAAATCGACCATCGCGAATCGCGTCGAGAAGAAGCTCACCGCCGAGGGCCATCACACCTACCTGCTCGACGGCGACAACGTGCGCCACGGGCTCAACAAGGACCTGGGGTTCACCGCCCAGGACCGTGTCGAGAACATCCGTCGGGTTGCCGAGGTCGCGAAGCTCATGGTCGATGCCGGTCTCATCGTGCTGGTCTCCTTCATCTCGCCGTTCCGCGCCGAACGGCGCATGGCGCGCGCCCTGTTCGAGCCGGGGGAATTCTTCGAGGTGTTCGTGGACACGCCGCTCGCCGAGGCCGAACGGCGCGACGTCAAAGGCCTGTATCGCAAGGCGCGCCTCGGGGAGCTGAAGAACTTCACCGGCATCGACTCCCCGTACGAGACGCCGGAGCAGCCGGAGATCCAGATCGACACGACCAGCGTGACTCCCGAGCAAGCCGCAGAACGAATCGTTGCTGAGCTCGCGGCGGTCGGGATCACGCGGCCGGCATGAGCGCCGCGGCACCGGCCGAGCTGCTGCCGCGGGTCACCGAGATCGCGCGGCGCGCGGGCGCTGCCATCCTCGAGGTGTACGCTTCGGGGGACAGCGCCGCCCAATCCAAGAGCGACTCTTCGCCCCTCACCGCGGCGGATCTGCGCTCGCACCGGCTGATCGTGGCGGCGCTGCGCGAGCTGACGCCCGACATCCCGGTGCTGTCGGAGGAGGGGGCCGCGACCCCGTTCGGCGAGCGCGCCGGCTGGCGGCGCTACTGGCTGGTGGATCCGCTCGACGGTACGCGCGAGTTCCTGGCGCGCAACGGGCAGTTCACCGTGAACATCGCGCTCATCGAGGAACACGCGCCGGTGCTCGGTGTGGTGCAGGTGCCGGTGAGTGATACCGCCTACCAGGGAGTCCCCGGTGCCGGTGCCTGGCGGCAAGCCGGCAGCGCGCCGCGCGTGCCGATCCGCGTGCAGGCGCGGGCCGTGGATCCGGTGCGCGTGGTCGGCAGCCGCTCACACCGCGGCGACTCGCTCGATGCGTTTCTAAAGCGTCTCGGGGCATTCGAGCTCAAGCCGATCGGCAGCTCGCTGAAGTTCTGCCTGGTGGCGGAAGGCTCCGCCGATGTCTACCCGCGGCTCGGACCCACGAGCGAGTGGGACACGGCGGCGGCGCACGCGGTCGCGGCTGCGGCGGGCGCCGGCGTGGTACAGCTTGACGGCGAGCCGCTGCGCTACAACGACAAGGCAGAGCTCATCAACCCGTTCTTCGTCGTCTACGGTGATGCGCACCGGGACTGGCTTGGGCTGCTGCGCTGAGGTAAACAGGCGAACGTGACGCCAGGCGGCCGCGCCGCCGGCAAGTCTCGAGGGGGGCCGGGCTTGAGCAGTTCCTTCACACAGCGCGAGCTGCGCGATGCGTTCAGCCTGTTCGCGACCGGAGTGACGGTCGTCACGGCGCTGCGGCCGGACGGCGAGCCCGTGGGAGTCACCGCCAACTCCTTCAGCTCCGTGTCGCTCGAGCCGCCGCTGCTGCTGTGGTGTCTCGCCAGCGGCAGCAGCGCCGTGCCCGCATTCGCGACCGGCGCCGAATTTGCCGTGCACGTGCTGTCGCACGCGCAGCAGGAGCTGGCGCTGCACTTCGCGCGCCGCATGCACGAGAAGTTCGAGGCGCGCGGGAAGGGCCAGGGCCGGCATCCGCCGCACATCGCCCACGCCCTGTGCCGCTTCGACTGCCGGGTGCACGCACTGCACCCGGCCGGCGATCATCTCATCGTGGTCGGCGAGGTGCAGCGCATCACGCGTGGCCACGGGGTGCCGCTCGCGTTTCACGGCGGACGCTTCGGCAGCTTCACCACCGATCCGGGCGCCCCTCAGGTCGATGTCTGGGAGGGGCTGGACGATCACTGGTACTGAGAGGCGATCGGCGGCCCCTCAGAATTTGAAAGTCGACAGCAACAGGCTGGTCTCGGTCTGAGAGATGCCCTCGATCAGGCGAACTCGGGCGAGCACGCGGTCGAATTCCTCCAGGCTGTCGGCACGCAGCTCCGCCACGATGTCCCAGCGCCCGTTGGTGCTGTGGAGCGCCGCCACCGCGGGGTCGCCGCGCAATGCCCGGATCACAGCGTCCACCTTATTACCCTCGACGGCGACGGTCATGAAGGCGCGCATGCGCTGCTCTTCGATGTCGGGCTTGAGCCGCACGGAGTAGCCAACGACTGTGCCGTTCGCGCTGAGGCGTGCCATGCGGTTCTGGACGGTGCCGCGGGCAACCCCTAAGGCCTTGGCCAGGGAGGCGACGGAAGCCCGTGCGTCGCTACGCAGCAGGCCGATGAGGGCTCGATCGGTGTCGTCCATTGGGTGTAACCGCCGAAGGCCAATGTATATCAAAAACGCCAGAAGTGCCTGTCGTTTTGACCTCCAGGGTCGTTATTCTGACCATATTTCTGGCTATATTTTGGTCTGACTCCCGGCGACCCTATAAGCGTGGGCTTAGGCCTCAGGAGGCCGCGGGTGCCCCCAGGAGTTCAGCCATGGTCGATTTCATCGGTATCGAGCGGGTGCAGCAGCTGGTCGCACGGCGTGGTGCGGCGCGCTTCATCGAGGAGCTCGCGCGCGAGATCGAGGCGGACTTTCTGCGCTGGAGCTCGTTCGAGAAATCCCCGCGCCACGCAACCCACTCCGCGGTGGGCGTGATTGAGCTCATGCCGGCCTGCGACGGGCAGCTCTACGCCTTCAAGTACGTGAACGGCCATCCGCAGAACACCTCTCTGGGGCTGCTCACCGTCACCGCATTCGGCGTGCTCGCGGACGTGCAGACGGGCTATCCGCTGCTGCTGTCGGAGCTGACGCTCAGCACGGCGCTGCGCACCGCGGCGACCTCGGCGCTCGCGGCGCAGCGCATGGCGCGTCCCGGCAGCTGCGTGATGGCCCTCATCGGCAACGGCGCGCAGAGCGAGTTCCAGAGCATCGCCTTTCATCACATGCTCGGCGTACGGCAGCTGCGGCTGTACGACACGGACGCCAGAGCCACCGAGAAGCTGCGCCGCAACCTCGGGCGGCTGCGGCTGCCCGGCCTCGAGGTCGTCGCCTGCGAGTCGGTCGCGGCGGCCGTCGAGGGCGCGGACATCGTCACCACCGCGACGGCCGACAAGCGCAATGCCACCATCCTGACTCCGTCGATGATTGCGCCCGGAATGCACCTGAATGCAGTCGGCGGCGATTGCCCGGGCAAGACCGAGCTGCACCCGGACATCCTGCGGCGCGCCGACGCGCGCGTGGTCGTGGAGTTCGAGCCGCAGTCGCGCATCGAGGGCGAGATCCAGCAGCTCGATCCGGCATTTCCCGTCACCGAGCTCACCGCAGTGCTCGCCGGCCGGTCGCCCGCGCGCCTCAGTGACCGCGACGTCACGATCTTCGACTCGGTCGGGTTCGCGCTCGAGGATTTCTCGGCGCTGCGCTATCTGCACCGCATTCATCACGAGGAGCGCGGCGCCGGGCAGGAGATCGACCTGGTGCCGGATCTCGAGGACCCGAAGGACCTGTTCGGGCTGCTGCTGCCGCAGCCGCAGAGCGCACCGCTGCGCGGCGACGTGGCGGCATGAGCGCGGCGCGGCGCACGGCCGGCCTGATCGGCGCCCCCACCGACGTGGGCGCCGCCGATCGCGGCGCGTCCATGGGGCCCGAAGCGCTGCGGGTCGCGGGACTCGCGGCGGCGCTGCGCGGGCGCGAGCTCGAGGTCCTCGACCTCGGGAATCTCAACGGCCCCGGCAACCCCTGGCAGCCCCCGCACGACGGCTACCGGCACCTGCCGCAAGTGGTGCGCTGGAACGAGCTCGTGCACGCCGCGGTGCATGGCGAGTTGCGCCAGGGGCGCCTGCCGGTTCTGCTCGGCGGCGATCACTGCCTGAGCATCGGCTCGATCAGCGCCGTGGCACGCCATTGCCGCGAGCAGAGCCGCAAGCTCCGTGTCCTGTGGCTGGATGCGCATGCGGATTTCAACACCAGCGAGCTCTCCCAAAGCGGCAACCTGCACGGCATGCCGCTTGCCTGCCTGTGCGGCTTCGGGCCGCCGGAACTGACCGGAGTGAGCGGGCAGACCCCGGCGATCGAACCGTCCTGCGTACGTCAGATCGGGATCCGCAGCGTCGACCCGGGCGAGAAGCGCTTCGTGCACCAGCAGGGCCTAGACGTGTTCGACATGCGCTACATCGACGAGATGGGGATGCGTGCCACCATGGAGCAGGCGCTGGCAGGTCTCGACCGTGACACCCATCTGCATGTCAGCTTCGATGTCGACTTCCTCGATCCGGAGATCGCGCCCGGAGTGGGCACGCGTGTGCCGGGCGGCCCGACCTACCGCGAAGCGCAGCTGTGCATGGAGATGATCGCCGACACCCACCGCCTGGCGTCGCTCGATGTGGTCGAGCTCAACCCCGCGTTCGACGTGCACAACAAGACCGCGGTGCTGGCCGTCGATCTGATCGAGTCGCTGTTCGGCAAGAGCACACTGGTGCGCCGGCCCGTGTGGCGGCGCCCGGCGGAGAAGCGCGCCCGCTCGCCGGTCGGGTGAGGACTACGGCTGCCCCACTGGTGCAGGCCGGCTTGGCGGCGCGCGCGGCGCGGGTGCACACTGTGGGTAACAACAAGCGACTCCCGCGACGGGGAGAAAGGTGAGCAAGTCATGGCCGAGAGCGTCTACAAGGTGGTGGAACTGGTCGGGACGAGCACCGAGTCCTGGGAGAAGGCGGCTGCCGCGGCGGTCAGCCAGGCCTCGAAGACTCTGCGTGACCTGCGGATCGTCGAGGTGAAGCAGCTCGACCTGACCATCAAGGACGGCAAGGTTCACACCTACCGCGCCAAGGTCAACCTGTCCTTCAAGTTCGAGGGCAAGCGCAAGTAAGGGCGCGCGGCGCGGCGGGCGGCCGCCGGATCGGTGCTAGCGGGGAGCCGGTTGCAGTGCCCGCCGCAGCGCCGCGCGCGCCAGCAGGCGCGTGGAGTCGAGCGTCGGGAGCGGGGAGTTGTCATCGTTCATGATGAGTGGGATCTCGGTGCAGCCGAGTACCACCGCATCGCAGCCGGCATCGCGCAGCCGGGCCAGCACCTGCTGAAAGTACCCGACCGCCTCGGGCCTGAAGACCCCGCACACCAGTTCCTCGAAGATGATGCGGTTGATCTCCGCGCGCTCCGCGGCGTTCGGGCGCAGGTACTTGAGGCCGTGCTCCGTGAGCTTTTCGGGGTAGACATCGCTATCGACCAGGTAGCGTGTCCCGGTGATGCCGAGTGTGTGGAAGCCTCGCTCCACCGCCTGCGCGGCGACTACCTCGGCGATGTGCAGCCACGGGAGCGGCGAGTGCGGCAGCACCCACGGCATGGCCTGGTGGATGGTGTTGTCCGGGCAGATGAGAAAGTCCGCTCCGATACGCGCGAGCTTGCGCGCCGAGTCGAGCATCAGCTCGGCCACTCCCTGCCAGTCGCCGGCGTCGATGCAGCGCATGTAATCGGCGAGTGAATGGTTGTGCAGGGAGACTTCCGGGTGCCGGTGCGTGCCGAGCAGCTGCGCGCCCTCGAGGGCGACGGTGCGATAACAGAGCGAGGCGCCCTCGGCGGAGCACGCGACGATACCGATATGCCCGGCCATACGGACATTCTAGCGGTTTCAGGTATCGTAGCCGCGAGGGGGTGACTCGGATGGAGCGCGAGTGCGTACGCTTGAGTATCAGGTCACGAGCGACGGCCGCCCTGGCGGGCGGTCTGGCTCTGCTGGGAGTGGTCTCGGTGAGGGCCGCGGGGCCTCTTGAGTATCCGCCGGCCGCGCGCGGCACGGTGGTCGATGACTACCACGGCGTCAGGGTGGCCGATCCCTACCGCTGGCTCGAGGACCTGGATTCGCCACAGACGCGAGCCTGGGTCGGGACGGAAGCGAAGCTGACCGACGGCTACCTCGCCGCTGTGCCGCAGCGCGAGCGTCTGCGCACACGCATTGCCGCGCTCTACGACTACGAGCGATTCGGCATTCCCTTTGGCGAGGTTGGCCGGTACTTCTACACCTCGAACAGCGGACACGAGGATCAGAGCGTGCTCTACACCATGCGCACGCTCGGGGAGCGCCCGGCGGTAGCGCTCGATCCAAACACCCTGGCGGCCGGCGGAATAGTCACGGGCTACGTGCCGAGTCGCGACGGCCGGCTGCTGGCATACGGAGTGTCGGAGGGCGGCTCGGACTGGACCGAGTGGCGCGTCCGCGATCTCGGCACGCGCGCCGACCTTCCCGACGTGCTGCGCTTCACCAAGTACTACCCGCCGGCGTTCACGCACGACGGCCACGGCCTTTACTACAGCGCCTTTCCGGCGCCACGTGCGGGTGCGGAGCTCAGCACTCCGGATCGCGACGACGCCATCTGGTACCACGCGCTCGGCACACCGGCGGCGGCCGACCGCCGTGTGCTCTACGAGAGCGCGCATTCCGACTGGCAGTACGCGCCGCATGTCACCCCTGACGGCCGCTGGCTGGTCATCACCGCCGGCGAAGGCGAGGTCGGCGACAAGGGCCGGGAAGATGTTTACCTGATCGATCTGCGGACGCCGAACCCGCACGCGGTACCGGTCGCGCGCGGCTTCGAAGCCGCCTTTGATTATGTCGGGGCGGACGCCGGGCGGCTGTATTTCCTGACGACGCTCGGCGCGCCCAACGGACGCGTGATCGCCATCGACCCGCAGAACCCCGCGCGCGACAACTGGCGCAGCGTGATCGCCGAAGGCGAGGATGCGATCGACCTCACCGAGCGGAGCGTGACCCTGGTCGGTCACCAGCTCATCGTGCGCAGCCTCCACAGCGCGCACAGCCGCGTCGTCACCTACGACCTCGACGGCCAGCCGCGCCGCGAGATCGAGCTGCCCGGCCCCGGCACCGCTGCGGGCTTCGACGGTCTCCCCGACGATCACGAGACGTTCTATTCGTTCGCCGATCTCATCACCCCGCCCACCATTTACCGCTACGACCTGGACACCGGACGCAGCACTCTGTGGCGCGCGCCGTGGGTGGCTTTCAAGCCGGCGCAGTTCGAGGAGCGGCAGGTGTTCTATCCGTCGAAAGACGGTACGCGTATCCCGATGCTGCTCGCCTACCGCAAGGGGCTGAAGCTCGACGGCAACAATCCGCTGCTGCTGTACGGGTACGGCGGCTTCGGAATTCCCAACCTGCCGACGTTCAACCCGGCGCGCATCGCCTGGCTGGAGATGGGCGGGGTGTTCGCCAACGCCAATATCCGCGGCGGCGGCGAGTTCGGCGAAAGCTGGCATCGCCAGGCGATCCGTACCGACAAGCAGGTGGTGTTCGATGACTTCATCGCGGCAGCCGAATGGCTGATCGCCCAGCACTACACCTCGAGTCCGAAGCTGGCGATCTATGGGCGGTCCAACGGCGGGCTACTGATCGGCGCATGCCTCACGCAGCGCCCCGATCTGTATGGCGCGGCAGTGCCGCAGGTCGGCGTGCTCGACATGCTGCGCTTCAACAGGTTCGGCCAGGGCGCGGGCTGGGAAGGCGACTACGGCTCGCCGGACGATCCGGCCGACTTCAAGGCGCTGTACGCTTACTCCCCGGTGCACAACGTCCACGCCGGCACACGCTACCCGGCGACGCTCGTCATCACCGGCGATCACGACACACGCGTCATGCCCATGCACTCCTTCAAATTCACCGCGGCACTGCAGGCGGCGCAGGCCGGGCCGGCTCCGATATTGCTCGAGGTCGAGCGCGATTCGGGCCACGGCGGAGCCGAGACGGTCACTCATGCCGTGGCGCTGAATGCCGACATCTACTCCTTTCTGGTGCGCAACCTGAACATGAAGGTGGAGTAGGCAACGCGCGGTCAGTCGCCGCCGATATGCGCCGCGCCCGGGTGCCCGAGGTGCAGGTGCTGCTTGAGAATGCGCGGGTCTGCGACTGACATCGAGGCTTGCTGGTCCTCGTTCTGATTCTGCGAAGCGGACGCCGCGCCAGGGGCCGGGATCGCCACGAACGTGTGGAACACGGTGCACCCCGAGGCCACGACGCAGGCCTCACCGGTGATGTCGCCGTGGTCGTTGATGTCGCCCGTTCCTACCATATAGAGGGCCGAGTTGGCAGGCACCAGCGTGTTTAGGTCATAAATCTTACTGTTCTGCCACAGGAACGCCCGCGAGGCGCCGCTCGCGGCAAACGAGGTGCCGATCACCTGACCGCGATCGTTGATGCCGGTCGCCTCGGCCATGACATCCCCGGAGAGCGCGTGCAGATTCACGATGCCGCCGCCCGCCGGCCACAGCGCCGCCTGGAAGTTGGCGGTCAACACACCGCCGACGACGTCCCCGGGCGTATCGGAGAATCCGGCGGCGGCGCCGGAGTTGTTGATGGCCATGGGCGTGTTCCAGCCCCCACCGCCGAGAGTCGGCAGCCGCACCGGGTAGCCGTTCTGCCACAGCAGCGCGTGCCGGGCGCTGAAGGCCCCGACGGCATCACCGCAGTCGCCGGAGATGCCGACCACCTGTCCGGAGTCGTTGATCGCGGTGGCGGCGGAGGTGGAATCGCCCGGCCACGGAGGCAGCACGCGCTTCTCGCCCGCTCCCGGCCCCCACTCGACCGCGAGGAACTGCAGCACCTGCTGCGGGTGGGTGCAGGTCGGGTCGTGAACCGCGGTTTCTGCCCAGCCGACGGCGACACCCGCATTGTTGACCCCGGTCGCGAAGCCGTTGTTGCCACCGAGCAGCGGTAGCTGCTGCATGCCGGTGGTCTGCTGCCAGATGAACGGCAGGCACGTAGTCCCGGTCACCGGGATGAAGTCGGCGCACGAGAACGCTTCCCCGTTCGGGTCGGGCGTGGCGCTCTCGGCGATGCCGACCACCACTCCGCGATTGTTCTTCACCGGCCATTCGACCGCGCTGTTGGTGCCGCCGAGCGTGCCCAGGTCGATCACGTTGCCGGGCAGGTAGAGCGCCGCGTGGAGGGAACCGCTTGCGGTGCTGATCGCGCCGCTGACCCAGCCGGCGTTGTTGATGCCGCTGCCGAAGGCGAAGCTGCCGCCGGCCGGGCCGGTGTCGAACACGATGTAGGCGGGCTGCGCCGGCTCGTCGTCTGCGGCATAGGCGGCTCCTGCAGCGAGCAGCGCAACACCGCATGCCAGTATGCTCATCCGCGAATGATTGATGCCCGCATTATGTTTCATAAGTCCTCCGCTGAATTCGGCTGAAATCCTGGGCGCGGGGGACTATAGGACGAGCGGTGGCGGGGACCTGGACGTTTTCGGACGTCGAAATGCGGCACACCGCGCGCGGCCCGGCGGTGTCAGCGGCGCGGATCGATCAGCGGCGCGCCTGCCGCGCGACGATCTCCCCGACGATGCCGCGGCGGAACGAGAGTACGCAGGCGACGAAGATGACGCCGATGATCGCCGTCACCCAGCCGCCGGCCACATCGGACAGATACTGCTGCAGCGTCACGACGATCGCGGCTCCGACCACCGGTCCGAAGAAAGTGCCGGTGCCTCCGAGCAGCGTCATGAGGATCACCTCGCCTGAGGTCGACTGCTGCACGTCGCTCAGGGTCGCGAAGCCGAGCACCAGTGCGTTCAGCGCCCCCGCCAGGCCCGCGAGCGCCGCCGACAGCACGAACGCGAGCAGCTTGTAGCGGTTGATGTCGTAGCCGAGCGAGGTCGCGCGCGGCTCGTTCTCACGGATCGCTTTCAGCACCTGCCCGAATGGCGAATGCACCACGCGCCGGATGAGCAGAAACGCCGCAACGAATGCCGCCAGCACCAGGAAGTACAGCACGCGGTCTGAGCGCAGTGAGACGAGGCCGAGGAGACTGCCGCGCGGCACGCCCTGCAGACCGTTCTCGCCGCCGGTGAACGGCGCTTCGAGGCACACGAAATACACCAGCTGACCGAGGGCGAGCGTGATCATCGCGAAGTAGATCCCGTGGCGGCGGATCGCGAGCCCACCGATCGCAAACCCCAGCGCGGCGGCCACGACCGTGCCTGCCAGGATCGCCGGTACCGAGCCCCAGCCGTGCGCGGTGATCAGCCACGAGGTCGCGTAAGCAGCGAAGCCGAAGAACGCCGCATGGCCGAAGGACAGCATGCGGCCGAAGCCGAGCAGCAGGTTGTAGGCGCAGGCGAACATGGCGAAGCACAGCAGCCTCATCATGAACACCGGGTAGATCCCGATCCACGGCACGCACAGCGCGAACAGCACGGCGAGCGTGTACAGGACGGCAGCAGGGCGCACTGTCCTCATTCCCGGCCGAAGAGTCCCGCGGGACGCACGATCAGGACTACCGCCATGATGATGAACACCACCACGTCGGACGCCTCCGGGTAGACGACCTTGGTCAGTCCCTCGATCAGCCCGAGCGCGAGCCCGCTGACGATCGAGCCGAGAATCGAGCCCATGCCACCGATCACGACCACGGCGAACACGACGATGACGAGCGAGCTGCCCATGTGCGAGTTCACCAGCACCACCGGCGCCGCCAGCACGCCGGCGAGCGCGGCGAGCGCCACGCCGCCGCCGTAGGTGGCCGCCACCAGCAGCGGTACGTTCACCCCAAACGCCTGCAGCAGCGGGGCGTTTTCGGTTGCCGCGCGCAGCGTCGCGCCGAGGCGCGTCCGCTCGATGACGAACCAGGTGCCGAAGCACACCACCACGGAAGCGGCGATTACCCAGGCGCGGTACAGCGGCAGGAACATGAAGCCGAGGTTGACGCCGCCGGCGAGCGAGTCCGGCACCGGATAGGATTCACCGGTCGCTCCGAACACCTGGTGAAGCGACCCCTCGACGACCAGCGCCAGCCCGAAGGTCAGCAGCAGCCCGTACAGGGGATCGAGCCCGGACAGGCGCCGCAGCAGCAGCCGCTCCACGGCGACGCCGAGCGCGCCGACCAGCAGTGGTGCGCACAGCAGCGCCACCCAGTAGTTGATGCCGAGCCACTGCAGACCGAGCAGCGCTGCGAATGCGCCGAGGGTGTAGAAGGCGCCGTGGGCAAAGTTGACCACCCCCATGAGACCGAAGATCACCGCCAGCCCGAGGCTCAGCATGGCGTAGAACGAGCCGTTCACCAGCCCGAGCATCAGCTGGCCGAGGATCACGGCGAGGGGGATGCCGAAGATTTCGGTCACGGGTGCGGGCTGCGCGCAGCCGCGGCGCGGCTATTTCTTCGGGGCGAGCGGACACAGGCCGGTGACCGGTCCGAACGCTTCCTCGCCGCTCATCGTGCGAACCAGCTTGTAGTAGTCCCACGGGTATTTCGATTCCTGCGGCGACTTCACCTGCATGACGTACATGGTGTGAATCATGGCGCCGTCCGCACGGATGTAGCCGCCGTGCGCGAACATGTCATTGATGCGGGTGTGCTTGAGCTCCGCCATCACTTTGTCGGAATCGGTCGTGCCTACGGCTTTGACGGCCTTCAGATAGGTGAGGGTGGCCGAATAGGCGCCGGCCTGGTCCATGGTCGGCTCCTTGTTCATCTTGGCGAAATACCGCTTGGCGAAGGCGCGCGTCTGCGGGTCCAGGTCCCAGTACCAGCCGGTGGTGAGGTAGAGCCCCTGCGCGGTCTTCAGTCCCAGGCTATGAATGTCTGTGAGGAAGGCGAGCAGCGCCGCGGGCTTCATGGTCCGCGTGATGCCGAACTCGTTGGCGGCCTTGAGCGAGTTGGGGAAGTCGGTGCCGGCGTTGGCAAGTCCGAGCACCTGCGCGCCGGAGGCCTGCGCCTGCAGGAGGAACGAGGAGAAATCAGCGGCGCCGAGTGGCACGCGCACCGAGCCGAGGTTCCTGCCGCCATGGGCCTCGACGACCTTGGAGGCTGCCGCCTGCAGCTGGGTGCCGAAGGCGTAGTCCGCCGTCAGGTAGAACCAGGTCTTGCCGCCGGCGTTGACGATGGCGGTGGCGGTGCCGTTGGCGAGCGCAGTCGTGTCGTAGACGTAATGGATCGAGTAGGCAGTGCAGTCCTCGTTGGTGAGGGAGGCCCCGCCCGGCCCGATATTGAACAGCGGCACCTTCTTCACCGCGGCGACTTTGGCCATGGCGATGTTGACGCCGGTGTTGGAGCCGCCGAGCAGCATGTTGAGACCGTCCTGGTCGGCCCATTCGCGGAACCTGGACGCGCCGATGTCGGGCTTGTTCTGATGGTCGGCAGTCAGCAGCCGGATTGGCCTGCCGAGCACCTTGCCGCCGAAGTCGTCGATCGCCATCTGGATCGCTGCGACCCCACCCGCGCCCATGACGTCGGCATAGACGCCGGACATGTCGTCGAGGTCGCCGATCACGACGTCTGCGGCCGCCGCCGCGCGCGGATGCGCCACGGCGAGCAATCCGAGCAGCGCGCCGCATGCCAACGTTGCGAATCTCATGTGTCTGCTCCCTTTAGACCCCGAGAAACTCGTGCAGCATCGCCATCTTGCCCGGGAGTTCCGCCGCGCGAAAGCCATCGACGATGCGGCCGTTCTCCATGACGTAGAAACGGTCGGCCAATGGTGCCGCGAAACGGAAGTTCTGTTCCACCATGACGATGGTGTACCCGCCGCGGCGCAGCTTCTGGATGGTGCGCGACAGCGCCTGCACGATCACTGGCGCGAGTCCTTCGGAGATCTCATCCAGCAGGAGCAGTTTCGCTCCGGTCCGCAGGATCCGCGCCAGCGCCAGCATCTGCTGCTCCCCCCCCGACAGGTGGGTGCCGCGACTGGCGCGCCGCTCCTTGAGGTTCGGGAACATGCCGTAGAGCTCCTCCAGCGACATCCCGCCGGCGGCGAGCGGCGGCGGCAGCAGCAGATTCTCCTCCGTCGAGAGGCTCGCATAGATGCCGCGCTCTTCCGGGCAGTACGCCACCCCGAGGCGTGCGATCCGATGGGGCGGGAGGCCGACGGCTTCGCTGCCGTGGATCAGCACGGAGCCGGAGCGGCGGCCGACGAGGCCGAGGACTGCCTTGAGCGTCGTGGTGCGCCCGGCGCCATTGCGGCCGAGCAGCGTCACCACCTCGCCGGGGTCTACATGACAATCCACCCCCTGCAGCACATGTGACTCGCCGTAATAGGCGTGCAGGCCGCGGACCTCGAGAGCGGCAGCGCTCATGCGTGCGGGCCCTCGAGCTCGGCGTCCGCCGAGCCCATGTAGGCCTCGATCACCCGCGAATCCCGCGACACTTCGGCGTAGCGGCCGCTGGCGATCACCTGGCCGCGCTGCAGCACCGTGATGGTATCGGCGATCCTGGAGACCACCTGCATGTTGTGCTCGACCATGAGCACGGTGCGATTTGCGGCCGCCTGCTTGATGAGGCTCGTGATTCGCTCGACGTCCTCGAGGCCCATGCCCTGGGTAGGCTCATCGAGGAGCATGAGCGTCGGCTCCATCGCGAGTGTCGTGGCGATCTCCAGCGCGCGCTTGCGCCCATAGGGCAGCTCGACCGCGGTGGAATGCGCGAAGGCTCCGAGACCCACCGCATCGAGGAGCCCGGCGACCCGAGCGTGCAGCACCGCGAGGCTCGATTCCGGCTTCCAGAAGTGGAACCCCGTACCAAGGGCGCGCTGCAGAGCGATGCGCACGTTCTCGAGCACCGTCAGGTGCGGGAACACCGCCGACAGCTGGAAGGAGCGCACCAGGCCGCGGCGCGCAACCTCGGCGGGCTTCTCGAGGGTAATGTCCGACCCGGCGTAGAGAATCTGGCCGTGGTCGGGGATCAGGAACTTGGTCAGCAGGTTGAAGAAGGTGGTCTTGCCGGCGCCGTTGGGGCCGATGAGGGCGTGGATCTCACCGCGCCGCACCTTCAGATCGACTCCCTTAACCGCAACGAAGCCCTTGAACTCCTTGGTCAGCGCGCGCGTCTCGAGCAGGCAGTCCACGCATGGGAGTGTATCGGGAGCGCGGCGGGATCAGAAGTCGTAGGCGAGTCCCGCGTAGCCGGCGCGCTCGAGCGCGGGCTCGAGCTGCCGCCGCCAGCCCACGCGGCTCGGATCTGCAGCGAATTGTGGCGCGCGGCAGTCCGTAGCCGTATCTTTGCCAGCCGAATGTCCGCGAGAAAGAGCCTTCCCAGGGAGCGCACCGGACTCGGCCCCCTCGAGACACGGGTGCTCGAGTACATGTGGGGCGAGCGGCGAGCGCTCACGGTCGCGCGCTTCTGTCCGGCTTTTCCGAAGCTCGCTTACACCACGCTGATGACCACGCTCGATCGGCTGCATCGCAAGGGGCTGCTGGTGCGCCGGCGCGAGGGCCGCGCCTTCACCTACGAGCCCCGCTGCTCGCGGGATGAGCTGCTGAGCGAGCGGATGTCGAGCGACGTCAGCAACTACCTGAGCGCCGTCGATCAGAGCACGGCGCTTCTTTCGACCTTCGTGCGCACCGTCGGCAGAACCAACGTGGCGCTGCTCGAAGAGCTCGATGAGCTGCTGCAGGCGGAGCGGCTGCGGCTGAAGAAGCGGGAAGCCACGTGATATTCGCCGCGCGACTCTCGCTCGTGCTGCTGGCGGCGTTCGGGCTGGCGACGCTCATGCTGTCGGCAGTCCTGGCGCTCGCCTGGCATGGCGGTCTCGGCCGGGCGCGACTCACGTCGGGCGACCTCCTGGCCGCCCGCCTCTTTCCCGTCGGTGGCGGCCTGATCGTCGCGCTGACCGGGGTATTGCCGGCCTTCCTTCTTTACGAGCCGGCTCACGAGCCGGAGGCGATCGGTCCTCTGGTCATCGCGTTCGCGCTGTTGGCGCTCGCAACGCTGCTGCACGGCGTCGCTCGCGGCGAGCGTGCGTACCTCGCAGCCCGCAGGATCCTGAGGGGCGTGGGGTCGCTCGAGCCGGGAAGCGCACCGGAGGGCGAGGCCTTCGCGCTAGTCGATGCCGCCGAGCCCATCGTCGCCGTGGTGGGAGGATGGCGGCCTCGTATCATCGCGGCGCGCTCCGTGCTCGCGGCCTGCGAGCCCGATGAGTGGCGGCAGGTGCTGGCCCACGAGGCGGCGCACGTGGTTGCGCTCGACAATCTCAAGTTCTTGCTGCTGCTCGCGAGCCCGGACGCGCTTGCCTGGACGCCGCTGGCGGCGTCTCTCAAGGCACGCTGGCGGGCGGCGACCGAGTTCGAGGCCGATGAGCGGGCCGCCGGCGGCGACCCGCGCAAGCGCATCGCGCTGGCGTCGGCACTCCTTAAGGTGGCGCGGCTGTCCAGCGGGGGACGTGGCCCCCGCGCCGAGCTCAGCATCTCTGTCGCATCGGCCGATGTCGAGGAGCGCGTCCGCCGCCTGCTGCGCCACGAGCCGTCCGACACCCCGCGCAGGCTCCTGGTCCGGGAAGCGCTCGGCGCCTGCGCGCTTCTGATCCCACCGCTGGCGGTGCCGCTCTACCCCCGCATTCAGGACCTGACGGAGCTGCTGGTGAGACTCGGATCCTGACTCCGCGCAGCGCGCACCCCTAGTTCCAAAGTCGCAGATTCCCCGGCAGCACGACCGGTCGGACCGCGTCTGCGTCCGGCCGGTCTGCCATCACGCCGCCCCCGATATCATCGTCCTCGAAAGCTGTCTGCGAGGGCACGGCGAGCGGAGCCGCGCCCTTCTCGCCCAGCGACTTGTTGAGCCCGGGCAGATCTTTCGACGTCAGCTGCGTGAAGGAACCGGAAATCTCATCGAGCTGGCTGCGCAGCGCGACGATGTTATCGAGCTGGTAGCGCGTCGGCGGGCCATCCCAGGAGGTGATGGCGCCGTAGAGCTGATCGGTGTGCTCGCGCAGCCGCTCCTCGCCGGTGATCGCGCCGCCTTCGGTGGTCGCGACGATCTGCTTGCGCAGCGCATCGAGCTTGCCGTCGAGCTCGCCGAGCTTGTGTGCCAGCGCATCGCCCGCCGGCCGGGACTGCCTGGCCTTCGCGACCTGCTCGCGCAGGCCGGCGATGCGCGCAAACAGCGCCGACTCGTCGTTGAACAGGTCATAGACCTTCATGGCGGCGTCGTACTGTGCCTGCCGGTCGGCGGCCGTCCAGCTGACACGCCTGTCGAGCCCGACGGTCAGCGTCGTATCGTAGGTCTTGCCGTCCTTCTCCATGCGCACGGTGTAAGTGCCGGGCGGCACGCGCGGGCCGCTGGTGCCGGCAAAGGCGAGCTGCACCGCGGGCGGAACGTGTGGCGCCTTGCGGTGCATGGTCCAGACGACGCGATTGAGACCGCGGCGGCTGCTGGCGGAAAGCTCATCGATCAGCGCGCCGCTCGAGTCCAGCACCTCGATGCGCAGCTTGCCGTAGAGCTGCCGCGTCCGCTGGTAGTAGGTGATGACGGCGCCCGCCTTGGGATTCTCGCCAACGAAGGCCGCAGCGCCGTTGACCCAGCCGCCCTGCGCCTCGATGCGCTGCTGCACCGGGCGCGCCGACACGAACGCCGCGTCCTGCGCCAGCAGGTCTGGCGTCAGGCGGCGCAGCGGGGTGATGTCGTCGATGATCCAGATGCCGCGGCCGTGGGTCGCGAGCACCAGATCGCCGTCGCGCGGCTGGACGGCGAGATCGCGCACCGCCACCGCCGGGAAGTGTCCGCCCTTGAACTGCGCCCAGTGCGCACCGCGGTCGATCGAGATCCACAGGCCGAATTCGGTGCCGAGGAACAGCAGCTGCGGGTCGACGGTGTCTTCGCGGATCACGTGCGCGTAGCCGCGCACGCCCCTGGCATCTTCAGGGGTGACGAGCGCGGCCCAGCTCCTGCCGTAGTCGGTCGTCACGTACAGGTACGGCGCCATGTCGCCGAAGGTATGGCGGTCGAAGGCCGCGTACGCCGTGCCCGGCGCGAACGAGCTCGCCTGCACCCAGTTGACCCAGCTGTTCTTCGGCAGGCCGCGGATGTTGCCGACCACATTCTCCCAGTGCTGTCCGCCGTCGCGCGTCAGCTGCACGTTGCCGTCGTCGGTGCCTACCCAGATGAGGCCGCTCTCGAGCGGCGACTCGCTGATGGAGAAGATGGTGGTGTGCATCTCGGCGACCGAGTTGTCGACCGTGACGCCACCGGACTGCTCCTGCTTCTGCTTCTGCGGATCGTTGGTCGTCAGGTCCGGGGAGATGCGCTCCCAGCTCTGACCGTGATCCCGGGAGCGGAACAGGAACTGGGCGCCGATGTACAGCGCGTTCGGATCATGCGGTGAGAGCGCAATGGGTGTGTTCCAGTTGAAGCGCAGTTTCTTGTAGCGCTTGAGATCTTCGGCGCCGAGCTTGGGCTGGATGTCGCGCGTCTCGTGGCTGTGAATGTCGACGCGGGCGATGCTGCCGCCCTGGGCTTCGGCGTACAGGTAATTCGGATCGGAGGGGTCGGCATACATCCAGAATCCGTCGCCGCCGAACATGTTCTCCCAGCGCGAGCTGGTGATGCCGCCGGGGTAGGCGGATTCCCCGACCCAGGCGGCGTTGTCCTGCAGGCCGCCATAGACATGGTACGGGTCGGCGTTGTCGAGGCTCACATGGTAGAACTGCGAGATGGGGAGGTTATCGGTCTTCCACCACTTGTTGGCGCCGTCGTAAGAGATCCACAGTCCGCCGTCGTCGCCGGCGAATATATGCTGCGAATTGCCCGGGTCGACGAACACATCGTGCACGTCGCCGTGCATGCCGACGAAGCCGCCGATCGCGCTGAAGCTCTTGCCGCCATCCTCGCTGAGGATCATCGCTCCGTCGGTCTTAAAGACTCGCTTGGCGTCCTTCGGATCGACGATCAGATTGGCGAAATAAAACGGCCGCCAGACCATCCACTGGCTCTTGTCGCCCAGCTCCCAGGTGGCGCCGCCATCGTGTGAGATCATGAGCCCCGAGTCGGTCGATTCGACGAAGGCGTACGCGGTCTGCGGCTCGCTCGGCGCGAAGGCGAGCGCGATGCGGCCGTAGGGTTTGGGCGGGAGTCCCGTTGCCTTACCGGGAGCGAGCTCGGTCCAGCTCGCCCCGCCGTCTACGCTGCGGTACAGCCCGCTGCCGGAAGGCGACTTCGGCCCGTCGCCGCCAGAGCGGAACGTCCAGCCCTTGCGGCGGAAGTCCCACAGGCTCGCGAGCAGCACCTCGGGATGACCCGGCTGCATGGCAACGCTGCCGCAGCCGGTCGAGAGATTCCCTCCCTTGAGAATCAGCTGCCAGCTCTTGCCGCCGTCGGCCGTCTTGTACAGGCCGCGGTCGGCGGAGTCGCTCCAGAGCTTGCCCGGCACGCACACGTACACGGTGTCGGAGCTGCGCGGGTCGACGACGATCTTCGAGATGCGCTCCGAATCGGACAGACCCACGTGGCTCCACGTCTCGCCGCCGTCGGTCGACTTGTAGACGCCGTCGCCGATCGAAACGCTGTTACGGGTCCACGACTCGCCGGTGCCGACCCAGACGTTCCTGTTGTTGGAAGGGTCGACCGCGATCGCGCCGATCGACGGCACCGGCTGCTCGTCGAACACGGGCTTGAAGGTCGTCGCGCCGTCGGTCGATTTCCACACGCCGCCGCTCGCTGCGCCCACGAACAGCGTCACCTTGCCGGAAGCGTCGCGATAACCGGCGAGCGCCGAGATGCGACCGCTCATGGCCGCCGAGCCGATGTTGCGCGCGCCGAGCCCGGAGACAACGCCCGAGTCGAGCGACACCGGAGCGGGGGACTGCGCGGCAGCGCTGCCAGTCCACGCGAGCAGCGCGCACGCCGATAGTGCGGAACCGAATCGCATCACCGTTCTCCCTTCAGTGCTTACTTGGCCGGGGGCGGCGGGGGGGCCGCCGGCGGCGCCGGAAAGCTGAACTCGCCGGTGTCGGCGGCGATGTTGGCTTCGGCTTTGTCGTACTGGACCTTCTGATGGTCGGTCGAGCCCTTTTGCCACGAGTCCTGCGCAAACGGCAGGTACACGCCGTCCACCTTCTCGTAGTCGCCGTAATCGATGATGGTCTCGTTCGGCACCCCGTGCTCGATGCGCCGGTTGACCACGCGGATCTCGAGGAAGTGATCCGGATCCAGGTACACGAAGGTGATGTCGCCGTTCGGCCGCGTGACGCGCAGCTTGTGCGCTTCGGTGCCGTCGATGTCCTCGGTGCCGAGGTAGTCGAGCGTATAGCCCTTAGCGCGGTAGTCGATCAGAGCACCGAGGAAATCCCCCGCGTCCTCGGACAGGCCCTTGGCATCGTCCGCGGAGAGCTTTTCCGGGTCCTTGCGGCCCTGGAAGGGGTTGATCTGCCACGCCTGCGAGCCGTCGTAGGCCTGCACCTGGGTGAGGCCCTG